>Ga0207797_1000190_pt1 | contig 44635 bp, 36 predicted proteins | sample PRCRCaboRojoPR_6_FD_187275 | JGI IMG/M metagenome (GOLD analysis project Ga0207797, IMG submission 187275) | Marine sediment microbial community from Cabo Rojo, Puerto Rico - PR CR 10% Liquid 1 (SPAdes) | ecosystem: Environmental > Aquatic > Marine > Coastal > Sediment | place: Cabo Rojo, Puerto... | reverse complement strand
CCGAGCAATTGGAGCAGCTCGCCGCGCAGGGCTTCCGGGGCCCCATCAGCCTGGAGGTGTACCTGGAGCCGCGGCCCAAACACGGACTCCGCTCGGCGACCACCCTCATCCACATGATTCGCGACGTGCGGGCCGGAGCGGTGTCGGACGGGTAGCAGTAGGAGAAACTCCCGTCGAACCGTCCTCGTACCGGCGGTGAACGGTCCACAGGTTCCTTGACCCCCGCAGCTCAACCCTCCTTCCACTCATGTCCGTTTCTCGCGACGACGTTCAGCACGTCGCCCAGCTTGCCCGTCTCGACTTCTCGGAGGACGAAGAGGCGAAGATGGCCGAAGAGCTCAGCCAGATCCTCGATTACGTCGACAAGCTCGATGAACTCGATACGTCCGGCGTGCCTCCGATGTCGCACGTGCTGGACGTGACCAACGTCTTCCGGCCCGATGAGGTGGAGGAACGGATCGACCGCGCCGAGGCGCTCGAACCGGCCCCGGAGGCCGACGACGAATACTTCCGAGTGCCCAAGGTCGTCGGGTAGCCCTTGAGCACAGGGACCTGTCACGCTTGTGAGGATGCGGTAACACGAAAGTGATTCGGAACTTCGGTCGTCGATTTGTGTGTTAAAACATACAGTTTTGAATAATCGGCCGTACACGGAAGATGGGGCAAATCTTGCGGGAGCACATTAAGCAGACGGTTCCCTTTGAGGACCGGGCCCAGGAGGCAATGCTCAACCTCTTCGTCGCAGCCGCCCACGTGCGGCGGCGCGTGGAGCAGGTGTGCCATCAGTACGATCTGCAGTTTAGCCATCACAACGTACTCCGGATTCTTCGGGGCGTGCATCCGGACGGCCATCCACGATGTGAGATCGTAGAGCGCATGTTGGACCCATCTCCGGACGTGACGCGCCTCATCGACAAGCTCGTTGATCGGGGCCTCGTCCGGCGCTACAAGAGTGCGGAGGACCGACGTGTGACGATCCACACGATTACGGATGAGGGCCTTGCCCTTCTCGACGAGATGGACCCGAAAGTCCGAGACGTTCAGCGATGGTTCGATGAACGGGTTTCCGATCGGGACCTTCAGCACCTCTCTCGCATCTGCGAAGGCATCTATGCGGACTACGAATCTGCCGACTAGTTTTTTGAAAATATGTTGCAACGTACAGTGTTGCGACAGGAATGCAGCCCGCGGGTCTATGCGGGTGACGCAGGGATTTCCGGTACGGAGTTTCTGCACCCTCACGAGTCACGTTCACTCATCAACCCACACGAGTAGACCATGAGCAACTTTCAGCAGCGAGATCAGGACCTGAACGAGATGATCCTTCAGGGCAAGATCCTCCAAGCCTTCGATAAGTACTACGCCGACGACATTGTCATGGAAGAAGATGACAAGCGGCGCGAAGGAAAAGAGGCCAATCGGGAGTACGAGGAGCAGTTCGTCAACTCCCTTGAGGAGTTCCACTCCGCCGAGATTAAGGCGCGCGGCATTGACGAGGACAACCGGGTCACATTCTCCGAATGGGAGAACGAGATGACCCTCGAAGGCGTCGGCCGCGTTGAGCAGAAGCAGGTGGCCGTGCGGACGTGGAACGACGAGGGACAGATTACCCACGAGAAGTTCTACAAGATCGGATAACGGACACGCTCTGTCCGGTTGAATCGGGGAGTAGTTCCGGAAGAATAGAGAATGTTTGAAATACTGCCGTCTGTTCGGTATTTGTGAAACGCCGTCCGGTTGGCATCAAACGGATGGTCGGAATCGTTTAATTGCTCCCCCACCAAGAGAAGCCTCGGGGCCGCCTGGCCTCGGGGCTTTTTTCGTGACGGGTCTCCTCCGTTGCCCCTTGAAGGACTGCACATGCTTTGACAAAAATCGTCGCTCCAGACCCCACCCGGTCGTACGGATGCAAGATCACAAGCGCTGCTCGTCCGCCCGCAGGATCGCCGCGTCGCGCTCCGGAATGGAGGGGTTGATGCGCTGGCCGGTCCCCTGCTCGTAGCCGGCCTGTACGGTGGTGCGGGGCCGAATCCGCAGGCTCCAATGCAGATGCGGCGCGTTGCTGTTGTAGTCGAGGGCCGTGCGGACGAAGAAGTTGTAGTCCGGATCGTCAAGTTGTGTGTGGAGACGGTCGAGCACATCGTGGAGTGCCTTGGCCAGCTCCGCTCGCGTCGCACCAGTGATCCGGCCAAACTCAGGATTGTGCTCGCGGGGGAGAATCCACATCTCGTACGGCACCTCTGCGGCGAACGGGACAAAGACGATGAAGTCGTCACTCGTCCGCACAAGGCGGGCCTCGGCGTCGAGTTCCTCGTCGATCATCTCGCAATACGGGCATTGTCCCGTCTCCTCGTAGCGGGCCCGGGCCGCACGCTCCTCGCGCTGAATCTCGGGCGGTGGGAAGTCCGGTGCGATGAGTTGGCTGTGCGGATGCGCGATGGAGGCCCCGGCGCTGGCACCGTGATTGCGGAAGAGGAACGGAATGAGATCCGTGGTCTCTTGCCGGATGGTGTGGTACCGCTCCAGGTACGTTTGGAGCATGGCGTCGATCTGAGCAACGGGCATCTGGGCCAGGTGCTGGTAGTGGCGCGGCGTTTCGATGATGACCTCCTGCCGCCCCCGGCTGGCCCGCGACCGGTAGAGCCCGCACGTTTGGTCGTAGGACGATCGGTCGGGCGTAAGGGCCGAATACTTGTTTGGCACCACGCGCGTCGTCCAGGGCCCGGCGTCTCCGCGGTCCAGCTCCCAGAGCACGGACGGAAGCATGTCCTCGTGGCCGGGACAGAACGGGCACCCCTCCACGGGACGGTCGTCGTCGGGATCGGGAGCGTCCGCATCATCGGTCGTGTGCATCGGGCGGCCGCTTCGGGAGGGGGCAAAGGCCACCCACTGATTTGTGATACGGTCCTGACGCGTTTCGGGGTCGTACGAGGGAGCCATCGGGCAGCGACGAAGATGCGAGGAGAAACGGTGCCGAAACAAAATGGCGGCAGATCGTCCAATCAAGCGCGCAAAAGTGATTCCTTCGCACATTGACGGATCGCTCCCTCGTGGTTGAATGCCGCAACACCCACTCCGGTCTGGTAGCCGGGCATTACGACCGGCTGGACCGTTTCTATCGCCAACTCTGGGGGGAGCATCTGCACCACGGCCTGTGGGCGGATTCCACGTTCTCGCCCGAAGAAGCCGTACGGTATCTGGTGCACCGAGTCGCCTCCGACGCGCAGGTCGAGCCCGGAACGCAGGTGTGCGACGTGGGCTGTGGCTACGGCGCCCCGGCTCGTCTCTGGGCGGATGCCTATGGGGCTGAGGTGACGGGCTTTACGGTGTCCGAGACCCAACACGCCTATGCCGAGGTGCAGTCCGTCAACGGTCCGGTACCCTCGTATCGGCTCCAAGATTTTTTGGCCAATGGTCTGCCCGACGCGAGTGTTAATGCCGTAGTGGGAATTGAGAGCCTGACCCACATCCACAACCCGCCGCGCGTCTTTCGGGAAGCATTCCGACTGCTCCGACCCGGCGGGCGCCTCGTACTGTGCGTATGGATGGCCGCGCCGGACGCATCTCCCTGGGCACAGGAGTGGCTGCTCGATCCCATCTGCGAGGAGGGGCACCTCTGGGGTCTCCCCACCGTAACGACGCTACACCGTTGGGCCACCCGAGCCGGATTTGCCATCAAACGCCTTGACGACGTGACCGCGCTGGTGCGACGGACCTGGACTGTGGTCCTCCGCCGATTTTTCCACGCTCTTCTCACGGATCCGTCGGTCCTGGGAACGCTCCTCGACGCATCGGTGCCGGACCGCGTCTTTGCCCGGACGATTCTTCGCATTTGGGTGGCGCAACACGTTGGAGTCCTGCGATACGGATGGCTCGTGGCCGAGCGGGAGGGAGAATGAGTGCTGTTTCAGTGTGCTTGTGACAGAGAGTGAGCGGAGTTCGACCGGTGTCTTCGGGGCACGTCCAGAGGGCAGATTTAGGCGCGTTTGCGCACATGGATTACACCTCCTATATTCCAACGTCATTCTGGACGAGGGACGAACCGTCGGTCGAGTGCCCGCGGCGTTCGGAACCGTAACGCTCCTGGCGTGAGACTCCACCGGGCCGACGTGATCGCAGGACTTCGCTGGCTCTTCTTTGTCGTGTCACCACGCTGACCTTTATGGAAGGAGTTGTTCAGTTTCTCAACGATCTGGTCTGGACCTACGGCATTCCCCTTGGGGGCGGCCAATACATTCCCTGGGTCGTCCTGCTGCTTCTGGGGGCGGGCATTTACTTTACGCTCCGGCTGACATTCATTCAGATCCGGCAGTTTCCGCACGGCATTGCGGTGACGTCGGGCAAGTACGACAATCCGGACGATCCGGGCGACGTCTCCCACTTTCAGGCGCTCACCACGGCGCTGTCGGCCACCCTCGGCATCGGAAACATCGCCGGGGCGGCCCTCGCCATCCACATTGGGGGACCCGGGGCGCTGTTCTGGATGTGGGTCACCGGCATCCTGGGGATGGCCACCAAATACAGCGAGGTGACTATTGCGCAGTTCTACCGCAACGTGGACGAGCCGACGGAGGAAGAGCGAGGGACCTGGCAGCAGACGTGGAAGGGCACCGTGGCCGGCGGACCCATGTTCTACATCGAGAAGGGCCTGGGCAAGAACTGGAAGCCCCTGGCCATTTTCTTTGCCGTGATGCTCATGATCACGTCGTTTCTCACCGGGAACGCCGTGCAGGCCAACACGGTGGCGGACGTCATGAACTCCGAGTTCGGGGTCGCGGTGTGGGTCTCCGGGATCCTGCTGGCGGCCGTCATTGCGCTCGTCATTCTCGGCGGCGTGACGGCCATCGGCCGGGTGACCGGTACGCTCGTTCCCGTGATGGCGGCGCTCTATGTGATCGGCGCCCTGTTCGTCCTGGCCTTTAATTACACCGAAGTCCTTCCCACGCTCGGCAGCGTCTTCACCAATGCCTTCAATCCCGCGGCGGGGGTGGCGGGGACTGGGGCTGGAGCCTTCTTATTAACCTTCCAGTACGGGGTGCAACGCGGCCTCTTCTCGAACGAGGCCGGCATGGGCTCGGCCCCCATCGCCCACTCGGCGGCCAAGACCAACGAGCCGGCGTCCGAGGGGGTGGTGGCCCTGCTGGAGCCCTTCATCGATACCATCACAGTCGTTACGCTCACGTGCCTGGCGATCCTGGTGAGTGGGGCCTGGGGCAATCCGATCCCGACCGAGTTCAATCTCGACTCCGGCAGCGTGGAGTATCGCGTGGAGGGGGAGGGCGGCATTTTCCCCGACGCGGACGTCCCCGAGGAAATTCAGATCGAGAACGGTCGGCAGCAGATCCAGAATCCCGACGAGGACCCGCAGTTTGCCTGGCGACAGGCGGTGGTCGGACGGTTCTACACCTCATGTGCCGGCGAGTGCGAGGACGACGGGGATCTGCAGAATCCATTTACGGGCACGCTCTTCCCGCAGAAAAACGTGGCGGTGTCCGAGGACGGGACGACCTACGAGGTGCTCTACGGACAGGGGGTGCGCAGCGGGGCGCCGCTGACCCGGCTCGCGTTCGAGCGCGGGCTCTCGCCGCTGGGCGACTGGGGCGGGTACATCGTGATTCTGAGTGTGTTGCTCTTTGCCATCTCCACCTCGATCTCGTGGAGTTACTACGGGGACCGCTGTGCCTACTACCTGTTCGGCGAGCGGGCCATCTTCCCGTACAAGGTGGTCTTCGTGATCATGAACTTTACAGGAGCGGTGACGGCCCTTACGACCATCTGGACCATCGGGGACATTGCGCTCGGGATCGTGATCGTGCCGAACCTGATCGCGGTGATCATGCTCACGGACAAGGTGAAGGAGATCACCGACGACTACCTGGAGCGGAAGCCGTGGCTCACGATGCGTCAGGGGGAGGAGCGTGACTAGAAGGCCGCCCGGCCCCGACGATGCGCCCTTGCTATCCCCCGCAGATTTCCCCAGTCGAATGGAACAACTGACCGTCGTCGACCACCCGCTCCTGAAGCGTGACCTCACGATCCTGCGGCGCGACGAGACGCCGCACGGGCAGTTTCGGAAGACCGTCTCTGACGCCGCGGCGATCCTGGCCTACGAGGCGATGCGCGATATCGATCTGAAGGAGACCACGATCGAGACCCCGATGGAGACCACTACGGGCTTCGAGATCGCCGAGGACGTGATGGTGGTGCCCATCATGCGGGCAGGGCTCGGCATGGTCGACGGGTTCGTGCGGTACCTTCCTGAGGCGCGGGTGGGGCACCTCGGCATGCAGCGCGACGAGGAGACGTACCGCCCGGTCGACTACTACAGCAACATTCCGGCGGGTATCGAGAGTGCGCACGTCTTCGTGGTGGATCCGATGCTGGCGACGGGGGGCAGCGCGACCTTCGCCATCAACCACCTGAAGGAGCATGGGGGGAAGGACTTCACGTTTGCCTGCCTGGTAGCGGCGCCGGAGGGGGTGGCGAAGTTGCGCGAGGAGCACCCGAACGTGCCGATCGTGACGGCGGTGCTGGACCGCGAACTCGACGACGATGCGTTCATCCGGCCGGGGCTGGGAGACGCCGGGGATCGGATTTTTGGGACGCGGGAGGGGTAAGTCATGGGTCAAGCGTCATGAGTCATGAGTTCTTGTTCTTCGGGCCGATGGAGCGGATATATCCGTTCAGCATGCGTCGGAGTGTCATCAATTCGTCGGAGAGGGTCTCAAATCGTTCTTTTGAGATCAGTTGGCGACTTCTTGCTTTTTGTAGCCACGTGCGAGCCTCCTGGAGAGAACCGCGGGCATAGTAGCAAAACTGCCGATTCTCGCTGAAGTGATAGCGTCCGTGTCCCTCACTGATGTTTGCCGCAATGGAATCAGCAGCCTGTGTCAGTTGGGTCCCTACGGAGTATTTGGCGAATGATGGCCAGTCATGTACTTCCGTCCAGATTTCTTCGGCCAGTCGCATCGATCGTTTGTAAACAGACAAGTCGTTTATATCCATGGGTGCCGGGTATATCCATGGGTGCCGGAAGGTCTTTTTAGACGCCTTGCCTTCGGTAGACACATTCGTGTTCGAAAAAATAACATCGGGAGATTTGACTACTCGCTCCGAGTGCTGACTCTTGACCCCTGACTCTTGACTCATGACTCTTAACTGCATGACTCTGCACTCATGACGCGCAACCTCATAATCCATCCTGTGGTGCGGACTGCCCTCGCGGGACTGGGACTGTTCGTGCTCCTGCAGCTACCGGCACTTGGACAGGGGCAGGGATCGGTGGAGGTGCCCGATCCGGTGCTCACCGGAATCGAGTTTTCGGTGACCGTGCCGGGCGACTCGTCGCTGGCGGAGGACGGAACGCCGATGGTTCGGATCGGCAGTGACACGTTTCCCCTCGGCTACAACGCCGATCAGGAGCAGTGGGCGACACCGGACTCGGCGCAAGCGGTCGTGTCCGCAAGCGGATCCGCCGCGGTAGAGGTCGTGGCGAATGGCACGGTGCTCCGGGAGGCGAGCACGCGGGCCATTCCCGGTTGGCTGTCCATTCTGCCGCCCCTGCTGGCCATCGGCATGGCGCTCGTCTATCGGCGCGTGGTGCCGGCGCTGTTTTTTGGGGTGTGGGTCGGGGCCGTGGTCGCAATCGGCTTCACGCCTTGGGGGTTGTTCAAGGGAGCTCTCGACACGTTTGAGGTCTACGTCCTCAACGCCATGGCCAATTCCAGTCACGTGGCCATCATCCTGTTCTCGCTCATGATTGGGGGGATGGTCGGGATCATCTCCAAGAATGGCGGGACGCTCGGCATTGTAGAGCGGCTCACGGGCTTCGCGAGCGACTCGCGGCGTGGGCAGGTGGTGACGGGCGTGTTGGGCATCAGCATCTTCTTCGACGATTACGCCAACTCGCTCATCGTGGGCAACACGATGCGGCCGGTCGCTGATCGCCTGCGCATCTCGCGGGAAAAGCTGGCCTACATTGTCGACTCGACCGCGGCCCCCATTTCGACCCTGGCGCTCGTCACCACATGGATCGGGTACCAGGTCGGGCTTTTGGGAACGGCGATCGAGAACATCGAGGGGTTCTCGCAGGCGGCGTACTCGGTCTTTCTGAGTTCCATTCCCTACAACTTCTACCCGCTGCTTGCCCTCTTTTTCGTCTTTCTCGTCGCGTACATGGGCCTCGATTTCGGGCCGATGTATGAGGCCGAGAAGCGCGCGCGGGAGACGGGCAAGGTGCTGGGAGACGACGCCAACGTCGACGAGGCGGCGGCCGAGGGGGAGGAGTTGCAACCACCGGAGGGAACGCCTTATCGGGCCTTCAATGCGGTAATTCCGATTATTGTGCTGGTGGGCGGCGTGCTGGTAGGGCTGTACGCGACGGGCGCTCAGGTCGTGGGACCGGGCGCTCCTCTGAAAGACATCATCGGAGAGGCCGACTCCTACACGGCCCTCATGTGGGGATCGCTGCTCGGGGTGCTCGTTGCGGCCGCCCTCTCGCTCGGGCAGGGGATTCTGGATCTGGAGCAAACCGTGGAGGCCTGGTACGAGGGCCTGAAGTCGATGCTCTTTGCGATGATCATTCTGGTCCTCGCGTGGGCACTCTCCAACATTACCGACGTACTGCACACGGCGGACTACCTGGTCTCGATTCTCGGGGAGGCGCTTCCGCCCGGCGTTGTGCCCGCCATTATTTTCGTCCTCGCCGCCGCCACGGCCTTCGCCACGGGGTCGAGCTGGGGGACGATGGGCATCCTCATGCCACTCGTCGTGCCGCTCGTGTGGGCGGTCCTGGTCAAAAATGGGATGGGCGACGCGGCGCACTATCACATTCTCTACTCGTCCGTCTCTTGCGTGCTCGCCGGGTCGGTGTGGGGCGACCACTGCTCCCCGATCTCCGACACGACCATCCTTTCGTCAATGGCCAGCGGGTGCGACCACATCGAGCACGTGCGCACGCAATTGCCGTACGCGCTCAGCGTGGGTACCGTCGCCATTCTGTTTGGCACGCTGCCGGCGGGCTTCGGGATGCCGTGGTGGATCGGGCTCCTCGTGGGGGGGGTTCTGCTGTTCGGCCTCCTGCGATTTGTGGGAACGCCCGTCGAAACTGCCTCTCCGCCGCTCGAAGAAGAGGCCGAACCTGCTCAGGTCTAGTGCCGTCCTGGAAACCGGACGATCTTCTTCTCTTTCCGACTCACCATCACCGATCTTGCTGACTGACCATGTTTCTCGACGCCGACGACCGCCCCTGGGGCCGCTGGGAGGAGTACCTGAATGAGCCCGGCTACCGGGTGAAGCGCATCATCGTGAACCCGGGCGAGCGCCTCTCGCTGCAGAAGCACGAGCACCGGAAAGAGCATTGGGTCGTCGTGCGGGGCTCGGGCGTCTTCACGCGCAACGACGAGGAGATCGACGTGTCGGAAGGCGACACCTGCTTCATCGACGTGGGGGACGTGCACCGGATCGAGAATGACGGCGACGAGCCACTCGTCTTTATCGAGACGCAGATGGGGCTCTGTGTGGAGGACGACGTGATTCGGCTGGAGGACGACTACGGGCGGGAGTAGGGGGCATGGCTGTCGGGTCGTGGGAAAACTGCTCCGTTTCTCGATCGCAGCCTAATTCTGGAGGATCGAAGGTCGCGAGGATCGAAGGTCGAGGATCGGGGGGAGAGAGGCGAGGGGGCGTTCGAGAGTTTGCGGGATTTCTGTTTTTGTAAGGCGTGAAGGCTGGCACTTTCGGGGCGTCGTTTCGTTGCAATCTTGATTGCTCAGGCCCTTCGCAACTCGCTTCGACTATGGTTCTGCCCATTTACGTTTACGGCCACGAGGCCCTCCGGGAAGAGACGGATCCGGTGGAGGAGAATACCGAGGAGCTCCAGTCCCTAATCGACGACATGATCGAGACGATGCGGAATGCTGCCGGGATTGGGCTGGCGGCCCCGCAGGTGGGGCGGACCGAACGCGTCTTTGTGGTCGACCTGACGCCGATGGCCGACGAAATGGCGGAGGCGGGCGAGCCCCTTCCGCCCCAGCCGATGGTACTCATCAACCCGCAGATTGTGGAGGAGAGCGACCAGACCGTGGACCTTGAAGAGGGGTGCCTCTCCATTCCGGAGGTGCGGGAGGCCGTGACGCGCCCGGAGCGGGTGCGGATGCGCTATCTCGACCGCCACTTCGAGGAGCAGGAAATCGAGGCCGGACACATGTTGTCCCGCGTTCTTCAGCACGAGCGCGATCACCTCGACGGGGTGCTCTTCACCGACTACCTCAGCAGTTTCCGGAAGCGGCTGCTGCGCCGTTCGCTGCGCGAGATGGTGAATGGCGAGGTAGAGGCCGAGTATCCGCTCGTGACAAAAGACGACGAGCAAGTGCCCGCGCGGTAGCGTTTTGGGTTGAGCGTTGAGGATTTCGGGTTGAGGGGGCGTTTTTTCTGCGAGGGGCGAGGTGGAGCGATGGGGACTCTTTGGTTCAGCGAGTGTCGTGATGGCGTCTAGGCGCGTGTTGTCCCGGTCGGAGGCGAGGGCGTTCTACGACCGCATCGGGGCGTGGCAGGATACCCAGTCGTTCTACGAGGCCCCGGCGCTGAATGCGCTGATTGCGCACGGGGGATTCGAGGAGGCCGGGGCGATCTTCGAGGTCGGATGCGGCACCGGACGATTTGCCGAACAAATCCTCCGTGATCACTGCCCTTCGGACGCGCGGTACGATGGGGTCGACCTCAGCGGGACGATGGTGGGGATTGCCCGTGAGCGGTTGGCCTCGTTCGGGGGGCGGGTGGCGGTGCGGCAGACCGACGGTACTCTGACGTTTGATCGCCCCTACGGATCGCAGGACCGGGTCGTGGCCACGTACGTCCTGGATTTGCTTACCTACAACGATGCCCGCACCCTGATCGGCGAAGCACACCGCCTGCTCTCAGCGGACGGGCGGCTCTGCCTGGCGGGCCTCACGTGGGGCGACGATCCGCTGTCCCGCCTCGTAAGCCGCGGCTGGGACGCCCTCCACGCGCTCCGTCCAGCGTGGGTGGGCGGCTGTCGGCCACTCCGGATGCGGCCGCTGCTCCGCGATGCGCACTGGCGCGAAACGCACCACAGCGTGGTAACCGCGTGGGGCGTGCCGTCGGAGGTGCTGGTGGCAACGCCCGTGTGAGGGTCGATGTCCGGCCCGAACAGGGGCGGGCGAGGGGCGTTCGGGAAGACGTGCAGTGCTCGCTCACGAGATTTCGACGCGGCGTGCCCTTCCTTTCGGTCGATCGGCTCACCGTGACGTTCGATGGCCACACGATCCTGCGGGACGTGAGCTTCAACGTCTCGGCGGGGCAGTGGGTGGGCGTGCTCGGGCCGAACGGGGCCGGCAAGACCACGCTGCTTCGGGCCCTCGGGGGCCACACCCCGTTCGAGGGCGAGATTCGGCTCAGGGGGACCCCGGTCGACCAGATGCCCGATCAAGAACGGGCCCGCACGATGGCCTTCGTCCGACAGGCACGGTCACTCACGTTCGATTTCACCGTTGAGGAGTTTGTCCTGCTCGGCCGGGCCCCCCACCGCGGCTGGTTGCAGGCCTATCGCTCGTCGGACCGGGAACGCGTCCGAGAGGCGCTGGCCCGGGTCGACCTGGAGGGCTTCGCGTCGCGGTCGGTGCTGTCGCTCAGCGGCGGCGAGATGCAGCGCGTCTTCCTCGCGCAGGCGCTCGTGCAGGACGCGGATCTGCTGATGCTCGACGAGCCCACGGCCCACCTCGACGTCCACTACCAGTTCTCGTTCATGGAGCAGGTGCGGGCGCAGGTGGCGGAGGGGCGGACAGTGCTCGCGGTGGGGCACGACCTCGAACTCGCGGCCCGGTACGCCGACCGACTACTGCTCCTCAACGACGGCGAGCTGCGGGCCGAGGGCCCTCCGGCGTCCGTTCTCACGCCCGAGCGCATCGCAGAAGTGTTCGGGATGCGGGCCGAGCTCGACCGCCATCCGGACGGGACGCTGCGGATCGACTACCTGGGGCCGATCGCCTCGTCTCCGGTCCCCGCGGACGTCTCTCTGTCCCCCAGACGGAACGGTCCTTGAAAGGAAACGCACGCGGGGGTGAGCCGTGCTACACCCACGGCACTTCCTTGACTTTCGGGTCGCACCTCTACTCCGATGAGCAAACGGATCTACACCCGGACCGGCGACGACGGCACCACTTCTCTCTTTGGCGGCGAACGCGTGGGGAAGGGCAACCCGCGCATCGATGCCTACGGCACGGTCGACGAGGCCAATTCCATTGTGGGGCTCGCCCGAGCTCATCTTCAGGGTGAGCCCGGAGAGGAAGAGCTCGATCCCGTCCTCGGCGATCTGCAAGAGGAACTGTTCGTCGTCGGGGCCGACCTGGCCACGCCCCTGAACGCCAAGCCGGTCGTCGAGCGCATCGAAGAGGCCCACGTCACGGCCCTAGAAGACCGGATCGACCGGTTCGACGCGGACCTCCCATCGCTGGACCGCTTTGTGCTGCCGGGAGGCACGCCGGTGGGCGCATCTCTTCACTCGGCCCGAACCGTGTGCCGCCGTGCCGAGCGCCGCAGTGTGGAGGCGAGCACCTCCGCCCCCATCAACGAGCAGGCCATCGTCTACCTGAATCGCCTCTCCGACCTCTTCTTCGTCCTGGCCCGATGGGCCAACCGCCAGGCTGGCGTCCGAGAGGATACCTGGGGACCCAGTTCCGCTCAACCCGACGACGCCTCCGCTGATGAGGCTGCCGACCAGTGATCGGTCCGGTACCGCCGCTCAGTCCGACCTTCATCCACTCACCCAGACGACATGCAGCATCTGAGCGCGAAGTCTCTTCCGGTCCCTCTTTTGGTTGCACTTCTGATCGCGGGCATTTCCTTGGCCTGCCAAACGGGTTCGACGGCCCCCACGTCGGTGGAAGAGTCGACCTCAGAGCGGTCGATGGTCTCAACTGATCAGTTCGGCATCCGGGCGGGCAGATACACGGTCAAGGAGGGGCAGGTGGATCGGTACGAGACGTTCTCTGATCTGCTGGGGGACTACGGTGTCGACTACCAGACCGTCCTGGCGCTTGTGGAGGCGGCCCAGCCCACTTTCGAGGTCGAAGATTTGCGGGCTGGGCGGCCCTACCGCGTATACGTAAATCCGTGGCTCGGGCAGGCGCAGTACCTCGTCTACCAGATGGACGCGCGCCGGTACGTCGTCTTTAACGTTCGTTTCCCGGAGCAGACTTACGTGGCGTCCCGGTCGGTGGAGCGAGAATGGGCCACGGTGTCCGGAACCATCGACGGGTCGCTCTACGGAACCATCGTTGAAAATGGCGGCCACCCCCTGCTGGCCCTTCGACTCTCGGAGGTTTTTGCTTGGCAGATCGACTTTTTCCGCCTCCGTGCGGGCGATGCGTTCCGGCTCATCTACGAGAAGCGCTTCATTGGGGGCTCTCAGGTCCAGCCGGGCGACGTAGTCGCGGCACACGTCCGGCACCGGGGGGAAGACTACTATGCATTTCGGTTTGAGAGTGGGACCGGACAGGCGGAGTACTTCAATCTGCAGGGACAGAGCCTTCGGCGGCAGTTGCTCAAGGCGCCCCTCCAGTACTCCCGCATCAGCTCCGGCTTCACCGACAGTCGCTTCCACCCCATCCTGAAGGAGTATCGGCCCCACCACGGCACCGATTACGCCGCCCCCCGCGGCACGCCCGTGCGGTCGGTGGGAAGCGGGGTCGTTCAGTTTGCCGGGTACGACGGGCCGAACGGCAACTACGTCAAAGTCCGCCACAACGGCACCTACGAGTCCGGCTACCTCCACCTGTCGGACATTGCCGTGGCGCCGGGCGAGTCGGTGGAGCAGGGCGAGACGATCGGCTACGTCGGCAGCACCGGTCGCTCCACGGGGCCACACCTCGACTATCGCCTCTGGAAGCACGGGACGGCCGTGAACCCCTACACCCTGGATCTGCCGCCGTCGCAGCCCGTGCCGCTCCAGCACCGAGAGAGCTTCCGCGCGACGGTCGACGCTCTGCTGCCGCGGCTCCGCGGGTCGACCGTCTTCGCGTGGGGGCAGACGGGGGGTGGGTCGGACTGGCCCTCCCAGGGAACTTCGGGCGCCACGCTGGCCCGCCGATAACGCACTCGTGGACCCCTCGGTCTCGGATGGCCACCTCCCTGCAGAGCGAACAGATTGAGGGCGACGGATCACTTCTACTGATCCACGGTGGAGCCTGGGACATTCCCGATGCCGTGATGGAGACGCACCGGGACGGGCTTCAGGAAGCGCTCGATGCGGGCCGGGCTTCGTGGGAACAGAACTCTGCATTGGGGATCGTGACCGACACGGTCGCGGTCCTGGAGGCGCACACAGCCTTCAACGCGGGGCACGGGGCCATGCTGAATCAGGATGGGACAGCAGAACTGGACGCAGGCGTGATGGACGGGGAGACCCTCGACTACGGCGCCGTTATGGCAACCCAGCGTCTCGCCCATCCGGTGCGGGTGGCGCGCCGGCTGCTGACGGAGGGGGAGGGCCGCGTGCGGATGTTGGCGGGAGACGGGGCCGAGCGGTTCGCGGAGGCGCAGGGCATGGACCTCGTGTCGAATGCGGAACTCATCTGCCCGCGGGAGCAACAGCGGTACGACCGGGTACGGGCGGAGGCCGAGGCCGATCACCCGAGCCGCTCCTTTCTTCCGGGTCTCTCCAATCTCGGTGGGGCCGACACGGTGGGTGCCGTGGCCCGCGACGACTCGGGCCGTCTCGCCGCGGCGACCTCCACGGGCGGCACGCCCTTCAAGCCGCCGGGCCGGGTCGGCGACTCGCCGCTGCCCGGGGCGGGCTTCTACGCCGACGACCGCGTGGCGGTCAGTGCGACGGGCTGGGGGGAGGCCATCGCGGCGGTGGGGCTCGCCCGGTCCGTGCAGGAACGCGTGCGCACCGGGGCCTCCGCCGAGGCGGCGGCGCGTCGGTCTTTGACGCGCATGCACGAGCAAATTGCGTCGCCGGACGGGGAGGGGGCGACGGGCGGCTGCATCGTCGTCACCCCGAGCGACGCCGCTGTTGCGTTCACGACGCCGCGGATGGCGCGGGGGTGGTACTCCGCGCAAACAGACGTCCAGTGGGCCGTTTGAGCCGACGTCAGTCGAACTGCAGGGAGGCTCCGAAGCGCCAGTGTCGGCCGGCGGCCGGTTCGTAGAAGCGCCCGCCGAAGGCGTTGACCACCACGTCGTTGTAGCGCACGTCCAACGCGTTGTTGAGGGCGATGAAGGGCGTGACCCTGGCGTCTCCCGGCACGGAAAAGCCAGGGTAACTCAGGCGCAGGTCGACGGTCGTGTAGCCGTCGTTCGTGGCGGTGTTCTCGCTGTCCGCGTACTGCTCGCCGACGCGCTGGACCGTGAGGGAGCCGCGAACCGGATCCGCTTGAAGCTGCGCCGTCGCCCCGAGCCGGTGAGGCGGCACGCCGGGGAGCTGGTTGCCATCGAGGCTCGTGGATTCCTCCGGGCCCTCAATGGTGCCCGCCGTAAACTCGGCGTCCACGTACGAGTAGCTCGCTCGGATGGAGAGTGGCTCGGCCAGGCGCCACTGGAGCGAGGTCTCGATCCCAAGGTGTCGGGCCGCTCCCTGGTTTCGGTAGTAGGTAGGCCCGAAGGCCCGCTCCTGAAAGGGCACCAGCACGTCGTCGATGTCCTGGTAAAACAGCGCCACGTCGTAGGACAATCGCTGGGCGATCCACGTGCCCGCCACGCCGCCCTCCACCCCGAAAATGCGCTCGGCCGCCAGGTCGTTGAACCCGCCCTGCCCGTCGGGGCGGTTGCTGAGCTCGGTCGTCGTGGGCGTTTCCAGCCCCGTGCTCAGGTTGGCGAAGAGGCGGGCCGTGTCGAAGTCGTACGAGAGACCGATCGACGGGCTCAACGCGCGAAACGTCTGCGTGCCGTCGTCGCTGCCGAGGCGGTCGTCCGCTTCGAACTGAATCCAGTCAGCCCGCAGCCCGGCGCTTACCTGCAGGCGGCCGAGCGGGAGGGCGAGGCGCCCGAAGGCCGCGGCGTTGTCGACGGTTTCGAGCTGGTCGATCAGCAGGCTGTCCGGCGTCCCGCCCGCGCTTGTAAACTCTCGCCGGTCGTCGTGCTGGAGCTTGCCCTCGACGCCGAGGCCCCACCGCACCGACTCGTTCTGATCCTCCAGCGTAACCCGAAGCCCACCGGCCTTGCGGTTGAGGTCGATGACGCTAAAGGGGATCGGATTCCGGAGGTCGCGCGCGATGCCGTACGCGGTGGCGTTCAAAGTGCCGAGGCCGACGTCGTCGTAGTACATGGCCCCGAGTTGCCCCTGCGTCACGTCCTTGCCCACGTCGAAGGTGCGGATCGTCTCGCGCGCCTGCTCGGGATTTTGCCGGGCCGCCTCTCGCCCGAGGGACCCCGGGGAGTCGGCGCGGGGCATGTGCTGGAGGGCCCCGATCAGGCGAAGGCCCCGGTCCTCGCCCAGCGACACCTCGCTCGTGACGCCGGAGCGGAGGAGGCGCGTGTCGCTGTGCTGTCGGAATCCGTCCTGCGCGAGGTACGAGGCGTAAACGCTCGCCTGATGCGGCCCGAGGTCGGGGGTTACCTGCACGTCGGTCTTCGAGAGGCCGTACGAGCCGGTGGTCTGCTTCAGCCGCACCGTGTGCCCGGCACCCGGGGGCGGCTGCGTGGAAAGAGACAGCACCCCGCCGCTCGCGTTGCCCCAAAACGTAGAGGCCGGACCGCGGATGACCTCCATCGAGCGGACGAAGGACGGATCGATGATGTGCACCACCGACTGCCCGTCCGCCACAGTGAGGGGAATGCCGTTCAGAATCATCTGAATGCCGCGCACCCCGAACTGCGCGCGCCACCCGAACCCGCGAATCGTGATGCGGTCGCCCAGCGCAAAGTGGGTGCGGCTCTGAACGGACAGGCCGGGGAGCCCCGTCGTGATCTCTTCCAGGGAGAGGGACGGGGTGCTGTTGAGGGCCCGGTCGCTTCGGGTGCGGACCGAGGCGGAGAAGGCGGCCGATTCACTTGCAATCCGGTACGGGGTGGCCGTCACCTCCACCGGCGCCATCTCCACCTGCATCGCCACCGACGTGTCGGGGGGCGATTGTCCGCGGACGGTCGTCGGCGCAAGCCCAACGAGCAGTGCGAGGAAAAACGTAAGGGCGCCAGATCGTCGCACGAATGCATCCATCAATCTACCTGAGAGGCGTAAGAGTACGAAAAAGGACAAGGAAACCGAAGCGCTTCTCATTCCTCGTCATACGACGGGCGAGAAGTTGAGGGCATGCGAGGCCATTCTGTGCGGCTCCCACGCTCCGGACGGAGGAAGGTGGGACGTCACCACCCAATCCGGGTGGCCGTGGAGTCGGGCACCTCGGCGGCGGGGTCTTTGGCGAGTGGGGGTGGGTCGGACGTATCGCCGAGGTGCTGGATTTGAACGCCGGTGTAGTAGAACGAGAGAATCTCGCGGTAGCTCTTGCCCTGCTCGGCCATCGCGTGTGCGCCCCACTGATTGAGTCCCACGCCGTGTCCGTGTCCCCGCCCCTCAAACACGTACTCGGAGCCCGCCCGCCGGGCGTCGAACCAGGTGCTCTTTAGCGGATTGTCCTCCATGTTTTCGTTGACAATCGTGCGGAAGGTGCTTGCTTCGATCTTGGTTTCGGTGTCGTCGGAGCGGAGGATCTCGACCGTGCGCAGTCGTCCGTCCGGGGAGCGTTCGCCGAGCAGGAAGCCCTCCACGGAGGTGCCCTGCTGAAGGGTGAGGGCCTGGAGGAGGGCCCTGCGGTTGATTCGGGCGGACCACCGATGCTTCGGCGACTGGCGATCGTACGGATCATTTTTGCCGCGCAGGTAGGGAATCGAGTCGCTGCCGGTCCACACGTCTTCGTTGTTCGCCGTGTGGCCCCCGCTCGACGAGAAGTAGACCGCCTGGATGGGGGCCCCGTCGTAGGTCAGAATCTCGCCCCGCGTCGTCCGGGCTGCCCGCCGCGCCCGGTCGGTGACGACGGTTTGCCCCCGGTACACCTGCGAGGCCGTGCCGTCCACGTGGTCGTACTCGCCGTCGAAGTGCTTGGTGGAAAAGAGCGCGTAGGTGCGGGCCACGACGGCCATCGCGCGGGTGCCCGCCCGATCGTCGAGCCCATACTCCCCGGCGACCACGCTCGCCACGTAATCGGACAGGGGCACGCGGTTGACCAACTGAACCCCCGACCCGGAATCCGACCGGCTGAGGCGGAGGCTTCCCGTATAGGTGCGGGTCGACCCCGGGGCCAGTTTGAGGGTCCACGCAGCCTCGCTCGACGGGACAAGGTGCAGGGAACGGGCGTACAGGGCCGACTCGCCGTGCCGGGCGTACACGTCGCTCTGCCGACGGCCAAGCGTGACGGCTTCGTCGGGGCGTAGCTGCAGGATGGGGGCGCCCCCGCTGGGGAGCACCACCGCGAGAGTGCCCCGTTCTGCCGTGAATTGAGCGGACTGGACGGCGAGATCGTGGTGAAGACGGACTTCGACCCAGTTCGTGCTGTCGGGCGTGGACTGAGCGTACGCTGCAGGTCCAAGCGCGAGTCCGAGGAGAAGGATCCCCACGATCACTCCCTTCCGTAGTCCGGTCGTGACGGAGGCTCTCCGACGCCACCGGTGAAATTCAGGCCAATGCATTTACAGTGTGGGGCCTTCGGTCGATCTTGAAGTGTCTGTGCTCCCACCCATTTACAACGATGCTCCTACGATCCGAGACGGGGGCCTCGTTCCGGGCGCATGGAGGCTGACGCGGAAGGCTTCGTTACGCTTTTCAACTGTCCCCTGCGATCATGATCATCGATACGCACGCCCACCTTTACCTCGACCAATTCGATGAGGACCGGGATGCCGTCCTTCGACGCGCCTGGGGCGCCGGGGTCGACGTCATCGTGATGCCTGCGATCGACGTGCCTTCGATTCAACAGGCCGTGGGCCTGTGCGAGCGGTATGAGGGCCTCTACGCCATGGCTGGGCTTCATCCCTCCGAAACGGAAGAGGCTACTGATGAAGACTTCGAGGCCGTCGTCGAATGGTGCTCGCACCCGAGCGTGGTGGCGGTGGGGGAGAGTGGGCTCGACTACTACTGGGATCGATCGTTCGACGAAAAGCAGAAAGATTTCTTTCGGCGGCACATCCGCCTCGCCATCGAGGCGGACCTGCCGCTCGTCATTCACAACCGGGAGGCGACCGAGGACATCCTCGCCATTTTGGAGGAGGAGCACGTGCGGACCGACATCCCGGAGCAGATGCGGGGCATTCTGCACTGCTACGTCGATCCGTCTGAGGTCGCCGAGCGCGCCCGGAATTTGGGCTTCTTCGTAGGCGTCGGTGGCATCCTGACCTTCGCCAACAGCGAGGTGGACGAGCACGTGAAGGACGTGCCGCTGGATCAAATCGTGGTAGAGACCGACAGCCCCTACCTCGCACCGGCACCGAATCGGGGCGATCGCAACGAGCCGGCGTACGTGCGGCATGTGGTAGAGCGCCTCGCCGAGGTGAAAGATATGCCGTTCGAGGAGGTAGCGGAGGCCACAACCCGAAATGCCCAGATCATCTACGAGCTCGACCCCGACGGGGGGAGGAAGTCCTTGTAGCAGGTCGTGCTGATCTCCGCTACGGGGTTGAGAATACGTCCTTGATCGTGACCTCGATGTCGAGGTTAGGATCGGCCACCGTTGCCCCGGAGTACGTCTTGGACTCCATGTTGCCGCTGCACACGGTGATGGTGCGGAGCTAAGCGGGGGCTGCACGAGCCAGCAGCTCTGCACGCCTTGATCGGATAGACAGTGGACCTCGTCGACTGGTACTACGGTTGCACTTGACTCAGCGGGGGGATGTCATACATTCGGCGGTTCCTATCTTCTGCTTTCTACCCCCTTGGCGACGATTATCGAAGCGGAATCAGCCGTGCGCTCAGGCGGTGGCTTGCGAAGCAACGGCACTCCTTTGTGCTGGCTGTGCCATCCAGTGAATCGCTATAGGCGGGGCCGGTCTGAGAGCATGGTCAGGTGCAAATGGCCGCAGAAATCGCCGGTGGGCTGCCGCCGGAGGTTTTCGAGCGACTCCCCGCTGGGAAAGGCTCGAAAGGGGAGCGACGGTGCGGCTGGACTTGATTCCCCTTTGGCGACTACAGCTGACCGCGAAGGAGCGGGCGTGGAGCCACGCGCTACTGATCCGGCGCTCAACCGAGGACCCCGAGGTGAAGGCCCACTACGTTGTTTTTGCGCCTCAGGGGAGGCCTCGCTGGAAGCAGTCGTTCCAGTCGCGGGCATGCGCTGGCGAATTGAGGAAGGCTTCGAGCAGGCCAAAAGATGTCTGCGGCCTCGACGGGTATAGGGTGCGCAGGTGCGGAGCCTGGCATCGGCACATGACCTTATCGCTTCTGGCCCACGCGTTCCTTGCGGCCCTTGCCGTGAGGGAGAAGAAAAAAGGAATCCGAAAGATGATCCAATTTCTGAAGTCCAGATCGAGGAGATAATTCCACGTACCGTGCCTAAGGCGGGGCGCCTACTGGAGCGATTGCTTCGGAAAAAGGCCCCGGTCTTGGCCACTGCGGTCGGCTGGTGCCTGTGGCGACGCCACCATCAATATCAGTCCCGAAAATGCCATTACCGGCGGCGAGCGAGGCGCGTGTTGATCTAGCAGCTAACTGGAACTGTAGTACAGGGACTATCAGTCCCAATGCTTGACCACCTCGTACCATGTGTAACAGCGCTTTGGGAGGTGCGGCCCGGGATTATGTCCGTGCTGTCGCCCGACGCCGAGGGTGCACCGTACGACTCCCGCGCCGCGGCCTACGATCGGGTCGTGGGCAGTGCCCTCTACAACCGACTGCTCTGGGGCGCCTCCCCGGAGCGGTATCGCGCCTTTGCGCGCCGCGCCGTCGCGGCGGGGAACAGGCCGCTGCTCGACGCGGGCGCCGGGTCCGCCGTCTTTACCGCAGGGGCCTACGCCGAGGCGGACCGTCCGCTCCTCCTTGTGGACCGGTCGCTCGGCATGCTCGAGGCCGCCCGGAACCGCATCGCGGATCGGGCGGGTGGCACGCTGCCCAACTCCGTCACGCTCCTGCAGGCCGACGCGAATGACCTGCCGCTCCGGGACGAAAGCATCGAGACGGTCCTCTCGATGGGAATGCTCCACCTGTTCGACGATGTGACGGGGCACGTCGAAGAGCTCGGGCGGGTCCTGGCGCCGGGCGGTCGGCTGTTCGCGATGAGTCTGGTGGCCGCGCAGCGGCTCGGGCGCGTCTATCTCTGGCTGCTGCACCGGGCCGGGGAGGTGGCTGCGCCGCGGGGCTTCGACGGGATACGGGCGGCGGTCGAATCGGGATTCGGGGCAGCAGTGGACGGAGCGCGGGAGGGGTGCATGGCGTTTTTTACGGCCAAGGTGGAGGACGCCGAGTGATGCCTAATCGGAGTTCTCCTCTACGTCTCCGTCGTCGGACAGCACCTTCGCTTTCACACCTTCCAGGTACTCCAATGCCGCCTCGCGCTTCTCCGGCAGGTCCGGATCCTCGAAAACGACCTCCTTGATCGCGCCGAGCGCCCGGTTCTCCGGCCCCTCCAGCCGCTGCTGCATCGCTTCGAAGAGCGCACCGCGGCGGAGGGCCTCGTCCTTGATGTCAATGAGATAGTTGTACGCGGCGTCGTGCTCGTTGGGGATCTCGCCGTCGAGGATGGCCTCGCGGATCCACGTCTTGGCGATGCCCACGGCCACGCCCTCCTCGATGTCCAGCGTCTCCATGATCTCATAGCCGTCCACCGGCGGCTCGAAGTTACGGAGGCGGTCCTTCTCCTCCACGATCCGCATCTTCTCCTCCACCCGGTCAAACGCGTTGAGGTAGCGACGGCGCCGCGCCGGGTTGTTTGAGGTGACGTCCGCGCGGACGAGCGTCATCAGGTCGTCGATGTCGTCGCCGGCCTCGTAGAGGAGGCGGCGCACGGCGGAGTCGGTCACCTTCTCATCCGCAAGTGCGATGGGACGGAGGTGGAGACGAACGAGCTTCTGCACGTAGTCCATCCGCTCGTCGGTGGGCAGGCGCCATTTGCGGAAGAGGTCGGGGATCATGCGGGCGCCCACGTCCTCGTGGCCGTGGAAGGTCCAGCCGTCCTCCGGGTCGAAGCGCTTGGTTTGCGGCTTGGCAATGTCGTGCAGGAGCGCCGCCCAGCGGAGCCAGCGGGTGTCGTTGCCGGGGCGGTCGGCGGTGCGCTCGGCCACGTTGTCGAGCACTTCAAGCGTGTGGTAGAAGTTGTCCTTGTGGTCGCGGCCGTTCACCTCGTCAATGCCCTTCAGGCGCTGAATCTCGGGCATGAAGTGCTCCAGGACGCCGGAGGCTTCCAGGATTTTGAAGCCGATGGAGGGCGTGTCGGCCTCCAGGATCTTGTGGAGCTCCTCCGTGATGCGCTCCTGACTCAGAATTTCGACGCGTGCGGCCTGTGTGCCCATCGCGTCGAACACGCGGTCGGACACCCGAAATTCGAGCTCGGTGGCAAACCGCGCGGCCCGAATCATACGTAGGGGATCGTCCTCGAACGTGTCCTCGGGGTCGAGGGGCGTGTCGATCGTTCGTCGCTCCAAGTCGCGCCGCCCGTCGAACGGGTCGATGAGGTCGCCGAAGCGGTCCGGCGTGAGGTGGATCGCCATCGCGTTGACCGTAAAGTCGCGGCGGTACTGGTCGTCCTCCAGCGTGCCGTCCTCCACGATGGGCTTGCGGGAGTGCGAGCGGTAGCTCTCCTTGCGGGCCGCCACGAACTCCAGTACGAGCGCGTCGTCCGTATAGTCTTCGGGCAGTGCTTCTGCGGCGGGAATGCGGATGGCGGCGGTGCCAAACTTGGGGTAGACGTGCGCGGTGCGGCCGCCCAACTCGTCGCCCACGGCTTCAGCCAGCTCGATGCCGGTACCGGGGCCCACGGTGACGAAGTCGAGGTCTGTCGTGGAGCGGCCCAGCAGCACGTCGCGCACCATGCCGCCCACGGCGTACGCCTCGATCTCTTCCCGTTCAGCCACGCGTCCGATCGTACGCAGGATCGGCTCGTAGGGAACCTCTCGCAGCCGCTCGGCCAGATTGTCGATGTCGGTGTAGGAGCGGACCTCCGTCATGCCGGGGAAGACTGGTGAGCACCGTTTCGCGGTGTGTACAGACGGCGCGGGGGCGCGATTCGTTCGGACAGATGGCGCTTTTTGGTGGGCAACTCACGGTGAGGGTGGGACTGTGGACATCTAACCGCGGCAGGGCATTTTCTGAGGCAGGTAGGGCCGCGTGGCGATGCGGCATTACGCTGAATTGAGGGAGACAACCTCTACCACCCGCGCGCGTCCACGGTCCACGTGTCAACAACCGCGTTGCCGTCCACGACGTGGAGCCGGTCTTGATTGGCCACGGTCACGCAGGCGTGGTTCGGCACGATGCGGAGCCGGTCGCCCACCGTCAGGTCTGCGTCGCCGGACAGGGTGAGCCACCCGTGCTCTTCCGACAGGTGATTGACTTTGATGCCAGGATGCGGCTGCATCGTGGCGGCGTCCGCCAGCGCGATGCCGTGGCCGCTGGTGCCGTAGCCGGTGTCGGTCGTGAACACCTTCTTCCCCGCGTCGACGAAGGCGTGGTGCGTGCCGTCCGGCTTCTCTTGGGTGCTGATGACCGTGGTGAGCACCGTGAGGGCGCAGTCGGGAAGCGAGGCGGCGCCGAGGGCCACCTGGATGGCGTCGTGCATCACGTAGTTGCCGGGCCGGATCTCCGTGACGCGAAAGCCGTCGCGCTCCGCGTTCTCGAAGGCCGCCATTGACGGCGTGGAGCCAACGCTGATGTCGAAGTTGTGAGGGATCACCTCCACGCCATCGGCCTCAGCAAGTGCGGAAGCGAGCGACAGCATGCGGTCCCGTTCGTGTCGCGATGCGCGACGGAGCGCTTCAACTTCCGTTTCGCCGTCGGACGGTCCATTGTAGGCCTGTCCGGCATGGGTGAGGATTCCAGCGAGTCGCAGTCCCGGCAACGCCGCGATGTGCTGCGCCAGTGTGACGGTGGCTTTCTCGTCCGACCAGTGCACGCCACAGCGCCCGTGCCCCACGTCCACCTCGATGAGCACGTTTACCGGAGTGTCTGCCTCCGCGTAGATGGCCGAGGCCTGCTCCGCGCCCGCCACGGTGTCGACCGTAAGCGAGATCGTGGCCTCGTCCCGCAACACCTGGAGTCGCTCGTGTTTCTCGCGGCCCGTGACGGGATAGGCCACGCGTACGTCATCGACCCCGGCGCCCACGAACGTCTCGGCCTCCGTCACGGTCGCAACGGTGAGTCCCTCTGCGCCGCGCTCTCGTTGCCGCCGGGCGAGGGCGACGGACTTGTGCGTCTTGGCGTGAGGGCGGAGCGTCACGTCGTTCGCGTCGGCCTTTTCCTGCATGGCCGCGAGGTTGTCTTGCAGGCACGATTGTTCAACAAGGAGGGCAGGGGTGGAGAGGTTGGCAAGGGACATGGAAAGACAACCGGTGGATGCGAAATGGGCGTGGATCCGCGGGAAGCGGCAATCGGCGGATGGGTTCCGGAACGCTCGACACAGGAACCTTTCGGTCGTTGGTTCCATCGGACAGACAGACGCTCACGTCCACTGTCCCCCTCGTCTGAATGCGTTCGCCCTCTCTTCTTCGTTCATTCGTTCTATCGGCGGTTCTGATTCTCGCAGTCGGGGTGGGAACGGCGTACGCCCAGATGGAGATGCCGCCCCGCTCGTTCGGAGAAGTGGTTGAGGCGGCCGAAGCGCAGGGTACGCCCATCCTTTTAGAGATCTACGCGCCGTGGTGCCCCTACTGCCAGCGCATGCAGAAGACCGTCTACTCGGATTCAACGGTGCGTGCGTACCTGGGCCGTACGTTCACCTACGCCCGCCTCAACCGCGACACGACGGCGGGCGCTCACCAGTTCAACGGCCGTACGCTCACGTCCAAGCAGCTGGGCATGGCGCTCGGCGCACGCGGCGTACCCACCACGGTCTTCCTGAAAGCCGACGGCACGCCCATTGCCAGCCAGCCCGGCTTCATCAAGCGGGACATCTTCCTCCAGTTGATCCGGTACGTTGGCTCGGGAGCCTACGAGAGCAAGAGTTTCAAGGCGTTTCGAAATCGATCGTCTGAGTGACCGTCTGTAAGGGGCAGGGAGATATTCCTGTGGCAGGCTGGGATTACTTCGATGACAGGAGACCGCGGTCCGCGGTCCCAATGGAAGCGCAGTCCCCTTTACTGCTCGCTCGTCGTTTCCACCCGTGCCGTCTCAATCCGGTCGTCGACGCGGAGCTGATCCACCACGTCCATCCCGTCCGTGACCCGCCCGAAGGCCGTGTAGTTGCCGTCCAGGTGCGGCTGCATGCTGTGGGGAATGAAGAACTGGCTGCCCTCCGTGTCTTTGCCCGCGCTGGCCATGCCGATGGTCCCGCGGCGGTGGCCAATGCGCGTGGCTTCGGTGCGGAGGAAGAAGCCCGGGCCGCCGAAGCCGTCCCGCCGCGCGAAGTCGCCGCCCTGCACCACGAAGTTGGGCACCACTCGGTGAAACGGCACGCCGTCGTAGCGGCCCTCCCGCGCAAACTGCGTGATGGCCTGCACCGTCTGCGGGGCCTGTTCGGTGTCCAACTCAATCGTGACTGTGCCCCGATTTGTCGTTAGCACGAGGTGCGGGTGCGGACCCAGTTCCCGGAGGTAGTTCCAGTCGATCGATGGCGTTTCGGGCAGGGGCTTTGCAGCGGCGGTGAAGGTCGAATCCGTCGCGGTAGAGAGTCCCTGCGCGGCGGCTTGGCGGATCGCATGGTGTGGGTGGTCGAGTCCGTCGCGGAGGGCCGTTTCGGCTGTCGGGCCGCCGAGATCGCCGAGCGCCTCCAGCACGGCCGTCATGCCCTCCAGGTCGTCGGGTGTGGCGAGGGTGCGGTAGGTCGCCGCGAGGGTGTCGGCCGCGCCCATTTCAGCGAAGGCGGAGTCGGCCAGAGTGGGGGCGCCGTGGTAGAGGAGGGCCGGATCCCCGCGACGTACGGCGGTGGAGAGGCGGCGGAACGTGGTTTCGGCACCTTCGGGGCGGGTTCGCTCCCATCGGGCAGTGACCGCCTGAACCGCCGCGGCAGCTACGCGCAGGTCGTCGCTCCGGAGGGCATCCGCGAGCAGCGAATCGGCACCGGGGGCATCGAGCGGGGCGAGGGCCGGAAGGACGGCGGCGTAGGCGACGGGCGTGCGCTCGGTTCGCCAGCGGGCGACGGTGTCGAGGGCGCGCTTCGGGCGATCGTTGCGGGCGAGGCCCCGGAGGAGGGGGGCTGCCACGCGCCATTGGTTGGGGTGCGCATCGAGCCAGGCCCCGATGGCGGCGATGCGGTCGGGCGACCAGTCGAGCCCCGCTAGGGTCTCGGCGGCGGTGCGGGCCACGAGGGAGTGGCCGTCGTCAAGCGCGCTGACGAGTGCGGACCGGGGGCCGTCGGCGGAGGGAAGGGCCGACAGGGCACGGGCGGCGTCTACCCGCGTGCGCCAGTCGGGCGCGGTGCGCAGCCAGTCGGCGATGCGGACGGCGTCGGTCGAGTCGCCCGCGGTTCCCAGCGCGCGGATCAGATGCATGGCGGCGGGGTCGTCAGGGGCCGTGTCGTCGAGCACGGCGCGAATCGTGTCGGCCCGGCCCGCAGCGAGCGTCTCCACCCGACCCAGTGCATAGGCGGCGTTGCGGCGCACCCAGGGATCGTTGCTCTTCAGATGCTCGATCAGCCATTCGGTGGCCGTCGAGTCGGTGACACCCCGCATGCCGTAGCGGGCGATGGCCAGGGCGAGCGTGGCCGTTTGGCCAGGGGGACGCAGACGCACGAGTTGCCGCAGGGACGTGGCAGTGCCGGTCTTGCCCAGCGCCTCGATCAGGCGCCGCTGCACCTGGACGTCCCGCTCGAAGCCCAGCGTTCGGAGCAAGGGCGTTTCGGGCACACTCCCAGGCGGCATTTGGCCGAGGGCGAGCGCGGCGTCGGTCTGGACGAGAGGAATGCTTTCCTTTAGGAGGGAGAGAAGTCCCGGAATTGCGCTCGTGTCCTGCACGGACGCCAGTGCAAAAGCCGCCCGGGCCCGCACGGCTGCGTCGTCGGCATCGAGCTTTGTGCGAAGGGCCTCCCCATCCCGCTCGATCTGCGCCTCCACGACCGCCTGCAGGGCCGGACGCGTCAGCAGGTCGTCGGACGGGCGCTCGGGGGTGGGTTGGGCGAACGCGCCGGTCCCGATGCAGAGCAGCACGAGGAGGGAGAGCCAGGTTCTCATCGGGATTGGGAGTGGGGGAGGGGAAAGGGCGAGAGGAGGAATGGACGACGAAGTGCGTTTCAGGGTCGGAGGATACGATTCCGAGGGGGGATAATGCGCCCGTGCCCTCACGCCCCACGCGCTCACACCATCTCCGCGGCATCGTTCTCCTCCAGCAGTCGTTCCACCGCCGGGCGTGCCGTCTCAATCATCTCCTCCACCGTCAGGTCGTGGTCGACGTGCGCGGCCAGTGTCTCGGCAGCCTCGTTCAGGGCGCCCTGCACGCCGTGCTTCACGATGGAGAAGCTCGTGCATTGCCATCGCTCCTCCCCCGGCCAGTGCACACTGATGTAGGGGCGCTTCGCGTCGGTGGCGCGGCTGTAGGTGGTCATCGTGAAGCCGATTCCCTTTACCCCGGTGCGGGTGACGGCTTCCCAGCGACGTTCGTGCACCTCGTCGGTCTGGAGGGGACCCTCCTCCGGCAGATCAGGGAGCTCCTCAAGCTTCTCGTTTCGATGTTCGAGGGCCCTCTCGTACGCCGCTTCTTCACCGCCGTACTTTTTGTCGGAGAAGAGCTTGGTATGCCGCTCGCCGTCGCGGATGATACGGACCTGCCAGCCGTGCGTCCGGCCCGTGTCGATGCGGAAGAGGTTCTTCTTTTTCTCCATGGGGAGGAAAAGGTGCCCGTTGAGAGACGACAGAAATGGAAACGCCTCTCAGGACAGAAACGATCCGACCAACCGCTTCCAAAGCGCACTTCCAAAGCACACTTCCAAAAACGCTCAACCCAAAACGCCCAACTCTCAATCAGGGTCGCTACGACTGTCGCGTCCCGACCTTGCCCATAGCCACGCGGAGACGGTTGCGGGCCCGTTCGCGGGCCGACTCGTATTTTTCGCGCTCCTCGCCTTCCAGTTCTTTTTCCAGGCGACGGCGCGCCCGCTCCTCGGCGCTCTCGGCCCGCTCCACGTCAATCTCCGAGGCCGGTTCCACGGTTTCGGCCAGCACCGTCACCTTGTTGTCCACGATTTCGAGGAAGCCCCCGCTCGTAGCGAAAATGATGCGGTCGTTGTGGATGTCCGCGTACTCGTGGGCGGCCTGCGTCTTCACGATGAGCGGTCCAATCCCGAACGCAGAGATCATGGGCGCGTGGTCCTTGCGCACCTCAAAAGAGCCGTCAACGCCCGGGGCGCGCACGCCGTTCGCGGGGCCCTGGTAGGCATGCTCGTCCGGCGTCACAATGTCAACGGTGAGTTCGTCGGCCATCGTTGGGTTTTTGGGTTTGAGGGTTGAGGGTTGTGCGTGGTTCGAACACTCAACGCACAACGCGGAACGCTCAACTCGCCTACTCTTCGTCGATCATCTTCTCGCCCGCCTCAATCACCTCGTCGATCGTGCCCTTGAGGAGGAAGGCCCGCTCGGGTAAGTGGTCGAGCTCCCCATCGAGAATCATGCGGAAACCGCGGACGGTCTCGTCGACATCCACATACTTGCCGGGTGTGCCAGTAAATTGCTCGGCCACGAAGAACGGCTGGCTGAGGAACCGCTGCACACGCCGGGCCCGGTTCACGGCCTGCTTGTCCTCGTCGCTCAGCTCGTCCATTCCCAGGATGGCGATGATGTCCTGAAGCTCCTCGTAGCGCTGAAGGATCTCCTTGACCTCCTGCGCCGTCTCGTAGTGCTCCGTGCTGAGAGCCCGTTCATTGAGCATCTGACTCGTGGAGTCGAGCGGGTCGATGGCCGGGTAGATGCCCTGCGTGGCCAACTGGCGGCTGAGCACCGTCGTGCAGTCGAGGTGGGCGAACGTGGTGGCCGGGGCGGGGTCCGTCAGGTCGTCCGCCGGGACGTAGACGGCCTGGAAGGAGGTAATGGAGCCTTCCTGCGTGGAGGTAATGCGCTCCTGCAGGTCGCCCATCTCGCTGGCGAGCGTCGGCTGGTAGCCCACGGCGCTCGGCATGCGGCCCATGAGGGCCGACATCTCCTGGCCCGCCTGGACAAAGCGGAAAATGTTGTCGAGAAAGAAGAGCACGTCGCGCCCGCCGAGGTCGCGGAAGTACTCGGCAATCGTGAGGCCCGTGAGGCCGACGCGGGCTCGCGCGCCGGGCGGCTCGTTCATCTGGCCGAAGACGAGCGAGATGTTGCTCTCGCTGTTCATCGTGTCGAAGTCGACCTTGTCGAGGTCCCAGCCGCCCTCTTCCATCGACTCCTCGAACTCCTCGCCGTACGTCATCACGCCGGCCTCAATCATCTCGCGGAGCAGGTCGTTGCCCTCGCGCGTCCGCTCGCCGACACCGGAGAAGACCGAGAGGCCCTCGTGCGCCTTGGCGATGTTGTTGATGAGCTCCATAATGAGGACGGTCTTGCCCACGCCGGCCCCGCCGAAGAGGCCGACCTTGCCGCCCTTGGGCACGGGCTGAATCAGGTCCATCACCTTGATGCCGGTCTCCAGAATCTCCTGCGAGCCGGCCAGCTCGTCGAACTCGGGCGGATCCTGGTGGATGGGGCGGTGCTCGTCGACCTCCGGCTCCCGAAGGCCGTCGATCGGCTGGCCGACCACGTTGAAGAGGCGGCCCCGAATTTCTTCCCCGATGGGGACGGTGATGGGCTGGTTGGTGCCCACAATTTCCTGGCCGCGCTGCAGGCCGTCGGTCGAATCCATGGCGATGGATCGCACGCGCCGTTCGCCGAGGTGCTGCTGCACCTCCAGGATCAGGTCCTGACCCTCGTCGCGTTCGATCCGAAGGGCGTCGAGAATGTCGGGCACACCGTCGGGCGGAAACTCGGCGTCCACGACGGGACCGAGAACCTCGACGATTTCGCCCTGAACTTCGTTAGCTCCTACTTCCATGGAGAAAAGTCGGTTTTTCGATGAGAGGGAGGTGGCAGGCGCGACGAGACCCGCAGTTCACGTTCAGAACAGGGCCCGCGCTGCCTTCGCAATCCACGCGGTCAAAACGTAACGAGCGCCGACGGCAATTGCGCACGCGACGGATGAGAATTCTACGGTTGCGCCGCAAAGAATCCAGGAATTTCGGGCCCGTCGGTCGTTTCGTTTTCCGGTGCGGATTTTCGTAAGTTTGTCCCTCCCCAGCGTTCCAGGGGGCCGGCACCGTTTCCTTCGTAGAATGCTGTTCCTGATGGTCCATTGTCTTCGGTTTCCCTCCCTGATCGTAGTCCTGTGGCTCGGGGCCTGCCTTGTTGCAGCGCCGCCCGCTCTCGCCCAGAATGACGGCGATGATCCCCTGCCGACCATCGCCGAAAAGACGGAGGGGATGAAGCAAATCGACGGCTATTTCCCGGTCTACTGGGACGCCCGGGCCGGCAAGCTCTGGCTGGAGATTCCCCGCCTCGGCACGGAGTTTCTCTATCTAAGCTCGCTACCGACGGGGCTGGGCTCGAACCCGGTGGGTCTCGACCGGGGCCAGCTTGGTGATCGGCGGGTCGTCCGTTTCGAGCGGACGGGGCCGAAGGTGCTGCTCGTGGCGCCGAACCTGGACTACCGCGCCTCTACGGACAACCCGGCGGAGCGCGAGGCGGTGCAGGAGGCGTTTGCGCCGGGCGTGCTGTGGGGCTTTGAGGTGGCGGCGGAAGGCAACGGTGGGCACGTTCTCGTCGATGCGACCGACTTCGTGGTGCGCGATGCACATGGGGTGGTCCGTCGCCTGAAGGAAACCGACCAGGGGACCTACGCGCTCGATGAGCGCCGCAGTGTCCCCCATCTGAAGCACGTGAAGGCCTTTCCGAAAAACACGGAGCTGGAGGCCCGCCTCACATTTACCACGGAGGGAGGGACCGGGGAGTACGTGGACCGAACCGCGGCCACGCCCCGCGCCGTGACGCTCCACGTGCGCCACTCGTTCATCGAGTTGCCCGATACGTCCGGTTACACCCCGCGCCGCTTCGACCCCCGCTCGGGCCTCTTCTACGAGCGCTACATGGACTTCGCGACGCCAATCGGGCAATCCATGACGAAGCGGGTCGTGAACCGGCACCGCCTGCGCTGCGCCGAAGCGCCCGGCGATGACGGTCTGTGTCCGGCGGAGGACCCGATCGTCTATTACCTCGATCCGGGCACTCCCGAGCCCGTCCGCGGCGCCCTGCTCGACGGCGCGCGGTGGTGGGCGGAGGCGTTTCGGGCCGCGGGGTACGAGGACGCCTACCGCGTGGAGGTGTTGCCGGACAGTGCCGACCCCATGGACGTGCGCTACAACGTCATCCAGTGGGTGCATCGGCGCACGCGGGGCTGGAGCTACGGCGCCTCCGTCACCGATCCCCGCACCGGCGAAATCCTGAAAGGCCACGTGACCCTTGGCTCGCAGCGCGTGCGGCAGGACTACCTGCTGGCAGAGGGGATGCTCGCGCCGTACCAGGGAACCCACGCCGATGGCCTTCCGGCCAGCGACGACCCGATGCTGGAGATGGCCTTGGCGCGCATCCGTCAACTGTCGGCGCACGAGGTGGGGCACACCCTCGGCCTCGCGCACAACTTCGCGGCGTCGGTCAACGACCGCGCCTCGGTGATGGACTACCCGACCCCGCTCGCCCGCGTGCAGGACGATTCCATCTCGCTCGACCGGGCGTACGACACCGGCGTGGAGCGGTGGGACAAGATGGCGGTCCGCTACGCTTACGCGCAGCCCGGTCCCAACCAGACGGAGGCGGGGCTGCTGAACAACATCGTGCGAGAGGCCGACCAAGAGGGACTGCGCTACATTACAGATGCCGATGCGCGTCCCTCCGGGGCCGCCCACCCGAAGGCGAATTTATGGGACAATGGCAACAACATGGTGCAGGCCCTGGAGCGGGAGATGGCCGTGCGCGACGTGGCGCTTGACCGGTTCGGCGACGCTGTGATCAAGAGCGGCGAGCCGCTGGCGCTGATGGAGGAAGCCCTCGTGCCGCTTTACCTGCGGCATCGCTATCAGGTGGCGGCGACGGCGAAGCTTATCGGCGGCGAGACGTTCGAGTATGCCGTGCGGGGGGAAGAGACTCCGCAGCTCTCCGAGCCCGTGCCCGCCAGCCGACAGAGCGCGGCGCTCGACGCACTGCTGTCTACGATCACGCCCTCGGCCCTGGCGCTTCCGGAGGCCGCTCGCGAGCGCATTCCCCCCCGTCCGCCTGGACACCCGTCCAACCGCGAGCTGTTTGATGGCCGCACCGGCCGTACGTTCGACCCCTACGCCCCCGCCGAGGTGGCGGCCACCATGGTGCTCGACGCCCTCTCCCAGCCCGAGCGGGCCCTGCGGCTCATCGAGCAGCACGATGCCAGCGCCGACCTCCCCAGCGTCCGAGCCACGCTGACTCAGATTACGGACGCGGTCTGGAAGACCGATGCTCCCGACGAGGCCTACCGCGCCGAGCTTCAGCGGACGGTGCAACAGGTGTGGGTCGACATCCTTCTCAATCGGGCGGACGCCACGGAGATTAGTCCGGCCGTGCAGGCCCGGTTCGAGCAGCACCTGCGCACGCTGCAGGATTGGCTGACGACACATCCCGGGTCCACGCCGGAGTCCGAGGCGCACCGGACCGCCATCGAGCGCTCCATTGCCCGGTTTCTGGACCGCTCCCACGACACGTCGGCCTCACCCGCCTCCGTAGAAACACCACCGGGATCCCCAATCGGACAGGCGCCGGGCTATCGCCGGCGCCACGACCAGCGGCAGACCTGGCTCGACCGATGGAGGATCGCTCCCTACGCCTGCGCCCAGCAGCGTCCGTGAGGTACAGAAGATGTTTGGGACACAGGAACCTAATACGAACTCCGGAAGCTCCGTTCGGGTATGAAGGGTTGGATGGAGGGAGGTGTGGACGTACGGTACCTCCATCCTTCCACACTTCCTCACATCCACACTCGAATCCTGCTTCAGGATTCGGTATTATCCATTTCTCGCATGCTTCTTGTGCGGAAAGAGCCCAGGGTTTGAGGGCATATGATCCCGAATGTGACTCCTGGCACCGGGATCCTGAGGATCCTAAAAGTCTGGGTCCCCCGGCCGAGAGACAGAATCGTTCGTCCAGACGTTACCACCGGGATTTCCCACGACCTGTCGCGCTACTCCTCTCTAGACGATAGCTGGCATCCCCTATGTCCACGCCTGCCCTTAACCGTGAGGAACTCGTTCAGCTCCTGGATGGGAATCCTAAGCTTATCCTCACGATCATCGATTCGTTTCTCGAGGACTGCTCGGACTACATGGAATCCATTCGGTACGCAGTCGACGAAGGGGATGGGAAGGTCCTAGAGCGGGAGGCCCACGGATTGAAAGGGGCGGCGGGCAGCCTCCGGGCCGGTCCTGCGAGTAAAGCGGCGCAGGAACTCGAAGAAATGGGTCACACGGACAACTTTTCGGGGGCCGAGTCTGCCCTGGAGACGTTAGAGCATGAGGTTGACCGCCTCAAAGAGGAGCTCCATTCCCTTCGGGAAACGTGTCAGGAGAAGTCGCTCGGTGGGTAGACGCCCTTCTGGGGGCTCCATCTTACTGCTGAGGGGAGGGACTGTCGAAGTGATCAAACCCCCCTGGCTGAAGCGGGACATTCTCGCCGTTGGCCCGCTGAATTTTGACGGGCTGATCATCGTCCTCAAGCTCTACGACCTCCCCCACCACACTGTACGTCTGCGGGTCGAGGGCGTCGAGGTCGTCCTCGGGCATCGTAAACACCAATTCGTAGTCCTCGCCCCCAAAGAGCGCGTAGACGGTCACGTCCTCCCCGAATTCGGTCGCCGTATTGCGGGTCTCGGGGTCGATGGGGAGGGCCGGCTCGTAAAGCTGCGCCCCCACGGCGCTGGCCTCGCAGATGTGGTGCACCTCGGCGGAAAGGCCGTCCGAGATGTCGATGAGGGAATGCGGCTGCGCGCCGATGTCCGCCCAGTCCTGGATGATCTTGAGCTGGGCCGGCGGGGCGAGGTGACGACGGATGACATAGGAATACGGATCGAGGTTCGGCTCAAAGTCCTCCTCCTGCTCCTGGAGACGCTCCCGGTTGCGCAGCAGCACCTTGAGGCCCGCGTACGAAGATCCGATGTCGCCCGTTACACAGATTTTGTCGCCCACCTGCGCGCCCTCGCGGTACACCACGTCGTCCTCGTCCGCCGTCCCTACAACCGAGATGGAGAGCGACAGGCCGTGGGATGCGTTCGTATCGCCCCCCACGATGTGCATGTCGTAGGCCTCGCAGGCCTGTTTCAGGCCTTCGTAAATCGTAGTCACCATCTCCACGGAAATGTTCTGCGGAATGCCGATGGAGACGGTCGCGTAGCGCGGGGATGCGTTCATCGCCACCACGTCGCTCACGTTGACCGACAGGGCCTTGAATCCGAGGTGCTCCAGGGGCATGAAGGCGCGGTCGAAGTGGACGCCCTCCACGAGGGTGTCCGTGGTGAGTACGTGCACACGTTCGTCGTCGACGCGGTACACGGCCGCGTCGTCGGCAATGCCCGACACGACGGTGTCGTCCGTGGGCTCACCGAGCGTGTCGCGCAGGAGGGCGATAAGGCCGAACTCGCCAATTTCGGCGAGGGCGGTCTGATCCGGATGTTCCTGGGTTTCCATGAAAGCCGGGGCGTTGGATTCGGGAAGAGCGTCGACTGCCAAAGTTCCTGTACCCCGGCGGCACAGGCATGTTTGCGGGGGGCGTGGTCCTTTCGTCGGCTTTTTGATCGGGGGACGGCCGTCCGTGGACGACAGACCGCGGGACGCCGGTGGCTGCCCTGGTCTTAGCTTCGGATGGCACAGTCAGGTGCGCGGCACGCTAATCGACCCCAGAAGCGTACGCTCCGACGCCCCGGTCACCGACGGCAAATTGGTGGGCACACCGTTGACGGTCTCGTGGGCGAGGACGGCGAAGCAAAGGGCCTCCTTCGCGTCGGCATCCACGCCGTAGGCCGACGCAGTGTGGACTGGGATCGGCGCGAAGGCGTCGTCCAGCATCCGCATGAGCGTGTCGTTGTGCACGCCGCCCCCGCTGGCGATGAGCACGTCGATGGATTGGGCGGGGCGGACGTACCGCGCGTACGCCTGGTAGACGGACGCGGCGGTGAGGAGGGTGGCCGTGGCCATCGTGTCCTCGGGCGAGAGGCCCCGGGACTGGGCGGCGCCAAGCAGGCGGTCCACGTAGTCGGCCCCAAAGTCGTCGCGCCCCGTAGACTTGGGCGGTTCGCGGTGGAAGAAGTCGCCTTCCAGCAGGTCAGCCAGCAGATCGTGGTCGGGCGTGCCGGCGTCGGCGTGCTGACCGTCCGGGTCGTAGGGCGCGTCGAAAAGCCGGGTGGCGAGGGCGTCGATCACCATGTTGGCCGGGCCGGTGTCGAAGGCGCGCACCTCGTCCGGCGTCCCGCCCGCCGGGAGCACCGTCAGGTTGGCGATGCCGCCGAGGTTGAGCAATCCACGGGCCTCGTCCGCGTCGGTGAAGGTGGCGTAGTCGAAGTACGGCACGAGCGGAGCGCCCTGTCCGCCCAGCGCCAAGTCGGCCGCGCGGAAGTTGCCCACGACGGGCACCCCCAGCCGTGTGGCGAGCGTGGAGGAATTGCCGAGCTGGAGGGTGGCCCTGACATCTTTTTTGGCACAGTCCGCCGGTTCCGGAAGGTGGCACATCGTCTGCCCGTGCGCCCCCACCAGATCGAGTGCTCCGCGGTCCCGTCCTGCGCCCTCCAGCACGCGCTCCACGGCGTCGGCATACGCTTCCGCGATGCGCACATCGAGGCGCGTCAGGGCCTGGACCGACGACGAGTGTTCGTGCGTGTTCTGGCGGATGAGATCGCGGAGCGCCTCGGGGTACGGCACGTGGACGAAGGCCTCCGTCTCCATCGTCAGATCGGGGCCGCTGCCCGCGAGGTGCACGAGCACGGCGTCGACCCCATCGAGCGAGGTGCCGGACATGAGCCCGGCGACCCTGCGGCGCGACCGACGGTGGAGATCGACCAGGACATCCATGCTCTTTCGAGAGGCGAGAGGAGAGGAGCGAGCGGGACGTGGGAGTCTCGGGGAGTGGGGGGGAATGGGAGAGAGGGAGAGGACTGTCGCCTATCGCCCCCGAGTGTTGCCGTCGACTCCCGCGTGTCAGGTGTCGTTCTCGGACCCGTCTGCCTTCTCGCGCATCTCGGCGGCCTTTGCCCGAAACTCCTCCGCCCGTCCAGGCTCCTGCTCGGCGAGTTGGGCGTAGATGTGGGCGGCCTTTTCGTAGTCGTTCTGTCCCTCGTGGATCTTTGCCAGGGTTTCGGAGACGACCTCCTCGGTGGGGTCGTGCTCGTCGTCTTCCGCGGAGCGTTCGCCCGAGTCCTCAGGGGCCGGCGGTGGGGCACTCATCTCGGCCCCCGGGTCCGGGTCGATCCGGGCCGACTGTAGCTTGTCGATGAGGCGATCGAGGTCATCGGGTTCCTCTCCTTCGTCGAGGTGCTCGATCTGCTCCTCGGGGGTGGTGGAGGACGACTCCTCGGTCGGCTCGTCGGGAGAGGGAGGCGTCGGCGGCTCGTCGGCAAGACCGGGGCGTGCACCTCCCTGGCGGGCCTCCCGTTCGGCCTGACGCCGCAGTTGCGCAAGCCCAAACTCGTCCTCGGACGACGAGTCCTCCGCCTCGTCCGAGGGGGACTCTTCCGCTTCGGGCTCGGACGGAGACTCTGTTACACCAGGCGAGAGGGCCGCAGGGGCCTCGGGAATGGGAGAGTGCTCTCCGTCTCCCGTGATGCCGTCCATCCGCCGGAGGGCGCGCTTCTTTCCGGCCTTCGCGATTGGGCTATTCGGCATCAGAAAGTGGGCATTCGCCCAAGCCTCCAGCGCGTCCCCCCAGCGCTCTTGGGCCTCGTACGCATGGGCCAGCAAGACGTGCGCGCCCAGGTGGGCCGGCAACGCGGACACCTTCTGTTCAAGAACCTCGACAGCCGTGTCAAAGTCTTTTTGCTCCAGGAGGGCGAGGGGACCTTGGAGGTCGGGAAGGGGCATGACGACAGGGGAGGGGCCGCTCGATTTGGGAAAAGGTCGCGTTTGACGAATGGAGTGCGGTCAACGAGTCACCCGCGGGTTTGTTACCGGCAGTCCGGGCGCAGGGCGTCAGGAGGCGGGCGAGGAGGCCGGGGCGGAGACCGTCTGGCCCTGTCGCACCGTGAGGACCTGTCGCAGGCTCGACGCGGTCACCAGAATGAACCCGAGCGCGAACAGCGCCTGAAACGGCACGGCCGCCCATTCGCCGTAGGCGATAGTGATGCCGAGACCCACCGTCGAATACAGCGCCAGCGCCAGTTCGCCCCACACCACCCGGGGCACTTCGGCGATGGCGTAGCGGCTCTCCCACCAACTGTCGCCCGAGGCGGCGCCGTACTTGGGCGTGCGGATGAACGCCGTATCCGTGCCGCGAATGGCCTGCCAGAAGGCATTCGTGTTGCTGAGGGAGAGCCCCATGGTGCCGGCCATAAACGCCGGGAAAAGCTGGAACCGCTGCAGCCAATCGGGGTGGAGGGCGCGTTGCGCGAACAACTGGGCCAGAAAAAACCCGGCGAAGCCGAACAGGCCGAAGCCCATCAGGGCGAAATACACGTCCCCCGGGCCGTGGCCCAATCCCTTCAGGAGCAGAAGGGGGGCATGCGTCAGGGCGGCGAGCAGAATGAAGGGGAAAGAAAAGTGGGCCGTGAGGTGGAACGTTCCCTCGAGCTTTACGCGCAGCGATTGGGCGGAGCGCCAGAGGCGTCCCGTCAGCTTCAGCGCCGTTTCCACCCCGCCCTTCGCCCACCGAAATTGCTGCGAGCGGAGGGCGTTCATGTCGGGCGGCAGTTCGGCTGGGGCCTCTACGGTCGGGACGTATTTGAACTCCCATCCTTCGAGCTGGGCGCGGTAACTGAGGTCGAGGTCTTCGGTGAGCGTGTCGTGCTCCCACCCACCCGCATCCTCGATGCAGGCGCGGCGCCAGATGCCTGCGGTCCCGTTGAAGTTCATGAAGCAGCCCGCGAGTTCGCGCACCCGCTGCTCGATGGCAAAGTGGGCGTCGAGCCCGAACGCCTGCACCTTCGTCAGCAGCGAGTCGTCCCGGTTGATGTGGCCCCATCGGGCCTGCACCATGCCGAGGTCTTCGTCGTCGAAAAAGTGCGGCATCATGCGCCGCAGAAAGTCCACGGTGGGCACGAAGTCGGCGTCGAAGATGGCAACGTAGTCGCCACGCGCCAGGCGCAGGCCGTTGGCGAGGGCGCCGGCCTTGTAGCCGGTGCGGTCGGCGCGCTGGATGTGGGTGATGTCGACCCCCCGATCCTGCCAGTACGCCACCCGCCGGGCCACCCGCTCAGTCGTCTCGTCGGTCGAGTCGTCGAGGACCTGAATCTCGAGCTTGTGGCGCGGATAGTCGAGGTTCACGGCGGCGTCGATGAGGCGGCGGGCCACCTCAGCCTCGTTGTAGAGGGGCAGCTGCACCGTCACCACGGGCCACGCGTCGTCAGGCACCGGCAGGTCGTCCGGGTCCGGCACCGGGCCATCGCGGAGGGTTTCGTTGTCGGCGTGGACGAGGGCCAGCCACAGCAGGTTGCCGCCGTACGCCGTGAGCGCCACGATGGACACGGCGTAAAGAACCGGGATGACGATTTCAATCGCCGCAAGCATCAGCGTTGAACGTTGGAACGTTGAAGGTTGAACGTTGGGCGTGGGTGCGGACCGAAGCGTATGCGCTCTCTTACTCCCACACACCTATGCTCCTGTGCCCAGTCACCGGTTTCGGCCGTACGTTTCGTGGCTGGAGACCCAGTCGGACGAGGAGATGGCGGCGCCCAGCGACAGTTCGCCCGCCAGGGTGGCCGCCGCCACGATCTCGGCGAACTTGTGCACCTTGCCCTTGCCGTAGCAGCCCATGACTTCGAGGCACTCGCGCTGCGTGGGAAGCCCGGTGCCGCCGCCGTAGGTGGCCACGATGAGGGACGGAATGGTGAGGGAGATGTAGAGGTCCCCGTCGTCGGTCAGGTTCGTATAGAGGACGCCCGCCGACGACTCGGAGACGTTGGCTACGTCCTGCCCCGTCGCAATGAACAGGGCCGTGATGGCATTGGGCGAGTGGGCGCCGTTGTTATTGGCGCCGGAGAGGAAGGCGCCCACCGTTGACACGTTCCAGTGGTGGTGCAGGCTCTCGGGCTCCACGCGCATGTGCTGGATGAGCACCTCCCGGTCAATGGTGGCCTCCGCCGTCACGCGCTTGCCGCGCGTCCGCATGACGTTGACCTGCGAGGCCTTCTTGTCCGTCGCGAAGTTCGACTCCAGGTAGAAATGGTTGATCGGGTCCGGGTACTGGTCCATGATCCAGCCGCAGGCGGCAAAGGTGGCACGGCCCACCATGTTCTGCCCCGCCGCGTCGCCGGTGCGGTAGTTGAAGCGCAGGTAGGCGAAGTGGTTGGAGAGGAACTGATCAATATAGAGCAGCTCGGCCACGCTGGAGGTCGACTCCGCCTCCGCCCGAATCTCGTCCATGTGGTCGTCTACCCAGTGGGTGAAGTCACGCGCCTCGCGGGCGTCGTCGAACACGAAGACGGGCGCCCGCTGCATGCAGTCGCCTGAAACGGTGGCTTTCACGCCCCCGCTGAGGTTGCACACCTTCATGCCGCGGTTGTAGGAGGCCACGAGCGTCCCCTCCGAGGTGGCCAGCGGAATCAGCACGTCCTCCTGCGCGTGCTCGCCACGCACCTGAAGCGGTCCGGCAAACCCAATCGGAAGCTGAGCGACGCCCGTGAAGTTCTCGACGTTCCCGTCCGTCACGTGGGGGTCGAAGGAGTAGTGGGGGATGTGTTCGAGAGACGTGTCGCTGTAGTCCTCGACGAACTGCTGCCGCTCGTCAATAATCTCCTGACTGAAGTTGTCGTCCCCGTCGCGGGGAATGCGCTTGATGGCGTCGTCCTGCTCGGAGATGGCGTCCTGGACGGAAAAGCTGAGTTTGCCGAACGGCTGTGCCCGAAAGCTCAGTTCGATCTCGTGCTTTCCGACCTCCAGGCGCGGCCGGTCGGCACGGACGTGTAGGCTCCGGCGCAGCGGGAAGTCTAGGGTGTTCTCGCTCGTAATCTCATCGGCCGAATAGACCTCTCCCTCGCCCATGAACAGGTACACGTCGTCTCGGGGCACCGACTCCCCGTTGATCGTGACGCCGAGAAGCTCGGTGAGCGTCGCGTCTTTCAGGCGGTTCTTGATCGCAAACTCGACGCCCTTGTCGGTATTTTCGAGGCTGCCGAACGTGTAAAGCTGCTTGAGGAGGGCGTTGGGGAAAAACATGAGATGCAGGTCGAGCGAACGGGGAGACAGAGACACCGTCTCAACGAAGACGGTCGGGACGGGTTCGAGGGTGGGGAATGGGCGAGAGGGAGAGAGTAGGGAAACGGAGTGCTACGAAACCTCCTCCGTGTCCGGGGTGAAGCGGACGTGGAGCCAGCCCTCGTCCAGGGTTGCGTCTGTCAGCTGGTAGTAGTTGAGGAAGTTGGGGAGGATGTAGTTGGAGCGCTGGTTGGCCACCTGTACGACGAGCTGGTCGCCGACCTGGCGCACGTCGATTTCCTCTTCCTCCGCGAACGCGAGGCGCAGTTCCAGCACGTACGCGTCGCCATCCTCCTCGATCTTGAAGGTGGGCTCCTCGTAAAACACGTCCGTGGGATCGCGGTCGCCGTACATCGCGTCCCCAATGCGGCCCAGCCGGTCGAAGCCGAACACTTCCTCGCCCAGATGCGGCACCTGAAGGATGGGGAGCGGATGGAAACTCTGGTCAATCTCTTTCAGGTACTCGCGCTGGCTCTTCACGTAGCCCTCGAAGAACGAATTTTCCGGGACCTGATCCTCCGGCAGCACGCGGTTCACGATGACGCTGTCCACGCCGTAGCCGTAGAGCTGGAGGTACGTGTAGGCCCGCCGTGCCTCCTCGATTACCATCTTCTCGGGATTCACGATGAGTCGGATCGACGAGGTGGAGGGTGTGGCGAGGACCGACTGCACACGCTCCAGCTTCTCGAAGATCACCTCCAGCTCCTCGTAGCCCTTGTCCAGCGGGATGCCGGTGGTCTTGCGCACGCCGAAGCCGATAGACTTGACCGCGGTCTTCTGGAAGGGAAAGGCTTTGGCGAGCCACCACTGCGTCACCTGTGGGAGGGTGAGGAGGGTGAGTGTCTCGCCCGTGGGGGCGCTGTCGACGATGATGAGGTCGTAGTCCTCCTCACGTACGGCTTCTTCGAGCCACAGCAGCACTGAGCCCTCGTTCATGCCCGGGAGGGCGGCCAGCTCCTCGGCGGCGATCTGGTCGACCCCCTGCCAGCGGAAGACGGTGAGCATGAGCTCCCGCATGTTGCCCCAGTGCTTCTTCATCGAGTAGTAGAGGTCCACCTCCTGCGCGAACAGGCGGTCGGTCACCTCGCGGGGCTCGGGGCCGAGCTCCTGGTCGAGCGCGTCGGCGAGGCTGTGGGCGGGATCCGACGAAAGGACGAGCGTCTTTTTGCCGTCGCGAGCCGCGCGGAGGGCCGTGGCGGCGGCGCAGGTGGTTTTGCCGGTGCCGCCCTTGCCGGTGAAGAGGAGGATGCGGGGGGCATCGTCGAAGGGGGACTCGTCGTCGCTGGACGGGAAGAGCATTCAGCACGCGGATTGGTGACGAAGCAGCGTGAACCGGTATCCCTACGGCTGCCCACCGGACAAGATCTGACGGCTGTTTTGAATCCCCGGAAGGCAGACTGATCCCGAGTCGACGAGCCTGCGTCGCGTTGCGACCGAGGATCCTCCCACAGTCCGGGCACGGTGGGGGAGCGACGCCACCTGCCCCCGAACGCACCCCGAAGAGCGCCGCGTCACGATCTCTTTGTTTGCGATTTGAGTCCCGATCCCCTCTCTTCTATTACCAAATTGTTAAGAGCCTGTCCTCAGTCCCCGCGGCGAGTCTCCATGCCAGCGCTTCGATACGTCCTCGCGATCGCGTCCGAACGATTCCCGGTGGGCACCGCCGTTGCGACACGCCTGCCCCCGACTCTCCTCGATGCTGCTTGGGCTCGACGACTGCCGGGCCTGCTAGTGATGATTCTGCTGGTGAGCCCCCCACCCCTTTTCGCACAGCAAGACACGAGTGGGGAGCACGTGCGCACGTCGGCACAGGAGGCTCAGGCAACCACAAAGACTCCACCGTCTCGTCGGGACTCCACCACTGCCGATCCGGACGCTCTCATTCTGTACACGTCCGATGGAAGTGGGAAGCTCCGGTTTGAGTCCAGGGACGGGGACGTGAACGGTCGCATTGGGGGTCGAATCATGTTTGACTACACGGCCGGTGGGATCGACGAGGCCGTCGAGCCCGAAACTGGACCCATGGAAGACGGGACCGAATTTCGACGGGTGCGGCTCTTCACCGAAGGATCGCTCTACGACATCGGGTACAAGTTTCAGATTGGCTTCGCGGGGGATCCGGACATCAACGACATGTACCTGGAATTTCCGTCCCCGGTGCCCAACTCCGGCATCAAGGTCGGCAAGCTTAAGGAGGACATCAGCCTTGCTGAGATGACCTCTTCGAAATATATCACGTTCATGGCCCGGCCCCTGCTCACGGAGTTCGCTGGCGGTCGTGACCTCGGGGTGCGGCTCGGCGGAGGGGCCGTTGGGGGAGACCTGAATTATGGAATCGGGGTCTATCGGGCCACGGTCGATGACGCCCTCGGGACATCGCAGGGGGACGGCGACTATAAAGGGACCGGCCGCGTGACGTACGTGCCCTGGAGTCAGGACGGGAACCGGAAACTCATCCACGTCGGCGCGTCCGGCTCGGTTGCGTCGCTCGACTCGGGGCTTTCGCCCGACGAACAGCCGGAAGAAGCCCACGAACCGGAGGTGCACCTCGCGCCTGATTTTGTGGACACGGGGCCGATCGACGCCGAACGCACCACCCGGTTCGGGTTCGAATCGGCACTGGTCTACAACTCGTTTTCCGTCCAGGCGGAGGTTCTTCGGAAAGACTACGGCCTAGACACGGGCGGCTCCGACCCCACGTTTGGTTCCTGGTACGTGGCCGGGTCTTATTTCCTCACGGGCGAACACCGCCCCTACGACGGCGGTGCATTCGGCCGTGTGCAGCCAGTCGAAAACTTTCGGGCGGGCGCCAACGGCGGGCTCGGCGCCTGGGAAATTGCCGCCCGGTACTCCACCATGGACCTGACCGACAGCGGGATCGTCGGTGGGGAGGTCGACACGATCACCCTCGGCGTCAACTGGTACCTAAATCCGTCCGTTCGAATCATGGCAAATTACGTCCTCGCGAACGTGGACGACGCTGTCGGAACTACGGATGCGGACGGCGACGGACACTTCGTGACCATGAGGGTACAGCTCGACTTTTGACGATCGACGTGGGACCGTAGGTGGTCCGTTTGGCTGGGCGGCCGGGAACGTTGGGAACGGTGAGGGGGCCCCCGATGCGTTTCTTTGCCTCGCGCTCCACGTCTCATTCTGAGGGCGCTTGCCGCTCGTGAAACTCGGCCGGCAGGTGCTCCACGAGCTTGTGCGAGCCGATGAGGAGCAGAACGTCCTCGGGAGGAGCGCTCTGTCGGAAGGTGTCGAGAGCATCGGCGAGGGGCTGCGGCTCGTGGACCGTCACGCCCTGCGCCCGGAGTCGCTCGGCGATCTCGCCGGGCGGAATGGCGCGGTCGGTGTGGATCGGAATAGGGGTGACGTGGGCGCCGTGCTCCGCGAGCATCTGGGCCGTCTCGTCGAGGCCCTTCCCGCGCACCGCATTGAGGCACACGTGCAGCGTGCCGCCGCGCTCCGCCACGACAGGCGCGATGGTCTCCAGATTGGCGGCGATGGCCGGCGGGTTGTGCCCCACGTCGACCACGATGAGTGGCTCCTCCTGCAGCACGTCGAGCCGCCCATGGAAGCCGGTATGGTCCCGTACGTCGCTGAGTCCCTCGCGCATCGCCGCGTCCGCGAAGTCGTCCTGCGTGTCCGCCAGAACTGTGAGTTCGGCGGCCCGGACGGCGAGGGCGGCGTTTCGCTGCTGGTGGCGGCCGGAAAGTGACAGAGAGAGGCGGTCGTAGCGGCGGGCGGGCGTATCGAGCGTAAAAAGGCTTCCCGTGAGGTCGCTGCGGTGCGTTGTCCAGGTCGCCTCGTCGTCGAGGCGGTGGAGGGGGGCATTCTTTTGGGCGGCGACCTCCGCGATGGCGGCCTCCGCCTCCTCCTGCGTCACGGCGCTGAGGGCGGGCGTCTCGGGCTTGATGATCCCGGCTTTCTCCCGGGCGATGGCGTCGAGGGTATCGCCCAGCATCTCGGTGTGGTCGAGGTCGACGTGTGTGATAACCGAGAGGGCCGGATGGAGCACGTTCGTCGAATCGAGCCGCCCGCCCAGGCCCACCTCGATCACGGCGAGGTCGACCTCTTGCTCCGCAAAGTAGCGGAAGGTGAGCGCGACGGTGAGCTCGAAGAAGCTGGGCCGC
>Ga0207797_1000189_pt1 | contig 44861 bp, 31 predicted proteins | sample PRCRCaboRojoPR_6_FD_187275 | JGI IMG/M metagenome (GOLD analysis project Ga0207797, IMG submission 187275) | Marine sediment microbial community from Cabo Rojo, Puerto Rico - PR CR 10% Liquid 1 (SPAdes) | ecosystem: Environmental > Aquatic > Marine > Coastal > Sediment | place: Cabo Rojo, Puerto... | reverse complement strand
CAGCGCCCGCCGCCCCGGTCCGGGCCGACGCCGGCCACCGGACCGCGCCCCCCGACTCCGTGGAGCTCACTCTGCGCGAGGGCACCAACGTGGCGGCGGCCCTCTCACCGGACGGGCAGCGCCTGGCTCTCGACCTCCTGGGATCGATCTGGGTGCTGCCCTCCGACGGCGGCGAGGCCACCCGCCTCACGGGACGGGCGGGGGACGCCCGCCAGCCCGCCTGGTCGCCGGACGGCGACCGGATCGCCTTCCAGTCGTACCGCACGGGCAACTGGCACGTGTGGACGGTCCGCGCCGACGGCTCCGGACTGCGGCAGCTCACCCACGGCCCGTACGACCACCGGGAGCCGCACTGGTCGCCGGACGGCAGCAGCCTGCTCCTCTCCTCGGATCGCGGCGGCACCTACGACGTGTGGCGCCTCGATCCCGCCACCGGTGATCTGACCCGGTTGACCTCGGGCGACGGAAACGAGTTCGCCCCCGCCGTCTCGCCCGACGGTCGGACGGTGGCCTACGTCTCCGACGCCGAGGGCGAGTCCGGGATCTGGGTCCGCCGGGACGGCGGGGCCGGTCGCCGCCTCGTGGCGTCCGACGGCGACCTGGCGGCGCCCTCCTGGAGCCCGGACGGGCGTCGCCTCGTCTTCAACCGGATCCGGGGCGCCAGCAGCCGGCTCCTGGCGGTCCCGGTGCCTTCCGAGGTCGCGGGCAGCGGCGCCGAGCCGCTGGTGTCCGCCGATCGCCTGCGCCCGGTCACGGGCTCCGGCGAGGACGTCTTTCCCTTCCGCGCCCAGTGGCCGTCCGCCGATCGGATCCTGTACACCGCCGACGGGGGGGTGAAGGAGCGGGCCGTCTCGGGAGAAGGGGGCGCCGACGAGATCCCGTTCCGATATCGCGTGGCGTTCGCGCGCGATCCCTATCCGAAGGACGCCCGGGACTTCGACGGCACCGGTCCGCGCGAGGCCGTGGGGATCGTCGGTCCCGTCACCTCGCCGTCGGGCGACCGGGTGGTCTTCGCGGCGCTCGGCGACCTGTGGTCCCTGCCCGTGGGCGGGAGCGCCCGGCGGCTGACCCGGGACGCTCACGTCGACCTCGATCCCGACGTCTCGCCGGGGGGAGGACGGATCGTCTGGTCCTCGGATCGCGCCGGTACGCCGGATCTCTGGGTCCGGGAGACGGACACCGGCGAGGAGCGTCGTCTCACCGAGAGCGAGGGGGCCGAGCGGCATCCGGCGTGGGGACCTGAGGGCCGGCGGATCGCCTTCATCGGTGACGGGGGAGCGCTGAAGATCGTCGACGCGGAGTCGGGCCGGATCCGCACGGTCCACGAGCCCGTCCACGGCACCGGTGCGCCGACGTGGTCGCCGGACGGCACCCTGATCGCGGTGTCGGCCCTGGAGCCGTACTCCTCCCGCTACCGGGAGGGCACGAACCAGATCCTGGTCGTGCCCGTGGACGGCGGCGAGCCCTACCGGGTGGATCCGGTGCCGCACCGATCCGTGGGCACGCGGGGCACCGACGGACCGGTCTGGTCGCCGAGCGGCGATCAGATGGCCTTCGTGCTGGGGGGCGTCCTGTGGAGGATGCCCGTCACGCCGGAGGGGAGGCCGGCCGGTCCACCGGTACGGCTGACAGGGGAGCTGGCCGACGATCCCTCCTGGAGCGGGGACTCACGCACGCTCACCTACCAGTCGGCGGGCCGGCTGCGGCGCGTGGACGTGACGGACGGGAGCGTCGACAGCATCCCCCTCGGGCTCTCCTGGCGACGACAGCAGCCGGAGGGGCGGGTGGTGGTCCATGCCGGACGCCTCTTCGACGGGACCTCGCCCGAGGTGAGGCGGAACGTGGACGTCGTGATTCGCGGGCACCGGATCGACCGCATCGTCCCGCACCGGCGGGAGCTGCACGCGGGGGCCCGCGAGGTGGTGGACGCCTCGGGCCGGACGGTGATGCCGGGTCTCATCGAGGCGCACGCTCACCAGCCGACGGAGTTCGGCGAGGTGCTGGGGCGGATCTGGCTCTCCTACGGCGTCACCTCCGTTCGGAACCCGTCGTCCGACGCCTACGAGTCCCGGGAGCGGCGGGAAGCCGTCGCCGCGGGCGTCCGCCCGGGCCCCCGAACGTTCTTCACGGGACAGACCTTCGACGGCAGCCGGATCTACTACGCCGGCTCCATGGCCCTCCACGGCGGCGCCAGGCTGGAGCAGGAGCTCGAGCGCGCCGCGCGCATGGACTACGACCTGGTCAAGACCTACGTACGGCTCGAGGACCGCCTCCAGGAGCGGGTCATCGACTTCGCCCACGAGCACGGCATGCCGGTGAGCTCCCACGAGCTGTATCCCTCGGTGGCCAACGGCGGCGACGGGGTGGAGCACATCCGCGGAACCAGCCGCCGGGGCTATTCGCCCAAGGTCTCCGAGACCTACCGGAGCTACGGCGACATGGTGCGGCTCCTGTCGCACTCCGGGATGACGCTCACGCCGACCATCGGCATCTACGGTGGGTGGTCCCTGGCCCTCCTCCGCGAGCCCGGCATCCTGGAGGACGAGCGATTCACGCGCCTGATGCCGGCGGGTGTCCGGGAGGCGGCCGCGGATCGGCTGGAGGGAGCCCGGGAGGAGCGGGACGAGCTGGAGGCGCTGGTCCCGCGCATGGAGCGGACGGCGGCGGCCGTGGTCGACTCGGGCGGCCGCGTGGTGGCCGGCACCGACGCGCCCATCATTCCCCCCGGGGTGAGCCTCCACACCGAGATCGCCGAGTTCGTGCGGGGCGGGATGTCCGAGTACGAGGCGCTGCGGACCGCCACGGCCGTCGCAGCCGGGGCCCTGGGAGCCGGAGAGGAGCTGGGCACGGTGGAGCCGGGCAAGCTGGCGGACCTGGTGGTGGTCGACGGCAACCCCCTGCAGGACATCAGCGCGACCCGCGACGTGCGGGCGGTCGTGAAGAACGGCGAGGTGTACGACCGGGACGAGCTCCTCCGCCGTCCCTGAGGCGGTCCCCGGCTCACGGGCTGGAGGGGCGACGAGCGTCCTCCGCCCGGTACCCGCGGAACCCGGGTGCCGCCCCGGCTTGTGACGCGGAGGGAAGCGCCTGATTATGTGCGGCGTCGCTCGCGCAACCGGAAGGATGAACCCTCGCTGAGTCGGCGGGTATCCATCCCACTACAGAAGCGGATCGAGTACGGAATTTGCTCGCGTTCGAAGCGAACGAGAGTCCGCATCTCGGTCCGCACCGGCCTTCTCAGCAGTCACCGCCGAGGAACGAAACGATGAAGCCTCTGCTGTCCCACGCCGTCCGCCGAGCATCCGTCGCCGCGGCCGCGCTGGTCGCCGTCCTGGCCCTCTCCGCCGAGCTGCCGGCCCAGCAACAGAGCCAGCAGGCTTCGGGCCGAACGAGGGTCCTCGTCCCGCCGCTCCAGACGGCGGACGGGGTGAACGACGACTTCGGCAACAACGTGGCCGAGCGGGTCCGGGAGCGGCTCCAGGACTTCGACATCCTGACCGCCGTCACCGGCGACGAGATCGACGATGCCCTGGACGAGTTCGACCTGGATCGCGACCAGATGACCCCGGTCCAGTGGCGACAGCTCGCCGGGCAGATCAACGCCGGCCTCATCATCTTCGGCGAGGCGACGCCGGGCTCCGGCGGCGGCGTGGACGTGCAGATGCGGTTCGTCGACGCCAAGACCGGCGACGAGCTCCGCCAGCCGAGCTTCAGCGTGAGCGGCGACGGCGGTGACGGCCGACAGGCTGCCGCCGACCAGATCGCGAACTCCCTGGACACGCAGGTGACCTTCATGCGGTCGCTGCTGTTCTGCGAGGACTACTTCGGCGCGGAGCAGTTCGAGGACGCCCTGCGGAACTGCAACAAGGCGCTGAGCATCAATGAGACGAGCACGCGGGCGCACATGATCCGGGGCCAGATCTACCGCGAGCGGGAGCAGTGGGAGGACGCCCGCGCCGACTTCGCTGCGGTGGTGGAGAACAACGAGTCCAACACCGACGCGCTCCAGAACCTGGCCTACGTGAACGCCCAGCTCGGGAACACCGACCGGGCCACGGAGCTGTACCGGGAGTACCTGAACTTCAACCCGGACGACGCCCAGGTCCGCCTGAACGTGGCCTACAACCTGGCCTCCGCGGGCGCCCTGGATCAGTCCATCGGGCTCCTGCAGGACGGCATCGAGCGGGACTCGACCAACGCCAACCTGTGGAAGTACATGGGCGACGTGGCGCTCCGGAAGGGCACGGCCAGCTCCGGCACGGAGGTCCAGGCCAAGGGCGGCGGCGAGGTGCAGGACAGCGCCGCCGTGCGCCTGGCGGTGGACGCCTACCAGCACGTGCTGGAGATCCGGGGCGACAGCGCCCAGCCGAGCCTGATCCAGAACACGATCAAGGCCCAGATGCAGATGGGGAACCTGCAGGAGGCCCTGGACTTCGCGGACGACGCCCTGAGCGAGCGTCCCGAGGACACCACGACCCTCGGACTCAAGGCCAGTATCCTGGCGCGGCAGGAGAACTACGAGCAGGCCGCCGCCATCATGGACTCCGTGATCTCGCTGGATCCGGAGTTCAACCAGGCCTACCTGCGGCGCGGGAACTACCGGCTGCAGGCCGGCGCCTCCACCGACGAGGTGATGCCCGACTTCGAGCAGGCCGTGGAGAACGGCACGAGCGGGAACGTGATCGCCAACCGCATGCTGGCGGTGGGCTACAACGACTACTTCCAGAACGACGACCTGCAGACGGCGGCCCAGCTCTTCCAGACAGGCCTGGAGTTCGCCGAGTCCGGGTCGGACATCTCGCATCAGCTCCACTTCTTCCTCGGCTTCGGGGCCTATCAGCAGGGCTCGCAGCTCGACAGCAACAACAGCGAGGAGGCGTGCGAGCCGGCGGAGCAGGCGCTGGAGTACTTCCAGCAGGCGCAGTCGCACCTGAAGCAGGCCGGAAGCTATCAGGCCGGCAGCCAGAAGAAGCTGCTCAAGGCCACCGGCGATTACATCTACCGCCAGAACCAGATCATCAAGAAGGCGTGCTGAACCGGTCGGCCGCCGGGTCCCGTCGAGGGGGCCCGGTCGGTCGCCGCCCGAGCGCGTGACCGGATGAACGCGTAGCGGCGGGGGCAGAGCCCCGCCGCCGCCGACGGCCGGCGGGAGAGGCCCGCCGGCGACGAGACACGGGCCGCGGGGTGTCCACCGCCGCCGCGCGCCCCCTCACCCCGAACGAACCACACCTCACCACAGAAGCCCCGGAACGGGGACTACCAGGGTTCAGGCCCGGCGAGAGATGGCTCTCGCCGGGCCTTTTTTCGTGTCCCCCCGTAGCGGTCGTCGCCGAGCCGCCCCCGGACGGGACCCGCTCCGGATCCGCGTATCTCCCGGTGAGGACCGGGTGATCGGGCCCCTGCCAGGGGGGCGGACTGGGACGAGAGGGTTGACGGGTGCAGCGCGATGGAAATAGAATGGGGCCGCGTGGGGAAATGTGGGAAACAGTGGGGAAAACTGTCGCCCCGACTCCGGAGACGGCGTGAGCAGCTTTCTTGGCAGCTACCGGCACCAGCTGGACGGCAAGGGTCGGCTGAGCCTCCCGGCGGATTTTCGCCGCGGGAGCGACGCCGACGTCTTCGTCCTGGTCCAGGTGCAGGACGACGCCCTGACTCTCTTCCCGGAGGACGCGTGGGGGCCGGTGCAGGAGGAGCTGCGGGAGCTGCAGCAGCGAAATCCGGAGGCGCGGCACTACGTGCTGAGCATCACGGCCAGCGCCCGCCGCGTCGTCCCGGACTCGCAGGGCCGGATCCTGATCCCCGAGCAGCTGCGGGACGCCGCCGGGCTGGACGGCGAGGCCCTGGTGGTGGGGGCGCTGAACAAGATCGAGATCTGGGACCCGGAGCGGTTCCAGCAGCGGACGGGGGATCGCGGCGAGGAGGTGGCGGAGCTGGCGCAGAGGATCTTCGCCTGACGGCCGGCTCCCCGAGAGCGGAGCCGAGGAGGGTCGCCTGCCGGTGAGCCGGAACGACGAATTTCGGCACGAGCCGGTGATGGTCGAGGAGACGCTCGAGCAGCTGGCACCCGGCCGCGGCGGATGGTTCCTGGACGGGACCGTCGGCGGCGGGGGGCACGCGGCGGCGCTCCTGGACCGATTCCCGGACGCCCGGGTGCTCGGGCTGGACCGGGATCCGGAGGCGGTGGCCGCCGCGCGTCGGCGGCTGGCGCGCTACGGCGACCGGGCGCGGATCGAACGGGCCAACTTCCGGAACGCCCGGGAGGTGGTGAGGGCGACGGCGGACATCGAGGACGCACACGGACTGGCGGGGGCGCTTCTGGACCTGGGCGTCTCCTCACAGCAGATCGATACAACGGCTCGCGGGTTCTCCTTCCGACTGGATACTCCGTTGGACATGCGGATGGGTGGGACCACCAGCGGTCGGAGGCCCGCGGCCGATTTTCTCAACCACGCGTCCGAGGAAGAGCTCGGCCGCGTGTTTCGCGAATACGGCGAGGAGCGACGCTGGAAGAGGCTCGCCCGCGCCGTGACCCGGCGCCGGGAGGACGCGCCGTACGAGACGAGCGGGGACCTCGTGGAGACGCTGGAGGAGGTGCTGGGGCCCCGCCTCACCAACCAGGACAAAGCCAGGATCTTCCAGGCGCTGAGGATCGAGGTCAACGACGAACTCGGCGCCCTGGAGGAGGGGCTGGAGCAGCTCCGGGAGCTCCTGGCGGAAGGGGGGCGGATGGTGGTCATCGCCTATCACTCCCTGGAGGACCGGATCGTGAAGAACGCGTTCCGGGACTGGAGCAAGAGCTGTGTGTGCCCGCCCGAGCTCCCGGTGTGCCGATGCCGCGGAGAGCCGCTGGGAAGGAACCTGACGTCCGGCCCCCTGAGCCCCGGCGAGGAGGAAGTCGAGAGGAACCCGAGGGCGCGGAGCGCGCGCCTGCGGGCGTGGGAGAAGAGGCGGGGAGGTGAAGCGTGAGCGGCACGAGCGGAGGCCGCTGGTCCACGCTGGTACTGCTCGTCTCGGCGGCCGCATTCGTGGGCTCGCTGTTCGTCGCGGTGCGCCGCGACGGGGCGGCCCGGGAGCTGATCACGGCCGCCGACAGCCTCCGCCAGGAGGTGCAGGCGGCGCGTGAGGCGCTGAACGGCGCCACCCGCCGCGCCGACTCCCTGGCCTCGCGCCGACGGATCCTGGAGGTGGCCGGGCGGATGGGGTTCCGGCCCGCGGAGGACGAAGAGATCCGCATCCTCCCCGAGGCCACCGGAGACACGACGGAGTCCTTCACCGAACGGAGCGAACGATGAACGGCAGTGCTGACAGAGGACGGGGGGACGCCCCCGGCTCCCGGACGCACCGGTGGAGACTGCGGATCGTGGGGATCGGCTTCGTGCTGCTCGCCGCCGTCTACGTGGGACGCGGCGTTCACCTGCAGGTGGTGGAGCAGGAGAAGTGGAGCCAGAAGGTGCAGGAGCAGTCGGCCCGCCAGGTCGAGCTCCCGGCCGAGCGCGGTGGGATCTTCGACCGGGACGGGCGCCCCCTGGCCGTGAGCGATCAGGTCTACCGCGGCTATCTCGCCCCCCGGGAAGTCCGGGACCAGGAGCGCGCGGTGACCGCCATCCGCAGGGTGCTGGGGCTCTCCTCCCGGGAGGTCTCGAAGCTGCGCCGGGCCGAATCGGGCTGGGTCGCCCTCCCGCGGCGCCTCTCCGCGTCCGAGCGGGACCGACTCGAGGCCGCGGTCCGGCAGGGCGTCTACTTCGAGCACGTCCCCTCCCGGAACCACCCGGAGGGCGGGCTGGCCTCGCCGGTGGTGGGGAACGTCGGCGCCGACGGCCGGGGACAGTCCGGCCTCGAGCTGGCGCTGGACTCCCTGCTGGTCGGCGAGCCGGGGCGCGCCATGAGCCGGCGCGACGCCCGCGGGGAGCTCTATCCGCTCCCGGACGGGAAGATCGCCTCGGCCCGGCCGGGACACGACGTCCACCTGACCCTGGACGGAGAGCTGCAGACCATCGCCCAGAACGCGCTGGACGATGCCCTCAAGGAGACGGGCGCGTCCGGCGGCGACATCCTGATCATGGACCCGGAGACGGGCGACCTGCTGGCCGTGGCCAGCCGCCGGAGCGGAGAGCCCGGGGGACTGCCGGCCTTCACCTCTCCCTACGAGCCGGGATCCACGGCCAAGCCCTTCCTGCTCTCGGCGCTGCTGGCCGAGGAGCGTGTGAGCCTGGACGATTCGGTCTACGCCGAGGACGGTGTCTACCGGACCGAGCACAGGACCATCCGGGACGTTCATCCCATGGACACGATCACCGTCCGGGGGGTCATCCGCGAGTCCAGCAACATCGGCGCTGCGAAGCTCGCCGAGAAGCTGGACCCGGGCGTCCAGTACAGCTACCTCCGGGACTTCGGCTTCGGGACCCCGACGGGGATCACCTTTCCGTCGGAGTCCGGCGGCCGCCTCCGCCGTCCCGAGGAGTGGTCGGCCCTGAGCCAGGCGTCGCTGGCCATGGGGTACGAGATCTCGGTGACGTCCCTGCAGCTGGCGGCGGCGTACAGCGCCCTGGCCAACGACGGCGTCCTCATGCGGCCCCACCTCGTGGAGGAGGTCCGGAACGCCTCCGGCGAGGTCGTCTATCGTCGGGAGCCCACGAGTGTCCGCCGGGTGCTCTCCGAGGAGGTCGCCTCCCACCTGCGGAGCGTCCTGCGCTCGGTGGTGGAGGAGGGGACGGCGACCCGTGCCTCCATGACGAGCCTGCCGCTGGCCGGGAAGACCGGAACGGCGCGGCTGGCGAGCTCCGGCGGCTACCGGGACCGGCGGTACGCGGCGTCCTTCGTCGGGTTCGCGCCGGCGAAGGATCCGAAGCTCCTGGTCCTCACCAAGCTCGAGGACCCGCAGGGGGACTACTACGGAGGCCTCACGGCGGCTCCCGTGAGCCGGATGACCCTCCAGGCCGCTCTCTCGTCGCGCGGGACGGTGATTCCGGGCGACTCCTGGAGCGGCGAGAGCCTGCACCGTGTGGAGTGGGGCGGACCGCCGGCCCGCGCGGGCCGGGGAGCCCCGTCCGCCGGGGACAGCGGCCCCTACGTGCTGGCCGTCGGCGGGGAGCAGCCGGACCGGTGGTCGGGCGGCGACGAGGGCCAGACGGCCGTCCTCCCCGACCTCTCCGGCATGACCGTGCGCGGAGCGGTGGCCCGGCTGCACGAGCTCGGACTGCAGGTGGAGCTCCGCTCCGGAGGAGAGGTCCGCTCGCAGCGTCCGGCGCCCGGCACCCGCATGGCGCCGGGCGACACGGTGGTCCTGCATTGACGCGAAGTGAGTACGGCACGTGACCGAGATCGGCGAAGGAGAGGTACTCCGAAGACTGCGTGAGGGCGGCGTGACGGCCGAGTGGCGGGGAGAGCCACCGGCCGTCTACGGCGGACTGTCCGCCGATTCGCGCGAGGTCGAGAGCGGGGATCTCTTCGTCGCCGTGCCGGGCACCAGCTTCGACGGCCACGACTTCCTGGCCGAGGCGGCGGAGGCCGGCGCACGGGCCGCGCTGGTCGAGCGCCCGGTGGACGATGTCGGCCTGCCGCAGCTGGTGGTGAGCGACAGCCGCCTCGCCGTCTCCCATCTCGCCGCCCTGTTCAGCGGTGACCCCGGCCAGGAGATGAGGCTGGTCGGCGTCACGGGGACCAACGGCAAGACCACCACCACCTGGCTCACGCGCCACGTCCTGTCCGGCGCCGCGCCCACCGGGGCCGTCGGCACCCTGGGCGTGACCGACCCGGACGGAACGGTCCGGAGCGGAGGGCTGACGACGCCGGGGCCCGTTCGCCTCCATCGACAGCTGCGCGAGCTCCGGGACCGGGGCGCCGAGGCCGCGGTGCTCGAGATCTCCTCCCACGCCCTGGACCAGCGCCGCGCCGCCGCGCTGGACCTCGAGGCGGGCATCTTCACGACGCTGAGCCGTGAGCACCTGGAGTATCACCGGGACATGGAGGACTACCGGCGGGCGAAGCTCCGCCTGGCCGAGCGGGTGCGCCGGTCCGGCGCGTGCCTGGTGAACGCCGACGAGCCCTCCTGGGAGGACGCGGACTTCGCGGGCCGCAGGGTCGTGCGGTACGGCTTCGGCGAGGGCGCCGACGTGCGGGCGGTGGACGTCGAGGCGACGCCGCGGGAGACGCGGTTCGGCCTGACGGTGAGGGGTGGGGAACGGTCGCACCCCGTGAGCCTCCGCATACCCGGCGACTACAACGTGAGCAACGCCCTGGCCGCTGCGGCCGCGGGCCTCGAGTTCGGGCTCGGCGCCGGGCGGACGGCGGAGCTCCTGTCCGGAGCACCCCAGGCTCCCGGCCGGCTGGAGCGGCTCCGGGACGAGCCGCCGGTCGTGATCCGGGACTACGCCCACACGCCGGAGGCGATGGAGAGGGCCATCCAGGCGGTGCGGCGACTGGCGGAGGGACGTCTGCTGGTCGTGTTCGGAGCCGGAGGAGAGCGCGACCGTGGCAAGCGTCCCCTCATGGGCGAGGTGGCCGACCGGCTCGCCGACGAGGCCTGGATCACCAACGACAACCCCCGGAGCGAGGACCCCGGGCGGATCGCGCGCGACGTGGCGGAGGGCATGACCGCCGGAGAGCCGAGGATCGAGCTCGACCGGAGGGAGGCGATCCGGCGCGCCATGGAGGCCGCCGGGCCGGGGGACGTGGTTCTCCTCCTCGGCAAGGGACACGAGACCGAGCTGGTGATCGACGGGGAGCGGATTCCCTTCGACGAGGCGGAGGTCGTGGCCGAGCTCTCCCGGGAGATGGGGCTGGCCGCCGGGAGCGTGGACGATGCCACGGCCGGTGCCGGCGGGAGCGAGCCCGCGGGAGGGACGCCGTGAGCGCCTCCTTCACCGCGCCCGAGGTGCGCGAGGCGCTGGCGATCCGTGCGCCGGCCGAGGGCAGGATCCGCGACGACGACCCGGAGCTGCGCTTCACGTCGGTCTCCACCGACACGCGCGATCTGCAGCCGGGCTCCCTCTTCGTGGCTCTCCGCGGCGAGAACCACGACGCCATGGACTTCCTGGAGGAGGCCGAGGCGGCCGGTGCCCGCGGGGCCGTGGTGCGCGCCGGGCGCGAGCTCCCTCCGCTGGAGATGGCCCTCTACCCGGTGGCGGATCCCCGCCGTGCCCTGGGCGAGCTGGCCACGTACCACCGGCGCAGGAGCGGCGCCCGGGTGGTGGCGATCACCGGGAGCTCGGGCAAGACCACGGTCAAGGAGATGCTGGCCGCCGCGCTGGGCGGCGAGCCGGGGGTGCACCGGACGCCGGGCAACTGGAACAACCGCGTGGGGCTTCCCCTGACCGTGCTGGGCGCCCCGGCGGAGGCGGAGGTCTGGGTGCTGGAGCTGGCCACCAGCGCACCGGGGGAGATCGCCCGCCTGGCGGAGATCGCCGGGCCGGACGACGCTCTCATCACGACGGTGGGTCCGGCGCACCTGGAGGGGCTCGGCGACGTCGAGGGTGTCCTCGCGGAGAAGCTGGCCGTCGTCGAGGCGGCGTCGTCCGACGGGAACGTCGTCGTCGGCGACCGGCCGCCGGAGCTGCCGCGGGCCGCGCGTCAGATGCGTCCCGACGCCGTGGTGGCGGGAGCCGGGGCCGACGCGGACTTCGCGCCGGAGGAGGCCGACGTGGGGCCCGACCGGGTCGCCTTCCGCCGGGGCGGCGTCGGCTACGAGGTGCAGGCCGGCGGCGAGCACCACCTCCGGGACGCGCTCATGGCGGCGGCCATGGCCGAGGGCCTGGGACGGCGTCCGGAGGAGGTGGCCCGGGGGCTGGCCTCCTACCGCCCGCTGGGCCTCCGGGGCGCGGTCCGCCGCTACGGCGACCTCACGGTCATCGCCGACTGCTACAACGCGAATCCCGAGTCCTTCGAGGCGGCCATCGACTGGTGCCGCTCCACCTTCGCCGATCGCCGCCGCGTGGCCGTGGTGGGCAGCATGCTGGAGCTCGGTGAGGCCAGCGAGGAGGCGCATCGCGACGTGGCGCGCCGGCTGGCGGAGTCCAGCTTCGAGGTCGTGGCCGCCACGGGGCTCTTCCGGCCGGCGGCGGAGCGCCTGAACGGTCACGCTCCCGGCGTCGACGTGGTGACGGCCGAGGACAACGAGACCCTGTGGGAGCGTCTCCGCGGACGGCTCCGGGGCGACGAGGTGATCCTGGTGAAGGGATCCAGGGGCGCCCACATGGAGGACGTGGTCGAGCGCCTGGCGGAGCGCTACGGGGAGGGGGAGGGCTGATGCTCTACCACTTCCTGTACCCGCTGGCCGACGAGCACATCATCTTCAACGTCTTCCAGTACATCACCTTCCGCTCCGCCGGCGCCATGGTCACGGCCCTGCTCGTGGCCTTCGTGGTGGGGCCGTCGGTGATCCGGTGGCTGGAGGACCGCGGGTGGGGCCAGGTCGTCCGCCTGGAGGGGCCGAAGTCCCACCTGGAGAAGGCCGGGACCCCCACCATGGGGGGGATCATCATCCTCGCTGCGACGCTGATCCCCACTCTCCTGTGGGCCCGCCTGGACGACCGCTACGTGCAGATCGCCATGGTCGTGACCGCGTGGATGGGTGCGATCGGCTTCGTGGACGACTACCTGAAAGTCGTCCGCCACAAGTCTCGCGGCCTCATCGCGGGCCAGAAGCTGGTGGGCCAGATGGTCCTGGGCGTGGCCCTGGGCTGGTTTCTGCTCCAGTTCCCGCTCTCCGGCTATCCGGCCACCCACACCACGCTCCCGTTCTTCAAGAACCTGCACGTGGTGATCTGGGCGCCCCTGTTCCCGGTCTTCGTGGGGCTCGTGCTGGCGGGGAGCTCGAACGCCGTCAACCTGACGGACGGCCTGGACGGCCTCGCCGCCGGCCTGGCCGCCGTGGCGGTGCTCACGTTCGGGGTCTTCGCCTACGTGACGGGCCGCGTCGACACGTCCGCCTACCTGAACATCTTCTACCTCCCCGGGGCAGGGGAGCTCACGGTCTTCTGCACGGCCCTCGCCGGCGCCGCCATCGGCTTCCTGTGGTTCAACGCGCCGCCGGCGGAGGTCTTCATGGGGGACACCGGCTCCCTGGCCCTGGGCGGCGCCATCGGAGCCGTGGCGGTGCTGATCAAGGAGGAGTTCCTGCTCCTCATCGTGGGCGGGGTGTTCGTGGCCGAGGCCGTCTCGGTGCTCCTGCAGACCGGCTACTACAAGGTCACGAAGGGGGGCGACGGCAACGGCCAGCGTCTGTTCCGAATGGCCCCGCTGCACCACCACTTCGAGAAGATCGGCTGGCCGGAGACGAAGGTCGTCATCCGGTTCTACATCCTCTCGATCATCTGTGCCCTGGTGGGACTGGCGACCCTGAAGATCCGATGAACGACACCGGCGACGGGACGACGAGCGAGGAGCACGCGAGGTCGCGGCCGCGGCTGGAGGGAAGCCGCGTGGCCGTGATCGGGATCGGCGCGTCGGGCGAAGCCGCGGCGAAGCTGGCGGCGGCCCGGGGGGCCGCCGTGTACGCCAGCGACGTGTCGGCCGGGGAGGCCCAGCGCGAGGCGGCCGAGCGCCTGCGTTCCGGGGGCATCGACGCCGAGGCGGGCCAGCACGACATCGACCGGATCCTGGCCTGCGAGCTCGCCGTGGTGAGTCCCGGGGTGCCACCCTCGGCACAGGTCCGCCGCGAGATGCGCGATGCGGACCTGCGGACGGTCACGGAGGCGGAGCTGGCCTACTGGTACCTCGATTCGAGCCTGGTGGGGATCACCGGCACCAACGGCAAGACGACGACCACGGCCCTGTGCGGACACCTGCTCCGGGAGGCCGGCGTGGACGCCGTGACCGGCGGAAACATCGGCCGGCCTCTGTCGGAGATCGCCCTGCTGGACGACCAGCCCGATTGGGTCGTCGTGGAGCTGAGCTCCTTCCAGCTGGCGGACATCGAGAGCCTGCGGACGGACGTCGGCGTCTTCCTGAATCTGGCCCCGGACCACCTGGACCGGTACCGGGACGTGGACCAGTACTACTCGGACAAGCAGCGCATCTTCGAGAATGCCACCGAGGAGTCCCGGTGGGTGCTGAACGCCGACGACCGGGACGTCCTGGATCTGGCCCGAAACGTCCGCGGCGACGTCCACCACGTCTCGGTGGAGGGACCCGTGGAGCAGGGCGCCTACCTGGGCGACGACGGGGCGCTGCACCTGCGCCTGCCCGGCCGCGAGGAGCGCTGGGTCTCGGACGTGGACGAGCTGCATCTCATCGGCCTCCACAACGTGCAGAACGCCCTCTCGGCGGGACTGGCGGCGGCGCTCGTGGGATGCGGGAGGGAGGACCTGGTCCGCGGGCTGGAGAGCTTCGAGCCCCTGCCGCATCGCCTGCAGCTGGTCGGCGAGTACGGCGGGGTGCGGTGGGTCAACGACTCCAAGGCCACGAACGCCTCGGCCACCCGCGTGGCGCTCCGTTCCTTCGACGAGCCGGTGGTGCTGCTCCTGGGCGGACGGCACAAGGGCCAGGACTACGGGGACCTGGAGCAGGACTTCGACGGGGTTCGCGGCGTGATCGCGTTCGGGGAGGCGGCGCCGCAGATCGTCGGTGAGCTGCGGGACGGGCCGGCTCCCGTCCGGGTCGCGTCCGGGCTGGAGAACGTGGTGGACCGGGCCGCCGAGATGGCGGAGAGCGGGGACGTGGTGCTCTTCTCCCCGGCCTGCTCCAGCTACGACATGTTCCCCAGCTACGAGGTCCGCGGCGAGCGCTTCATGGAGCTGGTGCGGGACCGGATCGCCGCCCACGGCGACGGGGGGGCGCGGTGAGCGGCTCGAAGACGGTCGGGGCGGCCCGGGCCGGTACGCTCTCGGGACTGGAGGTGCAGGGCACGGGCGCCTCGGCCCCCGGAGCGGCGAAGGCTCTGCTGGCCCTGACGGTGCTCCTGGTGGTCTTCGGCCTGCTCTCGGTGTACAGCGCGAGCTCGTTCATCGCCCAGTCCGAGGGCCTGCCGGACACCTACTACCTGGTGGAGCAGGCCACCCACGCCGGGGTCGGGCTCCTGGCCCTCACCGTGGCCCGCTTCGTGGACTACCGCTGGTACCGGAAGCTGGCCTGGCCGGCGGTGTTCCTGACCCTCTTCCTCCTGGTCCTGCTGGTCGTGCCGTGGACGGCGGACAACATCGCGGAGCGCGTGAACGGTGCCCGCCGCTGGCTCACGCTGGGGCCGCTCACGGTGCAGCCCTCGGAGCTGGCCAAGCTGGCGGTGATCGTGTGGACGGCCTCGCTGGCGGTGAAGAAGCAGGAGCGTCTGCACAGCCTGCGGTACGGCCTGCTGCCGTTCCTGATCATCGTGGGCATGATCTGCGTCCTGGTCACCCTGCAGCCGCACTTCTCGGCGGCCCTGATGATCGCGGGCCTGGCCGGCCTGATCCTCTTCGTGGCCGGCGGACGCATCGGTCACTTCGTCTTCCTGGGGCTGCTCTCGCTGCCGGTGCTCTGGGACCAGATCATGAACTCCGGCTACCGGATGAATCGGGTCCTGGCGGTGCTGAACCCGTCGGCCCGGGCCGCCGACATCGGATATCAGCTGCAGCAGTCGCTCATCGCCATCGGCTCCGGCGGACTCTTCGGCGTCGGATTCGGGCAGAGCCGCCAGAAGCTCTACTACCTCCCGGAGCCGCAGAACGACTTCATCTTCTCGATCATCGCCGAGGAGTGGGGGCTGGTGGGCTCCGTCCTCGTGGTGGGGCTGTTCCTCGCCTGGGCGATCATCGCGCTGCGCATCGGGCGCTCGGCGCCGGACCTCTTCGGGCGCCTCCTGGCCGTGGGCATCACGGGGCTGGTGGCGGTGACGGCCTTCGGGCACATCGGAGTCACCCTGGGGCTCCTCCCCACCACCGGCATGAACCTGCCCTTCATCAGCGCCGGCGGCACGCACCTGGTCCTGGGACTGGGATCCACGGGCGTGCTCCTCAACATCGCCTCGCAGCGGAGATGAGGAGGGCCCATGCGCACCCGGATCATGCTGGCCGGCGGCGGGACGGGGGGACATCTCTATCCGGCTCTGAACCTGGCCGTGGCGCTCCGGCGCCGGGCCCGGGAGGAGCCGCGGCTCCTCTACGTGGGGGCCGAGCGGGGCCTGGAGGCCACCGTCCTCCCGGAGCGGGACCTGCCGCATCGTCTGCTCCCGATGCATCCCATCCTCCGCTCGCGACCGTGGAGGAACTGGCGGCTGCTGGCCACGATGCCGGCCGTGTGGTGGGGCCTCCGGCGGGCCTTCCTGGACCTGGAGCCGCACCTGGTGGTGGGGACCGGCGGCTACGCCTCGGGCCCGCCGCTCCTGTACGGGGCGGCCTCCGGCTGCGCCACGGCCCTGCAGGAACAGAACGCGGCGCCGGGCCTGGTGACCCGCTGGATGTCCCGGCGCGTGGACCAGGTGCACCTGGGCTTTCCCGAGGCGCGGGGGAGGCTCCGTGTGGAGGCCGACACGGAGGTCTTCTCCTTCGGCAATCCCGTGGACGTGGCGGCGGGGGAGCCCCCGCCTCCGCCCTGGTGGCCGGAGGGACGGGTCGTCCTCGTGGTGGGCGGGAGCCAGGGGGCCCGCGGGCTCAACCGGGGACTCCTGGAGGACCTGCGGGAGTCCGACTCCTGGCCCGGCGAGGACGTTCGCGTGGTCTGGGTCACCGGGCCGGCCCACGAGGACGAGGTCCGCGACGGTGTGGCCGGCACGCGGTGGGCCGATCGGATCCGGGTCGTCCCCTTCGTCGAGGGGCTAGCGGCGCTGCTCCCGCAGGTGGAGATCGCCGTGTGCCGGGCCGGGGCGATGTTCGTGTCCGAGCTCACGGCGGCCGGGGTGCCCTCGGTGCTGGTCCCCTTTCCCGGGGCGGCGGGCGGACACCAGGAGGAGAACGCCCGCCGGCTGGCCGACGCGGGAGCCGCCGAGATGCGGCTGGAGGCACGTCTGGACCGGGGAGAGCTGTGGGGGCTCGTCCGGGAGATCCTGGGGGATCCGGAGCGGCACGAGTCCATGGCCGAAGCGGCGCGCGCTCGCGGCGCCCCCGACGCGGCGGATCGGATCGCCGACGAGCTCCTGCGGCTGGCGCGCCGGGAGGTCGAGCGTGAGGCCTGAAGGACGCGCGGGGCGAGGGCGACCCGGTGGAGGGCTGGCCGGCCCGGAGGACCTCCCGGTCCCGGGGGCACGGGTGCACATGATGGGGGTCGGCGGGGCGGGCATGCGCGGCCTCGCCCACCTCCTGGCGGACGGCGGCTACCGCGTCTCGGGCTGTGACCGGAGCGGTCCGCCGGACGCCCCGGAGCTGGTGGACCGGGGCGTGGAGCTGATGGGTGGGCACGATCCGGCACACGTCCGGGGCACCGACCTGGTGGTGCACACGGCGGCCGTGCCCGACGACCACGCCGAGCTCAGGGCGGCGCGGGACGCCGGCGTGACGGTGATGGGACGGGCGCGGGCCACCGGGGCCGTCGTGAACGGACGACGGCTCGCCGGGATCACGGGCACCCACGGCAAGACGACCACCACGGCCATGGCGGCGCTGGCGTGCGAGGCAGGGGGCCTGGACCCGACCGCGCTGGTCGGGGGACGCGTGCCGGCGTGGGACGCCTACGCCCGCACCGGGGGCGACCCGGCGGTGGTCGAGGCCGACGAGTACGATCGCTCCTTCCTGGAGCTCGATCCCGACCTGGCCGTGGTCACCTCCCTCGAGCCCGAGCACCTGGAGAGCTACGGCGACGTCTCCGACCTGGAGGACGCGTTCACCGAGTTCGCCGCACGGGCCTCCGGTCGCGACGGCGTGCTGTACTGTGCCGACGACGAGGGAGCGGCCCGGGTGGCGGGTGCCTCCGGGGATGCGGTCTCCTACGGCACCGATCCCACGGCGTCCTATCACGTCGAGGAGCGGAGGCGTGGCGGCGTCCGCCGGTGTGCGCTCTTCGCGCCGGAGGGCCGGGTGGAGACGGTCCTGCCGGCCCCCGGCGAGCACAACCTGCTCAACGCGGCGGCGGCCCTGGCGACGGCGCTCCGGCTGGGGGCGGAGCCGGAGCGCCTGAACGGCTCGCTGGAGGACTTCACGGGCGTGGACCGGCGGCTCCAGCTCCTGGCGGACCGGGGCGGCGTGGCGGTGGTGGACGACTACGCCCACCATCCCACCGAGGTGCGGGCCGCCCTGTCGTCGCTGCGGGATCGATATCCGGACCGCCGCCTGGTGGCCGTGTTCCAGCCGCACCTCTTCTCCCGGACGCGGGACTTCGCCGGAGAGTTCGCCGGCGCCCTGACCGGGGCGGACCGGGCCGTCGTGCTCCCCGTCTATCCCGCACGGGAGGACCCGATCCCGGGCGTGGACTCCGGGCTGATCACGGCCTCCGCGGACGGCGGCGGGCTCGAGCTCGGCGAACCGGAGGACGTCACCGACGGCTCGTGGATCGACGACCTGACCGGGGCCGCCACGGTCGTCGTCTACATGGGGGCCGGCGACGTGACCGAGCTGGCCCACGCCGCCGCCCGGAGCCTCCGGGCCAGGACGGGGGGCGGCCCGTGACCCGGCGCACCCGGAGGCGCGTCTACGTGGTGGTCCTGGCCGCCCTGATCGGCGCGGGGTCGCCGATGTGGGCCCCGCCGCTGCTCCAGACCCTGCCGACGTTCAGGGTCGAGCGGGTGGAGGTCGTGGGGACCCGGTTCCTGGCGCCGGACGAGGTGGCGGCCCGGGCCGACGTGCCCGGCGACGCCTCGGTGTGGGACGAGCCGGACCGCTGGCGGCAGCGCGTGGAGGTGCATCCGCTGGTGGAGCGGGCCCGGGTGCGGCGCTCGGGCTTTCACACCCTGGAGATCTCCGTCGAGGAAGTGGAGCCGGTGGCCCTGGCCGCGGCGTCGGGCACCCTGCGGCCCGTCTCCGCCGACGGCGTCCTCCTGCCCCTGGATCCGGCGCGTCACGGGCTGGACCTGCCGATCCTGCTGCTGGGCGACTCCGGCGGCACGTCCGGGACGGGGGACGGGGCCGACGGGAGCGGCGACGGGGACGAGCCGGACGCAGGCGCCGACGACGGTATCGACGTGGAGCACCTGGAGGGGGTCGAGGCGCGGATCCTGGTCCGGGTGCTCTCCCGCCTGCGGGACGAGGAGCCCGGTTTCGTGGCGAAGATCTCGTCGCTCCGGGTCCTGGAGGACGGGGGGATCGAGGTGAGCATGGTGGAAGCCACCCATGCCGGGACCGTCCTGCTCCCGCCAGAGGAGCCGGCCCGCGCGCTGCGCCGGGTGGAGCTGGCCCTGGGAGAGCAGGAGGGGGCGGTGGCGAGGGTCGACGCCCGCTTCCGGAACCAGGTGGTCCTGGAGAGAGCGGGAGGAGACTGATGATCGGTGGAGACCGCCTGGTGGCGGCCCTGGATGTCGGATCGACGAAGACGTGCGCGGTGATCGCGGAATGTGCTCCGGACGCCGGCCATCCGTCGGCGATCCAGGTCCTGGGCGTCGGCCTGGCCCCGTCGGAGGGGGTCCGCAAGGAGGGCGTCACGAACATCGAGGCCACGACCGAATCCGTGGGACAGGCCCTGCGCGAGGCCGAGCTCATGGCCGGCGAGGAGGTCGAGTCCGCCTTCGTGGGCGTGGCCGGCCCGCACGTGAGGAGCGAGAGCTCCTCCGGCGTGGTGGCGATCTCGAGCGACGAGGTGAGCCGGGCCGACGTGGACCGCGTGCACGAGGTGGCCCGGGCCGTCGTGGTGGCGCCGGACCGGGAGCTCCTGCACGCCATTCCCCAGAACTACTCGGTGGACGGCCGCGCCGGAATACAGGATCCGGTGGGCATGGCGGGCACCCGGCTGGAGACGGAGGTGTGCATCATCACCGCCGACGCCACGCCGTGCCGCAACCTCCGGAAGGCGCTGGACCGGGCCGGCTACTACGCCGAGGAGGTCGTTCTCGAGTCGCTGGCGTCCAGCATCGCGGTGCTGCAGGAGCGGGAGCGGGAGGCCGGCGTGGCCCTGGTCGAGGTCGGCGGGGCCAGCACCGAGCTCGCCGTCTTCATGGACGGTCGCATCCGCCGGCTGGCCACGCTCCCCTGGGGAGCCCTGACGGTGACCAACGACATCGTGAAGGGGCTGGGCGTGCCCCAGGACGAGGCGGTGTCGCTGAAGGAGGAGCACGGCGCGGCGCGGACGGAGCTGGTGGGCTCGGATCAGAAGATCGAGGTGCAGGGGCCGACCCCCGGCTCGACGCGCACCGTCTCCCGAGAGCTGCTCGTCCACATCATCGAGCAGCGCCTCGACGAGACGCTGGGCCTGGCCTACGACGAGCTGCACGACGCCGGGATGCTGGGCGACCTGGGCGCCGGCGTCGTGCTCACCGGCGGCGGGGTGATGCTGCCCGGCGCCGTGGAGCTGGCCCAGGGCGTGTTCAACCTGCCCGTGCGCCTGGGCGAACCCGGACAGGGGCTGGGGGGCGTGGCCGACGCCGTCCGGAAGCCGAAGTTCGCCACGGGCGTCGGACTCGCCATGTACGGAGCGCAGCGACGGAGACAGAGCGGCGGCGGAGCGGCCCGGCGGACCCTGGGCCGCGTCGCCGAGTGGATCAAGGACTTCTTCTAGAGCAACCACGGACTCCCGGGAGGGATCGAGATGACCTTCGAATTCGAGGACAGCGCGTCGAAGAATGCCAAGATGAAGGTGGTCGGCGTCGGAGGCGCCGGCGGCAACGCCGTCGATCGGATGATCGACGAGGACCTGCAGGGGGTGGAGTTCATCGCCGTCAACACCGACGCCCAGGCGCTCAAGAACTCGGACGCCCACCTGAAGATCCAGATCGGCAAGAAGCTGACCCGGGGGCTGGGAGCCGGCGCGCGGCCGGAGATCGGACGCCAGGCCATCGAGGAGAACGAGGACGAGGTGCGGCGCGCCCTGGACGGCGCCGACCTGGTCTTCGTCACCGCCGGCATGGGCGGCGGCACCGGCACGGGGGCGGCGCCCCGAATCGGTGAGATCGCCCGGGACCAGGGCGCCCTGTGCGTGGGCATCGTCTCCAAGCCCTTCCACTTCGAGGGCAAGAAGCGGATGCGCTACGCCGAGACGGGGCTCAAGGAGCTCCGCCGGCGCGTGGACACCATGATCGTGGTGCCGAACGAGCGGCTGCTCTCCGTGGTGGGCAAGGGCACCAGCTTCCGCGACGCCCTGAAGAAGGCCGACGAGGTCCTGCTCCACGCCACCCAGGGCATCTCCGACCTGATCACCGTGACCGGCGACATCAACGTGGACTTCGCCGACGTGCGGACCGTGATGTCCAACCGGGGCGTGGCGCTCATGGGCCGGGGAGGCTCCACCGAGGAGGAGGACCGGGCCGTGGACGCCGCCCAGCAGGCCATCTCGTCGCCGCTGCTGGACAACGTCTCCATCCAGGGCGCCACCGGCGTGCTGGTGAACATCACCGGGGGGCCCGACCTGACCATCGACGAGGTCACGGCCGTGAACTCCATCGTGCAGGAGGCCGCCGGCGAGGAAGCGGAGATCATCTTCGGCGCCGTGCACGACCAGGCCATCCAGGGCGCCGTCCGGGTCACCGTCATCGCCACCGGCTTCGACGACCAGGAGGAGGACGAGCCCCGCGGCGGGCGCGACGCCTCCAGGGCGCGGGCGGGGTCCGGCGGCGGGGGCTCGCGGCCGGGTCCCTTCGACGATCTGCCGGCCGGTGCGTCGTCCGCTCCGTCTTCGTCCTCCTCGGGCAGGAACGGCGGCAACGGATCCGGGTCGAGCGGAGGAGGCTCGGAGGACAAGGTCATCCGGCCCGACTTTCGCGGCGAGGACGACGCGGACCGGGGAGGCCAGGGCCCGTCCCGGTCGGACGGGGAGTCCGACGACCGCAGCGCCGGGAGCGGCCGCGGCCGCGGCGGTGAGGGAGCGCGCTCCGGCGACGTCGAGGACCTGGAGATCCCCACCTTCATCCGGCGCCAGATGGACTGAGCCGGATGCCCGATCCGGTCCGCGGGACAGGCCCGGCACCGGCCCGCACCGGCGCGCGCTGGATCCGGTCGGCGAGAGACGCGTAACACCCATAGCCGCACGGGCAGGTGAAGCGGGAGGAGAGCCAGCGTGACCATCGAGGACATCACACCCACCGGCTCCGGGAACGGCGCCCGGAGCGACGACGGCGGGCGGTCGCCCGGAGGGGCGCCGCGCCTGGCCGTGGGGGCGGGCGTGGTCCTCGTGGTCCTGGCCGCGGTGGCGGTGGCCCTGGGGAGCGGCGTCTTCTCGGGCGGCGTGTTCCCGGGCGGCGAGGAGGAGGTCCGCACCGTACGGGTGCCGGCCCCGCCGCCGCTGAAGACCGCCGTCGACACGCTGCAGTCCGGCCAGACCCTGGCCAGTCTCCTCTCGGAGCAGGGCTTCGGCCCGCGCGAGATCCACCGCCTCGTCCAGCGGATCCGGGAGTACGGCCGGCCGCAGCACCTGCAGCCCGGAACCCGGCTCGAGGTGCGGAGGAAGCCGCTGGAGGGCGACGTCCGGGAGCTGGGCCTGACCCTGGACCGCGACCGCACCCTGGAGCTGTCCCTCCGGGACTCGACCTGGGTGGCCCGCCTCGACTCGGTTCCGGTCACCACGGACACGATCGTCGTGGCCGGTCTGGTCACCGGAAACAGCCTGTTCGGGAACAGCGTGGCCCTGTCCGGCGACACGGCGGAGCTGGCCCCGAACGAGGACGTGGAGATCGTCTACGCCCTGGAGGACATCTACCGGTGGCGGGTCGACTTCTTCCGGGAGCTGAGGACGGGCGACGCCTTCCGGATGGCGATCCGGCGGAAGGTGCGGCCCGACGGCACCCTGCGATCGGCACAGGTCCTGGCCGCCGAATACCGAAACGGCGCCCGGCACCTGTTCGCCGTCCACTTCGACAGCCCGGATCCCACGGTGGACGGCTACTACGACCTGGACGGCGAGTCCCTGCGCACCGAGTTCCTGCGGGCCCCGCTGGACTACCGTCGGGTGACCAGCGGCTTCAGCCGCAGCCGGTACCACCCCGTCCTGCAGCGGCGCCGGGCCCACCTGGGCATCGACTACGGGGCCGGACGCGGGACGCCGATCAAGGCCACCGGCGACGGCGTCGTGAGCAAGAAGCGCTACTGGGGCGGCTACGGCCGCATGGTGGAGATCCGACACAACTCGCGCTACCGGACGCGCTACGCTCACATGCGGGGCTGGACCCGCGGCCTGGACGTGGGCGAGCGGGTGGCCCAGGGTGAGGTCATCGGCTACGTGGGGGCCAGCGGCACGGCCACCGGCCCGCACGTCCACTACGAGTTCCTCCGGTACGGCGAGCAGGTGGACCCGGCCGACCTCGAGCTCCCGCCCGGCGACCCGGTGCCCGACGATCAGATGGAGGCCTTCGCCCAGCAGCGCGAGGCCGCCGTCGCCGACCTGGTGGAGTACCGCCTGCCGCGGCTGTCGCGCCTGGCCGGGAGCGGCGAGACCGGCGACGAGACCGCCCGCTGATCGGCCGCGCCCGGCGTCGGGCCGCCGGCGCCCCGCCCCCTGACGACTCGACTGACCGCATCGTTCCCCCGACTCCCCACGATAGATCGTGACTGACGACGGCATGGACCTGGGCTCCGAGCGTCCGAAGCGCTCGTTCTGGCAGAAGGTCAAGGACGTGGCTCTCACCGACGTGGGGGCCATGGTGAAGGGCATCGACGAGGAGACGATCTCCGACCTGGAGCGGCTGCTCCTGCAGGCGGACTTCGGGGTCGACGCCACCATGGAGCTGGTGGGTGAGCTGGAGCGGGCCGCGAAGCGGGGCAGCGTCTCCACCGAGGAGGAGCTGCGCGAGCTCCTGGCGCGGGAGATCCAGGAGATCCTGACCGGGGCCGACGCCGCCTCCCCGGAGCTCGTGACGCCGGCGGAGGGACCCGGGGTGGTGCTGCTCCTGGGCGTGAACGGGACGGGCAAGACCACCACGGCGGGCAAGCTGGCCCACCGCTGCCGGGAGCGGGGCGAGAGCGTGATCATGGCCGCCACCGACACCTTTCGGGCCGGCGCCCAGGATCAGCTCCGGGAGTGGGCGGAGCGGGCCGGGGCGGAGTTCATCGGCGGCGAGTCCGGCGCCGACCCGGCCTCGGTGGCCTACGACGCCGTGGAGGCCGCGGTGAGCCGGGGAACCGACCGTGTGCTGGTGGACACCGCGGGCCGGCTCCACACGCAGCGCGACCTGCTGGAGGAGCTGCAGAAGATCGACCGCGTGGTGGGCCGGCTCGTGGACGGGGCGCCGCACGAGCGGTTCCTGGTGGTGGACGCCACCTCCGGACAGAACGTCATCCAGCAGGCCGAGAAGTTCGGCGAGGCCGTCGACCTGACCGGCCTGGTGCTGACGAAATTCGACAGCACCGGGAGCGGCGGCTCGGCGGTGGCCGTGGCCCGGGAGCTCTCGGTCCCCGTCCGGTTCCTTGGCACGGGCGAGCAGCTCCCGGACCTGGAGCCGTTCGACGCCAGGCGCTACACCCGGGAGCTGCTGGGCGCCGCATGACGCGTCACCGCCGACCGGCACCGCGGCCGTCGGCGGAGCGACCCGAAGCCGCGACCGAGCTGACATGAGCCAGAAGGGTTCGCCCCTCTACCGGCCGATCCAGTACCTGAAGGGAGTCGGTCCGAGCCGCTCCGAGAAGTTCGCCCGGCTCGACGTCCGCACCGGCGGCGACCTCCTCTATCACGTCCCGCACCGGTACGAGGACGCCACCACCCTGACGCCGATCTCCTCCCTCCACCCCGGGGACGAGGCCACCGTCGTGGGGCGCGTGGTCTCGAAGGGCGTCATACCGACGCAGAAGGGACTCCGCATCTTCCGGGCGGTGATCCGCGACGACAGCGGCGTCATCGAGTGCGCCTGGCCCGGCCAGCCCTGGCTCCAGCGATCCATCGACCGCGGCGACCTGCTTCTGGTCTCCGGCCCCGTGAAGTTCTTCCACGGCCGTCAGATCCAGCCGCGCGAGTTCACGACGCTCGAGGAGGAAGGGGACGAGGACGGGGCCGCGGCCGGGGGGGGAGAGGTGTTCCCCGTGTACCCGGCCACGGAGGGCCTCAGCCACCGTCAGATCCGGAGCATCGTCCGGAAGAACCTGGACGAGCTGCTGGACGCCGTGGAGGAGAAGGAGCTCTTCGGAGAGGCGTGGCGGTCGGAGGTCGGTGTCCCCCACCTCCGGGACGCCCTGGAGACCCTCCACCGGCCGGACGAGCCCGGCCAGGTGGAGTCGGCCCGGCGCCGCCTGGCGTACGAGGAGCTCTTCTTCCTCCAGCTCATGTTCGCCCGGGCCCGGGAGCGGGTGCGCACGGAGGGGGAGGGGCGGCCCCTGGACGCCGAGCCCGACCTGACGGACCGTCTGCGCGAGAGCCTGCCCTTCGAGCTCACGGGGGCCCAGGAGCGGGCCTGGGCGGAGATCCGCGGTGACATGGAGAGCCCGGAGCGCATGTACCGCCTCCTGCAGGGGGACGTGGGGAGCGGTAAGACCGTGGTGGCGGCCCTGGCCATGGCCCGGGCGGTGGAGAACGGGACGCAGGCGGCCCTGATGGCGCCCACCGAGATCCTGGCCGAGCAGCACGCGCGGACGCTGGCCGAGCTGCTGGAGCCGCTGGGGCTGGAGGCGATCCTCGTGACGGGATCGCTCACCGACGCCGAGCGTCGGGACCGGCTGGCGGCGCTGGCCGACGGCACGGCCCGGGTCGTGGTGGGGACCCACGCCCTGATCCAGGAGGGCGTGGAGTACGACGACCTGGGGCTGGCGGTGGTGGACGAGCAGCACCGATTCGGCGTGGAGCAGCGCAGGACCCTCCGCGAGGCCGGCCGGGAGAGCGACACGCTGGTGATGTCGGCCACGCCCATCCCGCGGTCCCTGGCCCTGAGCCTGTACGGCGACCTGGACCTCTCCGTCATCGACGAGATGCCTCCCGGGCGGAAGGAGGTCGTCACCGGCGTGCGCGGGCCCGAGAGCCGGGAGGCGGCCTTCGACTTCCTCCGGCAGAAGCTGGGGGAGGGACGGCAGGGCTTCGTGGTCTATCCGCTGGTGGAGGAATCGGAGTCCCTGGACGCTCGCTCCGCCACCGAGATGCGGGACCGGCTGGCGGCGCGCTTCCCGGAGTTCGAGGTCGGGCTCCTGCACGGGCGCATGTCCGCGGAGGAGAAGGAGGCGGTGATGCGGCGCTTCCTGGACCGGGAGATCCAGCTGCTGGCGGCCACCACGGTGATCGAGGTGGGGATCGACGTCCCGAACGCCACCGTGATGTTCATCGAGGACGCCGAGCGCTTCGGGCTCGCCCAGCTCCACCAGCTCCGGGGCCGTGTGGGCCGGGGCGGCGAGCAGGCGTACTGCGTCGCGTTCACGGAGGAGGACCCGCCCCCCGAGCGGCTGGCCGCCTTCGCCGCCACCACGGACGGCTTCGAGCTGGCCCGGGCCGACCTGCGGCTCCGGGGGCAGGGCGACTTCTTCGGCCGGGAGCAGCACGGCGTGCCCGAGCTGAAGTTCGCCGAGCTGGAACGGGACGACGATCTGCTGCGGCATGCCCGGGAGCGGGCCCGGCGGATCGTCCGCGAGGATCCCGGGCTCTCCAGCCCGGAGCACCGGGAGCTGGGCCGCGAGCTGGTGGAGCGATACGGCGACCGCGAGGAGCTGTACGAGGTGGGCTGAGACCCGTCGGGGACGCGTTGCTCGCCCCGGTGGCGGCCTCTAACTTCGCGCCGTCCACGGTCCGAGCATCCCCCCGAACACAGCGAGTACCGCCGATCATGCCGACCCCCGATCCCGCCGCCGAGCCCGACCTGGAGCGCGTCCGTGTCGAGGATCTCCCCGATCACGTGGGACGGGACGTCCGCCTCCGGGGCTGGGTCCGCCACTTCCGCTCCAGCGGCAAGATCGCCTTCCTGGAGGTGCGCGACGGATCCGGGGAGGTGCAGGCCGTCTTCCCCCGCGACCAGGTGGACGACGGGAGCTGGGAGACGCTGGACGAGGTGCACTACGAGGCCAGCGTCGAGGTCCGGGGAACGGTGGAGGAGGACGAGCGAGCGCCGGGAGGACACGAGATCTCCGCCACCGGGCTCACCCTGGTCGGGCCCTCCGAGGACTACCCGATCCAGCCCAAGGAGCACGGGGTCGACTTCCTCCTGGACCACCGCCACCTCTGGCTCCGGCATCCCCGGCAGGTGGCCATCATGCGGGTCCGGAACGAGGTCGTGCGGGCCATCCGCGACTTCTACTACGAGCGCGACTTCGTGCTCATCGACACACCGATCCTCACCGGCTCCATCGGCGAGGAGGCGGGCACGCTCTTCGAGACGGAGTACTTCGACGAGGGGGCGGCCTACCTGGCCCAGACGGGTCAGCTCTACGCCGAGGCCGCGGCGGCGGCCCACGACAGGGTGTACTGCTTCGGGCCCACCTTCCGGGCGGAGAAGTCGAAGAGCCCCCAGCACCTGACCGAATTCTGGATGGTGGAGCCGGAGGTGGCGTGGCTGGACTCCGAGGGCAACATGGCCCTGCAGGAGGAGTTCGTGACCTTCATCGTGAAGCGGGCCCTGGAGAGGTGCGGGGACGAGCTCGAGACGCTGGAGCGCGACACGGGCCCGCTGGAGACGGTACTCTCGGAGCGCTTCGAGCGGATGAGCTACACCGAGGCCGTGGAGAGCGTCCGGTCCGACGGCGTGGAGATCGAGTGGGGTGAGGACCTGCGGGGCGAGGCGGAGAAGGCCCTCATGGAGGGGCGCTCCCGTCCCCTCTTCGTCTACGATTGGCCGAAGGAGGCCAAGGCCTTCTACATGAAGGTGAACCCGGAGGACCCGCGGACGGTGAAGTGCGACGACCTGCTGGCCCCGGAAGGGTACGGGGAGCTGATCGGCGGCAGCCAGCGGGAGGACGACCACGACATCCTGCTGTCCCGGATCCGGGAGGAGGGGCTGCCGGAGGAGGCGTACGACTGGTACCTGGACCTGCGGCGATACGGGACCTTTCCCCACAGCGGATTCGGCCTCGGGGTGGAGCGGACCGTGGCCTGGATCTGCGGCACCGAGCACGTGCGGGAGTGCATCCCCTTCCCGCGGCTCACGAACCGAATCGAGCCGTAGTCGACCCGTCGGGAGAGGGCCGTCAGTCGTCCCGCTCGCTCTCCCGGTCTGCGTCCTTCACCAGGTCCCAGAGGGTGTCCAGCTCCTCCAGGGTCGCCTCCTCCGGCTCCAGGCCGCGGTCGGCGGCCAGCTCCAGCACCCGGCCCCAGCGATCCCGGAACTTGCTCACCGCCTCCACCAGGGCCCGGTCCGGGTCCACCGCGGAGAGGCGGGCGGCGTTGACGGCGGCGAAGAGGAGGTCGCCCACCTCCTCGCGCACTCGATCCGGGTCGGCGCCGGCGTCGGCCAGACGCTCCATCTCGTCGGCCTCTTCCCGCACCTTGGCCAGGGCCCCGCGTACGTCCGGCCAGTCGAAGTTGCGCTCGGCGGCCCGGCGCTGCGCCCGGAGGGCGGCGCCCAGGGGGCCGGACTCGCGTCCGTCGCGCTCTTCGTCGCCTGTCGCCTCGCTCTCTCCGCCCTCCGCTCCCTCCCGGGCCTTCAGCTCCTCCCAGGGGGGAGGCTCCTCGGCGTCCCCGTAGACGTGCGGGTGCCGGTCCTTCATCTTCTGCTCCAGCCGCCGGACGACGTCCGTGGCCCCGAAGGAGCCGCGCTCCTCGGCCAGGACGACCTGGAAGGCGACGTTCAGGAGCAGGTCGCCGAGCTCGCCCGGCAGCTCCCGGTCGTCGCCTCCCGCGACGGCGTCCGCCACTTCCCCGGCCTCCTCGAGCAGGTACGGCCGGAGGCTTCGGGGGGTCTGCCGTGCGTCCCACGGGCAGTGGCGGCGGAGGTGCCGGACCAGCGGGAGGACCCGGGCGAAGTCGGCGTCCTCGCGTCGCAGCTCGCGCAGGTGATCCTCGTCGGGGAGGGCGGAGTCCGACCGAGCGGCGCTGTGCTCCGTCGGCTCACGCCCTCCCGGCTCTGCATCGGGGTCCCGTTCGGCGTCGCTCATAGCGGGCCCAGTCTACGTCATATTTGAAGAGGCTGTCAATCAAGGATTTACGTCGTGCCTGGCTCGAGGTCGACGTGGACGCGCTCCGGCGCAACTGTCGTCGGCTGGCGCGTCACGTGGGTCCGCAGTGCAGGCTCCTGCCCATGGTGAAGGCCGACGGCTACGGCCTCGGTGCCGTTCGCGTGGCCCGGGCCCTGGCCGGAGAGGAGCCCTGGGGGCTCGGGGTGGCCACGGCGGCCGAGGGCGAGGAGCTCCGGCAAGCCGGCTGGGAGGGGCGGGTCGTGGTCTTCTCCCCCTGTCCGCAGCAGGACGCGGAGAGTCTTCTGGCGTCCGATCTCGAGGCCGCCGCGAGCAGCGTGGACGGCCTCCGCGCGCTGGCCGGCGCCGCCTCGGCCCGGGAACGGGAGCTGGCAATCCACCTGAACCTGGACACCGGGATGGGGCGGCTGGGCCTGGACGCGGGGCGCGTGGACGAGTGGGCCGGGTCGGTGCGGGAGGCCCTCCGGGAGAGCCCGCTCCGTCTCGTCAGCACCTTCACGCACTACCACTCGGCGGAGACGGACGACGGCGCGTCGGACGGACAGTGGGGCCGTTTCCGTGATGCGCTCCGATCCATGGAGCGAAACGGCCTGGACCCGGGACTCCGGCACGCCGCCAACAGCGCGGCCGCCGTTCGATGGCCGGAGCGGGCCGCCGACGTGGTCCGGCCCGGCATCTTCCTCTACGGAGGGGCACCGGTGGACGGGGAACTGCATGCGGAGGCGGTGGTACGCCTTCGCGCCCGGGTGCTGGAGGTGAGGCGGGTATCAGCCGGGACGACGGTCAGCTACGGCGCGACGTACCGGACGGAGCGTCCCTCGCGCCTCGCCACCCTCGGGCTCGGCTACGGAGACGGCCTTCGCCGCTCCCTCTCGAACCGGGGCGAGGCGCTCATCCACGGACGAGCAGCACCGATTCGGGGTAGGGTCTGTATGGACATCACGGTCGTGGACGTCACGGATCGCCCCGACGTTCGTTCGGGTGACGTGGCCACCCTGCTGGGACACGACGGCGAATCAGAGATCAGCCTGGAGGAGCTTGCGAGTACGTGCGACACCATCGCTCACGAGATACTGACGGGCTTCACGGACCGGCTTCCCCGCCTGGAGGTGGGGGAGGCGCAGGCCTCTCCGTCGTCCGCGGCGGAGAGCGGCACGGAGAGGGGAACCACGTGACGGGGGGGACGGACGACCGTCCGGAGGCGCTGCTGGAGGAAGCACGGCGCGTCCACGGTTCGGCGTACGCGCCCTACTCGAACTTCCGGGTCGCCGCGGCACTGGAGGCCGAGGACGGTCGCGTCTTCTCGGGGGTGAACGTCGAGAACGCGTCCTCGCCGGTGGGCGTCTGCGCCGAGCGCGTCGCCCTGGGTACCGCCGTGAGCTCCGGGGCACGCAGCTTCAGCCGTCTCGCCCTCGTGACGTCTGGAGACCGGCCGGCCACCCCCTGCGGAATGTGCCGGCAGGCGCTGGCCGAGTTCGGGACGGAGCTGGAGGTCTGGAGCGAGGCCACCGACGGTTCCGTGGGCCGCTGGATCCTGTCGGACCTCCTGCCGGAGGTCTTCCGGCGGAACGACGAGGGGAGCCGGGCGTGAGGCGCTCCAGCGGCTGGAGTCGTGGCCTTCCCGCTCTTCTCCTGATCGTCGTGGCGCTGGCGGCGACCGCGGCCTGCACCGAGGAGGGGCTCACCGGGGTCGACGGTCAGGAGCCGCCCGGACAGGCCGCCGATGCCGTGTCGGTGTCACTGCCGGTGGACCAGCTGCCGATCTGGAGGGACACCACGTACACCGGGTTCGCCGCCATCGGCGACTCTCCCTTCCTCCTCACCGCGGATCAGCCTCCGCTGCAGAGCCGGTCCCTGTTCAGGATCGACAACGTCCCCGACTCCATCGGCGGACAGGCCGTGGACTCCACGGGCGACATGTACCTCCGGGTCGTGGCCGACACGGCGCGCTCGGTGTTCTCCGGCGATTCGGCCACCCTGGAGCTCTACTCGCTGAGCAGGGACTTCGTGGCGGACGAGGCGACCTGGGAGCAGGCGTCCGAGGGAACTCCCTGGGACAGCGCCGGCGGCGACCTGGCGGATCGTCTGGCCGATCTCCGTTTCCGCTTCGGGGCCGCGGCCGACACGGCGTCCTCGGACACGCTCCGGGTGCCGTTCCGGGGCGACCCGGACTCCCTCATCACGGCGTGGGCGGACTCGGGCGGGGTGCCGCCGCTGGCGCTCCTGACCCGGGGCGAGGGGAACCGGATGGTGATCCGGCAGGTGGCCATCGAGCTCGACGCCCGGAACGCCGACATGGACTCCGTGGAGCGCATCGTCGCGGCGTCGTCGGCGTCGACCTTCATCCACGACCCGGATCTCCCGCCGGCGGGACAGGACCTCCGTGCCGGAGGGCTGCCGTCCAGCCGGTTCTACTTCGCGTTCCGCCCCCCGGACAGCATCGACGGGGTGCCGATCCGGGGCGCCCAGGTGAACCGGGCCGAGCTGGTCTTCCACCCGGTGGCCGACCCGGGTTCGCCGTTCCGGCCCCCGGTCATCCTGAGTGCCCTGCCGACGCGGCTCCTGGCGGATCCCTTCGTCTACGGGGCCCGCACGCCGATCGGTGATCCCGTGAGTGCCCCGAACACCCAGAGCGGAATCGTGGCGCTGGACCCGGATTCGCTGGCCGCGGGACGCCCGCTCACGATCCGCGTGACGGACCTGGTCCAGAGCTGGGCCAGCGCCCCCGCCGACTCGATCGACCAGTTCGCGGTGGGACTGCGTCCCATTCCCGACGGCCAGGACCTGGGCTTCTGGGACTTCGGTTCCGTCGAGGCAGCCGAGGGCATGCGCCCCGAGCTCCGAATCCTGATCACTCCACCCACGGACTTCACCCTGCCATGAGACGACGTCGTGAACCGCGCTCGCGCCTCCTTCCGGGGACGACGGGCAGGGCCGGGGGCCTGGTCGCTGCAGCGATCCTGGCCCTTCTCGTGGCGGCTCCCGCCCGGGGCCAGACGCCGCTCACCGGGACCGGCCTCGGGTACCCCGTGGCACCGGTCGACGCCCGTGCGGCGGGCGTGGGCGGCGTGGCGGGTGCCCTTCCGGGAGGCAGCCTCTCGGCCCGCAACCCGGCGTCGCTCACCGCCTTCCAGCGTCTCACGCTGGGCTTCACCCTGTCTCCCGAAGCGGTGGACGTGGACGTCTCCGGGTCCGCTCCGGCCCAGTCCACCGGCCGGAGCCGCTTCAGCGTGGCCCGGGTCGTGGTCCCCTTCGGCGACTGGCGCATCGGCGCCGGCTTCTCGCCGGAGCTGGACCAGGACTGGCGGGTGACCCTGGAGGACACCCTGAGCTTCGGCGGCGAGCGTTTCCCCTACCGCGAGCGGAGGGTCTCGGACGGAGGGCTCTCGTCGGCCAACGTGTCGCTCGCCCGTACCATCGGACCGATCTCGGTGGGCGTCGGCGCCGATCGACTGACCGGCTCCCTGGAGCGCTCCTTCCGTCGGTCCTTCAGCCCCGACACGGCCGCCGGGGCCGGCGGAGGCCTCTCCGACGTGGCGGCGTCCGGGAGCTGGGCGTACGGCGGATGGAGGTTTCACGGCGGTCTGGGCGTCGCCGTGGGAGACCTGGCGCGGCTGAACGTGGGCGGCTCGGTGGCCGGCGAGCTGGAGGCGGAGCCGGCCGGACCCGCTGAGGTCCGAACCTACGACTATCCGGCGAGCCTCACGGCGTCGGCCAGCGTGACCCCCGTCGAGGGGATGGTCGTGACCGGCGGCGGCGGATGGACCGGATGGTCCTCCATGGACGGAGACCTCCGCGAGGGGCGGGCCGAGGATCTCCGCTGGGCCGGGGGCGGCGTGGAGCTGTCCGACGTCGACATCGGGCCTCTCACGGTGCCGCTGCGCCTGGGCGGCCGCGTGCGAGAGCTCCCCTTCGTGCGCGAGGGCAAGGAGCAGGTGACCGAGCGCGCCGTCACCGGGGGCTTCAGCATCCTCGGCGCCGGGGGCATGGCGTCCATCGGGGTCGGCGTGGAGGTGGGCACCCGCGGCGACGTGGCCGAGGCCGGCATCGCGGAGGACTTCAGGCGCTTCCACTTCACGCTCCAGATTCGACAGTAACGCCTCCACCACGTCACTTTCCGTTCGTGACGCGTCGATGACGGACCCCAGCAACGTGAATCACGGACACCGATGACCGAGCGCCTCGTACAGCTTCGAGCGCCGGGCGAGTCCCGGGAGGAGACCGGGGACCGTCCCGCGCCCGAGCCGGGCTCGGATCACGTGCAGCCGGCCAGCCGCAGGGTGTTCATCGAGACGTACGGATGTCAGATGAACATCAACGACACCGAGCTGATGGCCGGCAAGCTCGCCGACCGCGGCTACGTGCAGGTGGAGGAGCCGGGTCGGGCCGACGTGATCCTGATCAACACCTGCGCCGTGCGGGAAAACGCGGAACAGCGGGTCCGGGGACGGATCGGCCAGCTGCAGCAGTTCCGGCAGGAGAACCCGGACCTCGTCCTGGGCGTCACGGGCTGCATGGCCCAGCGGATCGGCGATCGCCTGGTGGAGGAGATGGACGGCGTCGACCTGGTGGCCGGGCCCGACGCGTACCGGGACATCGGCGAGCGGATCGACCAGATCCGCTTCGGCGGCCTGGAGCGCGGACAGCGTCTCCTGGAGCTGGATGGCTCCGAGCGCTACGAGGGCATGGACGCGGTTCGCGAGGAGGGGGTGACGGCGTGGATCACCGTGCAGCGCGGATGCGACCACCGGTGCACCTTCTGCATCGTCCCCTACGTGCGGGGCGGCGAGAAGAATCGGGACCCGTCGGCCGTGCTCTCCGAGGCCAGGGAGGCGGTGGAGCGCGGGTATTCGGAGATCACCCTCCTGGGGCAGACGGTGAACTCCTACCGGTGGGAGAACTGGGACTTCGCCCGCCTCCTCCGGGCGGTGGCCCTCGTCCCGGGCGTCCGACGGGTGCGCTTCACGTCACCTCATCCGAACGACGTGACCGAGCGCCTCGTGGACGTCATGGCGGAGGAGGAGGCCGTGTGCCGCCAGCTGCACCTGCCCGCCCAGTCGGGCTCCGACTGGATGCTCAAGCGCATGGTCCGCCGCTACACGGTGGACGAGTACCTGGAGAAGGTTCGGATGCTCCGGGACCGGATCCCGGACATCGCCCTCAGCACGGACATGATCGTGGGCTTCCCGGGCGAGCGGGAGGTGGACTTCCGGGCCACGCTCGACCTGATGCGGGAGGTCCGCTACGACGACGCGTTCCTGTACCGGTACTCGCCCCGGGAGGGCACGCCGGCCACGCGGTTCCCGGAGGAGGACTTCGTCGAGGACGAGGTGGCCCAGCGGCGCCTGGAGGAGCTCATCGAGCTGCACCGCGAGATCCAGCGGGACATCGCCGAGAACGAAGTGGACCGGGACGTGGAGGTCCTGGTCGAGGAGCCCGCCCGGAGCGACGGCGACGTGCTGGGGAAGACCGAGAGGAACAAGGCCGTCGTCTTCCCGGGCGACGAGGACCTGATCGGCGAGTACGTGAGCGTGCGGCTCACCGACACCACCGGCGCCACCTTCCGCGGGGAGCGGACGGCGTGAAGTTCTGGATCCGTGCCCTCACCTTCGTCGTGGTCGCCGGCCTGGCCTTCGGCTTCGCCGTGGCCAACGGCGACCAGCAGGTGACCGTGGAGCTGGGCATCGTGACCCTCCGCTCCGTCTCCCTCCCGGTGCTCGTCTTCGGTTCGGTCCTCCTGGGAATGCTGGCGGTCTTCCTGGCGGGACTGAAGGCGGATCTCAGGACCCGGCGCACCCTCCGGCGCTACCGGGAGGTGATCGAGGGGGAGGAGTAGCGGCGGGCCGGTGAAGCGGACCCGGCGCGCTGGCGGAATCTTCTGGGCCGGGGCCTTCCTGTCGGCCGGTGTGCTGGCCGGGGGAACCCGCCCCGCCGGCTCGACGCTGCCGGCCGGGTTCCCCGGGCTCGCCCTCGCCGTGATCCCCCTGGTCGCGGCGGCCGTCCTCCTCCTTCCCCCCGGCCATCTGCCCGGATGGCTCGAACGCCGCCGGACAGGGGCCGCCCGAGGCGACCTGCCGGGCGTCGCCCTCCCGCTGGCGGTCTGTCTCCTGTGCGGTGCCGCCCTGGGGCTGCGCTCCGCCGGCCGGGCCCATTCCGCCTGCGTCTCCGACCTGCTGCGGGACGCACCGGTGCGGGCAGCGGGACTGCTGACGGCGGTCGCGTCCCCGGACGCCGACGGGGCGACCGCCCGAGCCGCGCTCGCCGCGGTCTCGCTCCGCTCCGGCGGTCGCCGGTGCGAGCTGCCCGCGCTCACGGTCCGGGCCGACCCCGGGATTCTCCCCCCACGGGGTGAGCACGTGCGGGTGCAGGGCTCGTGGCGGCCCTATCCGGCGGGCGAAGAGCTCCGCAGGCCGCAGCACCGCGGCTTCCTGCGGGCCGACGAGATGACCCGCTCCACGGGTCGGGAGATCGGGCCCGGGGAACGCCTCGGGGCCGCGGCGGCCCGCTGGCGGGGTCGAGCGGCGGGCCGCTACCGGGAGCGACTGCCGCCGGACGCCGCCGCCCTGGCGCGGGCCCTCACGCTGGCCGACCGGGGAGGGCTCCCGGAGGGCGTGAGCCGCCGCTTCGCCCGGGCCGGGCTCGCGCACCTCCTGGCCATCTCCGGCCTGCACGTGGGCGTGCTGGCCGCGGCGGCCGCCTGGCTCTTCGGGCTGGTCCTCCCCACCGGGTCCCGCCACGTGGCGGCGGCCGGGCTCACCGGCGCCTACGTGCTGTGGATCGGGGCGCCGCCATCGGCGGTTCGCGCGAGCCTCCTCTTCGCGGGCTGGGCCCTCTCGAGGCTCCGCGGGAGCCCGGTCCGGACGTCGGATCTCCTCGGGGCCGCGGCCGCGGCGGCGCTCCTGGCGGACCCGCTGACGGCGATCGGTCCCGGCTTCCAGCTCTCCTTCGCCGGCTTCGGGGGCGTGGTCCTCGGTGCGGCCACGGGCCGGCGTCTGCTCGAGGGGCGGAAGCCGGGACGGAGGACCCGAACGCTGGTCCTGTCCGCCGCGGCGGGGGCCGGCGCCTGCGCCATGACGGCCCCGCTGACGGCCCTCCATTTCCAGCGGGCCGCTCCCGTGGCCGCAGCCTCGGGTCTCCTGGGGACGCCCCTGCTGGGCCTCGCGCTCCTGTCCGCGGTGGCGGTCCTGGTGCTCCCCGGGTGGACAGCGTGGGCCGCGGAGGGGGCGGCCACGGGCCTCCTCCGCTCCCTCACGGCCGTCGTGGACGGCTTCGCGTCGGTGCCCGGAGGCCAGGTCGAAGCCGCGCCGCCCGGACCGGCGTACTGGCTGATCGCCGCCTTCCTGCTCCTGGCCTGGGTCCGGTACGTCCGCGGCGGGCGGGTGGCGCGCTGCGTGACGCCCCTGGCCGCGGCGGTCCTGGTGGGTCTGACCTGGCCGTCGCTGGCGAGCGCGTGGACCGGAATCCGGGGTGGCCGCGGGACCCTGGTCTGCACACTGGACGTGGGGCAGGGGGACGCCGCCGCGATCCGGACCCGGGCGGGGCGATGGCTCCTCCTGGACACCGGCCCCGCCACGCCACCCGGACGTCCGGGCCCCGACCGGGGGCTGTCCACCGTAGTGCCGTTCCTGCGGGCCCGGGGCGCCGGGTCCGTGGAGCTCCTGGCCCTCTCTCACCCGGACCTCGATCACGTGGGCGGCGGGGAGGCCGTGCTGGAGAGACTCCGCGTCCGCCGGGTGGCCTCGGCCGGCGCCGCGCTCCCGGGAGGGGCTCACCTGCGATTCCTGCAGGCGGTGGGACACGAGGGCGCCCGGTGGCTGACCCTCCGGGCCGGGGACCGGATGCGAGTGGACGAGGTGGAGCTGCTGGTCCTGGACGCGGGGCCCGAGCCGGAGTCACCGCGTCCGGAGCGTCTCCCGTCCAACGACGCCGGCGTCAGCCTCCGCGTGACCGTGGGCGGGAGCTTCACGTGGGTGACCACCGGCGACGCCTCCATGGCGCGCGAGATGGCCATGCTCCGGCGCTGGCCGACGGACTCGCTCCGGGCCGACGTGCTGAGCGTCGGCCATCACGGCAGCCGCACCTCCACGGCGCCGGCCTGGGTGCGGGCGGTCTCGCCGTCGCTGGCGGTGATCTCGGTCGGCCGCGGCAACTGGTTCGGTCACCCGCACCCGCTGACCCTGGCCACGCTGACGGACGCCGGCGTCCGGGTGCGGCGGACCGACCGCGACGGCACGGTCTGCGTGCGCGTCGGGCGGGAGGGCGGGTGGCGGCTGGAGGAGTGACACGGGGGGAGGACCGCTGACGGACGGCTCGCCCGGCTTGTCCCGGGACCGTGCCGACGCGTATGGTCCCGGCGCAGTTCCGCTCGACCTCTCGTGAGAGTACGCGCCACGCTCATACCATCCCCGCCCCCATGGACCGATCCGTCGTCACCCTCGACCGCCACATCGTCGAACAGGAGCGCCGCCACCCGGGAGCCACGGGCGCGTTCTCCAGCATCCTCCAGGACCTGGCGCTGGCCGGTAAGCTCATCAACCGGCAGGTGAGGAAGGCCGGCCTCGTCGACATCCTGGGCCAGACCGGCCGCCAGAACGTCCACGGCGAGGAGGTCCAGAAGCTGGACGAGTTCGCCCACGACGTCGTGTTTCGGGCCATGGATCACGGCGGTCACCTGTGCGTCATGGCGTCGGAGGAGCAGGAGGACCCGCTCCCCATCCCGGAGGAGTTCCCCACCGGCGACTACGCGCTCCTGTTCGATCCGCTGGACGGGAGCTCCAATATCGACGTGAACATCTCCATCGGTACCATCTTCTCCATCCACGAGAGGGTGAGCCAGGGGCGGGACGGGACGCGGGACGACCTGGTGCAGCCGGGCCACCGACAGGAGGCCGCCGGGTACATCCTCTACGGCTCCTCCACCATACTCGTGTACACCACCGGAAACGGCGTCCACGGGTTCACCCTGGACCCGTCCATCGGGGAGTTCCTGCTCTCCCACCGCGACATCCGGATCCCGGACCCCGGCGACCGCGTGTACAGCGTGAACGAGGGGCATGCCGACAAGTGGTCGGAGGACCAGCGGGGGCTCGTCGAGCACCTGAAGACGGGACGGGAGCGGGACGGCGGCGGCTTCTCCGCCCGCTACGTCGGCTCCCTGGTGGCCGACTTTCACCGGACGCTGATGAACGGAGGGCTCTTCATGTACCCGGGGAACCGGGCCAATCCGGAGGGCAAGCTGCGGCTCCTGTACGAGGCCGCGCCCATGGCCATGATCTGCGAGGAGGCGGGCGGTCGGGCCAGCGACGGAGAGCGGGACATCCTGTCCCTGAACCCGCAGAACCTGCATCAGCGGACGCCCCTGTACATCGGAAGCTCGGACCACGTGGAGCTGGCCGAGGAGCGGCTGGCCGCCGGCTGAGGCGTGCCGTCCGTCCGGGACGTGCGGCCGCACGTCTCCGCGGAGACCCGAATGGACCAGTAGAAAAAACGAAAAGCCCCGCAGGCCCGGACGGGCCGCGGGGCTTCTCGTTTCGATGAGGTCGACGGGCCGGACCGGGGCCCCGGCCGGCGCCGCCGGTCAGGCCGTCAGAAGTGGTACTGCACGCCCACCTGGGCCTGGAACTGGAACGGGGTGAAGCCCACCGGGATCTCCCGGCCGAACTGCCCCGTGCTCACCGTGACCTGGTCGGTGTCGGAATCGTATCCCTCGACCTGGAAGAGCTCGTCCTCGCGGAAGACGAACTCGCCGGCGCTCATCCCCAGGCCGTCCAGGACGTTGAACATGTCGACGATCACGTCGAAGCTCTGATCGCCCACCGTCTGGAAGGTCTTCTTGACCTTCACGTCGACGCTGTGCCACCAGGGGTTCGAGCAGGTGTTCCGGGAGATGATGCTCCCCACGGCGTCCTGAAGGCAGGAGTATTCGTTCAGCAGACCCCGGTAGCGATCCAGGTCGCTGCTGGAGGCGAACGCGTAGCCCGACGCGCCCGGATTGTCGGGATCCGGCAGGTACGGCCGATCGTTCTCCGCCTCTCCGTCGAAGTTGAGGTCGCCGTTGACGGAGGGGGTGAACGGGTTGCCGGACTGGCCGCGGTAGATGCCGCTCACCTCGAAGCCCGCCGGCAGGTCCCACATGGCGTTCAGAACGACCACGTGGCGCCGCTGCGTCTTGGAGGGCCCCCAGGATCCGTCCTCGTCGTCGCCGGGGTCGCCCAGGAAGTTGGGATTGCCGGCCGTCGGCGTGTCGAAGAGCAGGGCGTTGCCGGTGCAGCACTCGGTGGTGCTGTTGTCGTAGGCGAAGTTCATCGTGTAGTTGCCCGCCAGGCGGAGGTCCTCGGTGGGATTCCCCTGGAACTCGAGCTTCAGGTTGTACGCCCGCGCCTCGCCGTTGCTCACCTGCGTGTACAGCGTCCGCAGGTCCTCGTTGACTCGCGCAGCAGCGATGTCGGACCCCTCGGGCGTCGGATCGTAGGTGTCGGGGTTGACGAACACAGGCCGACCGGAGGGTCTACTGAAGCCGGTTCCGTCCTCCAGGTCGGTGTCCAGGTTGTTGTTGACGGCCCCGAACAGGTTGGTCGTCCGGGTGAAGATCCCCTGGATGCTGGCCCGCCAGTTCTCGGCCAGCCGCTGCTCGTAGCCCAGGTTGGCCTTGTAGGTGGTGGACTGCTCCACGTCCTCGCCCCAGATCGTCATCTCGGGAGTGTCGGCGAAGCAGAAGGCGGCGAAGTCGTCCGCGCTGGTGGGCACGTTCCCCGGGCCGTCCATGTTCCGGTAGTTCTGCCAGCTCGGCCCCACGCAGCCGAAGAAGCGGTTCGGACGCGGTGTGCTCTGGAGCACGTTGCCGTGGGTCACGCCGGGCATCGGCCCGTAGAAGATGCCGGCGCCGCCGCGGAGCACCTGCGATTCGTCCTCCTGCAGGTCGTACGTGAAGGAGAGGCGCGGTCCCCAGTTGTCCGTGTCCTCGGGGACCGTTTCCACCGAGAGGCCGAAGCTCTGGACCGCCTGCGCGAAGTCGTCGTTCTCCAGCGGCGGCCCCTCGTCGGGATAGCTCATGAGGTCGTACCGGAGGCCCGCCGTGAGCAGGAGCCGATCCGTGGCCTGCCACTGGTCCTGGGCGTAGACCGCGTACTGGTTGAAGGCGAAGTCCGCCACCGGCGGCTGCGGGTCCTCCGTGGACGGCGTGAAGCGGAAGTAGAATCCGGACGACTGCGACTCGAACTGGTCCAGGCTCTCGAACGTCGTGAGGCCGTTGCCGTTCAGCCAGAACTTGTTCCGGATGTTCGTGAAGATGTTGTCCGTGCCGACCTTGAAGGTGTGGTCACCGGCGGTGAGGGTCAGGTTGTCGGTGACCTGTATCTTCTTCTCCTCCAGCCGGTTGGCGAAGGTGATGCCGAAGTTCTCGCCGCCGAAGAACATCGTCGCCGGCTCGTCGTCCCGGGTCGTCGTCTGGATGCCGAAGTTCGGCAGGTCGCTGTTCCCCGGACGCGGTCGGTCCTCGTACGAGTACTGGACCCGTAGCGTGTTGTAGACGTCCCGGGTGAAGACGGCGTTCCACTCCCCCACCACCGAGATCGCCTGGTCCTCGAAGGTGGAGCCCGCCGTGCGGGCCTCGAGGCCGCTCTCGAAGAGACGGTCGTTGCTGTTCGTGAAGTCAGAGTAGTTGGCGCGGAGCGTGAGCCGGTGGTCGTCGCTCAGCGTGTAGTCCAGCCGGCCGAACAGGTTGGCCTGGTCCTCGGTCTCCGTGAAGGTCCCGAACTGGTCGTCGATGTACGACTGCTCGAAGCCGTAGGTGTTGACCAGGATGTCCCTCATGCGCTGGATCGTGTCCGGGTGGATGTTGGTCCGCTCCGGGGTCAGCGCGAAGGTGGGCTGGTCCCACTGCTGGAAGTCGCCCGACGCGAAGTAGTGCAGCTTGTCCTCGACGATGGGCCCGGACATGGTTCCGCCGAACTGGAAGGCCTGGAAGTCCGTGGGCGACGTGCCGTCGAAGTTGTCCGTGGTGAGCTGCTCGTCGCGCCAGAAGAAGTGGGCGCTCCCCTCGAACTCGTTGCCGCCGCTCTTGGTGACGGCGTTCACCACGCCGCCGCTGAAGCGGCCGTACTCCACGTCGAAGCCGTTCGTGATGACCTGGAACTCCTGGATGGACTCCAGGGAGAAGGTGAACGGCACCCGCGACGAGCCGCGGTTCTCGGAGAAGAAGCTGTTGTTCGCGTCGGCGCCGTCGATCTGGATGTTGGTGCCCGACGTTCGGGCGCCGCCGATCGAGAACTGCCCGCCGGTGGTGATGCCCGGCTGGTTGCTCACCAGGCCCGAGAGGCTGATGAAGTCGGTGAAGTCACGGCCGGGCGTCGGGAGCGAGCTGACCTGCTCCTCGGTGACCAGGTCCACGACGCCACCCTCGGCGGCGTCCACGCCGCCGCGGCCGACCTCGACGCCGATGTCCTGCACCTCGACGGGTCGCAGCTCCATCGTCACGGTCGTCCGCTGTCCGACGTTCACCGTGACGGAGGGGAGCTCTGCCGCCGGCTGCGGCGGGCTCTCGGCCCGCACCCGGTACGATCCGGGCTGGAGCAGCGGCACGACGAACCGGCCCTCGTCGTTGGTGAGGACCTCGTTCGTGGTTCCGCGCTGGATGCTGGTGACGATGACCCTGGCGTTCGTGGCCGGGGTGCCGTCCGGGTTCACCACCTGGCCCACGATGGAGCCCGCGGTGGTGCTCTCCTGGGCCTGGAGCGCGGACGGCGCCGCCAGGACCAGACACAGACCCGCGAGCGCCGCCAGCGACGCCCGTCCGAGCCGCCTCGTCAGTCGGTTGATCATCTGGATATCGCTTCCTCGTTGTTCGTGAGCTCGCCTGGTTCGCAACGGCGCGGTCCCTCTGTCGGGAATCCGGCGTCCTCTTCTTCTGTGAGCTGGATCTCGGCTGGACCCGAATGTCTTCGAGGGAGGGGGTCGTCGGAACGACAGGGAGAGTGTGCACCCGCCTCTCCTCGCTACGCCGGCATGGTAGACCCCCCGGGGGCGGGGATCAACCGGTCTGAAAGTGCTCTTTCGAAGTCGTTACGGCAGCGTTACGGACGGGAGGGTCGTGTCACCGCTGTGAGGCCCGCGGTGGGCCGGCGGATCGGAGACGGCGAAACGGGTCGGACGCTCAGACCACTTCGGTCTCGGGCTTCACCGCGCCCCCGGTCATCTCCCGGACCGTGGGGATCACGTCCTCCAGGAGCTCCTTCTTCACGTCCCGCTCGAGGAAGGCACTCCTGAAGCCGGCGATCATCATGTCGCCGATCTCCTCCAGGTCGAAGTCCAGGTGCTTCCAGGCCCGGAAGTACTCGTCGGTCACCGTGGTCTGGCTCATGAGCCGGTTGTCGGTGTGGAGGCTCACCACCAGGCCCCGGTCGAAGTATTCCCGCACCGGGTGCTCGGAGAAGCCGTCCACGGCCCGGGTCTGGACGTTGCTCGTGAGGCAGATCTCCAGCGGGATCCGGTGATCCCGCACGTAGCGGGTCAGGTCCTCGTCCTCGTACAGCCGGGTCCCGTGGCCGATGCGGTGTGCTCCGCAGTAATGGAGAGCCTGGTGGATGGACTCGGGACCGTACGCCTCTCCGGCGTGGATCGTGGCGTTGACGTTGGCGTTCCGGACCATGTAGAACGCGTTCTTGTGCTTCTTGGCGGGGTAGTTGTACTCGGCCCCGGCCAGGTCGAAGGCCACGACGCCACGATCCTTGAAGGCGATGGCCAGGTCCGCCAGGTCCCGGGAGACGTCCGGGTCCATGTTCCGGATGCCGCAGATGATGAGCTTCGCCTCGACGCCGTGGTCGTCCCTGGCACGCTCGATGCCGCGCAGCGGGGCCTCCACGGTCTCGGGAAGCGGCAGGCCCCTCTCGGTGAGCAGGATCGGCGAGTAGCGGATCTCCAGGTAGCGGACGTTCTCCCGGGCCGCGTCCTCGCAGAGCTCGTACGCCACCCGTTCCAGAGCTCCGGCGTGCTGCATGACCGAGGTGGTGACCTCGAACCGGGCGAGGTAGTCCTCCAGGTTCTCGGCGTTGCGCACGTACAGGTAGTCGGCCAGGCGCTCCGGGTCGCGCTCCGGGAGCTCCACGTCGTGCTCGTCCGCCAGCTCCAGCACCGTCCCCGGCCGCAGGGAGCCGTCCAGGTGGACGTGGAGCTCGGCCTTCGGGAGGTCGTGGATGGTGTCCCACACCGAGCGCTCCTCCGACCCGGTGGGCTCGGCACCGAGCTCCGGGAGGACCGGGGCGCGGCTGGTGTCGTCGGTCGCGGCAGTCGGTTCGGAAGCCGTCCCGTCCATGTCAGGCCCCCACCGTCGCGTAGCCGGCCTCGATGTCGACCAGCGGGGCGTCGTAGTCGCCGGTCCAGCAGGCGTCGCAGAAGGGGCCGAAGTCGCTCACGGCCTCCTTCATTCCGTCCAGGGAGAGGTACCCCAGGGAGTCCACGCCCAGGTGGTCGGCGATCTCCTCCACGGACTTGTCGGAGGCCAGGAGCTCCTCCCGGGTCGGCATGTCGATGCCGTAGTGGCACGGATAGCGGATCGGGGGCGAGGCGATGCGGAAGTGGATCTCCTCGGCCCCGGCCTCCCGGAGCAGGGAGAGCAGCCCCCGGCTCGTGGTCCCGCGGACCAGGGAGTCGTCCACGACCACGACCCGCTGCCCCTCCACCCGGTCCCGGACCACGTTGTACTTCATGCGCACCTTGAAGTCGCGGCCGGCCTGCGTCGGCTGGATGAAGGTGCGGCCGACGTAGTGGTTCCGGATGAGGGCCAGCTCGAAGGGAAGCCCCGACTCCTCGGAGTAGCCCAGGGCCGAGGAGTTGGCAGAGTCGGGCACCGAGAAGACGCAGTCGGCGTCGACGGGGTGCTCGCGGGCCAGCTGCCGACCGAATTCCCGCCGGGCCTCGTCCACGCTGCAGCCCCAGATCTGCGAGTCGGGGCGGGAGAAGTAGACGAGCTCGAAGAGGCAGGGGGCCGGCTCCTCGGGCTCCAGGGGACGCAGCTGCTCCACCTCGCCGTCCCGGATCCGGAGCACCTCTCCGGGCTGGACGTCCCGCACGTACTCGGCGCCGATGATGTCCAGGGCGCAGGTCTCGGACGCCACGATGGTGGCGCCGTCCAGCTCGCCCAGCAGGAGGGGGCGATAGCCGCGGGGATCCCGGGCGGCGTACAGCGTGTCGCCGATGCTCAGCACCAGCGAGAAGGCCCCGGTCACCTGGGTGAGGGCGTCGTCCACCTGCTGGGCCTCCGCCTCGCGGCGGGAGTTGGAGATCAGGTGGATGATCACCTCGGAGTCGCTGTCCGTCTGGAAGATCGCGCCCTCGCGGGTCAGCCGCTCCCGCAGCTCGAGCCCGTTGGTCAGGTTGCCGTTGTGCGCCAGCGAGAGCGGCCCCCGCCGGTAGTCCACCAGCACGGGCTGGGCGTTGCGCATGGCCGAGTGGCCGGCGGTGGAGTACCGCACGTGCCCCACCGACGTGGAGCCCTGGAGCTGCCGGATGTCCGGGTCCTCGAAGATCTCGCTCACGAGGCCCATGCCGCGGTGCGATCGGGCCTCGCCGTCGTCGTCGATGGTGACGATCCCGGCGGACTCCTGTCCCCGGTGCTGCAGGGCGTAGAGCCCCATGTAGGTGAGCTCGGCCGCCGCCTCGGAGCCGCTGACGGCGAAGACGCCGCACTTGTCCCGCGGGGCGTCGTCGGGCGGTTCGTGGCGCCCTGCCTCCGTCTCGGGAGGAGCGACGCCGTCGCTGAGCATCGGGAGCGTTCTGGACATGGAGCTCGGGGGTTCGGTTCGGCTCTAGCGGGAGTCGGGCCGGCCGGGTCCGGAGCCGCCTCGCGGCCCGGTC
>Ga0207797_1000188_pt1 | contig 44878 bp, 35 predicted proteins | sample PRCRCaboRojoPR_6_FD_187275 | JGI IMG/M metagenome (GOLD analysis project Ga0207797, IMG submission 187275) | Marine sediment microbial community from Cabo Rojo, Puerto Rico - PR CR 10% Liquid 1 (SPAdes) | ecosystem: Environmental > Aquatic > Marine > Coastal > Sediment | place: Cabo Rojo, Puerto... | reverse complement strand
GAACAGGAAGAAATAGCCAACGTAAGAAAGCTCCAGCAAGACCGGCGAAGGGAGATGGGAGAGGCACAACTGGCTACTGAGGAAAAATGGGACAAATTCAGAATGCTGGAAAAATATTGCGATCATCTCAGGGAAGTGGCCAGTATCGAATACAAAGATGAGCCCCAGCACCTGGAAAAACTGGGTATCCTTGTCCGGCATTTGACTGATAACAAATTCCCTCCCAGCCAGCAGGCGGGCAAATAACAAAACTTGACCGGCCAATTGACGGACAATATTCAAACTTTATTCCCCAAATCCGATAGACATCGAATTTTAAACGCTCCAGGCTATAGTCCCAAGCCCTGGAGCGTTTAGGTCATTTGAAAATTGGTAATTGGAATTTATTTGAAATTTGTTACTTGTGATTTGGAATTTTAGAATTTTCCTTTATTCCAATGGTTCTGCTCCCGGCCGGCCATGACAATTCTTGTACTTCTTGCCGCTACCGCAGGGACATAATTCGTTTCTTCCTACCTTACGACCCACTTTTACCGGCTCGGGCTTGCTCTGGCCGCCGCCTCCACCGCCGCCACTGGCTACGGCTTCAGGACGCTTCGTCTCGTACTGGCTCATATCCACCTGGCGCCGACGCTGGGCCTCCTGAATATCCTCGGAGTCCTCAATGGGTATATGCCCCTTGATCAGCGTAGCAGCCACCTCTTTGCTGATCTTCTCCAGCATCTGTTTAAACAGTTCAAAGGCCTCAAACTTATATATCAGCAACGGATCCTTCTGCTCGTAGGTGGCATTCTGCACCGACTGCCGCAGGTCGTCCATCTCGCGAAGATGCTCCTTCCACGACTCGTCAATGGTGGTAAGGATCACATTCTTCTGGTACGACTTGACCAGCTCGCGCCCCTCCGATTCGTAGGAATTTTTCAGGTTGGTAACCACCTGGATGGTCTTGGTGCCATCGGTGATGGGAACCACTATATTCTCATACTGATGGGAATGCTTTTCATAAACCTCTTTGATCACCGGGTAAGCCTGGTTGGCGATGGTTTCCTCTTTCCGCTTGTAGCTTTCCTTGACAATCTCGTGAATCCTGTCCACGATCTCCTGGCCATCGAGCTTCAGGAATTCTTCCTGTGTTACCGGTGAATCAATGGAAAGGGTACGGATCAGCTCAAACTTGAATCCTTCGAAATCGGAGCTGTCCTGGTAATTTTCCACGAGTGCCTCGCATACATCGCGCATCATGTTGGCAATGTCGACGCTCAGGCGTTCTCCGAACAGGGCGTGCTTCCTTCGCTTATAGATCACCTCCCTCTGCGAGTTCATCACATCATCGTAATCCAGCAGCCGCTTACGGATGCCGAAGTTGTTCTCTTCCACCTTCCGCTGGGCCCTTTCGATGGAACGGGAGATCATGCCGTGCTGTATCACTTCGCCTTCTTTCAGCCCCATTCTTGCCATCACGTTGGCAATCCGGTCGGATCCGAACAACCGCATCAGGTCGTCTTCCAGTGAAACAAAGAACTGGGATGATCCGGGATCACCCTGTCGTCCTGAACGACCCCGCAACTGACGGTCGATCCTGCGGGATTCGTGACGCTCCGTACCCACAATGGCGAGGCCTCCTGCTTCCCGGGTCTCCGGAGAAAGCTTGATGTCGGTACCCCGGCCTGCCATGTTGGTGGCAATGGTCACGGTTTTGGATTTACCGGCTTCTGCGACAATCTCTGCCTCTTTCTGATGCAATTTGGCATTAAGAACATTGTGTTTGATGCCCCTTATGCGAAGCATCTTACTCAGTAACTCCGATACATCCACCGAGGTAGTGCCCACAAGCACAGGGCGCCCGATGCCAATGAGCCTTTGAATCTCTGCAATGACCGCATTGTATTTCTCCCGTTTGGTCCGGTATACCATATCGTCCTTATCCTCGCGGACAACAGGCTCGTTTGTGGGAACAACCACCACATCCAGCTCGTAAATATCCATAAACTCGCCTGCCTCGGTTTCAGCCGTACCGGTCATACCGGCAAGCTTATGGTACATGCGGAAATAGTTCTGAAGGGTAATGGTGGCAAAGGTCTGCGTGGCGGCCTCCACCTTCACGTTTTCCTTGGCTTCAATGGCCTGGTGCAGACCGTCGGAATACCTTCGTCCTTCCATGATACGGCCCGTCTGCTCATCCACGATCTTCACCTTGTTGTCCATCACAACATATTCCTCATCCTTATCGAACAAGGTATAAGCTTTCAGCAATTGCTGGAGGGTATGTACACGTTCGGATTTAACCGCGTAATCGCGTAAGAGCTCATCCTTTTTAGCCAGTTTCTCATCTTCACTCAGGTCCTCTTCTTTCTCCAGGTCAGCAAGCTCGCTGCCGATATCCGGCAATATGAAGAAGTTGGGATCATCGGACTTGGATGTGATCACATCAATCCCTTGATCGGTAAGCTCAATGGTATTGTTCTTCTCATCTATGATAAAGTAAAGATCGTCGGTCACCTTATGCATGTGCTTGCTGTTGTCCTGCATGTAATAATTCTCAGTCTTCAGCATAAGGGCCTTGTTCCCTTCCTCGCTTAAAATCTTGTGAAGGGCTTTGTTCTTCGGAAGACCTTTATAGGCCTGCAGCAGCTTAAAACCTCCATCTTCCGTGTTGCCGTTTTTCAGTTCTTTCCTGGCATCAGTAATGATCTGGTTAACGAGCTTTTTCTGGGCATTCACCAGCATCTCCACCTTTGGCTTCAGGTCCTGGAACTGTTCGGTGCTCTCCTGCGGAACCGGGCCCGAGATGATCAGAGGCGTACGTGCATCGTCAATGAGCACGGAGTCAACCTCGTCGACGATGGAGAAATGGTGCTTCCGCTGAACGAGATCGGTGGGATTGATGGCCATGTTGTCCCTCAGGTAATCAAAGCCGAACTCGTTGTTGGTTCCGTATGTAATATCGGCATGATAGGCCCTTCTTCTTTCGTTTGAATTGGGCTCATGTTTGTCAATACAATCTACTGATAAACCATGAAATTCATAAAGCGGACCCATCCATTCCTGGTCCCTCTTGGCAAGGTAGTTGTTCACGGTAACCAGGTGAGAGCCTTTTCCTGCCAGTGCATTCAGAAACAACGGAAGGGTTGCGGCAACGGTTTTACCTTCACCTGTAGCCATCTCGGCAATCCTTCCCTGGTGCAATACGACACCACCAATCAGCTGTACATCATAGTGGACCATATCCCATGTAATCGTATTGCCGCCGGCTTCCCAACTGTTGGAGTAAATGGCCGTGTTTCCGTCAATCTTCACGTAATCCTTGTGGGCAGCCAGCTCCTTATCAAAATCGGTGGCTGTCACCTTTATTTCTTTATTTTCCTTGAACCGTTTGGCAGTCTCACGCATCACGGCAAAAGCCCGTGGAAGGACCTGTTCCAGAACCTCTTCAAGCTGATCATCCAGTTGTTTTTCCAGATCATCAATTTGCTTGTACAACTTTTCCTTTTCATCAACCTCGGTATCGTAGTGCTCCGCTTTCTCCTGGAGTTCCTGTTTCCTCTTTTCTCCTTCGGAAGTAAAATCCCTTATTTCCTTTTTAATCTCATTTGATTTGGCCCTGAGTTCATCATTACTTATTTCATGTAATTCTGAGTATATCGCATTGATCTCTTCCACAACGGGCATGAGTTCCTTAATATCACGCTCTGATTTGCTGCCGAAAACCTTAGTCAGTACTCTGGTTAAAATATCCATGTTTAACCTCTTTTACAATTGTTTTTATAATTAATGCAAAGTTAATTTAAATAAGAAGAAATTATTTAAAATTGGCTATAAAATAACACCTTCCTTAAATACACGAAAAAATGATTATAATATTATCTGACGACAAAACCTTATCCCTTTGGTGTGGATCCCTGTCTCATGCCTACGGCATTCTGTTTACAGATTTGGTATCATTTTAACCCGGGTTTACACCCGGGCCTATAAATATGCCATCCCGCATGGCGGGATTCCTGTAATCGCCAGTATCTGGTTTTATGCATTCCTTCGAACACATTCGCTGATCTTTTCGATAACACCAATTCTCCATTGCATTAAGTTAACATTAGCATTCAATTTACCGTCTGATCTGTTAAACTTTATAAATAAAAATCCGGTAATCGCTGCCCCTCCGCCGATTCTCTACCAGATCTCTCAAAATGACAGGAAAAAGATTCAAAGAATTTTATAAGTTAAGCAGATATAGAATAATCTTATGAGCATCTTCTAAAAGAAAAGGCCGTAGGCCTGAAATATTTGTAGGCCGGGGTGTAAACCCCGGTAAAAAAGGCACCAAATAGGACGAAATCCCGTCAGGGATGACATTTGCTAAAGGCTGATCGGGAAGCCCTTCGTGTCTCTTTGAGAAATCCTTGGAGCACCTTCGTGGTTAAATATTAAATGATGTGGAAAAAAACACGCCGCTCCCCACAGGACGCGACGTGTTTTTATTTGTAGTTTTAAAAGAAAAGAGCTAGTCTTCAAACTTATACAATACCAGCCCGCTCCTTAGTTTGGGCTCAAACCAGGTGGTTTTGGGCGGCATGATGTTACCGGTATCGGCAATATCAATAAGCTGTTTGAGTGAAACCGGGTGTAGTGCAAAAGCCAGCTTCATCTCACCGCTGTCTACCCTTCGCTGAAGCTCCTTCAGTCCGCGAATGCCTCCCACAAATTCAATTCGTTTGGAGGTTCTCAGGTCCTGAATGTTCAGTAAGGGTTGCAGTACCTGATTGGTCAGGATGGTCACATCCAAAACACCAATGGGGTCGTTATCGTCATAGGTACCTTCCTGTGCAGTCAGCTTATACCATTTCCCTTCAAGATACATGGAAAATTCATGCAATTCCTGCGGCCGGTAAGGCTCACTGCCCTTCTCCTCAATGGTGAAGCTTTCCTTCAGGCGTTCGATGAATTGCTCCGGGGTATGGTTGTTCAGATCCTTGATTACCCTGTTGTAATCGAGAATCTGAAGCTGGTTGTCCGGAAAATGAACCGCCATGAAATAATTGTAAGCTTCATCACCGGTGTGGTTGGGATTGTTCTCCCGTTTCTCCTTACCAATAAGCGCAGCGGCGGCTGTACGGTGATGACCGTCGGCCACGTAGGTATAGGGAACCTTTTCGGCAAAAAGTTTTTCGATCTTCTCATTGGTGGCATCATCGTCGATTACCCAAAAATGGTGGCCAAATCCGTCATCCGCCACAAAATCATATTCAGGATCTTTACTGTTAACCACCTGATTCATCACTTCGTCAATCTCACTCACCGCTGGAAATGTAAAAAACACGGGTTCCAGGTCAGCATTGTTGACGCGGATGATCTTCATCCGGTCTTCTTCCTTGTCGGGACGGGTCAGTTCGTGTTTTTTGATTATCCCGTTCAGGTAATCATCTACTGCAGCAGCACCCACAATTCCATACTGCGTTTTGTTATTCATGGTTTGCGCGTAAATATAGAATTTGGGCTTCTCTTCCTGCTTCAGCCATCCCTTCTCCTGGAACTTCCTGAAATTTTCCCTTGAGCGATCATATACTTCCTGGGAATGAACATCTGTGCCTTCCGGAAGATCAATCTCCGCACGGGTAATGTGCAAAAGGGAACGTTCTTTCCCTTTTGCCATTTCACGTGCTTCTTCAGTATTCATCACGTCGTAGGGCAAACATGCCACTTCCTCAACTATATCTTTCGGTGGGCGTATTCCCCTAAATGGTTTTATTTTAGCCATAAAATGTAGTGCTTTTTAGTTTACTTTAAACGTGGTATCGCCATTCTCGAAATAGTTTTTGATCTGGTTGGCTGCCGCGATACCTGCATTGATATTGGCTTCTGCCGTTTGTGCACCCATTTTTTTCGGTGTGAAGAAAAACCTTCCTTCGTATTTTTCTTCGAAGGTTTCCTTGCAATCAGGTGCAATATCAGAAATGTAATGGAAATCATTGCGTTCTTCCATGATCTTCAGCAGACCATCCTCATCAATGACTTCCTTCCGGGCAGTATTCACAAGCACGGCATTTTCGGGCATCAGCTTCATCAGATCATAGCCAATGGATTTTTGGGTTTTTTCATTAGCCGGGATGTGCAGCGATACGTACTGGCAGGTTTTGTAAAGCTCTTCTGCCGATGCTAACGGTTTCACCCCATGCTTTTTGATTTCAGAATCATCAATAAAGGGATCATAGGCATATACGTCCATATTGAAGCCTTTGGCTATTTCTGTTACGAAATGACCCACATTACCAAAAGCCTGGATTCCGAGGGTTTTGTTTCGCAGTTCTGTGCCGGCCTTGCCGTTGAAATGATTCCGGGCATGATATACCATCATTCCCAATGCCAGTTCTGCCACTGCATTGGAGTTTTGCCCGGGGGTATTCATCACAACGATGTTTTTGGCACTGGCTGCATCCAGGTCAACATTATCATAGCCTGCACCGCCGCGTACAACTATTTCAAGATTCTCACCGGCATCGATAACTTCTTTTGTTACCTTATCGCTTCTGATGATCAACGCGTTTGCATCTTTAACGGCTTCGATCAGTTCAGATTTATCGCTGTACTTTTCAAGCAGCTGAAAATCATATCCAGCTTTAGAACAAATATCTTTTATTCCTTCCACTGCATTGGGGTGGAATGGTTTTGCAGTAGCCACTAATAACTTTTTCATGATTTTATGGTTTTAAAAAGTAAGGTTCTCCAGAAAGCCTTGGTGTGCTTCGTGATTTTCTTTGCCTACCTTAGTGGTTAAATTCCAAAACTGAACCACAAAGGAGAAAAAGGAAAGCCCAAAGGCACACAAAGTCATTTGATATTCAATTTTTCATTCTCTCGTGTTTAACTTCCCGGACAACCTTACTGGGATTCTACAATATTAAGCTTTCTTCTTTTCAAATTCCTTCATAACATCTATTAATGCCTCTACACTTTCCTTGGGCAACGCATTATAGATAGATGCTCGGAATCCGCCCACCGAGCGGTGGCCTTTGATACCAATCATGCCTCTTTCTGTGGCAAAATCGAAAAACTCTTTTTCAAGATCTGAATATTCTTCATTCAGGACGAAAGTGACGTTCATGATGGAACGGTCTTCTTCATTTTCCACGTTGGGCTTAAAGAGTTTGTTCCTTTCAATTTCATCATAGAGTATCTGGGCCTTCTCCTTGTTGATCTTGTTCATGCCCTCAAGTCCTCCTTTGCCCTTAAGCCATTTAAGGGTTTGAAGCGCTGAATAAATCGGAAGTACCGGTGGCGTATTGAAGATAGAGCCTTTATCGATATGGGTCTTGTAATCCATGATCGTAGGTATGTCTCGATCCACCTTGCCAAGAACATCTTCCTTGACAATGACAAAGGTAACCCCTGCCGGTGCCAGATTCTTCTGGGCCCCGCCATATATAATGGCATATTTTGACACGTCTACAGGCCGGCTGAAAATATCCGACGACATGTCAGCTACCAGGGGTACATCCACATCCGGATCCTCCTTGATCTCCGTTCCGAAAATGGTGTTGTTGGAGGTGATATGGAAGTAATCCGCATCTCCCGGTACCTTGTAATCTTTTGGAATGTATGAAAAATTCTTGTCCTCAGAAGAAGCGACAATATCTACATCACCAAAAAATTTGGCTTCTTTAATGGCTTTCTTTGCCCAGTTACCCGTGTTCAGGTAGGCCGCCTTCTTGTTAAACAAATTATAGGGAACCATTAAAAACTGTGTACTGGCCCCTCCTCCCAGAAACAGAACGTGGTAACCATCAGGGATATTCAGCAAATCTTTGAACAATTGCTGAGCTTCCTTAATAATTCCTTCAAATTCCTTACTCCTGTGTGAAATTTCCATCACTGACAGTCCAATTCCGTCCAGGTCCTTTACCGCCTCAGCTGTTTTCTCAACAGTGTGATCAGGCATAATCGATGGTCCTGCGTAAAAGTTGTGTTTTTTCATAATTGAAAAAAATTTAAAATTATATAAAATTCAGGTTTATACCTAAATGGACCCCAAAGGTATATAAATTAAACTTAGATTCCAATTATTGGCAACATTAATCTGGGGGCTGTTTCTGCAAATGCTTATATTTATTGCAGATACTTAAGTAAAATATCTTATTTTTCAGAAATACCGGCGAGTTTTCGGTATTCTTCGATGACACCGTTTCGGAAGACCGGTACTTTCCCCGATGAGTCGGCAGTATGGCAGTATTCCAACACATCATCCAGTTTCAGCTTTCTTAGTCTTTCACGCTGAGCAACCTTATCCACATATTTCATTATATCGGGTTTGGCCAGGTTCCAGAGATCGAGAGACGCGGTGGCGGAATCACAGATGGTATAAAATTTTCCTGTATCAAGCAGTTTTTCGGTAAGTGCCCCGCTAAACACGGTATCTTCCAGGCTGAACTTCCCTTTCCACCCGGCACATAGAATGAGTACGTCATTTTGTTTTTCAGCCAGCAAATCGGCAACGGCCGAAAGATTCAAAAACGAACCAATGACTACCATTTTATTATAGCGTGCCTGGTGAATGGCTTTTGTACCGTTGGTTGTGCTGTATGCAACCTTTTTGCCGCCGATATTTTCATTCGTGAAGTTATATGGAGAATTACCAAAATCAGCAAAATCGAGCACTTTACCATCCCTTTCGGCTGCCACCATGTATCCTTCTTCCTTATATATCCGGGCTTCTTCCCGGGTCGGAACAGGGATGATCTGTTCCACACCGTTCTCAAAAGCAGTACAGATGGCAGAAGTAGCCCGTAAAATGTCAACAATCACGACATTGGCTTTCGGGTTTTCATAATGCTTGAACAAGTCGGGTGAAAAAATCACCTCAAGTTTGTTTTGAGGACTTCCCATTGTGCTCTTATTTTAATTTCCAGATATACTTATCAATTTCTACATCCTAAATTCACATTATTTTTTAAAGATCGGCATGCCTGTCACTTCAGCCGCCAGCTTTTTGTTTCTTACTTTAATGAAGATTTCCGTGCCTTCTTCTGTATAAGACGGTGGAACATACCCCATTCCAATGCCTTTTTTGAGCATGGGCGACATGGTTCCGGAAGTAACCTCGCCAATGGTTTCTTCCTTCTCGTTGATAATTTCATAATGCTGACGGGGTATCCCTTTATCTTTTAAAACAAAGCCGGTGAGTTTACGGGAAACGCCCTCTTGCTTCTGTTTCCACAGGTAATCTTTGTCAATGAAGTCCTTGTAATCCTTAAACTTGACAACCCATCCGAGTCCTGCCTCTATGGGTGAGGTGGTTTCATCAATATCATTCCCGTAAAGACACAGGCCGGCTTCCAGCCTCAGGGTATCCCTGGCTCCCAGCCCAATGGGTTTGATTCCGTATTCTTTTCCTGCTTCCAGTATGGCATCCCACATCTTTTCTACGCCTTCATTATAGGCATAAAGTTCAAAACCATTCTCACCTGTATATCCTGTAGCTGATATGATCACATCATCCACTCCTGCCAGCTTTCCAACCTTAAACCGGAAAGGCTTCATTGAAGACAGGTCCTCATCGGTTAACTTTTCAAGTGTTGATAAAGCATTTGGTCCCTGAACGGCGAGCAATGCCATCCGGTCGGATGCATCTTCGAGTTTGGCATTCATTGTATTCTGCTGATTCCACCAGTTCCAGTCTTTTTCTATGTTGGCTGCATTCACCACCACCATGTATTTCTGATCGTCATACTGATAAACCAGGAAATCATCCACCAGGCCGCCTTTCCCGTTTGGCAAACAACTGTACTGGGCCCTTCCGGGATATAATTTGGCCGCATCATTCGCGGAAACCTTTTGAATCAAATCATAAGCATTGGGTCCGGTGATCCAGAATTCTCCCATATGGGAAACATCAAAAATCCCTACCTTCTCGCGAACCGTAGTGTGCTCATCATTGATGCCGGTATATTCAATGGGCATATTGTAACCGGCAAATTCAACTATCTTGGCACCAAGCTGCTTATGTTTTTCTATAAGTGGAGTATTTTTCATTTCCTTTAAAGATATTGGTTTGTTTACTCTTGGAGCAAAGCTAATAAAAATTATATATTTTATTGTTTCCAAATTAAGCCATAGATAAAAGAGCCGCTAGCGGCTCTTTTATCTATGGCTTACAAATAATCCGGGGTATTCTGCTACTTCTCCAGGATCTCAAATTCTACCCGCCGGTTTTTCTGTCTTCCCTCGGGAGTATCGTTGGGTGCAATGGGCCGTGTAAAGGAATAACCTTCATAGGTGAGCCTGGATTGATCAATTCCTTCTTTAACAAGATAATCCACCACACTTTTCGCCCTGTTTTCTGACAACTTCTTGTTCGCAAGGTAAGAACCCACATTATCGGTATGGCCGGATATCTCCAGCTTCAGCCCAGGGTTGTTCTTCATCAGCTTAATGACCCTATCCAGCTCAGGAAAAGAAGTAGGCTTCAACCTGGCACTGTTGGTTTCAAAATAGATATTTTCCAGTACCACCTTTTTCCCTACTTCCACTTTATCCAGGACGAAGTCTTTATATATGGTATCATTTACGGTCTCCATCTCGCTCAGGTTTAAGTTGCGGGCAAAGAACAAATAATCCTTGGCCGTAACCTCAACTCCATACCGTTTTTGTTCAGGCAGTCTCACAAGATACCTCCCGTTGGTATCCGTAAGGTGGGTGGCCACCACTTTATTTTGCTGGTTATCGATGATTTCAACCTTGGCCTGCACACCGTCTCCTGCTAAAGTATCCATGATGTGGCCGAAAAGATAGATGGTAGTATCGATGGCCAGCTTTTCCGGAGGCCGGTAAAACCGTTCCTTAGCCGGTTCTACTTCCCAGGCAATCGGATCGATTGCATTCGAAGATTCATATTCCCTTTCTTCCCCGAGGAAAATGACCTCATACAAATCCTTCCTGCCAAAACCTTTTTCTTTTATTGTGGCATAGTATCCTTTGTTTTGCTGGTCTTCAATCATTCTGAATAACACATCATCATAGGGGGTATTCACAGGATGACCAATGTTTTCAGGTTCCTGCCAGTCCCCGGCAGCATCTCTTTCAGCCACAAAAATATCATAGCCCCCCATGGAATTATGACCTTCGGAACTGAAATACAGCTTATCTCCTGTGCCATTCACAAAAACTCCCTCTTCATTCAGGGAAGTATTGATGGTTCCACCCAAATTAACCGGGTAAGACCATTTTCCATTTTCGTTTTTCTCGCTGTAAAAAATATCCTTCTTACCCCTGGCATTTTCATCCAGATCGGAGACAAAATAAACCCGGCTGCCATCTTTTGTAATACACATGGAACTTTCCTTTGCCGGGGTATTTACCAGGTTGGAAAAATTTTTGGGTCCTCTCCATCCTCTGCCATTGTGTTCATAGTAATATATGTCACCTTCATCTTTTTCTGACCGGTAAACATATATCCTGCGAGGGCTGGAGGTAGCTTCCACTATGGCGTTGTTATGCCGGGAGTATATTTCATTCGAAACCAGTTTGGCTTCCTGCCAATTTTCACCTTGTCGTTCTGAACGATAGATATTGCTGTAGAATCTCTGGTCACCGGGCCATCGCTCATCATTCTTCTCATTTTCTCGTCTTGATGTAAAATAAAGCACCGAATCCCCCTTAAATACCGGACCATAATCATCATAGGGAGAATTGATCTGTTCGCCCATATTGTTGATATTTACCCTGACCGGGTTATTTACCAGTTCCTTGCCATTGTTGCACTGACGGATGTATACATTGATCCGTTCCTGCTCTACATCCAAATCATCAATAATATCGGGTTCAAGACAACGCTGGTAGTTGCTTATGGCGTTCTGAAATTCATAAGTAAAATGATAGGACCTGGCCAGCAAATAAAATATATCAAGGGCTACTTCTTCGTTTCCGCCCAGGGCTTTATTGAAAAATTTTATGGCTTCTTCATTATTTTTCATTTGATAATGACAAACCCCAATCTTATAGTTCAGGGCAGCATTTTCCGGGTTATACTCGTAGGCCTTCAGAAAGTGTTCCAACGCTTTATCATAATGTCCGGGACCTCTGTCATAATAATTGTCTCCTTCCCTTCTGCTTTTCCATGCAGGTTGAAAACCCTCTTTCCCCTTTATCCTGAAATTACTTCTTTTTATTCTCACATCTTGCTGTGCCTGTATCTCAGGAGCGATAAGCTGAAAAACCAGGAAAAACGCGAGAAAAAACAAAAAGTTATTTTTATTTTTCATTGAACCAAATTTCATTATTCCATAAATCATTTACAATCTTCAAGGTATTTATCGGCCTTACTCAAGCCCAAATCGGTGGCCATCTTCCAATCCTCACAGGCCTCCTCAAGCTCTCCAAGGTATTCCTTTGCCATCCCCCTGTTGAGATATGCTTTGGCAAAGGAATCATTTTCCTCTATGGCCCGGGTAAACTGTTGAATGGCTTTTTCAAATTTCATTTGTTTCAGGTATAAAATACCCAGGTTGTTGTAAGCTTTTGAACCAGAAGGATGAATCTGCACCGCTTTTTTCAGATCTGTAATGGCTTCATCATAATTTTCCAGAATGATTTTTACCCTGCCCCTGTTTATGTAAGCCTTGTAATAGTTGGGATCAAGGTCGATTGCCTTCGAAAAATTATCCATGGCACTTTGATAATCCGATACCTCAATCTGGGCATTGCCTAAATTGTTGTAAACAAAAGACAATTGATTATTATATGAAGAGGCCTTCTTAAAATCCTGGATTGCACCCTGATAATCCCCCGTATGCATTTTTGCGCTTCCACGGTCGTTGTAGGCGTATGCAAAATCATAATCCCTATCTATAGACTGATTGAAGTTGGTTATGGCATTGTTATAATCTTTGAGATCATAATTTGCCAATCCCCTGATATAGTATACCTCAGGTTTCCTGTAATTTTTTTCTATGGCCATTGTTAACTCCCTGATGGCTGAATCTGGCCTGTTGTTCCTGTAATGAACATAGCCCCGGTAAAAATGAGGTTCTCCCAGGCTTTCATCGAGAAAAACAGCCCGCGTAAAATCACGGAGGGCTTGTTTTGTACTGTCGATCCGGAACAAAAGCTTCCCCCTTTCAAGGTAAGCAGTTTTAAAATGAGGTGCTTCTTGCAGGACGGAATCAAGGCTCAGGATGGCCTGTTCGTAATTGTTCTGGTTAATATTGTCTACAGCCCTGTTGAATTGAACCTTTGTTTCCTTATCAATGGATTGTGCAACAGAACAGTGAATGATTAAAATATTGAAAATTAAAAAAATAATGTCCTTTTTCATTCCCGTTAACTTTATTTACTTTGGCAGTCTAATGTAGCAATAATTTTGAATATTAAAAAAGCAGGTTAATAAAATACCCCGTATTAACCCCTTCAAATCATTGAAGAAACGTGCATTATATAAACATTTTATTTTTGGGGATAATTTTATTAAATTATTTGATATATTTGTAATGAATTAACAGGAAAAGCAAAAATGTGAATTCAAAATATAAATAAGAATTATTAACTTCCAAAAATCATTAATCTATGTTGAAAAGCGAAAACAGAAACGGAGTTGAAATACTTTCTTTTGAGAACGTGAGCAAACTCAACATTCTTGTAGCTCAGTCCTTAAAAGAAGAAATGGCACAATACCTGAACAAGAGTGGAAAAAACCTGGTCCTTAACCTGGAAGGTATAGAATACATTGACAGTAGCGGATTTGGTGCTCTACTTTCCATTCTTCGAAATGCGAAAAATAACAACAGCACTTTCAAAATCTGTAACGTTTCGCCTGATGTGATGGAGCTGGTCAAACTGCTGCAGCTTCATAATGTTTTTGAAATCTACGACAATGTGGAAGAATGTGTAAAAAGTTACCAGTAGACATTTAATTAGGTTTTGTCCATAAAATCTAAGATAATTCTGAAAGATTCTGTCTGGGATCTCCGCTGGCTGGGTTACGCTTCTTCTGGATACCAGTTATTTAAAATCTTGTAGGGACGTACGACTGCACGTCCCTACTCAAAAGCCTAACCAGGGGACATTCCAGACAGACTTTAGTTGGAAAAGACGATATTTTCTCCGTCGTAGTCAACGATTACCGTTTTATCCCTGTCAATATTGCCGGCCAGGATCTCTCTGGACAATTCATTCACAACAGTTTTTTGTATCACGCGTTTTACGGGCCTTGCACCATAATGGGGATCGTATCCGCGGTCGGCAATGGCCTCAACTGCCTTATCGGTCAACTCAATATCAATATGTTGTTTAGACAGCATGCTCTTGATCTTTTCAAACTGCAATCCGACAATCTGTTTGATTTGTTCTCTTGTTAACGGAGCAAAAGTTACAATTTCATCTATCCGGTTGATAAACTCAGGCCTGATGGTTTGTCTGAGCATCTGGAAAACCTGGTTTTTCACATCCTCCATGACTTCTTCGCGATTCTCATCCGTCAGATTGTCAATCTTTTCCTGTATCAGGTGAGAACCAACATTGGATGTCATGATGATGATGGTATTTTTAAAATCAGCCGTCCTGCCTTTATTGTCGGTCAGGCGTCCATCATCCAGAACCTGGAGCAGTATGTTGAAAACATCTGCATGGGCTTTTTCTATTTCATCCAGAAGGATAACCGAATAGGGCTTCCTGCGGACAGCTTCCGTTAGCTGGCCACCCTCTTCATAACCTACGTATCCCGGCGGTGCTCCAACAAGTCGTGATACGGTATGCCTTTCCTGGTATTCCGACATATCGATACGGGTCATCATGTCCTCATCATCAAACAGGAATTCGGCCAGAGCCCTTGCAAGTTCTGTCTTTCCAACACCGGTAGTTCCCAGGAAGATAAACGAACCAATGGGCCGGTTGGCATCCTGTAATCCTGCACGACTTCTTCGCACAGCGTCGGATACCACGTTGATGGCTTCATCCTGACCTACTACCCGTTTATGGAGTTCATCCTCAAGTTTCAGCAGCTTGTCCCTTTCACTCTGCATCATTCTGCTCACGGGTATACCGGTCCACCTGGCAACAACCTCTGCTATATCCTCGTCTTCCACATCTTCTTTTATCAAGGCATCCTCTCCCTGGAGTTCCTGTAGATCTTTCTGCAATTTCTCAACCTGGTCCTGGGCCTCTTTGATTTTTCCATATCTCAGCTCAGCAACCTTTCCATACTCACCTTCTCTTTCGGCGACTTCGGCTTCATGCTTGTAGTTCTCAATGGCCTCCTTATTTTTCTGTATCTGATCGATAATATTTCTTTCCTGCTCCCATTTGGATCGCAACTGATTGCGCTCCTCTTTCAAATTGGCTATTTGTTCATCCAGCTCTTCGGATTTCTTATTACCCCCTTCGCGCTTAATAGCTTCTCTTTCAATCTCGAGCTGTCGAATTCTCCTCTCTATATCGTCGATGCTCTCCGGAACTGAATTCATTTCCAGCCTCAGCTTTGAAGCAGCTTCATCAATCAGGTCTATTGCCTTATCCGGCAGGTACCTGTCGGTTATATAACGCTTAGACAATTCAACTGCTGCAATCAATGCATTATCCTTGATGCGCACCTTGTGGTGATTTTCATACCTTTCCTTAATACCACGAAGAATGGATATGGCGCTTGCTTCATCCGGCTCATCAATGATTACCTTCTGAAATCTTCTTTCCAGAGCCTTATCCTGTTCAATGTACTTCTGATATTCATTTAAGGTGGTGGCGCCAATAGCCCTCAACTCACCCCTGGCCAGTGCAGGCTTCAGGATGTTGGCTGCATCCATGGCACCTTCCGTTCTGCCTGCGCCAACCAATGTATGGATCTCGTCGATGAACAGGACAATCTCACCTTCCGACTGGGTGACTTCTTTTACAACAGCTTTAACGCGTTCTTCGAATTCACCCTTGTATTTGGCTCCGGCAATCAGAGCGCCCATATCCAGGGCATAAATCTGCCTGCTCTTCAAATTCTCCGGTACATCACCACTTACAATGCGGTGTGCAAGTCCTTCGGCAATGGCTGTTTTACCCACACCGGCATCGCCAATGAGTACCGGGTTGTTCTTTGTTCTCCTGGAAAGAATCTGGAGCACCCTCCTGATTTCATCATCCCTTCCTATGACCGGGTCAAGCTTGCCGTTCCTGGCACGTTCAATCAAGTTGATGGCATAACGGTTTAACGCGTCAAACTGATCTTCAGCAGTCTGACTATCCACTTTAGAACCCTTCCTGAGTTCTTCAATGGCTTTGTTCAGTTCTTTTTCACTTACACCATTGTCTTTTAGTAATTGGGAAACATTATCTCCGGCATTAAGAATTCCCAGTAATATATGCTCAACAGAGACAAACTTGTCACCATGATCTTGCGAATGGTTCATGGCCTGGCGTAATGCTTTGTTGGCATTATTCGAAAGATAAGGCTCCCCGCCTCCTGATACTTTCGGATAGGAGTCCAATATGCTGTCCAGTACCTGATTAAGATTCTCTGTATTGACGTTGAGTTTTTTCAGTAAATAACTGGCCACATCCCCTGCTTCACTCATCAATCCTTTTAAAAGGTGACCATTTTCTATTGCCTGGTTCTGATTGCTCTCGGCAATAGAAAAAGCCTTCTGCAGGGTCTCCTGTGACTTTATGGTGAAATTATTCAGATTCATTGCTTTACCTCCTCTTTTAATTTCCACTGATTTCTTCACACTTTTCTCAAAAGCCTTGCCAATAAAAAACCATTCAATTTTTACGCCAAATTGACATAAGATATTAGTATATTTAAGTCATTTTGTCATGATAAATTCAAAAGGTATTATTCTCCAGGGGATTTATCGTGGCAGGAAAAATATTGAATTTGTAAACCATAAAAGCCAGGTTTTTCAAAAGCCTCAGAATTATTTCTGAATAATTCGGTTAAAAAATTAAAAATATTATATTTGAATGAAGCTTAAAACCCTCTATATGGATAATTGTCATCTACGTATAGAAATTTTTGACGCTGATTACCTGAATATTGTGGAATTAAACACAACAGGCGATAATGAACATTATGTAAAAGGTGATTCCGAATCCTCCTACATGCAAAGCGAAGTTTTCAACCTTTTCATCAAATGTTTCGAGAACAGCAACCAGTTATATGAGTTTTACGGTGCTACAAAATACGACATAAGAAAAATTGTACCGCTAAAAAACGAGCTGGAGAAGAAGCTGAATGAACTTAATAAAATTAACACCCTTGAGGAGTTTAAGGCTCATATTGAAGGAATATTTCTTGGCAGTGAATTTCTTGGCAAGCTGAACAAACACTACCCCGAGTGGGAAAAGCAATGGCAGGAATACCTGGAGAGATTGATTAAAGTAAACAAAGGGCTCATCAGTATAGTGGAAAATTGCATTGATGAGCAACGGACTTTATGGGTCATTGGTTATTGATTCATTCCTGATGGTTTATTCCCGGCAATGTGAATGTAAAAGTGCTGCCTTTGCCGTATTCACTGTCAATAAATAATTCCCCGTAGTTACGGTTAATAAAATCAATGCATAAATTCAATCCCAGGCCGCTTCCTTTTTCTCTGTTGGTTCCAAATGTAGTATAATATTCTTTGTTGTTGAGTATCTTTTCCAGGTTGTTTTTCTGAATGCCTATTCCGTTGTCCGCTACCTCAACTTCAACTTTTTCCTTATTTTCCTTACTGGAGATGGTCACTGTACCCTTTGCATCAGTAAATTTTATGGCATTAATGATCAAATTCCTTAAAACGGTTTTGATCATATTGCGGTCGGCCCATGCATAAATATTTTCATCCACCTCGTTACGGATCTCAATATCTTTGTTTTTCGACATGGTGCGCAGCAATTCAATATTCTCCAAAACCAGCTCGTAAATATTGACCTTCTCCGGGTCGTTCACCAGGTTACCTCTCTGGCTTCTCGACCAGTAAAGCAGGTTTTCGAGAAGGTTGTAGGTCTGATCAGCCGCATTTTTCAGGGAATCCAGTGATTTCTTTGATATTTCCTGCTTCTCCGCATTGTCTTCATAAATCAGATCCAGCATGCTCTTTATGCCGCCCAATGGAGCCCTAAGGTCATGGGAGATCACTGAAAACATCTTATCCTTGGTTGCATTGAGTTCCCTGAGCGCCTCAGCCTGCGAAGAAATTTTATCATGTGCCTTCTTCAGGTCGAGATGCGTTTTTATCCTCATGAACAATTCCTCCTTATTGAAAGGCTTGGTAATATAATCAACCCCTCCAATCTGAAATCCCTTTACAATGTCTTCATTTGAAGTTTTGGCGGTTAAAAAGATTACAGGGATATCCCGGGTATTTTCATCCTCTTTAAGCTTTTTACAAACCTCGTAACCGTCCATTTCAGGCATCATGATATCAAGTAAAATCAGGTCAGGCCATATTTTTCCTGCCAGTTTCAGACCTTCTTTGCCATCCCTGGCCAAAGCTATCTGGTAATTCTTTTCTCTGAGCATATTCCCCAGAAGCTTGAGGTTCTGCACACTATCGTCAATCAATAAGATTTTGGATTCCTCTTTTGATTCCTGGGTGTCTTTTACCATATATCTACCCTGTTTTGTGTTATAAATTTATAAAATTCTCAATTGAATCATTTGATCAATAACACCTAAACAATTGAAATTTCATAAGCCATTTTTAATCTCTTCTATTTTATCGGGAAATTCCCTGATTTTGCTTTCCATGTTTTCAATATCCAGATTTTGCATGAAGGTTGACAGTTCATTCTGGTATGAATGAATGGTTTCCAACTGGTAGGTCTGGTTTAGTTTATCAAGTTTCTCCAGAAAAGCCTCTATTTTATATATCACAAGGTTATCCTTTATTTCCTCCCAGTCACGCATCAGTTCATATTCAAGTACTTCCAGCACTTTATTATAATCTGACTCTGTCAGTTTTTCCTGCTTTGGAGGTTTCTCTTTTTCCCTGGAAGGTTTTAACTCCTGCGGCTTGTGTGATAAATACCTGGTTAGTTTTGCATACAATTCATTTTGGGTCACCGGCTTGGTTATGAAATCATCAAACAGGCTTTTGGCTTGCGTTTCGTCACTGGTCATCGCTGAAGCAGTAAAAGCCAGTACCGGAATGTATTGTGACCTTTTTGTGGATTTTATGATGGCAGTAGCTTCATATCCGCTCATATCAGGTAATTTCAGGTCCATCAGTATGATATCCGGTGGGGTGATTTTTACGATTTCCAGTGCTTTTTCTGCATTTTGCGCTTCTGCAAATTTTATGTTATCAGAATCAACAAGTTTTTTAATGGTTTCGATATTGTATTGTATGTCATCCACAATAAGGATGGTTGCCGGCTTGAATACCACATTGGTATAATCTACGGTTTCATGGTAATAAGTTGCTTCCCGTGGCTCACCCCGCCGGATATCAGGCAAAATGATTTCGAATTGGCTTCCCTGCCCTATCCGGCTGTCCAGCTTAATCTGTCCATTCATCTTTTCTACAAGTTTTCGGGTAATGGAAAGTCCCAGGCCGGAACCTTCATATCTTCGGGAATCCTGACCGTCCTGCTGATGAAATGCATTAAAAATAAGCCGTTGTTGCTTACGCGGAATGCCAACACCTGTATCCTTAACCACCAATTTCAATTGATATCGTTCATTATCCGTTTTCCTGACATAAACCCCGATTTTGATGTATCCCTCATCGGTAAATTTGATGGCATTCCCCACCAGGTTAAAGAGTATCTGCCGAATTCTTACCTCATCAAGATACAATACACCGGGAAGGTCTTTGTCAATATCAATTTTCAGGCTCAGGTTCTTCTCCGAAAGCTTCTTTTCAAAGATATGCTGGATGTCTTCAACCAAAACCGGCAATTCTACAGGTTCATAATTGATCTGCATCTTACCCGCTTCAATCTTTGAAAGATCAAGGATGTCATTAATAAGAGACAAAAGGGTTCTTCCGCTGGAGAGAATGGCTTCAAGATGACTCCGGCTTTCCTCGTCATCCAATTTGTTCATCAATACTTCACTGAAACCTAGTATGGCGTTCATTGGCGTGCGAATCTCATGCGACATGTTGGCCAGAAATTCACTTTTGGCTTTTGATGCGGATTCCGCCTTAACCTTCGCTTCTTCCAGTTGTCTTTCTGCCCGTTTACGTTCAGAAATGTCCCTTAAGGTACCCACCATTTTTTGTGGGTTATCATTATCATCCCTGATCATCCGTACGGAATAGGAACAGGTTACTTCCGATCCTTCCTTATTTACCAGGGATACTTCAAAATCACTTATTCTGTCCTTTTTATCCAGTGTATTTATAAGCTTCCGCCATTCTTCAGGATCTGCATAAAACGGGAGCATGGATTTACCTATCAGTTCATCACGGGAATAACCTGATATTCGATAAACGGACGGGCTAATCTCGATCACTTCTCCGCTGTGCACATTCACTTCCAGGTAAACATCAAACATGCTCTCGAAGATGTTCCTGTACTTCTCCTCCTTCTCACGAATCTGTCTTTCAGCTTGTTTCCTTTCTGTAATATCTCTGGATGAAGTTTGGATTTCAACTACCTCACCTTTCATATTCTTGATGGGTTGTGTAATGGTTTCAAACCATACATACCTGTCATCCTTACGTTTTATCCGGTATTCATTCTTATTATCCAGGTTGTTATCTCCAACTTTAAAAAACTGGTCTTCGATTTGTTCTAGGTCATCGGGATGAATAAAATTACCGGGTTTGCTTCCAATCAGTTCTTCAGGTGAATAACCGAGCATCTCACTACTTGAAGGTGAAACGTACTTGAATCTGCCTTCATGGTCATGCACACCCACCAACTCTCTTGAGTTTTCCGTTATAATCCTGAATTTTTCCTCTGATCTTCGCAGTATTTCTGTGGATTCAAGAGTTTCTGTCTTCAGTTTCACTATATTGGAAAGATCACCGGCAATCTTTACCTCCTGGGAGTTCCATTCCCTCATTTCGTTAAAATCTTCCAGGAAAAAGAATCCCGAAGGTTCTTTTATGTCACCATAGGTAATGATCAGTAAGCTTTTGACATCCCCAAAATAGCCAGGATTTTCCGACTGCAGATGCTGAAGCTCACTTTCGGTTACTTCATAATAGTCCCCATGAATGAATTTTTTAAGGAGCCAGGGTGGCAAATCAATCCATTGGCATTTTTCTCGTTTATCATCCTTAATCCACTGCTCATTACATTTATAATGCCCCTGCTGATGCTTAAAAAAGCTAACCCGGTCAAGATTCAACGTTTCTCCCAAACGTTTAAGAAGATGCTCAAGCAGAACATTTTCGCTTTCCGATAAAAAAGCGAACTTCCAGAATTCACTTCTAAGCTGATCGTATTGATTTTGCTGAAGAATTTTTTCATTAAGCTTTTTCTCTTCTGTTATGTTTTCCTTAATGGCAATATAATATACAATAGCGCCAGTTTTATCAAAAACAGGAGAAATGGAAGCTCTTTCCCAGTATATTTCTCCGTTTTTCTTTTGGTTCAGCAGTTCTCCCTCCCAGTCGTTGCCTAACCTCAGTTTGTTCCATATGTCATGGATATCCTGCTGATTTGCATGGACATAATTAAAAAGGTTTACATTTATTTCCTGCAGATCTTCTTTACTGTATCCTGTTTCGTTCTGAAACTGGTTATTTGCAAAAGTGATCCAGCCTTCCGGGTCTGCAATAATTACCATGCTTGAGCTTTGTTCAACAGCATTATACAGCTTTTCAAGCTCATTTTCGTACTTTTCGAGTGAAGTTATATCGTTCCATATGGTCAACAAATAGGATACATCCTTAATGTCAATAATATCAAATGAAGCATACCCAACACGCTTATCGCCTTCCCGTGTGCAAATGGTCAGTTTCCTTTCTGGTACGCTTTTTCCCTTCCTGAGCTCCTCAATGATTTCATCTCTTTCCTGATAGGAATCATGAAGCCCTATTTCCTTGACTGTCCTGCCAATGACCTCATCTCTTCTATATCCCAGGAGATTCAGAAATGAGGAATTAACGTCAATAAATTCTCCTCTATCCAGGCTGGTAATGGCCATCAACACGCCATGGGAATGAAAAATTTTAGAGAACAATTGCTGATAAGAGGTAGAAAGGCTCTCACGCAAATCATCCTTTTGAATCGCATCCTCTTTCTTATTTGAAACCAGATTGGCCTGTAATCGGGTTAATGTTTCTGAGGGATTCGAATCGGCATAAACAAAATCTGCGACACCCGTTCGGATCAATGCACTTACATCAACTTCATTATCCCGGGGTAAAACAGATATAAGGGGAACACCTGGAAATTCACCCTGCAGTAAGCTGTAGGTTTCTAAATTGATGTTCGCGGAATCTTTTTCCTCCAGGAGAATAATGGAGGGATGGAGATTATGCAATCCAGATCGGGAATTGTTCAATTCTGTCCTCGAAACCAGGTCAACTTCAAACCCATTATCATTCAGTAGATTTTTCCAGGCTGAAAAAGAGGATTCCGGGTTATGGAATAAGATAATATTGTGCAAACTCGCAGACATCAAACTGAAATTAGGACGTAAATTTAATAATATATTGTGAACAATATCCGTTTAACCCCTGTTCGATTTATTCGAAAAATAATATTATTTGTTTCATTAAATTTTTGTTGAGAACTAATTTTTTAAATAAAATAAAAATTATAGTTTTGCAACTCAATTTATTTCAACAAATATTGTCTAATCAATTAATTATTAAGGTAAAAACTACATGACGCAACAAGAACAAGAAGGAAGAAACTTAAGAGAAGAAGACTACACTCAGGAAGAGCATCAGGAGAGCCAGCAGAGTGCTGACAATGAAGCACTGGAAAACAAGAACATTGATGTGCAGGAGGAGCAAGACAATCCCCATTACCACACCATCGAAACGGCAGGAACCGGCCAGGCTCCTGCAGAACCCAAGCAGGAAGAAGAATTTGATTGGGAGAACTTCGAGCAGGAACGTTCGGAATACGATCCGAAGGAGAAGAAAAAGTTTGAAGAACTTTATGACAAAACCCTCTCCACCATTAAGGAAAAAGAAGTGGTAGAAGGTACAGTGGTTTCGGTTACAAAAAAGGAAGTTGTTGTTAACATTGGTTACAAATCCGAAGGGGTTGTAAGCCGTAGTGAATTAAGACACCGTCCTGATATAAAACCCGGTGATACCATTGAAGTATATATAGAAAGCCAGGAAGACAAGGAAGGACAACTGGTACTTTCCCACAAAAAAGCCAGAACATTAAGAGCCTGGGAAAAGGTGAACCAGGCATACGAAAAAGATGAGATCATTCAGGGCTACATCAAGTGCCGTACCAAGGGAGGTATGATCGTTGATGTATTTGGAATTGAGACATTCCTTCCCGGCTCACAGATTGATGTGAAGCCCATAAGGGATTATGATGCTTTTGTCGGCAAAACAATGGATTTTAAAGTTGTGAAGATCAATCACGAGTTCAGAAACGTGGTGGTTTCTCATAAAGCCATTGTCGAGGAAGAACTGGAACAGCAGAAGAAAGAAATTATATCCAAACTGGAAAAAGGACAGGTACTGGAAGGTACCGTCAAAAATATAACCTCCTATGGGGTATTTATTGACCTTGGAGGAATTGATGGACTGATCCACATTACTGATCTTTCATGGGGCCGGGTCAATCACCCCGAAGAGATCGTTGAACTGGATCAGAAGCTAAATGTAGTAATCCTTGATTTTGATGATGAGAAGAAACGGATTGCACTTGGACTGAAACAGCTTACACCACATCCATGGGATTCACTGGATCCGAATCTCAAGGTTGGCGACGTGGTTAAAGGCAAGGTTGTTGTGCTGGCCGATTATGGCGCATTTGTTGAAATACAGCCAGGTGTTGAAGGCTTGATCCATGTTTCAGAAATGTCTTGGTCTCAGCATCTGAGAAGCGCCCAGGAATTTCTGCAGGTAGGAGACGAAGTGGAAGCTCAGATTCTTACCCTGGACCGGGAAGAAAGAAAAATGTCATTGGGTATTAAGCAATTGAAACCCGATCCATGGGAAAACATCGAAGAAAAATATCCCGTCAACAGCAAGCATAAAGCAACAGTAAGAAACTTCACCAATTTTGGAGTGTTTGTTGAGCTTGAAGAAGGTGTTGACGGACTGATTCATATCTCAGATCTTTCCTGGACCAAGAAGATCAATCATCCCGCAGAATTTGTCTCCATTGGAGATGAAATCGAAGTGGTGGTTCTGGAAATCGATAAAGAAAATCGCAGACTGAGCCTCGGACACAAACAACTTGAAGAGAATCCATGGGATGTCTTTGAAGAAGTATTTACCGAAGGTTCCGTTCATGAAGGTACAGTTATCGACGTGTTCGATAAAGGTGCAATGGTAGCTATGCCTTACGGCGTTGAAGGATTTGTTTCACCCAAGCACCTGGTGAAGGAAGATGGGAATACTGCTAAAGTAGATGAAAAGCTTCCTTTCAAGGTAATTGAATTCAACAAGGAAGGGAAAAAGATCGTACTTTCCCATCGCAGGGTATACGAAGATGAGAAACGTGATAAGGAAAAAGCCCAGACTAAGGCCACACGCAAGAACATGAAAAAGGTCAACAAAAATGTAGAAAAGACTACACTGGGTGACATTTCCGATCTGGCTTCGCTGAAAGATGAAATGCAAAGTCAGAGCAGGGCAGAAGCTAAGAAAAAGGCTGAGGAAAGAGCAGAGGCTCAGAAAAAAGCTGAGGAAAAGAAAGAAGCTGAATCGAAACAGGAAGAGACCGGAGAAAAAGAAGAGGAAACTGAAACAAAACAGGAGGCTTCTGACGTAAAAGCTTCAGAACAGAACGAAACAAAGTCGGAGAAAACAGAAGAGAGCCAGCAAGAGCAGGAACAGGCTACCTCAGAAACCACCGAGGCTGGTGAGGAAGAGCAGGAACAACCTACTTCAGAAAGTACCCAGACTGGTGAGGAAGAACAACAGCCGAAGGCTGAAGAACAGTCCGCAGAGGACGAAAAAGAGGAAAATAAAAATGTAGAAGCAAAGAAAGCAGAAGAAGAAGGGGAAGAGAAAAAGGAGGAAAATAAAGAAGATAAGAGTGAAGGGAATGAAGAAAGCGGCAATGAAGAAGAAAAGCAATAGATATTTCTAACAAACATTCCTGAATTCATGGAATTTAATATTGAAAAGCATGATAATCATACATCCATCCAGGTTTTAACGGAAAAACTGGACACGAATGTAGCTCCCAGCCTCAAATCAGAGCTGGTTCTCGTATCGGGGAAGGGAGAAAAAAACATTATCATAGACCTGAGCAAAGTGAAATACTGTGATTCAAACGGTTTAAGCGCAATATTGGTAGCCAACCGATTATGTAAAAATGCTAATGGCACTTTTGTGCTGACAGGATTAAATGATGCAGTTGACCGTTTGATAACCATTTCACAGCTTGACACGGTCCTAAACATTGCCTACAGTGTTGGAGAAGCGGAAGAAATCATTAAAGTAGAGGAAGAAAAAAGAAAGTCAGATAAAAGTGAAGACAAATAAGGGTTGATTTGAAATTTGAACTGACTATACTGGGCAGCAGTTCTGCTTTACCAACTTCTCAAAGAAACTTAACCGCTCATGTACTCAACGTATATGAGCGGTTTTTTCTGATTGATTGTGGTGAAGGGACACAAATCCAACTCCGGCGGAACAGGATCAGGTTCGGAAAAATCAATCACATTTTCATAAGCCATCTTCATGGAGATCATATCTATGGCCTTTTCGGACTTTTGTCCTCATTCAACCTGCTGGACCGCACCAACGACCTGCATATCTACGCCCACAAACCGTTGAAAAATGGTATAGACTACATCAGAAAGAATTTTGAAGGACATTTGAATTACAACATCCGGTTTCATCCCATCAACCCGGAAGAAAAAGAATTAATCTACGAAGATAAACGCCTGGAAGTGTATTCGTTTCCCCTGAGGCATAAGATAGCCACTTCAGGATTTCTATTTGTGGAAAAGCCACGGGAACCGAATATCAAAAAAAGTTATGTTCAAAAATACAACATCTCAGTAAAAAACATACAACACATTAAAAGCGGGGGTGATTACAAAAGTCCTGACGGCTGGCTGATCCCTCATGCGGAAATTACCGAACCACCCTATCGGCAAAGAAGCTATGCTTTTTGTTCCGATACAGGCTACTATGAAGCAATCGTTCCTGTTATAAATAATGTGGATCTATTATACCATGAGGCCACCTTCCAGGAAGAACACAGAGAAGAGGCGGAAAAAACCCTGCATTCCACCGCCAGACAGGCGGCATCAATTGCCAGGCAGGCCCGGGCAAAAAAACTCATTATAGGCCATTTCTCAGCACGCTATAAAGAGATTGACAACCTGCTAAGCGAAGCAAGAGCGATCTTTGAGGATACCATCCCTGCTGAAGATGGCCTGGTTTACGATATCAAACCTTACAGGACAGAAAGACCCGATGATTATTGAACTACTGTGAAAGATCAGTTTTGCCGAGGGATAACAAGCTGTCAAAGCAATACCAAAATTCAGTACTAAAAATAGGGAATTCGCTAATAATTCGCTATTTTTGTCCCGCAATTTTGTGCACCTCCTAAACACAAGCAAATGCAGGAACGGATCATCATACTGGATTTTGGCTCGCAATATACACAGTTGATCGCACGGAGAGTAAGGGAACTCAACGTCTATTGTGAAATTTTTCCTTTCAACAAAATCCCCGACCTGGATGAATCGGTTAAAGGCGTGATACTTTCTGGAAGCCCTTTTTCAGTGCGTGATAAAAATGCCCCCCGGGTCGACCTGGAAAAAATCAAGGGAAAAGTTCCCATACTGGGTATATGCTATGGAGCACAGTATATAGCCAACCATTACGGAGGGGAAGTGCTTGGATCAGAAAAAAGAGAATACGGCAGGGCCAATTTAAGCTATATCGATTCCCGGTTTGAGCTCTTGAAAGATGTAAAGCCCGACACACAGGTATGGATGTCGCACGGTGATACCATAGCCCAACTCCCCGAAGATTACAGGATCACTGCCAGTACAAAAGACGTTGAAGTAGGTGCTTATAAAAACGAAAGAGAACCTACTTACGGAATTCAATTTCATCCCGAGGTTTATCATACGCTGGAAGGAAAAAAAATACTTGAAAACTTTGTAGTCAATATCTGCGGATGCAATCAGGACTGGACTCCAGAAGTTTTTGCCGAAATTACCATCAAACAACTTAAAGAACAACTGGGAAACGACAAAGTGCTCCTGGGATTGTCAGGTGGTGTGGATTCATCGGTTACAGCCACATTGCTGAATGAAGCCATTGGTGACAATCTGGTTTGTATTTTCGTGGACAACGGATTGCTAAGGAAAAATGAATTTCAGAAAGTACTGGATTCTTATAAGGACATGGGATTAAATGTAAAAGGAGTTGATGCAAAGGATAAATTTTACAATGATCTGAAAGGCATTATCGATCCAGAAGAAAAAAGAAAGATCATCGGCCGGAATTTCATTGAAGTTTTTGACCAGGAGGCCAGGAAAATCAAAAACATTCAATGGCTGGCACAGGGAACCATTTATCCCGATGTAATAGAATCGGTTTCGGTAAACGGGCCTTCAGTAACCATCAAATCCCACCACAATGTAGGCGGACTCCCGGAAAAAATGAACCTGAAAGTGGTAGAACCCCTGAGGCTGTTATTTAAAGATGAAGTAAGAAAAGTAGGTGAAACGCTTAATGTAAAGGATGAACTGGTACACCGGCATCCTTTTCCCGGACCTGGCCTGGGAATACGTATCATCAGCGACGTAACGCCCGAAAAGGTCCAGCTTCTGCAGGAAGCCGATGATATTTTCATCAAAGGCCTCCTGGAGCATAATTTATATGATAAGGTATGGCAGGCTGCCACCATCCTGCTTCCTATACAATCGGTTGGTGTGATGGGTGATGAAAGAACATATGAAAATGTTGTAGCACTGAGGGCTGTTACCTCAACCGACGGAATGACAGCAGACTGGGCACACCTACCCTATGATTTTCTTGCTGAAATATCCAGTAAAATAATTAACAGGGTAAAAGGTATAAACCGCGTGGTATATGACATCAGTTCCAAACCACCTTCTACGATAGAATGGGAATAAACATTTGTTTTTATTATATTTGTTAGATTTCGAATTACCGATTCATGCAGCAAAATCCTGAAATAATAAATTATCAGGGTTATTTGAATTATCAAATAACGGGAGAGCTCATTGAGAAACTGGAAGCAAACAGCCATAAGCTGAACCTGAAAAAGTCCACTTACAGGAAAATCGTTACCCTAATGGTTGAAATCATTGAAAATAACTACAAATATGTAAATGAGCTGGCTGATCATATGCTTGAAAGCTCGTCCCAAAAGCCCTATTTTATTGTTAAAAAGGAAGACTCCTGCTTCAGGCTTGAATCGGGAAATCCAATACTTAAAAAAGACGCAGCACAATTGAAAGAAAAGATTGACTTTGTAAACCAGTTACCCCAGGAGGATTTACAGGATCTTTACAAAAGTACTATGGCCAATGGAATTTATGAAAACAATAAAGGAGCGGGCCTGGGCATTATGAAAATGGCCAAAATATCAAAAAGAAAGATCCATTATTCAATCCAGGATATTACGGAACATCTGGCATATTATACCATTAAAATTTATATTCCCTTAAATTTATAATACCGGCAATTATGGCAGAAAGATTATACATAGCACCCACCCAATACACCCCCGAAATCGACTTTGACCCCAAAAAACAAAAATTTAAGATGGGCGGCATTGCAAGGCCTGAAGACTCTTATGAATTTTTCGAGCCCGTGCTTTCATGGGTGGAAAACTTTGTGAAAAATACACTGGAACATCACGAAGAAAACAAATTGCTTAATGAGACGTTTATAATTATATTTGATTTTGAATATATGAATTCATCCTCTTCAAAATATATTTTCCAGATTATATCCAATTTCAAAAAGTTCTATGATAAGCGTTTAAATGTAAGTATTTTCTGGTATTATGATGATCCTGACGACCAGATTCTGGAAGACGGAGAGGATTTCAGCGAGATCATCAATCTACCATTCAACTTTTTAATCAGAAACAATTAATGTTAAAGTCAGCCACTATGTCTACAATCAAAAAAAATATCATATTCCTCCCTTTGCTTGTCATTTTCCTGTTTCCAAAACCAGGGAATGCACAGATTTTTAACGAGGATATGTACAAATTCGGTAAAGCGCTGCATTTCATCACTTCTTACTATATTGATTCGGTAAACCGTTCCCAGCTGGTAGATTCAGCGGTAATGGAACTGATTTCCGATTTGGATCCGCATACTACATACCTGAGCAAGGAAGAAGTACAGGCCATGAATGAGCCGCTCCAGGGGAATTTTGAAGGAATCGGAATTCAGTTTAACATCCTCAAGGATACAATATACGTGATATCCCCTGTTTCCGGGGGACCATCGGAAAAGGTAGGTCTGAAGGCCGGTGACCGTATTGTCAGGATTGACGGTGAAAAAGTTGCCGGAATAGGTATTTCCACTACGGGCGTACGCGACAGGTTGCTTGGCGAAAAAGGCACAGAGGTGGATGTAGCCATCAAGCGGCCTGGTATAGAAGATCTCTTGCATTTTACCATAACAAGGGATAAGATCCCCATTCACAGCAGAGATGCAGCATATATGGCAGATGACAACACGGCCTACATCAAGCTTAACCGGTTTGCCCAGACCACCAACGATGAATTCACATCTGCCCTGAAAAGGCTTAAAGAAGAAGGCGCCACCTCGGTAATTCTCGACCTCAGGGATAATGGCGGAGGTTACCTGGAACAGGCCATTGAGCTGGCGGATGAATTTTTAAACGACAACAAACTGATCGTATATACCGAAGGCCTGAATGTAAAAAGAGAAGAGAACCGCGCCACGGGAAAAGGTATTTTTCAGGAGGGCAAAGTGGTTGTTCTGATTGACGAAGGTTCAGCCTCGGCAAGTGAAATTGTTGCCGGAGCCATTCAGGACTGGGATCGTGGTATTATCGTCGGGAGACGGTCATTTGGAAAAGGCCTGGTACAACGACCTGTTTCTCTGCCTGACGGATCCATGATCCGCCTGACAGTGGCCCGTTACCATACACCCACCGGACGCGTCATCCAGAAACCTTATAACAACGGCCGCGAAGACTACAGGCGTGACATTATAAAAAGGTTCAATAAAGGAGAAATGACCTCTGCAGACAGCATAGATTTGCCTGATTCGCTTAAGTACAAGACAAAAGTCCACAACCGTATCGTATACGGTGGCGGGGGAATTATGCCCGATATCTTTATACCCCTGGATACCACTTCGTATTCGGGCTATTTGGATCAACTCATAAGGGGAGGCGTAATCAATACCTTCATCCTTAACTATATTGATGATAACAGGACCAGTCTCCAAAACAAATATCCCTCATTTGATCAATATAAGGAAGATTTTGAGGTAACCGGTGATATGATGGATGATCTGGCAAAAATGGCTTCCGAAAGGGGTATTAAAGTCAAGCAAGAAGATCTGGAAGATTCAGGCAGTGAAATCAAGATGCAAATTAAAGCATTAATTGCAAGGGACATGTGGGATATGAGTGAATATTACCAGATTGTCAACGAAAGTGATGAGGGTTATCTGAAAGCAAAAGAAGTACTTAACAATTGGGACAGCTATACTGCGGAATATCTGAAAAACTGAACTAAATCCCAATCCCTCTGATATCTTTATAAAGATCAACAGCATACAGGTCGGTCATTCCTGAAACAAAATCGAGGACCGACCTGATTTTTTCATATTCCGAAGCATCATCATTTGGCATAAACTGCTCCGGGATCATAGACAACAGCTTCTGCGAATATTTGTACCCGGGATTCAGCATGGAATAAACAAACTCTTCCAGAAGCGTACCCAGAACGTTAAAACCGGTGAGTTCAACCTTCACTACCGAACGATGGTTATATATTTCATTAAACGCAAAGCTTTTGCAAATATCAAATGCCTCACGGGTTTTCCCCTGTAAATTGTCAACCAGTGAACCGTTAAATTCCCCTTCCAGAATTTGATTGTGATTGGCCAGAAAGATGTCAGCCGTTTCATTTACCAGTTTATTTATTACGGAAGCCCTCAAATAAGCTACCTGCTCATTCAGATCGGTAACCTCCCTGAAAACCTGTTCTTTTCTCTTCAGGAAAGCCTCGTCATGCTTTTGATCGAAAAAAGCCATCAAAAGCTCAAAGGCTTTATCCTTATCCAGGATTTTAAGTTTGTGGGCATCCTCAATATCCATGATCTCATAACAAATGTCATCAGCAGCTTCAACGATATAAACCAACGGGTGCCTGGCATACTTCACGGGCGAATCCGAAATCCTCTTTAAATCCAGTTCTTCAGCAATTTTTTTAAATGTATCCTTTTCTGACTGAAAATATCCGTATTTCTTTCCGTTCAGTTCCGAACCGTAGGGATATTTGATCAATGAGGCCAGTGTAGTATAAGTAAGCGCGAATCCTCCTTTTCTTCTTCCACGGAATTGATGGGTCAACAAACGAAGGGCATTGGCATTCCCTTCAAAATTAACCAGGTCGTTCCATTCTTCAGGTTGCATCTGATCTTGCAATCCCCTCCCCGCTCCTTCTTCAAAATATTTTGAGATGGCATCCTCCCCCGCATGGCCGAAAGGCGGATTGCCCATATCATGGCTAAGACAGGCTGCACCCACTATGGAATGGAGTTCATTCAATATGTCTTTTTCCTTGATATCCGACATGTTTTGCAATTCAAGGGCCACACGGTTGGCAATGGATCTTCCGACACTGGCTACTTCCATGCTATGGGTCAAGCGGTTGTGTACAAAAACACTCCCTGGCAGCGGGAAAACCTGGGTTTTATTCTGCAACCGCCGAAAAGGTGAAGAAAAAATAATGCGGTCGAAATCCCTCTGGAATTGAGAGCGGGCATCTGCAGTGTTACTTATTTTCCGGTTTTCCAGCCCGAAACGCTTGGCCGACAAAAGTTTATCCCAGTTCATCATAGCTCAGAAACTCCATTTAAAACGGAAAAATATAAAATTTATCCGTTCTTTCTTACTTTGTGTGAACTTCCCTTCAAAAACCTGGGCAAAGGCTGAAAGCTGCACATTATCAGTGAGCGAATACTTGAGTGAAGGATTAACAAAGAACCCGTTAATATCTGGAAAATACATGACCGCCAATGTACCGTCAAGAAGTGGATGAATGGGATAGGATGCCTGGCCGAACCAGGAAAATTCACTGAAAGAAAGTGTTTTTACGGTTAAAGGCCGGTAATAATAGCTGGTAAAACTGTTCAGATCCATGTGTTTGAAATTCCCGTTGTAGTAACCTTCAAATTGAAGGAAAAGGGAGTTGCTGAACATATAACCGGCCGAAACCGAAGCCAGCATCATACCACTTGTATCACTGAACTGATCTGAAGGATGAATATATGTTAACTCCCCGTTAAATCCGGCATCTTTGATACTGCCTGACCATCCCATGCCTGCTACATATTCATCGTCATTCAGAACTCCACCCAAAAACTGCCAGTCGTATCCCCATTGATTCATCCGGTAATACCCGGCAGCAGTCACTTCATTCTCCCTGTTTATTTTAACGGCCAGTTCGGCAGCAGAAGTAAATGTAGGATAATACATCAACCTGACGGCATCGCTTCCGGGCCTCTCCTCATAATCAAAATCAAAGAAGGAATAGGCATTAAAAATGTCATTGGGGTTCCAAACGTATGCCTGCCCCCAGTTTATGCGCTGACGACCAACCTTTGCTTCAAAATTGCCTTTTGTATAATCCACCCACAAACGGTCGACAGAAGTGTTCAAAATATAGGAATCTTCTTCGATAACATTCCGGGTCAGTTTGTGAAGATAACCGTAATCCTTGCTGATGAGCCTCTCGTAAGAAGGAAATGATTCAACCAGATCCCCGTAAATGAAACGGTTGCGCATGCTCATACCTGCCCTGAAATTTCGGGAAGGAGACCAGCGAAAGTCGAAACGGTTGTGAAACATGCTCTCATTGATCCAGGTAATCCCCTCCCTGTCCATGATGGTATTCATATACTTAACGTAACCGTTTACCGAAAGATTCTTAAGAGTCCCGGATTCCTGAGCTAATGGAAACATTGGCAAGAAGAACAAACATGCCGGTATAACAATTCTCCTAAATAACAAACGCGTATTCATTCGCATGAGTCAATTCCTTTTCTGGATTTCATCACTATCTACCTTTCCGTCCTCAATATTGATTACACGATGGGCTTTTTTTACTACACGTGAATCATGGGTAGAAAAAATAAAAGTCATCTGTTCGTCACTATTGAGTTTTTCCATAATGTCCAAAAGATTCTCCGTGGATTTGGAATCGAGGTTGGCTGTGGGTTCATCAGCCAGGACAAACTTGGGTTTGGATGCAAGTGCTCTTGCCACGGCCACTCTTTGCTGTTGTCCCCCTGATAATTTCGATGGGCGCGAATCCATGCGGTCTCCCAATCCAACGGCTTTAAGGAGTTCTTCTGCCCTTTCCTCTCTCTCCTTTTTGGGACGACCCTGCAAATGCATGATGAATTCCACATTCTCCTTTGCGGTCAATACGGGAATCAGGTTATAGGCCTGAAAAACGAAACCTATGTTGTACATCCTGAAATCAATCAGTTTCGAAGGCTTCAGTTCTCCTATATTTGTGCTGTTTATGATGATTTCCCCTTCAGTGGGCTGATCGAGTCCCCCGATCATATTGAGTAAAGTGGTTTTACCACTGCCCGAAGGGCCCACAATTGCAGAAAACTCACCTTTTTCAAAATCAAGGTTTACTCCGTTCACTGCATGAACTTTGACTTCCGTTTCTTCATAAATTTTGTGAACATTATTGAGCGTTAATATCTTCATTGCTTTAGGTTTTAAAACTGTTTTGATTTATTGTTGTAAGTTTTATATTTCAATTCTTAGGGCTTCAGCCGGATTCATCCTGAGAGCTTTGATTGCCGGGTATACAGAAGCCACAATCGCTGTAAGAATGATCAATACGGTTATAGAGAAATAAAATGCTGTGCCGATCTGGGGATATAGCATCGGGTTGTATCCCATGGCTTCAAAGCCCTGGGCAAAAGCTTTCAGGTTGATGCCTGCATTACCGAAATAGTTGACCAGCAAGGCTGCAAGTGCCATTCCTATGACACCCCCGGTAAGTGATAAAAATATGGTTTCCAGCATGATCATGGTGAACACCCTCATTCGGTTCATACCAATGGCCATAAGCATGCCCAGTTCCTTGACCCTTTCCATAACCACCATAAGCATGGTGTTCACGATTCCAAAACCAAGGGCCAGAAGGATAATGACCATAACAAAATAAAGCATCACATCCAGCCACTCCGTAATCATACCCAGTTCGGGCTGGATGTCCTTCCATGACATGATGCTCAGATCGGGATATTTTGTTTCGAGCTGGCTCATCATGGCATTCAACTCACCATCGTCCTCAAGGCGAATGGCAAGCTCATGGGTGCTGCCCGTCCTCAAACCGGTAAGCTCGGCCAGGACATCTTTTTCTACAAAAGCTACCGTATTCTCAAAGGCAGAATTGGTAATCCTGTAAATTCCTGCAACACGGAACACACCCCCGCTCAGATTTCCATCTGTAGTTTGCAGGTTTACCACTACCTTTGATTTTACGTCAACCTTCAACTGTTTGGCCAGTTCCTCCCCGATCACGATCTGCTGCCAGCGGGTTTTCCTTCCAAAATACGTACCGCAACTGTCCTTTAAAAACCCGCTGATCCTTTGTGGATCTTCAAAACCATATTGCTCAATCAGGTCGGTGCTGTCATATACTGCATCGTAAATAGCGGTTACCTCCCGTTCTTTGTCCGGGTCAATGCCCATAAGCTGTACACCGGTTCCTGTAGCGGTTGATTTAATCATCACGGGGATCTCCATCCTCCTGCTTACTGACTGAACCTGGGGCATAGAGCCTATTTCTCCGGCCATCCTTTCAGGATTTTCCAGGGTATACTTCAACTCCTGGTTTTCCATGAATTTGGGATGATGTATTTGAATATGACTCGTTTCATATTTAATGGCCTCTTTCACCCGCTGATCGGACATCCCCTTAAATACAGCTGATGAAAATATTCCTCCAATCATACCTATGGTTACCGCGATCATGACGATCAGGCTCCTCATGCGGTTTCTCCAGATATTCTTCCATGCTATTGAAAAGATCATAGTTTGCTTTTTTAATGGTTAATGGATTAGCCGCGCATTGCCTTTACTGCCCTTATCCTGGTAATGCTGTATATGGGATAAAGAACAGAGACGATCACAATGACGGCCACAATAAGCGTTTGGCTGATATAAAAATCAGCCTGCCAGGCCATGGGCATGATGGGCTCGATACCAAAAGTTTCGATTGACTCGGCCACTTCTCCGCTCAAGCGAATTGGGTTGTAATGATAGTATAAAATAACCGGCATGCTTCCAATGATACCGGCAATCAATCCCAGCAGGCCAATAAATATCATCTCGACTGTTACAATTAATGCCAGTTTGAACTTGTGCATTCCCACAGCTATCATTACTCCGAATTCCCTTTTGCGCTCGGTTATCATCATCATCACAGTTCCGAATACGCCAAAGGCAATGATCAGGTACAGTATGGCAAGAAGTATCCAGCCGCTGGCGTTATCAGACTGGATTTGCTGTACCAGTTCAGGCATGATTTCCCGCCAGGATTTCACTTCAAACTTATCATCCGGTAAGGTCTGCTTTAAGCCAATTACGGTTTCACTAAGGTCCCTGTGGTCATATAGATTGATGGCCAGTGTAGTTAACCGGTTATAAGCCATATACATCCTTTGGCTTGTTTCCAGGGGCAGATACACGATCTTGTTATCCAAATCGGGCTTGGGTATCTTAACGATTCCCTTTATGGTGTATTTTCCTGCTGCGGTCGCACCATGGTATCCCTGCCCCAGCAGAACCAGTGTATCTTTTACATCCAATTGCAGGTACTCGGATAAGGTCTCGCCGATGATTGCAGCATTTTCTCCCGGTTGGAAGTACGCTCCTTCAACCAGTTTCTCCGAAAGTTTAGACATGCTGTCCTGCTTCCCAGGATTAACACCCATAACCAGAACACCTTTTGTCTGGGGACCCGATGAACCAAGCGCAAAGGATTCCAGCCTGGGGACAATCTGCCTGATACGCTCGTTATTGCGAAGCGCCTTCATCAGCTCCTCATCCTGAACAAGGGTATTGTTAATTGATTTGTTATCCCAGTATCCGTCGGCATGAATCTGAATATGCCCGGAATACAGCTTCACTGCATTATCAATCATATTGCTGTAGCTGCCCAACTGTAAGGCCCGCATGATCAAAGCAAAAAATATGGCAAAAAAAATGGAAGCCGCTGTGATCAATGTTCGACGTTTATTCCGCCAAATATTTCTCCATGCCAGTTTAATATATTCCTTCATCTCTTAAAATCTTATTTATCAGGGTCGTACACGTTTCATATTCTGCTGCGAGAAAAAGCCGTCAGATATATCCCGGTTAAACCGGGCCTCATTTAATTCCAGTACGGTTTTCTTGCCTTCCTCATCTTCCGGTATAACCTCAATATGTGTAGGAATCATCCGATTATCCACATTCTTCACCTCCGACAGCAATTCTGTACGTACCAGCTCCCCGTCTTCATCATAATATTCTGCTTTCAACTGGTTGAAATATTCCTTTGAAATCCATATGATCACTTTACCCCATACCACAGCAGCATCTTCTTTGGGGATCATTCTGATCTTGTAGCACATGCTGCCATTCACTTCCTCTTCACCTACTAATGTATGATTGTAATCAACTACTATGGATGATTCCTTCAATATATCGTCATTGGTATAGTCGGAGCCCATCCACCCCTGCGACATCATAGAAGGGGGAAGCTTAATGAGCCTGCCTATTGAGGGCATCCAATGCCACATTTCATTGCCTCTTTTCAGGAAGGTCTGTCCTTTCTCACTGGCAGGGGCAGTAATAAGCGTCAACGCATAATCCCGTCCTTTAATCCAGTTCTTCATTTTTATGGTTCTTTCCCAGGTTGGCCTGATGATCTTCATGGTCATCCGGCTGATGCTCGACTGTTCACCCCGCCATTGATCTTCTGCTTCCCTGACTATTTCCTTTGCATTCATATCCTGCGCACCTGCCCATACTGGCAAAATCAGGAATAAACCTGCAACTACACCGCTCCTTAATTTGAATCTTTTCATTTTACGCTTTTTTTGAATGTTTTACATATCGTTCAATCAATGTCTGCTTAACGGTTTCCAGCGGATAATTATCGGGATCCATAATAAAATGAAAACCGACACCATCCAGCAATGCTGCAAAAATCATGGTTTCTGTCTGGGGATTTTGAAATCCACTCTCTTCAAAGTATTGAACAACCATTGACATAATGGGTTGTGATAATTCATCAATTTTTTCCTTGACCAGTGGATAAATTTCTGGTTGCAAAGAAATGCTGAAATAGAGTTTCCAGAATTTCTGATTGTTTTTCAGATGTTCAAACATTTCATTCAGGAAAAATTCAATTTCTGACTTTTCAAGCACACCATCATGGTTGGTATCAAAGATGTTGAGCATCTTCTGAATGCCCGTATTCAAAATTTCTCTGACGATCTCCTCTTTGCTTTCAAAGTAATTGTATACCAAACCTTTTGAAATACCCGCCTTCCTGGCTACCTTACTTATGGAACCGTTATGGTAGCCTTCATGACCGAAAAGCTCCAGGGCCGCATCCAGTATCTTAGCCCGCTTTTCCTCGCGAATGGCTTCGAATTGTTTTTCCGTTCTAGGTGACATAAGATTGTTATTTTATTGACCAACCGATCAGTCAATAGTTTATCATTTTTAAACAGGGACTACCCCTGTCTTGTTTTTTTGACTGAACGACCGGTCAAAGATAAATATTTTATTTACCAACCAAAAATTTTTATGACTTTTTTTTGATTGAATGATAAAAGACCAAAATCAATTGTTTTGAACTATCTTTATAAAAAATCAATTATGGGAAAACTGGTCATACTTGCCGGACCTTCCTGTGTTGGAAAAAGTCCGCTCGACAAAGCCATGGGTCGGTTTTACCCCGACCTGAGAAACAACCTGCAGCACCTTGTTTTATACAACAGCCGTGCACCGCGTCCAGGTGAGGAAGATGGGGTAGACTATCACTTCAGGGACCGGGAAGAAATCTCAGCGCTGCAGGAACAGGATAGATTTGTTGTAATGGACGTACGTGGCGACCTGCAGGCTCTTGACATCCATGAACTAAAAAATCAGCTGAATCACGGGGATGTATTTTTTGAGGGGAATCCTTTTGTAGCCAGGGTATTGCAAACACATGAGGGATTAAACGAAATTGAAAGGGTTAGCGCCTTCATGTCACCCTTATCAAAAGATGAAATTAAAGTATTAAGTAACCCAGAAAATGGCGCCAATCCTGAAAAGATTGTTGCCGACATCATGAGGCGTAAACTTTTGAGAAGGACGAAAAAACAAAAAGGCGAACTATCCCTTAAAGACCTGGAGAACATAGAGACCAGGGCTTCCAGTGCTTATCGGGAATTGAAGGATGCACATCACTTCGATCACATCATTCCCAACCATGACGGGGAAGACAGTGAACACTGGGATGCTTTTTACTATCCCATAGGGGATGCCCGTAAAGCGCTTCTGGCTTTTACGGATCTGCTCAAGGGTAAAGAATCAAACCAGGTTGAAAAGTGGGAGGATGATCTGATACCTTAAAGTGGTTCAATTAAAAGGGAAAGCACAAAATAATATTTTGAACCACAATAGACACATAGGAATCGTAGGTTTTCACATAGGTTTTTCACAAATACTATCCAGTAGACCAAGAACCCGAATGTGCATGTGCTTTAATTATATACTTCATGTGTTACTCTATGTTTACTATGTGAAGGGAGAATCAAATTGCTTCATGTATACAGATTGTTAAAAATCAAAAATTTTCTCAGGCAATCAATTCCAGGAGGAAAATGAATTACAGATCCCCTGCTTTATTATATTGAATTTACAAGTCCTGCCAGTAAAATCAGGTTTTCTTTTTAATACGGTAATACTCCATAACAGGAGGCATCAGTGTAAATATCAGTATCACTACTCCGTTTAGTGCATGAAAGGTCTGGATGGAATGCCAGTAGCCAATGAAACTGATCTGTAAATCCATCCATAATATCAGAATTAATCCAACGTACAGGGAAAAAGTCCAACCCCAGTGACGATCTTTATAAATATTCAGTATGTTTGGCCATTTCCAGCTTTCGCTCATCAAACCAATGAGACTAAGCAATGGTAAAATGCCGAGAAATACCAGCAAAAATAAACCGGGTACGAAATAATCCGAAAATGGGGATCCCATTAAAAAGATCATGGGCATTCTCAATGATTTCCCGGAAGGGTCGAGAAGCATAAGCAAACCGCCCGCTAAACCACTTAATGTTTGAAAGGCAATAAGTATCCGATGTATATATACAACAAGCGGGATTTTTTCCTTCATAAAATCAGTACTTTACAACAAGCTTTGAAAATAGCAAAAAATGTTCAGGCATCAAAATCAATTATATACATAAACCAAATAAACAGAAAATCCTGGTTTCAACTTTTTTATAAAACGAAAAGGATATTAAATAAAAGCCTGACTTCATATATTTTTAGAATTTAGGATTTAAGATTTATAATTTGTTAATCATACTCGCAATATAACCTGCTCCAAATCCATTATTTATATTGACTACGCTAACACCGCTGGCACAGCTGGTTAGCATACCCAATAGAGCCGATAATCCCTGAAAATTTGCGCCATATCCAATACTTGTTGGCACACCTATAACCGGTTTATCTGCCAAACCTCCCACTACACTCGGAAGTGCACCTTCCATTCCGGCTATGACTACAATAACCTTTCCTTTGTTAATGTCTGATATGTTTTTCTGCAGCCTGTGAATGCCGGCAACGCCTACATCATAAAACCGTTTGATCGGATTGCCGAAAAATTCGGCGCTGATGGCTGCCTCTTCAGCTACAGGCATGTCGGATGTTCCCGCTGAAACGATGGAGATATAAGTCTTAACAAACGATATTTCCTTTTTCTTTAAGGTAATGATCCTTGCCATCTCATGGTATTCGGCTTCCGGTATGACCCGCACGACCTCTTCATAAGTTTCCTTATCCGCCCGTGTGGCGATAATATTAACCTCTTTTCCTTGCATGGCCTCAAAAATTTCCCTGACCTGAACCGGGGTTTTGCCGGAACAGTATATCACTTCCGGGTAACCGGTGCGGTATTCCCGATGATCATCAATCTTGGTATGGCCGATGTCATCATAGGAAAAATACTTCAGCTGATTCATGGCATCAGCAACAGAAAGATCACCCTGCTGAATTTTGTTTAAAATGTTTTCCAGTGATTGTGCATCCATATTTCTTATTTTTCTGGTTCATTAAAACTTCCCATCCTGTAACCTTCCAGGTCGAGCGTAACATACTTGTATCCCAAATCCTTTATTTTCTGCGGAAGTCCTTTTTCAAAGGATTTCTGCATGAAATCCTGAAGCTCTTCAGGGGGGATCTCGATTCTGGCAATATCTTCATGAGTTCTTACCCTTGCTGCGGGAAAACCGGCATTTCGTACCAGTTGTTCAGCCTGTTCGATCCGGTCAAGGATCTCCTGCCGTATGGGCGTATGAAAAGGCAGCCGTGACAGCAGGCAGGCATAAGCAGGTTTATCCCAGGTAGGCAATCCCATTTGCTTTGATAAACGCCGGATATCATCCTTGCCCATATTGACTTCTGCCAGGGGGCTTTTTATCTCAAGCTCCCTCAAAGCTTTAATGCCCGGGCGTATATCTTGATAATCGTCTACATTGGTACCATCTGTAACAAAAGCAAAACCTCTTCGCTCTGCCTCTTCCAATATGGCAGTAAAAATTTGCTTCTTACACAGGTAACAGCGCTGTGGAGGATTGTTTTTAATGTTTTCAAATAACGGATACTTCAGAATGGCATGTTCCACGCCTAGATCCCTGGCAATCTCTTTTGATTCCTCCTTCTCCCATCCTGCAACATAGGGTGTAGATACCGTCACGGCAAGCACGTTCTCTCCCAGCGCCTCTTTGCCGGCAGCCAGCAGAAAAGTACTGTCCACGCCACCTGAAAAGGCTACCACCATGCTTCCCATTTCCCTTAATAATCGCTGAAGCTCCTGATATTTCTTATCCTGGATCATCATACATATAAATTACAAATTTTTCCGAATATCGTTCATTATCCCGTGAAAAACTTCCTGAACGGAGAGCCCATGCTCTTTTGCGATTTTTCGGCAATCTTCATATTCGGGTTTGTATTTTACAGGTTTGCCGTTTAAAAAACCTATTTTGATGTTAACCTTCCCATAACGGGTGGATTTCTGTTCAAAACTCCTTTCCAGTTCTGATTTTTGTACCGGGGTTCTTCTTAACCCCAGGGTACTGGTTTGAGTGAAGAGTATTCTGTTCACCTCCTCTTCAGAATCGGGTTTGCAGAGAACAGTCAGCTTGGAACCAAGTCTTGATTTCTTCATCATTACAGAGGTGAGGTAGACTTCGTCTGCCCCTGCTTCAAAGAGCTGATCCATAACATAATCATAATGCTCAGGATTCATGTCGTCAATATTACAGCTAATTTCCAGGGCTGTTTTGGTATGATATCCCTTCTTTTTCTTCCCGGTTTCCTTGCCCAGATAAACCCTGAGCACGTTTGGGATTTCGAGATTACGGTGGCCGATACCATATCCGATTTTTTCTATTTCCATGGTGTGCTCATCGGTGAACTCATCCACATTGGCGGCCAGAATGGCTGCACCGGTGGGCGTTGTGGTTTCCTTATTAACGCTGCCGGTTCTCACGGGAATGTTCTTAAGGATCTCCGCTGTAGCTGGTGCAGGTACAGGCATTGTTCCATGGGCGCATTTCACGAATCCACCTCCCAGCTCAACCGTGGAACTTTTTATTTTATCGACCTGAAAATAATCGAGACATATTGCAGCACCAACAATGTCAACAATAGAATCCACCGCACCTACCTCATGAAAATGGATTTTATCGACCGTGGTTCCGTGAACCGTGGCTTCGGCTTCTGCTATCAAACGAAACATGCGTTTACTGATATCCTTTACATTTTGATTCAGACCACTGTTATCAACTATCGAATAAATTTTTTCCAGGTTGCGGTGCTCGTGACCATGTTCATGATCCGAACCGTGACTGTGTCCTTGATGATGTGTTTCTTCACGGGCATGGTCATGATCATGATGGTGATGCTCATGTTCGTGGCTGTGATCATGATCGTGGGAATGATCATGATGGTGTGAATGGTCGTGCTTTTCGTGATCTTGGTGGGCATGATGTTCCCCGTGTGAATGATCCTCCTGTCTTATTGGACTTTCCCCGACATCCACCCGTGTGCCTGAAATAGAATGACGGGAATCCCGGCTCACTGTAATTTTGTATTCGTTCAGTCCCAGTTTGGCAAGCTCATTCTTTAAATATTGTTCATCAACACCCAGGTCGATCATGGCTGCCAGATTCATGTCACCACTTATTCCCGAAAAACAATCATAATATAATACATTCATTGTTTGCTACTTTTTAAAAGGTAAAACCTGAAAATAATACTTTTATCTGACCCGGCATTTTATTGTGCCTGAGGCTGCATTACAATCAAAGCATCAAAGATAATGCTTTTAATCTAAATCTGAATATATATTGAACCTTGCCTAAACCGATAAATTCAAAATAGGAATTAAAAAAGAACGTTTTAGTTTTGCCGTGGAATATTTTTTCATACATTAAATAAGAGTAAAATCTCTGAAAATAGGCAATATAGAAACTAAAAGAGGGATTGTTATAAATTATATAGTTACCAGATATTTGAATTTTCACTTTTTATTACATAACTTGTAACCCGAATTTTTTCCTGCGAGCCGATGCATTTTTTTGAGTGAGAGTTATTAATAAGTGAAAAAGAAAGGTACGTTCATTTCTTTTAATGCGGAAGTTACAAATCAGAAGTATGACAGATAAAATATTTGATTTGAACTTTTAAAACCATAAATATGTACGTACATTCTAAATACAAAAAAGAAACCAATAAAATCCTTACAAAATTTAACTGAGGAGGAGGATCATGCAGAATATTAAATTGGAAGACATTTTAAAGATTATAGAGCAGTTTGAATCCAGTTCCATCGACAGTTTAAGGTACAAAACAGGAGATGAAGAAATTGAACTTTCGAGGAACAAAAACGGATCGGTTACACCTTCCAAATTGCAGAACATGGATACGGAGCAAATGAAAGAATTGTTGAAGGAAGCCGAAGAAAAAAAATCACCCGGGCAAAGTGCCTCAACCGATCAAACAACTGAAGAAAAAGAGGAAAAGCCGGCCGAAGAAGAACAGGAAAATCTTTTTACAGTTACTTCCCCCATCATCGGTACGTTTTACAGATCCCCTGCACCCGGTAAACCAGCCTACATAAGAAAAGGCGACAAGGTAAAGAAGGGTGATATTCTTTGTATCATTGAGGCTATGAAAGTAATGAACAAAATCGAAAGCGAGGTATCAGGCGAGATAGTGGAAGAAGTAGCCGAAGACGGACAAACAGTTGAATACGGATCGGAATTGTATAAAATCAAGCTGGACTGAGCCGGTACATTTTTTGACCAGAATTGAAAAAATATGTTCAACAAAATATTAATAGCCAACAGGGGAGAAATAGCAGTAAGGGTAATCAGGGCCAGTAAAGAGCTGGGAGTTGATACAGTTGCCGTTTATTCGGAAGCGGATGCCCAGTCATTGCATGTAATGATGGCCGATGAGGCAGTTTGTATCGGCCCTGCCAAAGCCGGGCAAAGCTATTTAAATATAAGCAATATACTATCTGCAGCCGTCCAGAAAGGCGCAGACGCTATTCACCCGGGATTCGGCTTTCTGTCTGAAAACAGTGAATTTGCCCACATGTGCGAGGAGATTGGTATTAAATTTATAGGCCCTTCATCGGACGCCATTTCCAAGCTTGGAAACAAGTCTCTGGCAAAACAGCTGATGGCAAAGCACGGCGTACCGGTAATACCAGGGCCTGATGAAGGTTTTACCGATGCAGAGTATGCCCTGGAGCAGGTTAAGCACATTGGCTTCCCCCTTCTGATCAAAGCCGTTGCGGGAGGAGGAGGAAGGGGCATCCGCCTGATTGAGGATGAGAACAACTTTGTTTCATCTTTCCAGGAAGCTTCCTATGAGGCTGATCTGGCTTTCAATGATCCCAACATTTACGTAGAAAAATATTTTGAAAGTCCCAAACACATTGAAATACAAATCATTGCCGATGAACACGGAAACTGTATACACCTCGGAGAAAGAGACTGCTCCAGCCAGCGACGCAAACAGAAAGTGATCGAAGAAACACCTTCCCCCGCGATCGATCAGGATAAAAGAAAAAACATTGGTTCGAAAGTTACCCAGGCGCTCAAACAACTCGAATACACCAATGCCGGCACAGTTGAATTTCTCTATGAAAACGGGAAATTCTACTTTATGGAAATGAACACCCGAATCCAGGTAGAACACCCCATCACGGAAATTACCACCTCTACAGACCTCATCAAAGAACAAATAAAGGTAGCGGCAGGTGAAAAACTCAGATGGAAACAAAACCAGAT
>Ga0207797_1000187_pt1 | contig 44895 bp, 35 predicted proteins | sample PRCRCaboRojoPR_6_FD_187275 | JGI IMG/M metagenome (GOLD analysis project Ga0207797, IMG submission 187275) | Marine sediment microbial community from Cabo Rojo, Puerto Rico - PR CR 10% Liquid 1 (SPAdes) | ecosystem: Environmental > Aquatic > Marine > Coastal > Sediment | place: Cabo Rojo, Puerto... | reverse complement strand
GTACGAAATTACCGGATTGTTCAAGGGATTCCATCATTTTCTTCTCCTCTTTGCTAAGGTTCTTGGGTACCCACACGTTAATGTTGACCAGCAGGTCTCCCTTTCCATATCCATTAACCTCGGGCAGTCCTTTGCCCCTCAAACGGAGTATCTTTCCAGGCTGGGTACCGGGTTCAACCTTGATTTTGACCTTGCCATCCAGTGTGGGTACTTCTACCGGTCCGCCCATTGCTGCTGTCGGGAAGCTGACGTACAATCCGTAGATCAGGTCGTTGCCGTCGCGGGTGAAATGGGGGTGTTCTTTTTCCTGAATCAGAACGATAAGGTCACCATTAATGCCACCCCGTCTGGCGGCATTGCCTTTTCCGCTTACGGTCATCTGCATGCCTTCTGCAACACCTGCAGGTATGTCAATGGATACCACCTCACTTCCCTTAACAATGCCTTCACCATGGCACTGGGTACATTTGTTATGAAGGATTCTGCCTTCACCGCCGCATTGGGGACAGGTTGACGTGGTCTGCATCTGCCCCAGAAAGGTATTTGTCACCTGGGTTACCTGGCCCGAGCCTTTACAAGTGGGACAGGTGCTATAAGCAGATGAGGAAGCATTTTCCGCTCCTGAACCGTTACAGGCATCACATTGCACATATTTGTTTAATTTCAGCTTTTTATTTACACCTTTGGCTATTTCTTCCAGGGTTAAGGTCACTTTCACACGGATATTGGAACCTTTGCTGGTTCTGCGGCTTCTTCTCCTTCTGCCGGTAGTTCCACCAAATTCTCCAAAATCACTGAAACCACCAAAGCCGCTGAAGGCGCTTCCAAAGCCTCCACCGCCAAAGATGTCTCCAAACTGTTCAAAGATGTCTTCGATGGTCATACCTCCACCATGGAAACCGCCGCCACCGGCGCCGGCACCACCTTTAACACCGGCATGACCAAACTGATCATATTTTTTCCGTTTGTCCGGGTTACCCAATACTTCGTATGCCTCGGCTGCTTCCTTGAACTTTTTCTCCGCCTCTTTATCACCCGGGTTCTTATCCGGATGATATTTAATAGCCATTTTGCGGTATGCTTTCTTTATTTCATCCTGGGAAGCATCACGCGATACACCTAATATTTCATAATAATCTCTCTCAGCAGCCATATAATAACTTCCTTTTCCTTATTTATTGACAAATTTTTTTCATTACCATCCGGTTAGCGTGCAGACCCCTCTTTGGTCAAGGCTTTAACCCCTTTTTATTCACCCACTACTACTTTGGCATATCTCAATACCTTTTCGTTCAAATAATATCCTTTTTGAACCACATCCACTACTTTACCTTTCTGGTCCTCCTCCTGTGCCGGAATCTTTGAAATGGCTTCATGCTTGTCGGTATCGAAATCCATATCCTGCGCTTCGATTTCCTGAACGCCCTGCTGTTTCAAAAACTCTTTAAATTTATTGTAGATCAGCTGCACCCCGTCTTTCACTGCCTGGTTGTCTCCTGCGTCATCTATTGACTGAAGTGCACGCTCAAAATCATCCATCACGGGCAGCAATCCTTTCAGGATGTCTTCGCCCGCGGTTTTTGTGAGCTCCATCTTCTCCTTGAGCGTTCTTTTTCTGTAGTTATCATATTCAGCATTCAACCTTAAGTATTTATCCTGGAGCTCTGCCAGTTTTTCTTTATCTGTTTTTTCTTCTTTCTTCTCTTTCTCTTCTTCTTTTACTTCCTGCCCGGCTTCAGCTTCAGCTTCCTGGTTCTGTTCTTTTTCTTCTTTCCTGCTGTCTTTTGCTTTCTCCTTTTCACCGGCAGTTGACTTTTCTTCTTTCTTTTTCGATTTATCTTTTTTCTGGGATCCGGATTTCTTTTTTTCCTCTTTTACATCTTTTTCCTGAGTTTGTTCACCATTTCCCTGTCCGGTTTCCTTTGTTTGTTCTTTTTCTGCCGTTTTATCATTCTGCTGTGCCTGTTCCTGCTTCTGGGTCTGTTCCTGTGTATCTTCTGTATTGACTTGTTGTTGGTTTTTCTTTTCTTCTGAATTCATATTTTTTCCTTTTGACATATCCATCCTGTTTTTAGGTATCCACACAACCTTTTTCAAAAAATTTCATCCATCCTGCTCAAATAATTTGCCAAAAAATGGTATTGCGACAAATTGACACTAAGCCCCGGGGAGGGAGGTGAAATTGTGGCAAGCGTTTGTTATTCCACCCTCTGAATGTCAGCTCCTATTTGATTCAGGCGGGCGTCAATGTTTTGATAACCCCGGTCAATCTGTTCGATGTTATGAATGGTGCTGGTGCCATCGGCATATAAGGCTGCAATAAGCAAGGCAACTCCAGCCCTGATGTCTGGTGAAGTCATTTTGGTAGGACGAAGCCTGATCTGATGATCCTGTCCGATCACGGTGGCCCTGTGGGGGTCGCAGAGAATAATCTGCGCACCCATATCAATGAGTTTGTCTACAAAGAATAGCCTGCTTTCGAACATTTTCTGGTGGATCAGCACGCTTCCCCTGGCCTGGGTGGCAATAACCAGCATGACGCTGAGCAGGTCGGGAGTCAGGCCCGGCCATGTAGCGTCGGCAATGGTCATAATGGAACCATCGATGAAGGTTTCTATTTCATAATGGTCATGTTTGGGAATAAAAATGTCATCTCCCTTTTTTTGTACTTCAATTCCCAGTCTTCTGAATGACAAAGGTATAATCCCGAGGTTCTCGTAAGATACATCCTTGATGGTAAGTTCCGACTGCGTCATGGCAGCAATACCGATAAAACTGCCTACTTCAATCATGTCAGGGAGAATGTGATGTGTACATCCTTTCAGTTCTCCCACGCCTTTAATGGTAACCAGGTTTGAACCGATTCCTGAAATGGAAGCTCCCATGCGGTTGAGCATATGACAGAGTTGCTGTACATAGGGTTCGCAGGCTGCATTGTAGATGGTGGTGGTTCCCTCCGCCATTGACGCTGCCATGATGATATTGGCTGTGCCTGTTACAGAGGCCTCTTCAAGAAGCATATAGTTGCCCTTCAGCCTGGCTCCTTCTATTGTATAGAAATTGCTCTTGTGGTCGTATATAAAATTGGCGCCTAATTTTTCAAATCCCTGGAAATGAATATCCAGCCGTCGTCTGCCTATTTTGTCTCCCCCTGGCTTAGGGATGTAGCCCTTCCCGAACCGGGCCAGCAGCGGGCCCATGATCATCACCGAACCTCTCAGGCCTTCTGCCTTTTCTGTAAATTCAGGCTTTTGCAGGTATTCAAAGTTGATGGTTTCCGCCCTGAAACTATAGGTAGACTGGGATTCTCTTGTAACCGTTACGCCCAAACATTTGATCAGGTCCAGAAGTTTGTTGACGTCCCTGATGTTGGGTATGTTGTGTATGGTAACTTTTTCCGGGGTAAGCAGGGTCGCACAGATTACCTGGAGGGCTTCATTTTTGGCTCCCTGTGGGTAAATTTCTCCTTTTAATTCTTTGCCCCCACGGATTATGAATGAACCCATAAATCAATGGGATTTTGGATTATTGTTGTTGTTTTTTGCCTTTTTGGCGGTTTTCTTTTTCTTGAGTTTGCTAACAATGTCTTTTGCATCGGCCAGCTTGACATTTTCCCGGTCCACCCTGATTTTACCACCCGAGAGCTCTTCCATGTCCTTAAATATCTGATCGTCGCTTACCGTATCCTTGTTCCAGGTAAGGTAATTCTTTTTCATTTGATTGCCGATGGTTTCAATAAGGGCATTTTTTTCCTCTCCTTCCTCAAACTCGGTAGCTTTTTCAATCAGTCGTTCTATAACTTTACCGTAATGCTTGTATTTTATTTCCTTGTTGTTATAGGGAACCGGATCCGGGTCGCTCCTGAGGGTTTCTTTTGGAGGCGCTTCATAAGGAGAATCGATATCCAGCTCATATTCGGCCATGATCTGGAGATGGTCCCACAATTTATGCTTGAAATCGGCGATATCTCTAAAATGGGGATACATATTGCCCATGATTTCAATAATTGACTGAGCCATCTTGTTCCGCTCCTCTTTGTCCTCAATCTTTTTGCAATATTCTACCAGTTTCTGGATATTCCTCCCGTACTCCGGCAAAATCAGCTGTTTTCTGCTTGTATTATACTCCATATCAGATCAAATTAAATTTGTACAAAATTAGTTGTTTTTGAATGTATAACAAATTATCAGGATATTATTTTCAGTTTGGCATATTTTAGAAGAAGCTGTTTCTGGCCATGATCATTAAAAAATATGGTTGCTTTTGTATTCGGAGGCCCACCTTCAATATTGAGGATCTTCCCCTTCCCGAATCGATCATGTTCTACTTTCATACCTACCTGTAAATCCCCTTTATATTCTGACTGTGGTTGAGTGCCCTTTGGCCTTTTCCCAACCTTTTTGAGGTTGCGGTTTGTTTCCGGATTCATTCCTGCGGAAAATGTTTCGTTCATTTTAGGATTTACAGGCTCACTTTCCCCGTCATTGCCCGCTTCATACTCAGGAAAGATCATGTATTCCGGATCAATATCGTAGATGAATCTGCTGGGATGAGACTTATTGGAGACACCCCATTTATAACGGTTATTTGCATAGCTTAGTATGGCTTTTTCTTCAGCCCTTGTAAGGGCAACATAAAAAAGCCTCCGTTCCTCTTCCAGTTCCTTGTCACTATTCATTGACATTTTGGAGGGAAATACCCCTTCTTCAATACCCGCCAGGTAAACATTTTTGAACTCCAAACCCTTAGCGGAATGCATGGTCATAATCGTGATCTTGTTGATGTCCTCTTCACCCTCATTATCGGCATTGGTAAGAAGTGAAACATTTTGTATGTATTCCTCGAGGGTTGGCACTTCTTCACCTTCATAACGCTCCGTAAAATCCTTTATTCCGTTTAGTATTTCCTGTACGTTTTCAAATTTATTTTGTTCCTGGAGGGTTACGGGATTTTTCAGATCATTGATTATACCTGATTTCTCGGCAATGGTAAGCGCTGCCTCGTAGGCATCCTTTTCAGCAGCCAGTTTACTGAACTCTTTGATCATATCCGTGAACTTACCGATCTTTCCTGCCGTATTTTTATTAATGTCTATCGGGTACTCTTCCAGGTTGTTTAATACATCCCACACAGCAATTCCATTTTCGTTGGAGTAGTCCTGTATTTTCCCCAGCGTCGTCTTTCCAATGCCCCTGGCTGGGTAATTGATGATTCTCAGCAAAGCTTCCTCATCCCTGAAATTAATGCTCAGTCTCATGTAAGCCAGCATGTCCTTGATCTCCTTGCGCTGATAAAAGGAGATCCCGCCATATACCTTGTACGGCAGGTTAAACCTTCTGAACGCTTCTTCAAAATTCCTTGACTGGGCATTGGTTCTGTAAAGTATGGCGAAATCCTTGTAATCGTACCCCTCGCTGTTGATTTTATCACTGATGGAACGTGCTATATTGTATGCTTCCTCTGTATCGGTGTAGGATGATATTACCTCTATTTTGTCTCCTTCATCCTGCTTCGAATATACATTTTTGTGGATCTGATTCTCATTTTTCCGGATCATGCTGTTGGCAGCCTCCACAATCGTTTGAGTAGAACGGTAGTTTTGTTCCAGCTTAAACAGGCGTGCCTCCTGGAAGTCTTTCTGAAAATTCAGTATATTTTCAATTTTTGCCCCCCTGAAAGAATAAATGCTTTGGGCGTCATCGCCTACCACACAAAGGTTTCTTTTTTTCTGTGAAAGCTTTTTCACAATCAGGTACTGGGCAAAGTTGGTATCCTGGTATTCATCCACCAGGATATAATGAAATTTATCCTGGTATTTTTTCAGAATTTCCGGATGATCTCTGAAAAGAATATTGGTATTCAGCAGCAGGTCGTCAAAATCCATCGCATCCGCCTTGCGGCAGCGCGAGGAATAGATGCGGTAAATATCCGCTATGCGTGGTCTTCTTGAATTTTCATCCTGCTGTATGATCTGGTTGTTATTTGTGTATGACTGGCTGGTGATCAGGTTGTTTTTTGCAGAGGATATGCGTCCCAATACCTGGTTGGGTTTGTAGACCTTTTCATCGAGGCTCAGCTCTTTAATGATTTTTCTTACCAGGTTTTTGGAATCCACGCTGTCGTAGATGGTATAGTTTTTCGAATATCCCGTGGCCTGGGATTCCAGCCTGAGTATCCGGGAAAATATCGAATGGAAGGTGCCCATCCACAACTTTCGGGCTGACTCTTCATCCACCATTTCCGCGATTCGTTCTTTCATCTCTGAGGCCGCTTTGTTGGTGAAAGTCAAGGCAAGGATGTTCCATGGCTTTACTCCCTGTTTCAGGATATAAGAAATCCGGTAGGTTAGTACCCGTGTCTTTCCCGAACCGGCTCCGGCTATCACAAGTGAAGGCCCCTGGTAGTTTTTTACTGCTTCTTTCTGGGCTTCATTGAGGTGTTTGAGAAAATCTTCCACTTGATGTTTTTCTTTTTCGGATTCAGTTAAAAACCGCAAAATTAATCCCATTCTGCGAGCCTCCAAAAATAAAAATATGGATCTGCAGTTTCTATATAAATATGAATCACTTTTCAACAAAATTTTTAATATTGTGTTCTCAATGGATTTAAATTTGGATGATGCGCAATAAAACGCTACCCTTACTGATATTTCTTCTGTTATTGATTTCATCAGCCTCTTATTCACAGTTATATGATTTTAAGGGCAGCGCCGATGCCCGCAGATCTACGGGTTACGGGGCAGATACCATCCTGGTATTTTTCTCCGAAAATCAGGAAAAAATTGTGGCAGCCTCTCATACAACCGGAGATACTTCCGACTTTCTGTGGAAAAGATTCAATAAAAATACCAAAGAATTTGATTCCCTTTTGGTTCATGAAGATACCACTTTATCCAGGATATGGCTGGATTCTTTATATTCTTCTAATTCCCTTGAGTATGCAACGGAGGGTTTGCGTGTTGAGGTTTTAAGTGACGAGAACAGCCTGGAAACATTCAATGCCTGGGTGATCATGGATACCATACCCGATTTTGGTGAAATTGAAGTAGAACAGAACAATTGCAACACCATGTGGTTCTCGGTGGATTACTTCGAACTTGAAAATTATACCTATTATAATCTTGCTGATTCGCCTTATGTAGAAATGAGGATTTTTAACAACCGCAATGTGGAATGGGAGGCCACTGAAGACGTGCAGATTTATAGTCCAAATACATTGTATTCCGGGTATCAGGATCGCCTTATCGGAAGAATCGGGAATACTCCCATTATGCCCTACCAGGATTCCCACTATACGCTTACCGTGAGTAATGTTTTCGGAAATGAGCGTTCTGCCACCATTGAAAATGTAACGGCTATGGCTGTCAAGTCGGAGTTTGATGTGAAAAAGATCCTCGATGACGGCACCATTGCGGATTATAATGAGAATGAAGTCAATGAGGCGCTGTTGAATGTGACTTTTGAGAACAACTCAAAAAATGCTCAATACTATGATTGGGTAGGTTTCAACGATTCCCTGAATATACTCAGGGGCCGGGACAGCATTCTCTGGAGTTCTCAGGAGGTAGTTCCGCCGGAAACTGAAGTCGAGCCCTATACACCTGGTGAATATCCGGTACGCCTGACGGTAAGCAACGATTACAATTGCTACGACAGCACCACATTCTATCACATTGAGGTAGATTCATCCAGGATAGATACAGCCACCATTCCCAATGTTTTTACTCCCGACAATAATGGCATTAATGATTTCTTTGTTCTGCCCAAGAAAAGCAATGTGACCTCCGGAAGAAGGGGAGTTGTTTCCATGAAGTGGATCCAGGTTTCCGTGTTTAACCGCTCCGGTGAGCTGGTTTATCGGTTTGATGGCAATCCTGAGGAATGGGACGGCTGGGACGGAAAAGTACGGAACAGCAACCGCGATGCCGCAGAAGGTGTATATATCTATGTGATCAAGGGTAGGGGATACGATGGTGTTATGCATGAAAACAAGCAATATTCAGGATTCCTTTATCTTTTCCGGGAGAATTGATGGCTGTCTGTGCTGTAAACGAGATAAAAAAACCCGAAATGAAATTATCATTCCGGGTTTTTTCAGGGTTATCGTGTAGTGGTTAGCCCTTTTCTTCTTCTTTCTGTGCTTCAAATTCCTTGATCAGTTTCTCCTGGATTTCCGGCGGTACCTGCTGGTATTCCGAAAATTTCATGGTGTAAGTGGCACGGCCTCCCGTAAGCGAGCCCAGTGAAGTGCTGTACTTGTGCATTTCTGCAAGGGGCACCTTCGCCTTGATTTTTTCAAAGCCCCTCTCACTGTCCATGCCTTCAACCATGGCTCTCCTTCCCTGCAGGTCACTCATCACGTCGCCCATTCTGTCGCTGGGTACAAGCACTTCAATACGATAAATGGGTTCCATGATCTTTGGATTGGCATCCTTAAAGGCTTTTTCAAATGCAGTCCGTCCGGCGGTTTTGAATGATACCTCGTTGGAGTCTACAGGGTGCATCTTTCCGTCGTAAACGGCAACGCGAATATCACGGGCATAGGAACCGGTTAGCGGACCGTTCTCCATTTTCTCCATGATGCCTTTCAGAATGGCAGGCATAAACTTGGCGTCAATTGCGCCGCCTACAATACAGTTGTAAAAGATGAGCTTTCCGCCCCATTCGAGTTCATGTTCCTGTTTGTCACGAACGTTCAGGGAGATATCCATTCCGTTCACCTTGTACGACTTGGGATCGGGTGCATCCTCCTGGTGAGGTTCGATTACAATATATACTTCACCGAACTGCCCGGCACCACCCGATTGCTTTTTATGCCTGTGGCTGGCCTGTGCGACTTTGGTAATGGTTTCCCTGTAAGGTATTTTGGGAGGTATGAATTCAGTTTCAATTTTCGATATATTGTCCAGGTGCCATTTCAGAATGTTCAGCTGATGTTCGCCCTGTCCATGAAGGATGATCTGCTTAAGCTCTTTGGAGTATTCCACCTGGATGGTGGGGTCGATTTGTTGCATCCGGCTCAGTTCCTCGCCCAGCTTCTCTTCATCGGATTCATTCACTACCCGGATGGCTGTCCGGTATTTGGGCTCGGGGAATTCGATTGATGGGAACTGATAGCTGACCTTTGGCTGGTTCAGGGTATGGTTGAGCTTGGTATCCTTGAGTTTTACAGCAGCTCCAATATCTCCCGCCATCAGCTTGTTAACTTTCTGGCGGTTTTTACCGGCTGTAATATATATTTGTGATAACCGTTCCTTGCTTTGGGTTATTATATTGACCAGGTCCATCCCTTCTTCAACAGTTCCTGACATTACCTTGAAGTAGTTTATGTCGCCGATATGTGCCTCATTAAATGTTTTAAAGAAAAACAGGGAAACCGGTCCCTCTGCATTAAATTCAACTTCTGTTCCATCCTGGGTTTTGGGAGTTTCCCGCTCTTTGGGCGAAGGACAGGAATTGATAATGAACTCCATGAGTCGCTGAACGCCGATCCCTTTACCGGCAGCAGTGCAGAAAATCGGGAACATACCCCGCTGGGCCAGGCCTTCTTTAATGCCTCGCATCATCTCTTCCTCGCTCAGTGTTTCCTTCTCAAAGAAGATCTCCATAAGGCTCTCATCATTTTCTGCTGCGGCTTCCACAAGTTCATTGTGGTACTGATCTGCCTGGTCTTTCTGATCATCCGGGATTTCATGCTCTTCGGTAACCTGTTTGTCCGGGTTGTACTTGTACATCTTCATCTTAACCACGTCGATGATGGAGTCGAAGCTAAGACCTGCATTAACAGGATATTGAGTAACCACTGCCTTGTTACCGAAATTTTGCCTGATGTTTTCAAGGGATTTTTCAAAATTGGCCTTTTCATGATCCAGATGGTTCACAACAAAAATGAAGGGCATGTTATGGTATTCGCAATAACGGCTGTGGATCTCCGTACCCACTTCAACACCATTCTGGGAGTTGATCACCATCATACCTGAATCTGCCGCGTTGAAGCCGGCTACAACCTGCCCGATAAACTCGTCCCCTCCAGGGGCGTCGAGGATGTTGATCTTATGGTCCTTAAATTCCGTATGAAGTATAGAGGAATAAACGGAGTTGAGGTTTTCCTGTTCTACCTGGTTGTAGTCGGATACTGTGTTTTTCCCCTGGATGGTTCCTTTTCGGTGGGTTATACCGCCCTCATAAAGCATGTCTTCACTCAGAGTTGTTTTACCGCTTCCTGCATTACCCAGTAAAACAATATTCCTGATTTGATTGGTCTGATAGCTTTTCATAGTTCCTTACTGCGTTTTATTTTACTATTATGTGGATGTTATGATTAATAACTTGTTTTCCATACATTTGGAAGACAAGGAGTCAAAATTAGTAAAAATTTGTTAACAATCAAGCTTTATAAATCGCAGCTTTTAAATAAAATTTTAATTCAAATTTTTAGTTTCTTCAAAAGAAAGTCTTATTTTTGCACCTCCTACGGGAAAGATGGTGGACGTAGCTCAGCTGGTTAGAGCGCTGGATTGTGGTTCCAGAGGTCGTGGGTTCGAGTCCCACCTTCCACCCCAAAATATAAAGGCTTCGGTATAATGCCGGAGCTTTTTTTTATAAAATCTTGCCTGTTTCCAGATATATCCGTAAATTTCAGGAAACTTAAAAAACCCCCGTTATGAAACGCATAATTATTTTGGTAATGCTTCTGGTGGCTGGTTCAATACTTGTGATAAACTTTCCGGGTTGCCGGGATACACAAAAATCTGATGACAAAGATCTATCTGTCCGGGAAAGATTCCGCGACGCCAGGTTTGGGATGTTTGTCCATTGGGGCCCTGTTTCTCTTAAGGGAACTGAGATTGGCTGGTCGAGAGGTCGTGAAGTTCCCATCAAGGAGTATGACAGTCTCTATAAGAAATTTAATCCCAACAAGTTTGATGCCGAAAGGTGGGTATCCTTGTTAAAGGATGCCGGTATGAAGTACCTGGTTATTGTAACCAAGCATCATGATGGGTTTGTTATGTGGGACTCTGAAACCACAGACTATGACATCATGTCTGCGCCTTATAATAAAGATATTCTGGAGGCTTTATCCCGAGAATGCAGGGAGCAGGGTGTTCTCTTTGGCACTTATTATTCCATCGCGGACTGGTGGCATCCCAATTACCCGCTGGTGCAAAATAAGGAAGGCAGAAAGGAAACAGCAGACATGGATGCTTACAATGAATATATGAAGCTTCAGATCAAAGAACTTGTTCGGGATTACCAAACGAAAATATTGTGGTTTGACGGGGAATGGGAGGAACCCTGGACTCACGAGATGGGCCAGGATATGTACAGCTATGTCAAATCCCTGGATGATGATATTCTCATCAACAACCGGGTGGATAAAGGCAGGGCAGGCATGGAAGGATTTACCAAATCAGATGAGTATGCAGGTGATTTTGCCACCCCCGAGCAGCAGGTAGGAAGATTTGATACCACCACGCTTTGGGAATCCTGTATTACCATTGGCACCCAGTGGGCGTGGAAACCTGATGATGACATTAAATCGTTGGAGGAGTGCATTCGGTTGCTGGTGCAAACTGCTGGTGGCGATGGGAACCTGCTTTTTAACGTAGGCCCGAAACCTGACGGAACCATTGAAGACAGGCAGGCTGACCGACTGCGTGAAATAGGGGACTGGCTTGACCAATACGGAAAATCCATTTACGGAACACGGGGTGGCCCACTGGAGCCAAAGGACTGGGGCGTCACTACGCATAAAGGAGATAAGGTTTACCTGCACATCCTTGAACCAAAAGATAAGATACAAATTAAGGATTTTCCCTACGAAGTAACAGCAGCCCGTTTGCTTAACGACGGTTCCAAAGTAACCTATGAAGAGAACGGAAAGATGCTCAATATCGTTCTGCCTCAAAACAGACCGGAGGCGGTAGATTACATTGTGGAGTTATCGTGTGGGAAGAAGTGAGCCGGATTTGAAATCATAAAACAATGTGGGATAAATTTTTATAACTGATCAACCGGGCAATGATTCTAACCTAACGCCACATCCAGCGTCATCATTACTGAGAATCCAACCATGGCACCTATGGTAGAGACGTCAGTTTTTTTACCTACTTTGTGATTCTGGTATTCTGTTTACATTAAAAGGAGCTGTGCCATGCATTTAAGTCGGGAATTTCCTGTTTATTCTGAAATGTGAAGCACCCAATCTTTTTCATTTAATGCCCGGAAGCTTTGCTTTTTATTTCCTTTAACGGATACTGATTCCAGGTATTTGCCGGTTCGTGGGTTATACCACCGGGCCTGCAGTTTATTATTTGTATCCTCCAGGTTAAGGGTAATGCTTCCACCCTCCGGTAGATAAACGATGTAATGATTTTTTCTGCCAAGAATCCAGGCTTTCCCGGATTCAACATAATGATCCAGTGGTTTCATGGAATTCAGGTTATCAATGGATTCCATAAACTGGTAAACATGACGGTAGTCAAGAAGCATCCCTTTTGAAGGTGGACGCCGTTCACGGCTGGTTTCCCAGGCCCCCAGGTGCATAACCGGCATCCCGGTGATGGCAGCCGCCCAGTTAATCTTACGCACACCAGCCCGGTCGCCTGCTTCAAGCAGATCGGAATGCCAGTCGTATTGCTCAGCCAGGTTTACATGATACCTGCCGTTTGCATGTTCCAGTGCTCTGAGGCATTTTTCATGGATATCACTCCAGGGACCTTCTGTAGATCGAAGTTGCATGGCAAACTGCCCGATGATTGAATCTTCCGCATGATGAAACTTCAAACCGGGCAACTGATGGCTGGCAATAATATGATTGTGATCATCGGTCATGCGAATAAGCTTTGCAATCCGGCTTACCTTTTCCTTACTGAAAATTTCCTGATATTCCTCTGCCACAACCCATATCAGATTGGGATGGTGTTCAAAAGCATTGACCACACTGGTGATGTATTCCCTTTCAGCAATGTTGATCCTGTCTTTTGGCCCAATTTTTACTTCATCATCATATAAGAAAAAATAGATTACAATACCATGCTTTTCCATTTGGTAGAACCATTTTTCCCATTGGGCGAGCTTCTTGTGGTCTATTCCATTCTCTGGTTCATTTTTCAAAAAAGGATTTTGTTTTTCATCCCCGTCTCCTCCATGGGATCTTATTCCCTGCATATAGATGCAATTTCCACCATATTGAATAAGGGTGTCGAGCAGGCTTTGTTGCGTATAGCCGCCGCTTATGTCACCATAAAGAAAACCTTCTGGCCCACCCGGACCGCACATGAAGAAAGGATCCAGGCTCCCGTCCCCGTTGCTGTCACGGTTATAAACCAGTTTACCAGGATTCTCAGGATCAGTGATAATCTGCCCCGGCAGGTATTTATCATCCTCCTGGGCGAATAGGTCATTAGGGGTCACGAGTATTAGAAATATCGCAAAGAGAATTATGAACCGATGAATTGCAATTTTCATGATAGCAGTTTTTATTGATCTAAACTGAACTTATCCACAAATAATTTTGTCGCATAAATCCAATTTAAAGCAGAATTTATGGAGAACCACCCTTGCTAAATTATAAAAATCTCTTCATTTTTCATTTGTATTGGTTTAATAAGCCGAATGTTTAATCCAGGCAGGATGAGGGGAGGGGTTTGGGCTTAAAACCTGATATTTAATGATATCTCAATTTGCAAAAATAACCCATTTTCATTTATCCTAAATAAATGAATTTTTATCCGGAAAAAAAATCATTTCATAAAAAGCAAAAGACATTATTGCCAGATTTCTGAAAGATTTAATTTCTTTGTTTTCTGAATGGACGGGCCCATTGTTAGATTGGGGTTTCTGATCTATGAGGACAACTTTCAGAAATCCAAACTAACAGTACTATGAAAAGGCTATTTCTAATTTTGATTTTAGCAGTGGCTGTTAACAGCTTAACTGCAGGTGAACCTCCTGCAACCTACTTGGGTTTGAAGGCAGAGTGCCGGAACATGACTCAAGATAACAAACAGTTGGTTTTCATTAAAAAGCAGGTTATAGTGGGTGTTGCGGCAGGTGCTGCCATTTTTGCGATGAATGAATATTTCATCTGGACCCAGAACGAGGCATTTCATAATCTTATGCCTTATGTGGCAGTGGCTTACACCATGTATCAAACCGTTAACATTCTCGTCAGCAAGTCACTTGGTGAGAAATGGGGTATTTCTTGTAAAGATGGAAGCCTTACCTTTTATTTGTGAGCAGGAAGCTTTTCAGGAGTTGTAGCCGTAAAGTGATTTACGTGCTATTCTCCTTGGTGATTAAAGTCTTTCCACGCTCATATAATAATAAAGTCCTCTATCCCTCATATAGCTCATAAGAAAAGGAAAGCATTCCTTCTCTTTGCCCAGACTCTCAGGTGGAAAAACCCCCTTATACCGGAATCTATTTTCATCAAGCAGGTTAATGACTGCAGTGGCAGCAAAGCCTGTTGCTCTTCCCATAGAGGTCAAACCGGTCTTCTTGTCATATTCATCATACATGTCATAAATAAAGCGCGAACGTTCTTTATCAGTCTGTCCCTCCATAACTACCCGTAAAAGTGTAAACTCTTCTTCTCCCTGCTTTAGTTCCCATTCTTTCATCAGGATCTGGTTTGTTACATCAATGGGCTTTACTTTCTGGTCACCAACAGTTATTTCTTCTCTTTTGAAAAACCCCGATTGTTTAAGGGCTTCTATCATGCGTATATGACCAGGGTAGCGTAAAGTTTTTTCTTTCATGTGCGGTATATGGCTCATGGTTTTAAGTAATGAGCGCAAACCATCGGTATTGAAAGCCTCAAGATGGCCAATTGTTCTGAAGTAAACCATTTCAGCATCGCTCATTGCCGGTTTGGTAACCAGCTTTCCATTCTCCTTCATCCTGGCCGGGCGGAAATATTCTTCAAGAACATCAATGGGAGAAAACGGAGCTTTATATTCAAACGGGAACTTACGTTCTTTGGGTAAGCCCCCTACCATGTATTCAAATTTTTCAACCTTCATCTCGTGGCTGTGAAATCCCAGGACGATGTTGGGCATACCTGGTGCCACCCCGCAATCTGCAATGGCCGTAACCCCGTTTGATTCGGCCTTTTCACTGAGCTGCATAAAATCTTCCTCCATGAAGGAGATGTCCACCACATCTTTCCCACTCTCAATTACCGCTTCCAGGGTTTTGTAGCCCATGAAACCGGGTACAGCTGAAACAACATAGTCGGCATCTGCCACTACCTCTTTGATGTTTTGGGGATTATTCAGGTACTTGTGCACCGTATTGATTCCATATTGCTCGTGGCAAAACTGTAACGCCCTCTCATCCACATCAACAGCGGTAACATCATATTTTTTGGAAAGGTCGTGAATGATTGCTTTTCCAACAATCCCTGCACCCAAAACGGTTATTTTCTTTTTCATAGGAAATCAATTTTTGTTACCTAAGAATGTGATATTTTTCCGTTTCTTGTTGATGAACAGGAAAAATGCAATATAATGAATATTTCAATATATTCCTTAAAGATAATAAATTTTAAACATTTGTCTGTATGTTATTGTCAAATCCTTTTTATCTTTCAACCTTTAAAAAATGAATGAATTACTTTAACTAGCAGATAATTAGCGATAAACTATGAAACGCTACGATCCACAGATGCATACTGCAGAGCACATACTTAACCAAACGATGATCCGCATGTTTGGCACCGACCGTTCCTTTTCCATGCACCTGGAGAGAAAAAAAAGCAAATGCGATTATTATTTCAGCCGGCCACTTACCGGAGACGAAGAAGAGCAGATTCAGGAAAAGGTAAACCGGGTAATCCATCTGGGATTGCCTGTTTACGAGAAACATGTGGATATGTCGGAAGCAGGGCATCTTTATGATGTCTCTAAACTACCTGAGCAGGATCTCCAGGCTGTGCGTATTGTCAATGTAGGTGATTATGATTCCTGTCCATGTATTGGTGAGCATGTTTCCAATACCGCCGAGATTGGTGAATTTCGCATCACCACTACCAGCTTTGAAAATGGAATTCTTAGGATCCGCTTTAAGCTGAATAAAAACAAATAATTTTAGAATTTAAAATATATAAAAGGCTGTATAGCTGCTGATTTTACCTGGTAGATGATGATTACGAGCAAAATAACTGCCACCAGCTTCACTACGAGTGGAGTTTGAATGAACCAGCCCCGGTAGCGTTCTTTAAAGCTGGCAGGTAGCCAGTGTAAAATGAAGCCGACAGCAATCACCCCGAATATTTCCTGGTAGGAGCTTATTATCCGGGGGATCATCTCAGCCTGGAAATTATTGATGATCTGGTTGATCATCTGTTGTGCCTTGCGCATATTTTGTGCCCTGAAAAATATCCATGCAGCCGTGACAACATGAAAAGTAAGAAAAACAGATACAAATCTGCTCAAACCACTGCTTCCGTATATGGATTGATATTGGGGATTGAGCTTTTTCATAAGTTGGATCCAGATTTTATTGATTACCAATGCCGCTCCATGAATCCCACCCCATATGATGAACCTTAGGTGTGCTCCATGCCACAGACCTCCAAGCAACATGGTGATCATGATGTTGACCTGGCGACGAAGTTTTCCCTTTTTATTTCCCCCCAAAGGGATGTAGAGATAATCCCTCAGCCATGAGGAAAGAGAAATGTGCCACCTTCGCCAGAAATCAGTTACGTTGATTGCCTTATAGGGGGAATTGAAGTTTACGGGAAGACGGAATCCCATGAGCAGAGCAACGCCTATAGCAATATCCGTATAACCAGAGAAATCGCAGTATATTTGAAGCGAGTAACCATAAACAGCCATAACATTTTCAAAGCCCGTATAGGAGAGGGGTGCCTCAAAAACCCTGTCGACATAGTTGATGGATATGTAGTCGGAAATCAGCATTTTTTTCATCAGTCCGGTCATGATCAGAAAAAGTGCATGGGAGAACTCCTGTTTGGTAAGTTTGAATTTCTGATAGAGCTGGGGTACGAATTCAGCCGCCCTGACAATGGGTCCTGCAACTAACTGGGGGAAAAACGAAACATAGAAACCAAAGTCGATGATGTTGTTCACCGGTTTGATTTTTCCGCGATAAATGTCAACTGTATAACTGATTGTCTGGAAGGTGTAAAAAGAAATTCCAACCGGCAGTATGATGGTGCCTACATCAAAACCTGTATCAGCCAGTTGGTTCGACCATTGAGCCAACAGGTTTACCACCTCGTAGTTGGTGTTGAAGATCCTGTTGATCATATCAATGAAAAAATAGGTGTACTTGAAGTATGAAAGGACACCCAAATTGATAACCACGCTGGTGGCTAGGAACAGCTTCTTTTTTGTGCGGGAGGTGGACCGGTATATGAGATGTCCCAGGGTATAGTCAGCAATTGTTGAGAAAATCAGCAGGGTGAAGAAGTATCCGCTCGACTGGTAGTAAAAAAAGAGGCTCATCACAAACAGGTAGGCATTCCGAATGGCCCGCCTGCGGTATAATATGCTGTAAAATGCCATCAGCACTGTAAAAAATACCCAGAAATAAAGCCTCGTGAAAAGCATCGGCTTTTCTTCGGAATACATCAGTATTTCTTGTAGATACTCCACAGATCGGGCCTTAGGGTTTTGTTAGGTGCTGGTCGTAAAAATTATGAAAACTCTTCAGAAAAGCATCAAAGAAAAGGTTGGCCTTAAGCTGGTAGCCATCTTTATTGAGGTGAAGTTTGTCGCTGGCTGTGAGTTTGTTATTATTCCAACGGCTGATCGCATCCTTTTCTCCCATAACATTATAAAAGTCCCAGTAGCTGCAGCCCAGTTCATTTGCCGCCCGGATGATCTGATCCCTTGCCAGGGAGTTGTTCGGGTTTTTAAATTTTCCTTCCCTCAGGGCATGGCCGGGAGTGGTTAGGAGCATCCATGTATTGGGGCTATGTGCTTTGATCGTTTTGATCAGTTTTGAAAGTTCTTTGTAAAATTCCTGATCGTTGAAATGCTGATTATAAGCCTCATTGGTTCCAAGCGAGATAATTACCCAGTCGGGTTGAAGCCTTTTAAGGTGTGCAGGAAGAAGCTCACATTCAAGATAGGAGTGAACAGTAGCTCCGTTTACTCCAATTCCATGATAATTGATTCCGTGATCTTTCCGGGTGACAGTGATTCCGGACAACCGGAAAGAACCGCTGTCGCTCGAATTTTTCCGGCTAACCTCGAGCAAGAGGGAGTCTGTTGGTCGTTTAAACCGGACCATTAAGGTGTTTGAATTTGTAGAATTCTTTATTTCCCTGCCATTTACATGCAATTTGTAAACCGAATCCGAATAGTTGCAGAAAAATTCTGCCTTTTTAATCAGGTAATTGAGATAAGGAAAGTAATCTTTAATCCTGATTTTTAATGTAGCTTTTTTATCCCGTGTTTTCAGGTTAATACCTGATAATCCAATTTGACTGCACGGCTTTCGATCCACTGCTTTACATGATGTCCATTTTCCGGTAGATTCTACCTGGTAATGTCCCGGATTATTGGTGCCGGCTGTGCTGTATGGAAATATGAAACCAAGATTGGCAAGGGTATCATTGCTGAAGTAGTTGTGGAGATTTTTTCGGATTTCGTTGGAATAGAAACCGGCTTGCATGTGAGAATCCCCCATGTGGAGAATGTTGATGCTTGTGGTGTCTGTCCGGCATGCTTTGCTGAATTTCTTCATCAACCTCCTGTAATGATCTGTATCTTCAATATTTCTAAACCGATTTTCCTGTAAATTTAAAAATTTGTAGGAAAAATAATTGTTTTGTGAAAAAGAACCCGTGGCGAACAACAATAAAGCAATCCCGGTAAGGCTTGTTATACATTTTACTTTCCTCATTTGTAGTTCTCTTTGCTGCTTTGGGGTACGACCCTTTGTTTTTCCTGTTTATATTTCCGGTAATCCCTTATCAATGCTTTATAGAACATCTTTGAGATCACCACTGAGCCTTTATATGTGAAATGCGTAAAGTCCTTCCTGGCCAGGGGAGGATCGGCAAATACCCAGCTTGGCATTGAGTTCTTGCCGCCCATAGCTTTGTAGCTGTCCCAGAAAGCACATCCGGCACGGAATGCTGCGTTTTTCTGAGCATCCCTGATTTTTGGAATGTTGGGATAGGATTCGTACTGCCCTCCTTCTTTTCGCGACATATCCGTAACTCCCATAACAATAACCGATAAATTAGGATCGAAAGACTTGAACATTTTGAGCTGATTGTAGAATTGCTCTTCATAGAAGTCATAGCTATCCCTGATAACCGGGACAATATTCACACCAAAATGAAGGATAACGAGCTTTACGTTCAGCTTATCCAACATTTTCCTGTAAAAACTGGTATCGGTTTTTGTGAAGTCGGTTCCGTTGCTGCCCCTGAGCGGAATGTTGTCCACGGCGATGCCCTCATTACCGTCAAGCGTAATGCCGTATATGTCAGGGCTGTGGTTTCCCTGAAAGGTAAGTCTGAAGCGGTCAACGGAACGGGGAATTTGCCAGTTCATTTCCCTAATGGAGCTGGAAGCCGGCATCATATCCGCATCAGTGGTTTTGCCCCCATAATTCATCTTTACAATGAAAGGCTCTTCATTGTATCCATAGAATACCCTGCAACGGGTGTACCGGGATGTGAGGTTAAATGCAATGGGCGAAGAGCGAATGCTTAGCCAGGATTTATACACTTCATCCTGATAATGACTGTAGTAGGGTGAATACCGTGAAAAAGACATGAGCACCCCGAAACGCCGGTGTTTGAAATTCGCCTGGTCGAGATTACGGATGGTATAACGCTCCCATTTTCCTGAAAGGGAATGTTTTAACGAGATATTTGTATTATGTGGCAATACCACAGGGAACAATCCAACGCCTGCTCCACCAAATTTTTTTTGCAACTGGTTCCTGATATAGGAAGTAATCCGGTCACCTTCAATTTGAGAGTCACCGTAATGCAAAATTCTTATAAGCTCATCGTTGTTTGGCAGTTTTTCCATAGAACGATAAAAAGGATGGAGCACTTCCGGATTGTTACCGGGATATTGCAAGGGGTTGACATGTTCTGTGGTTTCTGTTTGACTCATTGGTTTTGAGGTATCGGCAGGCATATCTTCCTGTTTTGGTGCTTCTTTTTGACCAGCCAAAGTATCAGTTTTCTTTGTTTCCGGAAGTGTGTCCTTCATAACTGGTGCTAAGGTATCTACAGGCATATTATTATGAACAATGTTTGAAATATCCTTATAATCTTTCTGTTCATCGTTCATAAGCTGTTTCCATGACGGGAATTCAATTGTAAATTCAGGTGTAATACGAATGCCACCAGGGGGGGAGTAATAGCTGATTAAGACAATAAGAGCCAGGATGGTAAGAAAAGTCAGAAAGATTTTATAAGGTTTCATCATCCTGATGTGTTTTTAATGTTCGTAATCCTGGCTATTAGCCTTTACCCGTAATACCGGATCTAACGGGGTAATGTTTCACCCGGTTATTGAAAAAGGAATGAAAATATGGCAGATCAGGTTTTTTTCTTGATTTTCAAGTATTGTCCGGCTTTTATTTTACGGGCATTGGGAAGATTGTTCAGTTTTATGATATCTTTTTCGGTAACACCGGGATACTTTCTGGCAATGTCCCATAAGGTATCACCGTATTTTACCTTATAATAGATATAGTCTTTGTTGGGTTCATCCTGTTCCCGTACCTGGGTTTGTGTTTCTACCGGGGCTCCGATTCTACTTTGTTTTTCTTCGAATGAAAGCGAGTTGAGCTTCTCATAGTAACTTTCCCTGTTCTTAGGGACGTAAACCACAAGTTTTTGTCCTACGCGGATCATACTACCCCTCATGTTGTTCCAGCGCCTTAGCTGGGAAGCCCTCACATTGAACCACTCGGCTATATAGCCCAGGTTATCGCCGCTCTTTACTTCATAATAGACTTTGGCTTTTCCTGTTGGTGTTTGGTGGACGAAACGGGATCGGCTCGGATCCTTGATAATATCCTCACTAAAGAAGACAGCGTCCTTGTAGTTGTAAATGGAATCTTGCATTTGTATGAATTTCCCTGTATTTTCCATGGGAAGCTTCAGGGAAAATGTATGTTGATCCGAAGCTGGAATGAGATTTCTTCTGTACTGCGGATTCAGATCCTGGAGTTGTTTGAGCGGGATATTAAGAACCTCCGAAACCTGTTTGAGATGTAATTTTTGCTTCACATGCAATGTATCGGTAAGATAAGGTATATCAATTTCTTTTCTGTACAGGTTGTGGTCTTCATGATAATTCATCATGTACATGGCAGCCACCAACGCAGGAAAATACCCCCTTGTTTCATAGGGTAGGTAGTAATAGAGATCCCAGAAATTTTTCTTGCCGCCGGCCCTGTATATGGCCTTTCTTACATTGGTCGGACCACAATTGTATGCAGCAATTGCAAGATCCCATTCCCCGAATATCTCATAAAGATCTCTCAGATATTTTGCAGCAGCATAAGTGGCTTTCAAAGGATCCCTCCGTTCATCAACAAAGGAATTGATGGTCAGGCCATATAGCTTTCCTGTACCATACATAAACTGCCAAAGACCGGTTGCCCCGGCCCTGCTGACAGCCCTTGGGTTAAGTGCGGATTCGATTACGGCAAGATATTTCAGTTCAAGGGGGAGTTCGTATTCATCAAAAACCCTTTCAAAAATCGGAAAGTAGTATTCCTTCAGCCCCAGCATGATCTCAACCTTTTCCCTTCTTTCCACCGTATAAACATGGATAAAATTTCTTATAATTTGATTATAGCTTAAATCAATGGCTGATTGAAGATTGTGTATTCTTTCTATATATACGGAATCCGGGTAAACCGGGGCGGAGGTATCGTGCGTTGAGTATTTGGTATCTTCAGTGATGAAATCGGATTTTTCAAGGTAATGTTGTTGTAGCAGGTCATCAACATTTTCCGCAAAACTCTTATCAATCCTTTTCACTTCAGGATAAACATCACTTTGCGTTTCCGCTGTATGTGGAGCCCAAACCATAAGGACTCCCGCAACTATAGCAAGCAATAATCGATTCATAGGGCTTTATATTTATAGCTGCTAAAATAACAAATATTAGAAATTAATGGAAAACTTTATGCCCGGAACGACATGATAATTTTTTGAATGGATGGGGGAAGGCTGAAACTGCATTGAAATGTCTTCGCTCACATCGAAGTTGAACATATAGGCATCCACCGTGGCATCAATAACCTGAACCAGGTACCACCCGGCCATAATGAGCAGGTTCATGTCACGGAACCTGCGATAATAATCCTTGGCCCTTTGTAATCCTTCTTTGGTGGTAATGCCATTATATTCTTGAATTTCACCATTTACAAAGCGGGTAAACGCTGATTTGTATTCTTCATAATGGCTGGCATTGAAGTCATAGGCATAATAAATAACCCCTGCTCCTATATAGACCAGGGGTACTTTCCAGATTTTATTATTATATACCTGCCCCATTCCGGGAAGGGTAGCCGATAACAAGGCTGCCTTCCTCGGTGAGTGCTCTTCAGCTAGAGTATCTGAAGGGGCATCCTGATTTACCGTTGTATCCTGAATTACCGTTGTGTCTGTTTCCTGACAATAACAAACACTTTGGCCCGCTATAAAGACAATCATCGTAGCACCTGCAATGCCAATCCATCTTATCAAACCTTTTCTCCACAATTTCCAGATTGTTTTATAACCAGAACTTCTTATTCTTCATTATTATTGTCGATGATTGACATAATCCTTTCCAGGTCTTTGTCCGACCTGAAAGGAATAATGATTTTACCTTTTCCGTTGTTGTTTCTTCTAAGCTGAATGTTTGTATTGAAATGGCTGGACAGGTGATTTTTGACCTGTTTGTATTCTTCGGGCAATTCAGTTTTGGGTGCAGCAGAACGTTTTTTCTTTTTCTGCTCCTGCTGGCTGATCTCTCTTATGATCTCCTCGGTTTTTCTTACCGAAAGGCCTTCATCCAGAATTCTGTAATACGCTTTAAGCTGTTGTTCCGGATCTTCAATGTTGATCAGCGTCCGGGCATGACCCATGGATATTTTTCTGTCTCTGATTCCCAGCTGAATTTCTGCCGGCAGCCTAAGCAGGCGCAAATAGTTGGAAATGGTAGCCCGCTTCTTACCAACCCGTGTGCTCAGATTTTCCTGGGTCAGCTCACACTCTTCAATGAGTCGCTGATAGCTGATGGCCACTTCAATGGCATCCAGATCCTCGCGCTGGATGTTCTCCACCAGCGCCATTTCGAGCATAGCCTGATCGTCGGCCGTTCTGATGAATGCCGGGATGGTTTTTATACCTGCTATTTTGGCTGCCCGGAACCGTCTTTCACCTGTTATAAGCTGAAATTTGGATTCGTTGATCTGCCTTACGGTAATGGGCTGAATGACGCCAATCTCTTTTATTGAGCTGGCCAGGTCGTTTAAGCCCTCCTCGTTGAAATTGGTTCTGGGCTGATAGGGATTCACTTCAATGTTCTCCAGTTCGATTTCATTGACGGCATCCACATGATACCTGTTTTCATTCCCGGCATCTTCAATCAAGGCGCCCAGCCCTTTTCCTAGTGCATTTCTTTTAGCCATTTCTGATTTGGATTGTTATTGAATGTTTTTTTAATTGGCTACTTTGTCTTTATTTGGAATCTTTGTCTTATCGTTTTTCTGAAGCAGCTCTCTCGCAAGGTTCAGATGATTGACAGCCCCCTTGGAATTGGCATCGTACATAACCACGGGTTTCCCATAACTCGGGGATTCTCCAAGCTTGATATTTCTTTGAACGATGGTTTCAAATACCATGGACTGGAAATGTTTCCTGACTTCATCTACCACCTGGTTTGAAAGTCTCAGTCTGGCATCATACATGGTTAAAAGGAAGCCTTCAATTTCCAGGCTTGTATTCAGCCTGTTCTGGATTATTTTTATGGTATTGAGCAGTTTGCCCAATCCTTCCAGTGCGAAGTACTCACATTGCACGGGTATGATCACCGAGTCGGCGGCCGTTAAGGCATTTACGGTAATAAGTCCGAGCGAAGGAGAGCAGTCAATCAACACAAAATCATAATCATCTTTCACTTGTTCAGTGACTTTCTTGAGCATGTATTCCCGGTTCGGCTGATCAAGCATTTCAATTTCCGAACCCACCAGGTCAATATGCGAGGGGATGATGTCAAACCCTTCCGTGTCGCTGTTTAAAATGATGTTTTTGGGATCGATATCATCGTTCAGACATTCATAAATGCTGGTTTTGATCGACCGGATATCAAATCCCGTGCCTGATGTGGCGTTTGCCTGAGGATCCGCGTCTATAAGCAGTACTTTATACTCAAGTACAGCCAGGCTTGCACCAAGATTAATGGCCGTAGTAGTTTTTCCTACTCCTCCTTTTTGATTTGCTAAAGCTATTACTTTTCCCATATCATTGAATTTATAATGTTTTAACACACAACGCAAACATGCCATTAGACATTTTCAAAAATACAATTTTATGGGTGATTTATGGCAGGCAGCGGGAATAGTTGTAAACAATCATTTTTGAATTATAAACATTTTTTTAACATTGGACTGTTAACTCTGAAAATAATATGCTTATATTCAAATTGTAAGAAAAATGTCTACTTTTCCAATTGGATATGATCCCGGCTCTCTTCAAGCAGTTGTTCTTTATTTACCGGAACTATCCCGGCTTTCTCGCATACCTGGCCGCCACCTATATTGGAAATTTCTGCAATCGTCCAGGGGGATAAATCCGCGGCAAGACCAACTGCTGCTATACCAATGATGGTATCACCTGCACCTGAAACATCGGAGATATCCCTTATTTTAGCCCGGATTCTTTTGGAGTTCGTGCCATTGCTGATGAATATCCCTGCTTCAGATAAGGTAACCATCATCCACTGGATGTTTTGTTCTTTATGCATGACCCTTGCGGCTTTTAATATCCCTTCTTCATCGGTTTTTTCAAGGGTATCCAGTTTAAGTCCTTCAACCAGCTCCTTGAAATTGGGCTTGAAAAGGGTGACATTTTTATATAGGAGATAATTCCTTTTTTTGGGATCGACCAGGGTAGGAATGCCCTTGTCGTTAGCACGCTCCACAATCTTGTCAATGATTACCGGTGTGATGGAACCCTTGTCATAATCCTCGAAAACAATGGCATTCAATTGTTCGTTGTTGATGATGTAAAGCAGATGATTCAGAAATGCCTGTTCGGTCTCCGAATCCAGCGGTTCATTGACTTCTTCATCTATTCTTAGCAGATGTTGATTATGACTGATGATCCTGGTTTTTATGGTAGTTGACCGGCTGTTCGATTCAAAAATTCCCTGTTTGCTCAAATGATTTTCCCTAAGCAGCTTCTTAAACAGTATGGCTTTTTCTCCGTTGCCAATGGCAGAGGCCAGTATGGGCTCTGCACCGAGTGCCTTTATGTTTAATGCTACATTGGCTGCTCCACCCAGCCGGCTTTCTCTTCTGGTTTTTGTGATAACCGGCACAGGTGCCTCAGGAGATATGCGTTCTACATCACCCCATAAATAGGAATCAATCATGGAATCCCCGATCACAAGAATTTTCTGTTCGTTGAATGCGTCAAAAGCATCTTTGATATCGCGATAGTTCACTTTGGTAATTTTTTATTCAATTTTCAGGGTGTAAATATAGTCTATTTGCCCTTCCATCTAAATGAGTCTTATCATATTTGGTGAAAGATACTTTCCGAATTCATAAATAATATTTGAATTTTATACAAATTGTTAGTATTTTCATAGACCTATTACGTTAAATGGATTAAGCACCCGTGAAGTCTGTATATCTGCTTTTTCTGTTGGTTTTGGGATATTTACCCAAAATTTTTGCTTCCAATGATCTGGTTGCCATAGGTGCCCGCTCTGCTGGTATGGCCAATGCAGGTGTTATGTTATCCGATTTTTCAAGCGTTTTTAATAACCAGGCCGGGCTGGCTTTTCTGAAGTCTACTTCTATTGGGTTCCATCACAGAAGCGGATTTGTCAGGGAAATGGACAGGCAGGCGTTGGGCATTGTCATACCCACCTCCAGTGGGACATTGGCTTCTTCTTTTTCCTATTATGGATATGCTCATTATCATGAAACCAAGGCAGGGCTTGCTTATGGAAGGTTCCTGGCAGAACACCTGTCTGCAGGGGTCCAGATTGACTATTTTAATACCAGGATTACCGGGATATATGGCAGAGCTGATGTGTTAACCTTCGAAATCGGTATGATGTACAAGATTACCGGGCAGTTATATGTGGGAAGTCATGTATTCAATCCTGTCAGGATGGACATTGGTGAAATGGAAGAGAAGATTCCAACTGTTTTCAGGCTGGGTTTGGGTTATCATTTTGCTGAAAACGTGCTGGTTTGTCTGGAAGCAGAAAAAGACCTGGAAAAACAGGTAGTACCCAGGGCGGGTATCGAATATCAACCTTTGGGCCGGGTTTTTATCCGTACCGGAATTTCAGCGAACCCGGTTATGAATTTCTTTGGCCTGGGGTATACATGGAGATCCTTTCATGTGGATGTGGCTTTTTCTTATCATCAAATACTGGGCTATCTGCCCGATTTCTCGTTGAAGTATGAATTTTAGGATTACAACTATCCTGGTATTCCTGGTGTTTACAGGCTCTGCATTTGGCCAGGACACCGAGATAATGCAAAACGATTTGCAGGATCTTGTTGAATCTGTTATCGGGGAGGCAGAAGGTGAACAAGATCCCGCGATCATTGCAGAAGACCTGAATTTTTACCTGGACCATCCCCTCGATCTCAATGCAGCCTCAGCGGAAGATCTGAGCCGCCTGCATATCCTCAATCCTTTTCAGATCAATAGCCTGCTGGATTATGTCAGGAAAAACGGACCTTTGCTGAGCATTTATGAATTACCCCTGGTTTATGGTTTTTCTGTAGACCTGGCTGAAAAAATCGAGCCCTTTGTAAGCCTTTCACATCAATCCACGGGAGATGATTCACCGCGTTTCGATCCAAAGAAGGCGATTGGTGACGGCAGGCATGAATTGCTTCTTAGATTTGGGAAAGTGCTGGAACAACAGGTGGGATATAGAAATTATCCTGATTCCCTGATGGAAATAAATCCCAATAAGCGTTACCTGGGAAGTGATATGAAACTTTACTCCCGCTACAGGTTACGGTACGGAGATCATTTATCTGTGGGTTGGACCATGGAGAATGATCCCGGCGAGGAGTTGTTTTCAGGCAGCAACCCTTATGGCTTTGACTTTAATTCTTTACATCTTTTTGTATCGGATGCCAAATGGATTGACCGTCTGGCAATAGGTGATTATAAGGTTCGTTACGGACAGGGTCTAATTGCCTGGACAGGCTTTACACCGGGCAAATCATCCATGGTGATGAAAATGATGAAGAACATCCATCGGATTGATCCCTATACTTCAAAGAATGAAAATCTTTATTTCCGGGGTGCAGCGATGGAGAAAAAACTGGGATCTTTTCGGGGATCTTTTTTTTATTCCAACAGAAACCTTGATGCCAATGTTCTTGATCTTCCTGGATCAGAAGACCTGGTGGTCTCTTCTTTATTAGAAACGGGGTATCACCGGTTGCCCAGGGAATTGAAAGACGAAGATGTAATGAAGGAACAGGTGATGGGCGGCAGCTTTTCATGGAATAATCCCATCCTGCGGGTATCTTTAAATGGAATCCATACCCGTTTTGATGGAGAACTCAGAAAAGGGAAAAGGCCCTACCAGATGTATGATTTTTCTGGTAGCCGGAATTCAAACCTGAGTCTGGATTATCGGTTGTCACTTGGCAGGTTCTACCTCTTTGGAGAAGAGGCTTTAAGCAGGGGAGGGGGTATAGCTTTTTTAAACGGCCTCTACGGCCAGTTGACTTCAGAAATGGGAATGGTAATGCTGCACCGGTTGTATGATAAAAGATATCATGCCCTGTATTCTGGTGCTTTTTCTGAAAGTACGGACAATCAAAACGAGTCGGGATTGTATATGGGTGTTCAGGTCGATCTCCTGCCTTCGTTAAGATTGAAAGGATATATGGATGCATACCAGATTCCCTGGTTGAGTTATTTAACTGATGGGCCTTCAGAAGGATGGGAATTCATGATGGATACGGAATATGAATTTGGTCAGAAATCATCTTTGAATTTACGAATTCGCAGTGGAGAGGATCTTAAAAATCAATTGCCTGCCGGCCGTAAACTTGCAACCCTCGAAACCCATAAGAAAACCAATATAAGATGTCACTTGCAATACCATCTAAATGAAAAGATTATTCTTAAGAACCGCGTTGAAAAAGTTTTTATCCGGTCAGCAGAAAAATCATCGGGTATCATGGTTTACCAGAATATTGGTTTTAAGCCTGATAAAGGGCCGTTTGGCCTGGACTTCAGGTATGCGGTTTTTGATACCGATAATTATGATAGTCGCGTATACGCTTATGAAAATGATGTTTTATATGCTTTTTCCGTGCCTGCATTTTATGGGAAAGGATACAGAACTTACATCAACTTGAAATATAGTTGTAAACATACGGACTGGTGGTTAAAGTTTGCCCGAACCGGATATACCGACCGTGAAACCATCGGAACAGGTTTGAACCGGATTAATGGAAACACGAAAACCGAACTGCGTTTGCAGGTTCGCCTGAAATTCTGATAACACCTGTCTTATTCCTTTATTTTGATGTCTTTGATGTTGAGCTGAAGGGTCCGGTTACCCCGGAAGTTGTTTTCTTCCACGGAGAAACAAATGTCAAAGAGGTTGCCCCTATGTATGCTGGGGTAGTGGTTTGCCTGCTGAAAGGCTATGGCAGGAAATATCTTACCGGGATTGTCCTGCTGGACAAGCGACAATTTGATGTGTTCCTTGTTGGCCCCAACCAACCGGGCATCGCCAGTATCCCTGACATTTCTGGCCACAAAAACGGGAGCGAGGTTTTGTGGGCCGAAAGGCTGGAATTGCCTGAGAATGCCGTAAAACTTTTCGGTAATATCGCTGAATCCAATCTCCGAGTCGATTTCGAGGTGGGGGATAAGCTGGTCATCGGAAATGTTCTGTTCTACTATATGCTCAAACCGTTGTCTGAATTTGTCAATGTTGTTAATTTCCATTGTCAGGCCTGCAGCATAGGTGTGTCCGCCGAAATTCTCAATCAGGTCACTGCACTGGTTGAGTGCTTCGTATATGTCAAAACCGGGAACGGACCTGGCTGAACCTGTTGCCAGGCCATTGGAAGCAGTCAGAATGATGGTGGGACGGTAGTATATTTCGATCATTCTTGAAGCCACAATGCCCACCACTCCCTTGTGCCAGCGAGAGTTGTAAAGCACTGTTGATTTCCTTTCCTGAAAACCGGGTTCGCTGGAAATCATTTTAATGGCATCCTGTGTGATGTTCCTGTCGATGTTTTTCCTTTCATCATTGCATGAATTCACCTTTCTGGCCATATTATCGGCCTTCATCTTATTGGTAGTAATGAGCAGGTCAACTGCGTTCCTGCCCGATTCCAGCCTGCCGGTTGCGTTTATGCGTGGTCCGATTCGAAAAACAATGTCTTCCACCACAATTTCATGATGCTTGTCGCCAAGTCCGGATACATCGATAATGGCTTTCAGGCCCGTACGGGGATTGTTGTTTAGCTGCTTCAAACCGAAAAAAGTAAGTATTCTGTTTTCATCGATGATGGGCACTATATCAGAGGCGATGCTCACTGCCACCAGGTCGAGAAAAGGATAGAGCTCTTCCAGTTCCACGTTATTGGTTCGCGAAAAGGCCTGTAGCATTTTAAAACCCACACCGCAGCCGCTTAATTCCTTGAAAGGATATGTGCAGTCTTTTCTTTTGGGATCCAGCACTGCAACAGCATTGGGCAAACTTTTTTCGGGGGTATGGTGGTCGCATATAATGAAATCAATGTTCAGGCTGTTGGCATATTCTATTTTTTCAACAGCCTTAATGCCGCAATCCAGGGCTATAATCAGCGAAACCTTATTGTTTGCTGCATAATTGATGCCTTTGTACGATACGCCATAACCTTCGGCATATCGGTCGGGAATATAGTAATCCAGATTGGAATAGAACTTTTTTAAAAAAGAGTAAACCATAGCCACGGAAGTGGTGCCATCAACATCGTAATCACCGTAAATCAGTATTTTTTGATTGCATTGAATGGCTTTTTCAATGCGTTCGATTGCCCGGTTCATATCCTTCATCCGAAAGGGATCGTAGAGACTCTGCAGACTTGGCCGGAAAAACTTTTTGGCCTGGTCAAACGTCTTAATTCCTCTTTGAACCAATAATGTAGCCAGGAGATTGTTGATGTTTAAAATCTCTGCAAGGTGCTCCACCTCATTCTGATTCACTCCGGGCCTGGTTACCCACCTTTTTTCCATGGATTCCGGGTTTTGATTATTCAACAAACTCCATATCAAAAATTTTCATAAGATTTGATTTGAGTATTCCTTTTGCCTCTTCCAAATTCACTTTTTTCCCGAGTTCTTTTTCCAAAGAGGTCACCCCTTTGTCGGTAAAGCCGCAGGGATTAATATAATTGAAATAATTGAGGTCTGTGTTTATATTGAATGCAAATCCGTGCATGGTAACAAAATGGCTTGCTCTGACACCAATAGCGCATATCTTCCTGGATTTTTCGGGATTGTCAATATCGAGCCAGACGCCAGAAGATTTTTCAAGGTGTTGGCCTTCAATGCCGTAACTTTTAAGTGTTTCAATTACTGCTTCCTCCAGATGATAAATATACCTTTTGACCTGCAGATTAAATTGTTCCAGGTCAAAAATCGGATATCCCACGATCTGTCCGGGTCCATGGTAGGTTATATCCCCGCCCCGGTTGATTTTGTAATAGGTGGCATTGATTTTTTTCAGAAAGTCTTCGTTGATCAGGAAATTGTTTTCCTGTCCGCTTTTTCCCAGCGTATAAACATGGGGATGTTCACAAAATAAAAGGTAGTTCAGCGGTTTGTTTTCCGGCTGACCATTCATTCTTTTTTCTTTCAGCAGGGTGTTGAAAAGCTTTTCCTGGTAATCCCATGCCTCTTTGTAATCAGTTTTTCCTAAATCTTCAAACTGAACTTGTGCTTTCATATCATCCTCCTTATGCGTTTACATGTTTATCAGCATGATATGAAGAGCGAACCAATGGGTGGCTTTCTACAAAACGAAATCCTTTCTTCAGGCCTTGTTCTTTGTATTTATCAAATTTTTCCGGTTCTAAGAATCGGTCAACAGGAAGATGCTCCACCGTAGGCTGAAGATACTGACCAATGGTAAATATCTTGCAACCCACCTCAATAAGATCATCCATGGTTTGATAAATTTCTTCTTCTGTTTCTCCAAGACCTGCCATAATTCCCGATTTGGCAATGATTCCGGAGGAAGCAATTCGCCTGATAACCTGCAGGCTTCTGTCATATTTTGCTTTCGTCCTTATTTTTCGGGTCAGTCTTTCAACCGTTTCCAGGTTGTGGGAGATCACCTCCGGTTGAGTATGGATGACCTGGTCAATGAGATCGGGATCTCCATCAAAATCGGGGATGAGGGCTTCGATGGTGATTCCGGGATTTTGCTCTTTGACTTTCAGTATGGTATCAGCCCATATGCCGGCTCCGCCATCACTAAGATCATCACGATCGACAGAAGTGATTACTGCATGCCGGATGCCCATAAGTCTTATGGTTTCGGCCACCCTTTCGGGTTCTCCTGGATCCGGTGAAGCGGGTTTCCCGGTTTTTACCCCGCAGAATTTGCAGGACCTTGTACAGATTTCACCCAGGATCATGAAAGTTGCCGTTCCACGGTTCCAGCATTCACCTATATTTGGGCATTTGCCACTTGTACAAATTGTATGGAGGTTGTAATGATTCAGTGTGTTCTTCATTCTGGAGTAGCTCTCTCCTTTTGGCATCTCCATTTTCATCCATCGGGGCAGTCTCTGGTAGTCCTTATATTTTGTATGCATTGAATCAACAATTTTTAAAGTTCCTTTAAAATCGGGAACTTTTCACTTTTTACAAGTTATTTTTAACTTTAGGCAAAGTTAATATTTATATTAGTTATATCATTGAAAACAGTTAATATCTTGCATCGGCCATGAAAAAATATGCGCTTTTACTCATTGTGTCTGTTCTTGTTGCTACCGGCATTTCGGGACAGGAAACCCAGGTATGGGAAACAGGTAAAAATCAGGAAATAAAAAACCTGGTCTTAACGCATCCCACGTTATACAATCTGAAAGCCATGAAAAACCTTCTTGATCAAAATCTTTTATCTCTTGATGGTTACAGATTGATCGGGGCCTTTCACAAGCACGAGCGATATGATTATGAGCAATCGAGAAATTATATTGATACTGCTTCTTTTCCCGGTGTTGAGGTTTACCTTCATGAATTTAAGGATACCATTTACCGGCAGGTGATCTACCGGGAGAATGCGCTTAGTGATGATTACAGAAAGATCCTCGAAAATTCGGAAGGGGTGGTGTTTTTTGGGGGACCTGATCTGCCACCAAAAGTTTACGGGGAGAAAACCAACCTCCATACCTCTATCTACGATCCTTGCAGGCATTATTTTGAACTCTCCTTTCTCTTCCACCTTCTCGGCGGTTATCAGGACGGTGAATTTGAACCCTTGCTCAGTGAATATCCGGATTATTTGATCTATGGGTTTTGCCTGGGTATGCAGACCATGAATGTAGCCACAGGTGGAACAATGATACAGGATATTCCTTCAGAGATTTACAACCTGCAATATGTGGAAGATTTGCTAAAACTAGATCCTGCCAGGTTACACAGAAACTATCACAACAGGTTAAGCATTGAGGAGGATCTGCTGAGCGGACATTTTCACAGGATAAACCTGAAAACTCCATTCTTTTCTGGTGAACCTGAGCTAAAGAATGCTACGCCTTCCGTGTATAGCAACCATCATCAGGCTGTAGATGACATTGGAAAGGGTTTTCAGATAGCAGCTGCTTCTATGGACGGCAAAGTGGTGGAAGCACTGAGGCATGAAAAATTCAGCAATGTTCTGGGTGTACAATTTCATCCCGAAGCTGTCTTTCTTTATGATGAAGAGGACAATTTTCGTATCAGTCCTGATGATACCTCATTTATGACAGGACCTGAAATGCTTAAAAAAACCAACAGCCTGGAGTTCCACCGCAAATTCTGGAAAGAATTTCAACAGAAGCTGAATATAGAAAAAGATTAAAACAGCCATTTTATTTTTGATCAGCGGTTAAAATCCAGTACTGCATTGTAGTCCAGATCGCTGTTGTGGGGACGAATGGCTGCTCCCATCTCCGAAAAATTGCCCAGGAGTACCTTTCTGTGGCCCAGAGAAGGAACAAATTTATCCACAAGTAAATTGAGCACCACATCAAAACCATTATTATTGCCATAATCACAGGCCTCGGCATCGTAGTCTTTCTTACAGTTTATCCGGTCATGTCCTTTCAATCCTCTGTTCCCGGCTTCTACCGCCCAGCATTCAGCAGTTTTGAACAACTGATAATCGGGCCTGAGAATGTTTTTGGGTTTCATCCCGGCCAGTTTCCTGAAAAGGCTTAAATAGTAGTAACTATTAGAGGTTTCCTCCTCATAGGTCCGGTTATAATAGGTAACATTTTTGTTGTAGAGCTTGTAGCGGATCAGCCCATCACCGTTGTTTGTTCCTATGAATTTACTGATGTTTTGAAGGGTCAGAAGCTCCGGACGGTTTTGTGAGAGATGGTTGTATAAACCGGTATAGTTGATATTGAAGCGAAATCTCTGGCCCCCGTTGTTTTTTTGCATGGTTATCTTTTCAATAAACCTTTCTTCCACCTCTTTGGGTAGTTCATTCATGTAAATTCTGTGTACCGGTAAATTGTAAAATTCTTCCTTTGTTAGCGCCTGACTGTAATTATTGACTCTAAGGGTATCGTAAACCGGGATGATTACTTCGATTTCTCCGTGATATCTAACATGCAGGCGGGGTTTTATGAAGGTTTGAAGGAACAGATCAGGGTTCATACGCACCATGTTCAGGTAGTAATAGATCATCTTCTCTTCTTTAGTGAGATAATCCTCATTTTTGGCCGAATTGGCCATCCGGTATTTGGGATTGTCCCATTTATGCAATCGCTCCTCAGGCTGAAGGTAATGCTCATTGATCAGCTTTTCAATTTCCTGGCTATAGTATTCCTTGTTTAATTCTTCCTGTATAACGTTTGATCTCAGGATTTTCATGAAATGATCATCATTGAAGGCATACTGATTCACGAATATGGGATCGGAATCATCAAAAGTTTGATGCAGGGCGTCAAAATATTCTTCGGCCCGCTTCTGCATTCCCAGATTGTACCATCTTTCTGCTTTTTCAAATATGGTTTGCTGTATCTCGCTGAGTTCATCAGTAAAAAAGCTTTGATCCCTGACATCCTGCTTTTCAATTTTCTTGTTTGCCTTATCCAGTATATCCAGGGTATGAAGAAGCGGATCATCCTTTTCTTTTTTCAATTCCTGGTTTTCCGGCATCCTATAAAATGAAAGACCCTGGAAAATCAATCCGTAGGGATCATTCTGCTCTGCTGCGAGGTTGTAACACTCCTGGTAGTTCTGATTTTGATATAATTTTTTAAGGTTCTCGTAATTTCCATTCTCTGCAAATATTAATCCTACATTTCCTGCGATCAGTCCTATGATCATTATGAGTCGTAACATTCATTCGTTTATTTAAGGTTTCTATTTTTAACGAAAAAAAGATCCTGTTGTTTTATTCGCAATGGTTGCTGAGTGGAAAAAATAAACTTTTTCAAATACGCTTTGTTAACACTTCCTTGTCAATTACCGGAAGAATGTTTGGTTCTCCAAGGAATATCTTGTAAAATTTGTATTTTTATCATATATAAAATTCTAAAATAATAAAATATGCTCGAGTCGAAACTTTTGGTACAGATTTTATTGTCACTGGCTGGCCTTTTGGGTGTTATAATAAGCATCAGGTTAACCAAAAGGGTGGTGCGGCGGTTCGGGAGGAGGCACGATTTTCATGAGCGGCGGTTTTTCTATGTAAACAAGATTACCTCTATCTTATACACCATACTTTTTCTACTTATAATCTCTATTATCTGGGGTTTCGACATTGAAGGCCTTCCCATCTATTTTGCTTCCTTTTTTGGATTGGTTGGCGTAGCCTTTTTTGCCACCTGGTCTGTGCTGAGCAATATTACTGCCTCTATGATTATATTTTTCAGCTATCAGTTTCGAATTGCTGATAAAATCAGGATTCTTGATGGCGACAACTCTGTAACAGGTCGGGTTAAGGATATGAACATGTTCACAGTAATTATAGAAACGCAAGATGGCCATGTAATCAGCTATCCGAATAACCTGATTCTGCAGAAACCCATTCAGATGATCAGGGAGTAGCAAAGAAAGTCTATTTTCTAATTTTCAGCTTAAAATCCCCGAAAACCACGCTCGATTCAATATCAAAGAATCCCTTTTCTTTGTCTAATTCACCCGATTCATAGTAGGCAGAGCCAAAGGAGGTTTCATTGCCACCGGGTAACCTGGCTCCGGCAAATGCAGCATCTGCTTTAATCCTGACAGGCTGATTTTCATTCATAATTAATTCAGTACCTCCGAAGATTGTGTTGATCTTAAGCTTTTGTATTTCCCCCGTAATGTTTTCTTCACTCAGATCAACCGTTGCCTGGCCAAACAGTATGGTATATTCATTGTCCTTTGGAAGCCCCTTAAATTGGGTCTCTCCAAAGAAAATGGCATTTTCACCGCTTTTGGCATGCTGAATGGAAAAGTCACCTACAAGCAGTCGTATCCCAATATACAGGAAGATTAAAGCAATGAATAGTTTAAAAACAGGGATATCAATATCAAAAAGGATTCGAATGATAATTGATATTCCCACAAAAATTAATAAGATACCAAAAAAGATCCCAAAGCCCATTTTCATTTTTTTTAAAATGATAAGTTAAACAATGGGATAAAAATAAGGTATTTCTGGAATAAAAAAAAGTCCCTGAGGAATTTCCCCTGGGACTTGATGCAATTTTTTTTACCCGAATTATACAAATTAAGTTTTCGTTAGTTTAGTCTGACCGGGTTTTTTACTTTTTGCTTAAGCAGAGCAATGTTCAAGGCTTCCATTATGGTGTTGACAAAATGGAATTTCAATCCTTGTATATAGACATCCTTGATTTTTTCCAGATCTTTTCTGTTTTCTTCGGACAAGATGATTTCGTTGATCCCTGCTCTTTTAGCTGCCAGTATTTTTTCCTTGATGCCTCCAACAGGCAGCACTTTTCCACGCAGTGTTATTTCACCGGTCATAGCAAGGTTCTTTTTAACCTTTCTCTGTGTGAATGCAGAGGCAACTGATGTGACCATCGAGATACCGGCAGAAGGACCGTCTTTGGGGATGGCTCCTTCAGGCACATGGATGTGCAGATTCCAGTTATCAAAGATGTCTTCCTGGATGCCTATTTCACCTGCATGGGCCTTGACATACTCCAGTGCAATGGTGGCTGATTCTTTCATTACCTCACCCAGGTTACCTGTAAGGGTGAGCTTCCCTTTGCCTTTGCTCAGGCTGCTTTCAACAAACATGATTTCACCCCCGGTGGCTGTCCATGCTAAACCGGTAACAACCCCAGCAAACTCATTGCCCGAATATTTTTCCTTGAAATATTCGGGTGGGCCCAGAATATTCCTGATGTCTTCTATTCTCAGGTTTTTTCGCATGTTTTTATCCAGGGCTATCTCCTTTGCCAGGTATCTGATGATTTTGGCTATTTTCTTATCCAATAGCCTGACTCCCGACTCACGGGTATGATTTTCAATAATGTATTCCAGAACCTTCTTTGGGAAAGTGATCTGGTTCTTTTTCACGCCATGAGCCTGAAGCTGTTTGGGAACCAGATGCCGGCGAGCAATCTCCACCTTTTCTTCCACTATATATCCGCTCACATCAATCATTTCCATCCGGTCCCTGAGGGTTGGACTGATTGATTCTGTTGTATTGGCAGTGGCGATGAACATTACGTTGGAGAGATCGTATTCCAGCTCCAGGTAATTGTCATAAAACGTGCTGTTTTGTTCCGGATCCAATACCTCAAGCAGTGCCGATGAGGGATCGCCGTGAAAGTCCCTTCCCACTTTATCAATCTCATCGAGAATGAAAACGGGATTGGATGACTTGGCTTTCTTAATGTTCTGAATGATCCTGCCAGGCATGGCTCCGACATAGGTTTTCCTGTGACCACGGATTTCGGCTTCATCCCTCAGGCCTCCCAGTGACATTCTGACGTATTTACGATCAAGCGACCTGGCAATGGATTTACCAAGAGAGGTTTTCCCAACTCCCGGCGGTCCATACAGGCAAAGAATCGGTGATTTGAAATCACCTTTAAGCTTTAAAACCGCTAGATATTCCAGTATTCTTTCCTTAACCTGTTCAAGGCCGAAATGGTCTTCATTCAATATCCGCTCTGCCCTTTTCAGATCGTAATTGTCTGTAGTGAACTCGTTCCAGGGAAGTTCAAGCAGCGTATTCAGGTAATTGAGCTGTACCGAATATTCCCCGGCAGCGGGGTTTAACCGTTGTAGCTTTTCCAGTTCCTTATCAAAAACTTCCTGGACTTCCTTTCCCCAATTTTTGTTTTTGGCCTTTTCCTTGAGGTTTTCCACTTCCTGTTCCAGCGGGCTGCCCCCAAGTTCATCCTGAATGGTTTTCATTTGCTGCTGTAGCAAATATTCCCGCTGCTGCTTGTCCATGTCGTTTTTTACTTTCGACTGGATGTCGCTCTTAAGCTCCAGCATCTGCACTTCTTTGGTCAGATGCTCCAGCAAATTCACACCCCTTTCCTTCAGATCATCCGTTTCAAGCAATTGTTGTTTATCCTTGAGCTCAATATCGCTGTTGGAACAGATGAAATTGATCAGGAAAGTGGAATTTTCGATGTTTTTCACAGCAAATGATGCCTCCTGGGGAATGTTGCTCGAGAGATTGATGATTTTCAGTGACAGGTCTTTGAGCGAACCGACAATCGCTTCAAATTCTTTACCCTGGGCCTGACGCTTTTTGTCTTCAATCGTGGTGACTGTACCTTTGAAGTAAGGATCACGCTCAATCAGTTCATTAAGATGAAAACGTTTTTTCCCCTGTATGATCACTGATGTGCTCCCGTCGGGCATTTCCAGTATTTTGATGATCTGGGCAATGGTTCCTGTACTGTAAAGGTCATTAAACCCCGGTTCTTCTGTATTTGGATCTTTCTGGGCTATGGCTCCAAGAAACCTGTCGTTATTGTATACCTCATCAATTAGTTTTAATGATTTTTCCCTGCCTACAGTAATAGGAAGGATAACCCCTGGGAAGAGCACTGTGTTTCTTAATGGCAGAATGGGTATGGTTTCAGGAACTTCCACCTTATTCATCGATTCCTCTTCCTCATCGGTTATCAGGGGTATGAATTCCGACTTTTGTGTTTCTTCTTCAGAGAAGATTAAATCCTGCCAGTCACTATTCTGATGCTTTTTCCAACTCATATCTTAGCTTGCTTATCCTTTATGTTATTACTGTCAAAATGACGTTTAACTTAATGATGTTCTTTTTTGCCATGGATGGTCAATAGTTGTGCCAAAAAATGAAGCAACACCGAGCTTTTTCCTTTTATATTGAACAGCTTGTACTCCGGAATGGTTTACCGTATAAGGAATGGCTAGAATTGCCTGAACTTGCCGGTTCTTTGAAAAATCTCCCTGAGAATTTCTTTTTCTTTATCATCCAGACTTTTGTTCTTTTTTTCCATCACTCTGTTGGCCACATCAAAAGCCTTGTCCGGTTGGTATTCCTTAAATCCTTTGGCTCCGCCCCATGAAAATGAAGGTACGAAATTTCTCGGGAAACCTTCCCCAAATATGTTGGCATTAACTCCGATAACGGTTCCTGTATTAAACATGGTATTGATTCCACACTTGCAATGGTCACCCATAATCAATCCGCAATATTGTTGGTGGGTATCGATGAATTTTTCTTCTGCATAATTCCACATCTTCACCGTTGCATAGTTGTTTTTGAGATTGGAATTATTGGTATCGGCTCCAAGATTGCACCATTCACCCAACACTGAATTCCCCAGAAATCCATCGTGGCCCTTATTGGTAAAGGCAAATAATACGGAATTGTTCACTTCACCACCTACTTTGCATTCGGGTCCTATTGTAGTGGGGCCGTAGATTCTGGTACCCATTTTCAATACAGCGTTTTCGCATAGTGCCATTCCTCCTCTGATAACGGAACCCTCCATGATTTCGGCATTTTTTCCTATATATATCGGACCAAAGGTTGTATTTAAGGTAGCAAATTCAACTTTTGCCCCGGGCTCCAGAAATATGGGGTTTTCACCAAGAAGATTGTTCGTGGAACTCAGAGTTTTTGATTCCCTGTTTTCGGTTATCAAAGAAAGATCTTCTTCTATGGCTTTCCCGTTATATTTGAAAATCTCCCATGGATAATTTAATTTAACGATGTTTTCATTCTGAAGCTCTATTATGTCAATATCCCTGAGCTTTTTGTCGTAAAAATCATCAATCTTTTCTTCAGTCAGCCTGGCAGCTATTATTTCATTTCTGTAAACCAGTGCCTGGTTGTTGGTCAGTTGATGCAGGTGATTCACCATTTCCCTGCCCGGAACCACAGCTCCATTGATAAGAATATTCTGTGATTCGGTATTCAAGGGATATTTTTCTGCAAGATAATCCTGGGTAAGATAACTACAGGTTGTTTGAAGACGTTTTTCCCATTTTTCTCTTATCGTCAGGATGCCCATTCTAATTTCAGAAACTGGCCTGGTAAAAGTTAAAGGGAGGAGATTTTCCCAACTGTAGTCATCAAAAAGAATATAATTCATCTTCATTATGCCGTTGGCAAAAGCAGCCTGTCACATCAACCTTCCTTGCCGGTAATATTGAGGATAATTCCTCATGAATACCTTTCTGCTGCAAGATATAAAAATAATTTAAAATGTCTGGTTCAATCAAAAAAAAGCCCCGATTTTTCGGAGCTTTTTATATTCGGGAATTATTCCTTGCTTTTGCTCTTTCGTTTTTCGTAATGCTTCTTGTACTTGTTCATGAACTTATCAACCCTTCCTGTGCTGTCAACCAATTTCCTTTTACCCGTATAAAAGGGATGTGAGGTATCGGAAATTTCCAGTTTAACCAGGGGATATTCATTTCCGTCATCCATGGTAATGGTATCATTGGTATTCACTGTAGATCTGGCCAAGAATGTATCGCCATTCGACATATCTTTGAATACCACTAATCTATAATTTTTGGGATGCACATCCTTTTTCATTTTCCTATATTTTCTGGTTTCTACATTCAAACAGGCTGCAAAAATACAGATGATTATTAAAAAAACAAAACTTCATTCCCATAAATTGTAGTTTTTTGTTTTTTGTTACAAATTGAACCACTGTTCAACCTCAAATTGCCGGAAATCTTTATGAATAAATTCATTCAGATGTTTGTCATATTCATAGTCTTTTTTCCATTGTTCAGCATTTTCAACAATGCTTTCAAGGGCATGGCTGAAGTAATGAACTTCTTCATCCCTTGCTGTTGGATGCAAAGACCATCTTACCCAACCCGGTTTTTTTGACTTGTCGCCCTGGTTGATCAATTCGGTGATCTTTTTAGAATCCTGATAACTTACGTTAAGAAGGTAATGACCGTAAGTACCGGCACAGGCACACCCACCCCTGACCTGGATGCCAAAGCGATCGTTCAGTAATTTTACAATTAAATTATAATGTATGGTATCATGGTAAAAACTGAAAACACCAAGCCGGTCTTCGGTGTGGTCAGCCAGGATGTGGATTCCAGGTACTTTACGGAGTTCTTTAAAAGCAAGATCAGTAAGTTCCTTCTCCCTTTTTTCAATATTGATTGTACCCATTTTTTCCTTTAGTTTGATGGCAAGTGCCGCCCTGATAACCTGCAGGAAGCCGGGAGTGCCGCCATCCTCTCTTGTCTCAATATCGTCAACGAATTTATATTCTCCCCACCGGTTTGTCCAGTCAACTGTACCTCCTCCGGGATTATCCGGTGCGGGATTGTGATATATCCTTTGGTCAAAGATCATAACACCTGAAGAACCCGGACCGCCTAAAAATTTATGCGGTGAGAAGAAAACAGCATCCAGCTTCTTGTCCGGATCCTGCGGATGCATGTCAATGTCCACATAAGGAGCTGATGCGGCAAAATCAACAAAGCAAAGCCCGTCATATTGATGCATGATTTTGGCCAGTTCATGGTAAGGCGTTTTTATTCCCGTTACATTGGAACATGCCGTGAAGCTCCCGATCTTAAATTTCCTGTGTTTATATTTTTCCAGTTTACTGACCAGGTCATCCGTGTTTACCAGGAGGTGTTCATCCGGTTCCAGTTGTACCACCTCTGCAAAACTTTCAAGCCAGGAGGTATGGTTGGAATGATGTTCCATGTGGGTGACAAAGACCACAGGCTTTTCGCAGTCCCTGAGACATTCTTCATTTTTCAGGTATGTACATGATCTAAGTCCCAGGATGCGCTGCAACTTGTTTACCATGGAGGTCATTCCCGAGCCCCCGTTGATGATTACATCATTTGGACCCGCGTTCACATGCTTTTTGATGATGTTTTGGGCATGATGGTAGCTTTGTGTCATCCGGATGCCCGTTTCGCTTGTTTCGGTGTGGGTATTGGCCACAAAGGGACCAAACTCCCGGCTGATCTTCCTTTCTATTGGGTCATATAACCTTCCGCTGGCCAGCCAGTCGGCATACATCATTCTTTTTTGCCCATAAGGGGAAATAAATGTGGATCCTTCTCCAATTACGTTGGCCCTGAATTCCTCGAAATATTGCTCAAGGGAAGACATAAAAAATTATCCTGATGGTTGTGAAACAAATATATAATAAAATCCCCAATCCGTTTTTTAAGGATTGGGGATTTTAAACAAGTTCTATAACATGTGCTGTATTATTCTCTTCCCGCGATGAGTGAAAGCAGCCTCAGGATTTCTATATACAACCAGATCAAAGTGATCATAAGTCCGAATGCAGCATACCATTCCATATATTTCGGAGCTCCTGCCTGGCTGCCCTGGTATATGAAATCAAAATCGAGTACCAGGTTTAATGCAGCAATGATGACGATAACCACACTTATGCCTATTCCCAGGGGAGAGGACTGAAATATGGTAAAATTCACACCGAAAAGCTGCAACATGATCGAGACAAAATATAGCAAAGCCACACCTCCTGTCGCTGCGATCACACCCATGCGGAATTTTTTGGTTACTTTAATGGCCCCGGTTTTGTAAGCTGCAAGAAGCGCAAACATGGTTCCAAAGGTTAATCCTACCGCCTGGATTACTATGCCTGAAAATTGTGCTTCAAGTATTGCCGATAATCCCCCGAGGAATAAGCCTTCCAAAACAGCATAAAGGGGAGCGGTAATGTTGGCCCAGGTGCGTTTAAAAATGGTAACCAGCGCAAGAATGAAGCCTCCTATGGCTCCGCCTATAAGCCAGGGCATCACTGCCGAGGCCCCTGCTTCCATCGTGGCTGCGTTAAAAAACAATCGCCAGGTATAAAATGCACCGAGAATTACCAGACCGAACATTAGCAGTGTCTTGTTAACCGTGCCGTCTATGGTCATCACTTCGGCCCGCGTTTGCGTCCTGCTTGCTGTACGGAACATCTCTTTTGACAGGGCAGGATTGGTAGATCGAGCTATTCTGTTCATATTATATTTTTTGATTTATGGTTTATCAAACATCATACCTTTTTAACTGTAATGAAACAGCATAATCTGAATTTTATTATATCGAATGAGTACAACAAAAATCGGTCTTAAAGGTTGATTTTTTCTTTAATGTGGTATTGATTTCGGCTTTCTGAACTTCGGGATATCAGTTCACCCAGGAATCCGGCTACAAACAGCTGGGTCCCGATAATCATACATGCCAGGGCAAGATAGAAATAGGGACTGTCGGTTACCAGTCGTGCAGGAATGCCATGTGCCAGAAAATAAAGTTTCTGGCCTCCCAGCCACAATGCTGCCAGGAAACCCAGGATGAATATTACCGTACCGATGGTTCCGAAAAGGTGCATGGGCCGCTTGCCAAATTTGGTAATGAAAATGATGGACATCAGGTCCAGGAAACCTTTTATGAATCGGTCCAATCCGAACTTGGTCTTACCGTACTTTCTTTTTTGGTGTTGGACCACCTTTTCCCCGATTTTGTCAAATCCTGCCCTGCGAACCAATACCGGAAGGTATCGGTGCATTTCGCCGTATATTTCTATGTTTTTGACAACTTCATTATTATATGCCTTCAAGCCGCAATTGAAATCGTGTAATTTGATACCCGTTACGAAGCGTGCTGTTTTATTGAAAAATTTACTGGGGATTCTCTTGGATAAGGGATCATGCCTTTGTTTTTTCCAACCCGATACAAATTCGTAACCCTCTTCCCGGATCATTTTGTACAACTCAGGTATTTCATCCGGGCTGTCCTGAAGATCAGCATCCATTGTTATTACTACATCTCCCTCTGTTTCCTTAAAACCCATATGCAGCGCTGCCGATTTTCCATGATTCTTCCTGAAGCAGATGCCTTTGATGTTTGGATTGCTGCCACTCAATTCGTTTATTTTTTCCCATGAACCGTCCGTACTGCCGTCATCAATAAAAATGATCTCATAGGTAAAACCGTTGTCCTCCATAACCTTCTGTATCCACCCGGTAAGTTCGTAGATTGAACCTACTTCATTATACAGGGGAATGACTACTGATACGTCCATTAATAATGAGGTCTTTTTTATTGGTCGAATATCGGTTTATCCTTTTTAAGGAATGCTGATGTAATAAGAGAGAATATCAAACCAAGCAGGGCATAGGAGAAAACGGAACTTATCAGCATCATAAACGGAGATCGGAAATCTCTCTGCATCTCAGAGATGGTTTCAACCTGATTGGGTGACATGCCCTGGTTGAGCATCTGTTCTTCGATTACTTTCATGCTTTGTTCCAGCAATCCCGGATCAATCAGGCCATACAACAAATACATGAATATACCGATTATTACGCCGGTGAAGACGCTTATAACTACCCCATACCCCAGCGCTTTGCTATAGGAGATGTATCCTCCCAGGAATTGATCCCTGTATGAACGGGTTCCCATAACAATTCCGCCAATCAGGATGATGTAATTGAGAATGCCCAGAAAGAAATTTTGCTTGATCAGGTTATCGGTGGCATAAAGAAGAAGCGTATAGACCACCAGGACCAGCCCGGTGATCAGCCCGTAGGTCATGGTACTTTTTAGATAAGTATTTTCCTGCTTTCCAGTATTTTCAGGCATATTTTGATTTTCCATGTCTTTATATTTATGGATATTAAAAAGCAAGAGCAAATATAGAATTTTTACATGTAAATGATTTGTTAATAAAGTGAAATTTTCTAATTTTGCACTTCCGGGCAAGTCTCATACGACCAGCTCCCGCTGAATTCCCCCAGGTCCGGAAGGAAGCAAGGGTAGGCGGTTGAGCGGTGCGATATGAGTCGCTTGTCCGGTCTTTTTTACCCTCATGCATGTTGGATTTTCTCAATCTTAACCGTTATTTTCAGAATCCAGAATTTAGTACAGACTAAAAAGGGTTAAATTAATAAATTGCCACTAAATCTCCAACCCCGCCTGCCTGTCCGCTGACAGGCGGGCTTCGGGGCAGGAACACTAAATACCACAAA
>Ga0207797_1000186_pt1 | contig 45103 bp, 39 predicted proteins | sample PRCRCaboRojoPR_6_FD_187275 | JGI IMG/M metagenome (GOLD analysis project Ga0207797, IMG submission 187275) | Marine sediment microbial community from Cabo Rojo, Puerto Rico - PR CR 10% Liquid 1 (SPAdes) | ecosystem: Environmental > Aquatic > Marine > Coastal > Sediment | place: Cabo Rojo, Puerto... | reverse complement strand
GTGAGTCGTAGCCAGCGTCGGCCCGTCGATGTGAGCCGGCGGCCCTCCACGCTTATGGCACCAGAGCGGCACGTTCACGTATGAACTCGAGTCCCGCCGAGCACCTCGTCGTTCCGGAGGCGGACGTCCTGGAGGCGTGCGGGGAGCGCGAGCTCCCGGAACTGGGGGTCGTCGAGCAGGTGTGGGAGACGGACCCGATCCCCCCAGACGAGATCGCGAGCCGGGCGGGCGAGGCGGTCGACGACCTGGCGTTCGAGGGGATCCCGGACGGTGGCGAGGTGGCGATCGGCGTCGGGAGCCGGGGCATCGCGAACCTCCCGGAACTCGTCCGTGGCGTCGTCGAGCGGGTCCGCGACCGCGGCTACGAGCCGTTCGTCTTCCCCGCGATGGGGAGTCACGGCGGCGCGACGGCCGAGGGCCAGCGGGAGGTGCTGACCTCGCTGGGCGTCACGGCGTCGGCGATCGGCTGCGAGATCCGGTCGAGCATGGAGGTCGTCCGCGTCGGCGAGACGGCCGACCGCGGCGTCCCGGTCGTCACCGACGCCCACGCCGCCGGGGCCGACGCGATCCTCCCCGTCAACCGGGTCAAGCCGCACACCGACTACGACGGCACCGTCGAGAGCGGGCTCTCGAAGATGCTCGTCATCGGGATGGGGAAACAGCGCGGGGCGAAGATCGCCCACGAGTGGGCCGTCGACTGGAGCTTCCGGGAGATGATCCCCGAGATCACCGCCGGGCTCCTCGACTCGCTGCCCGTCGTCGGTGGCGTCGCGGTCGTCGAGGACCAGCACGACGACACCGCGATCGTCGAGGGGATCCCGCCTGCGGGCTTCCTCGAACGCGAGGCGGAACTGCTGGAGACGGCCTACCGGATCATGCCGACGCTCCCGTTCGACGACCTGGACGTCCTGGTCGTCGACGCGCTCGGCAAGGACGTCAGCGGCCAGGGGATGGACACGAACGTGATCGGTCGGCGGCCGTTCGCGATCAACGAACCCGAGCCCGACAGCCCGGACGTCAAGCGGATATACGCGCGCTCGCTGACCGAGACGACCCACGGCAACGCGATGGGCGTCGGCTCGGCGGACGTCGTTCACGCCGACGTCGCCGCCGAGCTGGACGCGTCCACGACGCTGATCAACGCGATCACCGCGAGCACGATCCGCGGGGTGCGGCTCCCGCCGGTCGTCGCGACCGACCGGGCCGGCCTCGTCGCCGCGCTCTCGACCGTCGGCGTGGTCGACGCGGACGACGCGCGCGTGCTCCGGGTGACCGACACGATGCACCTCGGCCGGGTCTACGCCTCCGGCGCCCTGGTCGAGGCAGCCCGCGACCGCGACGACCTCGCGGTCGTCCGCGAGCCCGAGCCGATCGCCTTCGAGGCCGGCCAGTTCGCCGCATCCTCGCCGCACACCTACCGGGTGGACGAGTAGACAACCGCACTACGGTTCGGGAACGCGCCGAGTCATCAACGCGTTTATGCTGCCGTAGCGGCTACGTCCGGTCGACGATCCGACGCCCGACACGGGAGCGGGAGGGCGACGACCGGCCGACGTGATTCATGAAACTACTCTCAGCGAACACCGGGTACCTGCTCGACTACGACGGCTCGCTGCGCGACTACGCCCGTAACCCCGGGCGAGCGCTCACCGGCGAACCGGCGGCCGAACACCGGGCCACGGAGCGGCTGGTCGACGTGGTCGCCGACGAGGCGCCCGAGCTGGCGGCGCTCGTGGAGGTCGACACCGGGTCGCTCCGGACCGCGACCGACGGCCAGCCCGACCGGCTGGCGGCGGCGCTCGCCGACCGCGGTCACGGCTACCGCGCCCGCGCACACTCGAAGTACGGCCGGGACACGGTCCTGACGAGCCTGCCGCTGCTCGGCGCGCTCGCCAACGGGGTGCTCGTGCGCGACGACCGCGCCGCGGAGGTGATCCCGCACTACATCGACACCGGGCCCAAGCGGCTGGTCCTGGAGGTCGTCGTCGACGACGTCTCGGCGTTCGTCGTCCACCTGGCGCTCCGGCGGTCGACCCGCCGTCGACAGCTCTCGGAGATCGCCTCGCTGGTCGAGGGACGCGAGCGGGTCGTGCTGGCCGGCGACTTCAACCCGTACGCCGGCGTCGAGGAGCTGTCGCCGCTCAGCCGGCGAGGCTTCGACGTCCACGTGCCCGGCCCGACAGTCCCCCGGCGGCCGCTGGACTCGCTGGTGACCCAGACCCGGTCGCTGGACCTGTTCGTCACCTCGCCGGACCTGACGGTGACCCGGTGCGAGACGATCCCGGTCCAGGTGTCCGACCACCGGCCCGTCGTCCTCGAACTCGAGGGGGCCTGAGCCCGCGACGCGACCGGACGACCCCCCGGTCGGGTCGACGCCGCGTCGATCCCGGGGCGAGTCGGTGCCGGATCGGCTCCTCGCGAACCGAGGGACACATCACTCGGACCGTCCAACTGGGCGTATGAACGAGCTGCTCGACTGGCGAGCCAGGGTCGGGGAGCTGACGACCGTCCCGAACCTGGTGTCGCTGTCGCGGCTGCCGCTCGTCGCCCTCGTGGTCGTCTTCCTCGACTCCCCGCTCCGCTACCCGCTGTTCGCGCTGGTGGTCGTCTCGGACGGGATCGACGGCTGGCTGGCCCGGCGGCTGGACCAGACGACCGAGCTCGGCGCCCTCCTCGACCCCGCACTCGACAAGTTCGCCGCCCTGGCGCTCTTTATCGCCCTCTTCCCCCGGACGGGCCTCCCGTGGGAGTACGTGGTCCTCTTCTTCGCCCGCGACGCGTTCGTCGTCTCGCTGGGGGCGCTCGTCCCGGTGATCGACGAGTTCGACCCGGCGAAGGTGAAGTCCCGGCTCCTCGGGAAGCTGGCGACGAACGTCCAGTTCCTGGCGACGGTGGCCATGCTCGTCCCGAACGTCCCCGCGACGGTGCTCCTCTTCTGGCTGCTCGGCACCGTCTCCGCGCTCGCGATCGCCGACTACGTCGTCTTCGCCGGCCGCGAACTGACCGACGAGGGCCCGATCCACACCGCCGGCGGCGCTGCCCTCGTATCCGCCGGCGTGCTCGTCGCGTTCGCGCTGCTCGTCGCCGTCATCCTCCCTGACGAACTGCGGTCCGCCCTCGCCGTGCTCGGTTGATCGGATCGTGCGTCGTTCGGTCCCGCCACGCGTGTCCGACGGCCGATCCAGCAGTCTCGACACGCAGTCGTGCCCGAGACCTCCACGCGACGAGCGCCGACGACGGTCCGGACGACCTGCATGATTGAATATAATTACCTGGACAACTCGTCCATCGCCCGTTCGTCAGTCATCCCGTCCGGCAGGGGCTCACGGGGCCTGCCGTCGCTACGGTTCCCGCGACCCCTGGGGGCCCTTCGCAGGCCGTCGCGAACGACGGCTCCCTGATGACCCGTCGCGGACGAGACGGATCCGGGGTCCACGGTTCGTGGCCTGCAGGCGGCGTCGTTCCTGGGGTTCCTCTGGAAGAGTGCCCTGTGGCCGGGGGATCGGTGAGTGGTTCAGCTCACCGGAGGTCCGATCGTCGTCCCGTCCGGCCGAGCGTCGTCCGAACGTCGAAGACGCCGCCCGCCCGGAACCGGGGGACGGCCCGTCCCGTCGAGGAGAGCGCCGTGACCTCGACCACCGACGCTTGCCGACTGTTCCCGTGGCCGCTCTGTTCGCGCCAGTACCTCCCGCGTGATACCGCGACCTCGGACCGCGTTCCGTCCAATTTCATATCTCGACGACCGTCGCGACACCGGTGCCGGTGGGGCTGGCGTCGACCGACCGCGTCCGGGAGGTTCACTCCCCTGACGCGCCGTCGATCACCTCGTAGGACGTGTAGTCGATCTCGTCGGGGTCGCCGGCGAGGAGCGGCGCGAGGAGGTCGTCCTCCCACTCGACCCACCGCTCGGGGTACTCCGCCTTCGGGACGGGATCCCCGACGGGCCCCCAGAGGCGCTCCCAGGCCGCCTCGCTCTCGTAGGTCCAGAGGGCCGCGTAGCCGTCCTCCCGGACCCCCTTGATCCCCCGGAGGAACCGGTAGTCGACGAGTCCCGGGAGGTCGAAGAGCCCCCGTCGCTCGGCCTCCCGCACGGCGGCGCGGAACGCCCGGTCGGTCGCCGACTCGGCGAGTTCGTAGTGGTGCACGCTGACGATCATGCGTCCCGCCCGTGATATCGGCCTCCAGGGAGATAAACGCGTCCGCCGCGGTCCTCGCCGTCAGGCGGGCGGCACGCGCGCGATCATCTCGATCTCGACGTCGATCGGGACCGGCAGGTCGGCGACCTCGACGGCGCTCCGCGCCGGGTACGGCTCGCTCGTGTACTCCGCGTACACCTCGTTGACGTCGTCGTAGTCGTCCATGTCGGTGACGAACACCGTCGCCTTCACCACGTCGTCGAGCGAGGCGCCGCCCGCCTCGAGGACGGCCGCGACGTTCTCGAGCGTCCGGGCCGTCTGGTCGCGGACGTCTCCCTCGATGATCTCCCCCGTGTCGGGGTCGAGGGGGCCCTGTCCGGAGACGTAGATGCGGTCGCCGTCGCGGATCCCCTGCGAGTAGGGGCCGATGCTCGCCGGCGCGTCGTCGGTGGAGAGTTCCTCCATGGCCTCAGATCGGTGCGGTATCACGAAAGGGTACCGGTGGCGGAACCCGTCCGGGGGAAACCGGCGGGGAGTCGGACGGATTGGACCAGCCCGGCCCGACCCGGCCACCCCCGATCCGGACAGGTCCGGCCCGACCCGGACGACGCCGTGGCGAGCTGTGACGGGTCGCTCAGTCGTGGATGTACTGCAGTTCGATGACGTTCGCCGCGTTCTGCAGGCGCGGGACGCCCTCGTCGGCGATCCAGTCGTCGTCGAACCGGTTCTTCGGCCCGGAGACGGAGATCGCCCCGATCACCCGGTCGCGGTCGTCGGAGAGCGGGACGCCAACCGACCGGATGCCCACGCGTCGCTCCTCGTCCTCGAGGGAGTAGCCGCGCTCCCGGATGCCGGCGAGTTCCTCGAAGAGCGCCTCGCGGTCGGTGATCGTGTTGCCGGTCCGCTCCGGGAGCCCCCAGCTGTCGACGATCCGCTCGACCGCGTCCCGATCGTGGCCCGAGAGGAGCGCCTTCCCGAGCGCACTCCAGTGCATCTGCGTGAACTCCCCGGTCGGCGCGTTGTCGTAGACCGCCTCGTTCCCCTCTGACTTGTAGAGCAGCACCCGCTGGCCGCCCTCTTCGACCCCGAGCGCGGCGACCTCGTTCGTCTCCCGGGCGAGCGAGTCGATCCGGCTCCGGGCGACCTGGTGGATCTTGAGCCGGCGGCGGGCGTGTCCACCGTGCTTCAGGAAGCGCAGTCCCAGCGCGTAGCTGTCGCCGTCCCGCCGGACGTACCCGGCGCGGACCAGCGTCTGCAGGTACGTGTGGAGCGTGCTCGTCGGCACGTCCATTTCGGTGGCGAGCTCGGTCAGCCGGGCCTCGCCGAGCGCCTCGAGCGCCTCGACCACCTCGAAGGCTCGCTCGACGGCCCTGATCGACTTCGTCCCGTCCGGCTCCGTTCGATCGCTCATGAGCCCCACTGCGGCTCCCGGTCGAATAACCCTTTTCGTACCCTACAACGGGAAGTCGTTCCGTCTCGGATCAATAGATTTCTCCAGGAGCCGAATTCGGCGGTCGGAGCCCCGCAGAGCGGTCGTCGGATCCCAGGGGGACGTCACGGACGGGAACGGACGCGTCGATGCCGGGGAGGGAAACGTCCGGGTCGGCGACGTCGATGACTGCGAGGGGCGATACAGACCGCGACCGACGGCGCGACCCCGGCCGACGACGTGGACCGCGGTCCGCGATCCACGGGGACGGCGCGGAGTCCGAGTTCGACCGCGTGAACCAGCCGGCGTGGGCCGGGACCGGCGTTCGTCCGACTTTCTCTTACGAGATTAGTTGTGTAACGGAACCAGCGCGGCGATCCGACGCGGGACCCCGTTCGCGCTCTCGTTCCGACGAACGCCTTTGCGGTAGAGGCGGAACGACCGGGGGCGTACCACGTCGACGCGCCCGACGGCGGAGGCGTCGGTCCGGAGGACGTCGCTCCCGCAGTCGTCGTCTTCCCCGTCGAGCTTCCGGCCGTCGATCTCCTCGGCGTCCACCCCCTCGCCGTCGACCCCTTCGGCGAGGAGACGGGACCGCGGCGGGGCGGCCTCACACGGCACCCGGCCGTGCGTCACACGGCACCCGGCCCTCGTCGAGTTCCGGTCCCGTCGCCGGGGTGCGAACGGCTGTGACGCGTCTCCCGACGCCGCCGGAGCGGTCGGGGAAAACGTTTAATCCGGACGCCGTGGATCCGCGGGCATGCGCCAGCTCAGCGCCACCGACCAGACCGAGGGGGCGACGTGACCGCCCCCAGCTCGATCGACGCCGAGGGGATCGGCGACTACCTCCGGGGCCGAGATGTCGTCCCGGCGGACGCGACCGTCCGTGCGGCGCCCCTGGGCGGCGGGGTGTCGAACACCGTCCTCCGGGTGACCGTCGACGGGGACTGTCTCGTCGTGAAACAGCCCCTCGCCAACCTGGCCGTCGAGGACGACTGGCCCGCCGACGTCGGCCGGGTCCACAACGAGGCGGCCGCGGCCCGGGCGTACCGGGACGTGATCGACCGCGCGTCGATCCCCGACGTGCGCGTCCCGGCCGTCCGCTTCGAGGACGAGACGGACCACGTCGTCGGCTTCGAGTGCGCCCCCGAGGGGGCGCGGACCTGGAAGCAGCACCTCCTCGAGGGCGCGGTCGACGCCCGGATCGCCCGGACGCTCGGACGGTTCCTGGGGGCCAGCCACCGGACCGCGGCCGGCGACGAGCGGCTCCGGGAGCGGTTCGCCACCGAGGCGCCGTTCCGACAGCTCCGGCTCGACCCGTACCACCGGACCGTCGCGCGACGCCATCCCGAGGTCGCGCCGGCGATCGAACGCGAGATCGAGCGGATCGAGGGCGTCGCGCGGACGCTCGTCCACGGCGACTTCAGCCCGAAGAACGTCCTCGTGGCCGAAGCGGAGGGAAGGCGGGGCGACGAGGGGATCACGGCCGACGGGGCGGGGACGACCGGCTGCTGGCTGCTCGACTTCGAGGTGGCCCACTGGGGCGACCCGGCGTTCGACGCCGCGTTCATGCTGAACCACCTCCTGTTGAAGTCCGTCCACAACGCCGGGGACGAGGCCGCACGGACCGCCTGCGTCGACGCCGCCCGCGAGTTCTGGACGGCGTACGTCGAGGCGGTCCCCTGGACGCTCGAGCCGGCGACGGTGCGCGAGCTGGCGGTGCTGATGCTCGCCCGGATCGACGGGAAGTCGCCCGTCGAGTACCTCACGGACCCCGCGACGAAAGAGTGGGTCCGATCGGTCGCGACGACGGCACTCGAACGGGACGTGACCGGGCTCGAGGAGTACGTGGCCCTGCTCGAGGAGCGTGGTCCCGCGTGATCCGGTTGGACCCGATCCGCGGCTCCCTCGCGGACGGTGAGCCGACGTGATCCGGATCGACGCCGTTCGCGCACTGGAGGTGCTCGACTCCCGGGGCGATCCGACGGTCCGCGTCGCCGTCGAGAGCGACGGGCACGTCGGCCGGTTCACCGTCCCCTCTGGAGCCAGCACGGGGGCTCACGAGGCCCACGAGCGTCGCGACGGCGGGGACCGGTACCGGGGACGGGGCGTCCGGGAGGCCGTCGCGGCCGTCGAGGGCGAGATCGCCGACGCGGTCGTCGGTCGCGACGTCTCCGACCAGCGGGGACTCGACGAGGCGCTCTGTGACCTCGACGGCACGGACGACCTCGGACGGCTCGGCGCGAACGCGGTCCTCGGCGCCTCCGGCGCCGCCCTCCACGCCGCGAGCAGGGTGGCCGGTCGACCGCTCTACGAGCACGTCGCGGCCGAGCTCGCGGGGTCCGGCGGGACCGCCGGCGCCGACGCGGAGGCGGGCGACGACGTGGGTTCGGACGCCGACGACGCCGATGCGGGCGACGGCACGGACGCCGCCGCCCCCGGTGCGAGCGGCGGCCCGGGGTCGATCCCGCTGCCGATGGTGAACGTGCTCAGCGGCGGCCAGCACGCCCACGGCGGCCTCGAGATCCAGGACGTCCTGGTCGTCCCGGTCGCCGCGGCCGACTACCCGAGCGCGCTCGAGATCGTCTGGGCGGTCCGGCAGTCGGTCCGGGACCTGATCGTCGACCGGGGCGAACGCCCGCTCGTCGCCGACGAGGGGGGGTTCTCGCCGTCGCTCCCGGACGCGACGGCCGCGTTCGAGCTGGTCCGCGAGGGGATCGAGGCGGCCGGCTTCGCGCCCGGACGGGAGGTGGCGCTGGCGGTCGACGTCGCCGCGACGGAGTTCTACGACGCGGCGCGGGGCCGGTACGAGCTCGACGGCGGGGACGCCGCGCTGGACGCGGCCGAGATGGTCGAGCGCGTCCTCGGGTGGGTCGACCGGTACCCGATCGTCTCGATCGAGGACCCGCTCGCGGAGGACGACTGGGCGGCCTGGCGCGACCTGCTCGACCGGGCGCCGCCGGACCTCCAGGTCCTCGGCGACGACCTCCTCGTGACGAACGGGACGCGGGTCGAGCGCGCGATCGAGCGCGGCGCGGCGAACGCGGTGCTCGTCAAGCCGAACCAGGCGGGGACGGTGACCCGTGCCGTCGACGTGGTGGCGACGGCCCGCCGGTCGGGGCTCAACACCGTCGTCTCGGCGCGGTCGGGCGAGACCTGCGACGCGACGATCGCCGACCTGGCCGTCGGGCTCGACGCCGGCTGGATCAAGATCGGCTCGCTCGCCCGCTCCGAGCGCCTGGCGAAGTACAACCGGCTCCTCGAGATCGACGCCGGGACGGCCCTCCCCCTCGCACCGCTCGACCCGCCCGCGGGCCCGGCAGGGACCGGCGGCGGGTAGGAGAACGATGGGGCCGGCGGTGCGGGGCCCCGGTCGCCGCCCGTCGACTGGACCTGCCGGGCTCGACGGCCGCCGGGTGGTGCTCCGTCCTCCCGGTTTTCACATCGTCGGAATCCGGTTCGGTTCGAGTAAACTTACTCGCCACTCGTTACCGAATACCACGGTAGAGCACGGCCGGCGTCGATCGGCGGACTCCCCGATCCGACGGGCTTCAGGCTGCGAGCGGTCCGATCCGCCGTCCCACTCCACGCCTCGGGATCGTCGATTTTTCCAGTACTGTTCCGGAACGAGAGAAGATGTGTCCCTCCGAAACAGATCTAGTTTTCGTAGAGCCGGAAATCCGTTCGAGCCCAACGGTTATGTCGGTCCGGGGGGACCGTCCACCCGGTCGACGCCCATGTCAGCAGACACACCCGACGCGCCGGACCGACCGGCGTTCCGGAGTCCGGAGTGGCTCGCCGAGCACGCCTTCGACGTCCTGTCGTTCTACTACCCCGACTGCATCGACGAGGAGCGTGGCGGCTACTACCACCAGTTCAGCGACCGCGACGGAACGCTGTACGAGCGCGACGCCAAACACCTCGTGGGGACGTGTCGATACGTATATAACTTCGGCGTCGGGGCGCTGCTCGACGGGCCCGACTGGTGTCTGGACGCGGCGGCCCACGGCGTCGAGTTCCTGATGGACGCCCACGTCGACGACGACTACGGGGGGTTCACGTGGCTGCTCGACGGACGGGAGGTCGCCGACGGGACGAAGTACTGCTACGGGCACGCGTTCGCGGTGCTCGCGCTCGCGACGGCGGCGCGGGCGGGCGTCGACGGCGCCGAGTCGCACCTCGCGGACGCGATCGACGTCGTCGACGAGCGGTTCTGGGAGGACGACCACGGCCTCTGTGCCGTCGAGGCGACCCGCGACTGGGAGTTCGCGCCCTACCGGGGCCAGAACGCCAACATGCACACCTGCGAGGCGATGCTGGCGGCCTACGAGGCGACGGGCGACGAGGCGCACCTCGACCGCGCCGCGCGGATCGCCGACGCCATCGCCCGCCGGTTCCCCGACAGGGGCGACGGCCTCGTCTGGGAGCACTACCGCGAGGACTGGACGCACGACTGGTCGTACAACGTCGACGACCGCGCGAACTTCTTCCGGCCGTGGGGCTACCTCGCGGGCCACCAGGTCGAGTGGACGAAGCTCCTCCTCCTCCTGGCGCGCCACCGCGACGAGCCGTGGCTGCTCGACCGGGCCCGCGACCTCTTCGACCGCGCGACCGCGGCGGCCTGGGACGACGAGCGCGGCGGGCTCTACTACACCTTCGACCGCGACGGGGAGATCGTCATGGACGAGAAGTTCTACTGGGTCATGGCCGAGGGACTCGCGGCGGCCGCACTCCTCGCCGACCGGACCGGCGAGGGGACGTACTGGGACTGGTACGACCGGCTCTGGTCGTACTCGTGGGACACCCTCGTCAACCGCGACCTGTCGATCTGGTACCGCCTCCTGGACGCCGACAACGAGCCCGTCGCGGAGCTGGACAAGACGCCCCGCGTCAAGACCGACTACCACACCGTGAGCGCCTGCTACGAGGTGACCCGGGCGATCGGCGGGGAGTGATCGGCCGGGTCGGTCGGCGTCGGTCGCGCCGAAAACGATTAATGACGGAGTAGAGAAAGGGAGGACAGTCACCCACGATGTCTCTCCAGCTACGGAACTTACGGAAGCGGTACGACGACGTGGTCGCGGTGGACGGCCTCGACCTGGACGCCGACAACGACGACTTCCTCGTCCTCGTCGGGCCGTCCGGCTCGGGGAAGACGACGACGCTCCGGATGATCGCGGGGCTGGAGTCCCCCACGGGCGGGGAGATCCGCATCGACGACGCCGTCGTGAACGACCTGAACCCGGCCGATCGCGACATCGCCATGGTGTTCCAGGACTACGCGCTCTACCCCCACCTGACGGTCCGGGAGAACATGGGCCTCGCACTGAAGGTCGCGGGCGTCCCCGGCGACGAGGTCCGCGACCGCGTCGACTCCGTCGCCGAGACGCTCGGCATCCGCGAGCTCACCGAGCGCAAGCCGTCGGAGCTGTCCGGCGGACAACAGCAGCGGGTCGCGCTCGGCCGCGCGATCGTCCGGGACCCGACTGTCTTCCTGATGGACGAGCCGCTCTCGAACCTGGACGCGAAGCTCCGGATGCAGATGCGAAAGGAGCTGGAGGAGCTCCACGAGCGGCTCGGGACCACGTTCGTCTACGTCACCCACGACCAGACGGAGGCGATGACCATGGGGACGAAGATCGCGGTGCTCGACGGCGGCGAGCTCCAGCAGGTCGGGACGGCCGAGGAGCTCTACGACGAACCGGCCAACGAGTTCGTCGCGGAGTTCATCGGGTCGCCGAGCATGAACCTCTTCGACGCCGACGTCGTCGAGACGGCCGACGGCGTCGTTCTCGACCTCGGACCGTTCACGTACCCCCTCTCGACACCCCTCGCCGAGCGAGTCCGGGCCTCGAACGCCACGACGCTCCGGCTCGGCATCCGCCCGGAGGACGTCGTGATCGACGAGGCGGGCCCGGTCGACGCCACGGTGAACGTCGTCGAGCCGATCGGCGCCGACGTCATCGCCTACCTGACCGTCGGCGACCGCGAGATTACCGTCCAGACGGAGCGGGACGGGTCGCTCCAGGAGGCCGACGCAGTCTCGATCGCGCTCCCGCCCGAGGCCGTCCACCTCTTCGGTGACGGCGAGGCGCTGCGGGACGCGCCCGCCGCGACGGCCGACCGGTGACGGGAGGCGGCCGACGGGGGGCGGGGGGTCTTCGACCGGTCACGACAACCCGAACGATCGTTGGTTTTATTACTCGTTGAATGGGATCCGTTCACATGCGGCGAAGACACTACCTACGGGTGACAGCAGCAGGAGCCGCCGGCATCGGACTCGCCGGCTGTGCAGGTGGCGGCGGAGACGGCGGCTCCGGGGACGGCGGCGACGGCGGCGGCTCCAGCGGCGGAGACGACGGTGGCTCCGGCGACGGTGGCGGCTCCGGCGACGGCGGCGGAGACGACGGTGGCTCCGGTGACGGCGGCTCGAGCGAGACCGCCACGCTGGAGCTGTGGCACGACAAGGGGAAGAACCCCAACTGGAACCCGGCGTTCGAGGAGACGATCCCGGTGCTCAACGACCTCCTGTCGGGGATCGAGGTCGAGGCGGTGCCCTACCAGAGCACCGACTCCTACCAGGGTGCGCTCCGGCCGGTGCTCGGCAGCAACAAGGGGCCGGCGGTCTTCACGTGGTGGACCGGCGCGCGGCTGCGCAACCTCATCGACCAGGGGTACGCACAGGAGATCACCGACGTCTGGCAGGAGCACATCGACGCCGGCGAGTACAGCGAGGGGATGATGGAGACGTTCGGCGCCGACGGGCAGGCGTACGCGATCCCGAGCCAGCTGGCCTACTGGCCGGTCTGGTACAACACGGAGACGTTCGACGAGCTGGGCGTCTCCCCGCCGGAGACCTGGGACGAGTTCCAGCAGGTGAGCCAGACGATCATAGACGAGTCGGGCGGCGAGACGGCGCCGGTCGCCATCCCGCTGAGCCCGCCGTGGACGGGGTTCATCTGGTTCGAGGACCTCCTCGTCCGCCAGGACCCCGAGTTCTACAACCGCCTTTGCAAGGGCGAGGCGAACTACACCGACGACCCGTGCGTCGAGACGCTGTCGCTGATGGGCGACCTGGCCGACCGCGGGTTCTTCGGCGACGTCAACCGGGCGTTCTCGCTGGCCTTGGACGACCTCCCGAAGGTCCTGGAGGACGGCTCGTTCGCGATGACGCTGATGGGGAGCTGGGTCAGCAGCCTCTGGACGGGCGACCTCGACTTCTCGAAGTACGACTGGTTCCCCCTCCCGCCGCGCAACCAGGACCTCGGCGACCAGCTGATCGTCGAGCCCGGGCCGTTCGTTCCCCACGCCGGCCACGCCGACACCGAGCAGGTGAGGCAGGTCGCCGACGCCCTCCTCTCGACGGAGTTCCAGCAGCAGTGGAACGAGACGCAGGGGTTCATCGCCGCGAACCAGCAGGTCGACACGTCGTACCTGTCGGAGACGAAAGCGTCGCTGGCCGACGCCGTGGCCAACCAGGACTACAGTTTCCCGCTGCGGTACTGGGAGAACACCTCCCCCGAAGTCGCCGTGCCGGCCTCGAAGACGATGAAGAAGGCGTTCCGACCGGGCCAGTTCTCGGCCGACAGCGTCGCCTCGGAGCTCGACAAGCTCCGGGCGGACGTCTACGGGTAGGCCGCCTCGCCGTCCCGGCTCCGTCGGGTCCGAGGGCTCGTCGGCGTCCGATCGGCCGCTTCACGGACATCGGGCCCGCCGACACACCTGCTCGGGTTCGCCGGTACGGGGGCGTGCGCGGAGGGGAGGGGTCGACGACCCCGCGAAGGGTTACTACCGAGCGGAGCGTCCCCTGGCGTGTGAAGACCGTCATCCACCTCACGAGCGGGGACACGAACCTCCCCCGCGAGGCGCTCCCCGGCGTGGAAGTCGTTCCCAGCGGGGTGAGCGAACTCGTCCGGCTCCAGTCCGAGGGGTACAGCTACGTCAAGATCCCGTGATAGGGTCGGTTGTAACTGTGTACCGGTGATTCGACGACCGTTCCGTCGAACACCGGAAACGAATTACAACCGACCCTATGAGGGTCCGTGGACACGAGCGAGCGATCCGCCTCTCCTATCCCTTCTTGGTCCCGGCGAGCAGGCCCCTGACGAAGTACTTCTGCATGCTGACGTAGACGATCGCGGCGGGGACGATCGTCAGGAGCGTCCCGGCCGCCAGCACCGACCACCGGGGCGCCCGACCGGACAGCGACGCCAGCCCGGTCGCGATGGGTCGCGCCTCGGCGCCCGACGTCAGGACGAGCCCGAAGAGGAACTCGTTCCAGATCCAGACCCACTGGAAGATCAGCGCGACCGCGAGTGCGGGCTTCGCCAGCGGCAGGTAGATGCGCCAGTAGATCTGGAAGTCGGAGAGCCCGTCGATACGCGCCGACTCGTAGAGCGACCGCGGCAGCGTCACGAAGTAGTTGCGCAGGACGAACGCGGCGAAGGGGATGGCGATGGCGACGTAGACGACGACCATCCCGGGCTTGGAGCTGAACAGGCCCGTCGCGTGCCACATCTTCACCAGCGGGATGAGGTACATCTGGAACGGGAAGAAGGTGAACAGGAGCACGAGGTAGAGGAGCAGGTTCTTGCCCGGCGGGTCGAGCCTGGCGATCGTGAACCCGGCCAGCGAGGCCAGGAAGACCGCGAGCCCACCGCCCACCGTCGCGTAGAGGAGACTGTTGACCGCGTACGCCCGGAAACTGGCGTCCTGCCAGGCGGTCGCGAGGTTGTCGAGCAGCGCCAGCGAGTTCGGGAGCGCCCAGAACGACCCCGTGATGAGCTGCTCGGTGGGCTTCAACGCGATGTAGAACATGGCCGCGATCGGGAGCATCCAGACGAGGAGCACGGCCGTCACGAGGGTGTACCGGACGACGGAGACCGCGTCGACGTCGACGTCGCGGTCGTCGAGGGACGCCAGCTCCCGCACCCGGTCGCCCAGCGAGGGGTCCTCGGCGGCCATCAGTACTCCACCTCCCGCTGGATGTTGTAGCGGATGTAGACGACCGTCACCACGACGATGAGGACGGTGAGGATGTTGGCGATCGCGGCGCCCTTCCCGAACTGGAACTGGCTGAACGCCAGCCGGTACATCGTGACGGCGAGCGTCTCCGACGAGAAGAACGGGCCGCCGCCGGTCATCACCCAGACGATGTCGAAGATCTTCAGCACCCGGAAGAGGATCGTGGCGACGACGAGCGTCGTGAACGGGCGGAGCATCGGGAGCGTGACGTAGCGGAACCGCTGGACCCGCGAGAGGCCGTCGATCCGGGCGGCCTCGACGAGGTGCTGGGGGACCGACCGGAGCCCCGCCAGGTAGACGACCATCGCGAACGCGCTGAACAGCCAGCCCTGGGCGACCATCATCGCGACGGTGTTCACCGTCGGGATCCCGAGCCAGGCCTGCGTCCAGCTCTCGAGGCCGATCGCCGCGAACACCGTGTTGACGACCCCGAAGTCCGGATGGTACATCAGCCGCCAGGTGATCCCGATGGCGACGAACGAGACGGCGTACGGCAGGAAAAAGAGCGTCTTGAACAGCGACTCGCCCCAGACGTCGTCGATGAGCAGCGCCATCCCCAGGCCGACGAGCGGGGGGATCGTCACCATCGCCACGGTCCAGGCGGCGGTGTTCAGGATCGAGGTGACCACCGTCGCGTCGCCGAGCATGAACGTGTAGTTGCTCGCGCCGACGAACTCGGTGGGCCACCCGCTCCCGTTCCACCGGAAGAAGCTCACGTAGGTGTTGAACACGACCGGGATCCCGAGGACGGCGAACAGCACCAGGAACGGCGGCAACAGCAGCAGGTACTCGCTGTACGGGTCGACCCGGAACTGGAGCCGTTGCCAGTGCCGTCGCCACCCGCTCCGCTCGCCGGGGGAGAAGGACCTGGTGCCCTCCGGCTCGGTTTCGGTCGCCATGGCTCCCCGTTGTGAGGACTGGTTAATAAAAATGAGCACGGGTGTCGGACGGACCGTGGACGGTCGGGCGGTGCTCGCTGGGGCGGTGGCGTCCCGACCGGCCCCCGGCACGGGGACGGTGTACACGACGGCGACGGTACCCGGGACGGCCGTCACCCGTTCCCGACGCCCGCGAGGCCGAGCCCGCCGTCGACCTCGAGACAGCTCCCGGTCACGTACGACGGCGCGTCGTGGCCGAGGTAGCGAACCACGTCGGCCACTTCCTCGGGCGTCGCCCAGCGGCCCCAGGGGACGAGCGCGGTGATCGCTTCCCTCGTCTCCGGGTCGTCGAGCAGGTCCTGGTTCAGCGGCGTCTCCACGGCGCCGGGGGCGACGGCGTTCACGTTGATCCGGTGGTCGGCGAGCTCGAACGCCATGTCCCTTGTCAGCATTCGGACGCCGGCCTTCGAGGCGTCGTAGTGGACGTGGTTCCGCCGGGGGAGCGACTGGTGGACGCTCGACACGTTGACGATCCGGCCGGCCACGTCGCGCTCGACCATCGCCGTGGCGACCCGCTGGGCGACGAGGAACGTCCCGCGGAGGTTGACCCCGAGGACGGCGTCCCAGTCGTCGACCGACAGCTCGAGGAACGGGTCGTCGGTCTGGATCCCGGCGTTGTTGACGAGGGTGTCGATCGCCCCGACGGCATCGAGCGCGGCGTCGACCCCCTCGTCGACGCTCGCCGGGTCCGAGACGTCGAGCTCGACGACGACGGCCCGGCGGTCCGCGTCGGTGTCGCCGTCGCCGGTCCCGTCCCCGGTCCCATCCCAGTCGCGGTCCTCGATCTCGGCGGCGACCTCGGTGGCGACGCCGGTGTCGACGTCCGCGAGGACGACGTCGTAGCCGGCCTCGGCGAACGCGAGCGCGGTGGCCCGGCCGATCCCGCGGGCCGCACCCGTGACCAGTGCTGTTGCGGTTTCGGTCATGCGACCGACTGCGGCAGGTCGCGTATTAAGTGTGGGTGCGGGGGACGGGGCGCTGCTCCGGTGTGAACTCGAATCCGAGCGCGGCCGGCGAGGGAGTGCGTCCGGAGGGCACCGTGGCCTCGTCAGACGCCCAATCCGGCGTCGGCTCCTTGGCGTCGGACCGAGGGACCCACCCCGACGATGCGCGACCACCGCGCGACGGGTGGATCGAGTACCGAGTCGTTCCGACCACCCGGATCCAGTCAGTACCCGCCCGCAAGGTAGCCGCCGTCGACGAGCAGCTGGGCGCCCGTGATCCACTCGGCGTCCTCGCCGACGAGGAACCCGACCGCGTTGCCGACGTCCTCGGGCGTGCCGAGCCGCGGGAGGGGCGTGTTCGCCGCCTGGCGTTCCATCGTCTCCTCGTCGTTCAGGTCCTGCATCGGGGTCTCGATCACGCCCGGGAGGATCGCGTTGACCGTCACGCCGGCCTCGGCGACCTCGACGGCCAGGTCCCGGGTGAGGTTGACGACGGCCGCCTTCGTCGAGGCGTACGCCGGGCCGGCCCCGCCGAACCGGGCGTTGACGCTGCTGACGTTGACGATCCGCCCGCGGGGCGACTCGACGAGGTGCGGGATGGCGTGTTTCGCGGCGAGGAAGTAGCCCGTCTGGTTCACGTCGACGACGCGCTGCCAGTCCTCGAGGGACACATCCTGTGACGTCCCCGGGATGAGGATGCCCGCGTTGTTGACGAGCACGTCCAGCCGGTCGAACGTCGCGACGGTCTCGTCGACGAGCGCCTCGACGTCCTCGGCCTCGCCGGTGTCGGTCTCGACGTAGCGGGCCTCGACGCCGTACTCGTCGACGAGGAGGTCGTCGGTCGGCGTCGTCACGTCGGTGTCGTAGTGCTCCCCCTGCTTGGGCTCGCGGCGGACGTCCCCGACGACGACGTCGAAGCCGTCCGCCGCGAGGCGCTTCGCGATGCCGCGACCGATCCCCGAACTCGCACCCGTCACGATGGCGACGCCGGTTTCCGAAGCCATGGCCGGGCGGTTCGCGAACTGGTCACAAGACGGTTACGGTGGTCCGGGTGACGGGCGCCTGGCGCCGGGGTCGCCGTGCTGCGCCGGGAGTGCGACTGGACGCGGCCCGGCTGCACCGTCGGTACGTTTAGGGGCCCGCTCCGCCGAGGAGTCGGCCATGCACTGTCGCGTCACCACCGAGTACCAGCGACGGGGACTCGACGTCGTCGTCCTCGAGAACCGGCACCTCCGCGTCGAACTCCTGGCGGGGAAGGGCGGCGACGTCACGGAGCTCCGGGACAAGCGGACGGACGTGAACGTTCTCTTCGAGGCGCCCCACGAGTGGCGGGCGCCCGGGGAGTCGTACGTCGGCTCGCCGGACGCGTCGTTCGCGTACCTTGACCACTACCCGGGCGGCTGGCAGAACGTCGCGCCGAACGCCGGGGGCGCGTCGACCGTCCGCGGGGCGCCGTTCGGTCTCCACGGCGGCGCCGCCCTCGCCCCGTGGGACGCGACCGTCGTGGCGGACGGCCCGGACCGGGTCGCGGTCCGCCTGACGACCGCGCTGACGCGGTACCCCCTCCGGCTGGAGCGGCTCGTCTCGCTCGCGGCCGGCGAGGCCACGCTGACCGTCGCCGACGAGCTGACGAACGTCGGGGAGGTCCCGGTCCCGTACGCCTGGCTCCAGCACGTCGCGTTCGGTCCGCCGCTGCTCGACCCGGCGGCGACGGTGACGGTCCCGTGCGGGACGGCCGTCGCGGACCCGGGCCACGACGACCCGAACGCGCGCTTCGAGCCGGGCGCCGAGGGGGCGTGGCCGACCCCGACGGGGGCCGACGGCTCGGCGGTCGACCTGTGCTCGCCGCCGCCGAAGGACGAGCGCGTCCACGACCTGCTCGCGCTCGGGGAGCTCGAGGACGGGTGGTACGACCTGACGAACCCCGAGCTGGACCTCGGGGTCCGTGTCACCTTCCCCGCGGACCGCTACGAGTACGTCTGGTACTGGGGCGCGTTCGGCGGGTTCGAAGCGGCGCCGTTCTTCGGCCGGAACTACACGCTGGGGCTCGAGCCGTGCACGTCGGTCCCGAACGCCGGCCTGGCGGAGGCGATGGAGACCGGGACGGCCGAGGAGATCGCACCCGGCGAGACCCACGGCGCCACGCTGACCGTCTCGACGCACGCGGCCGACGAGTCGTGAGTGTCGCCCCGGGAGCCGACGGCGAGAGCCGGCCGCGAGGACCCGGCCGATCGACGGCGACGGAGCGAGCGGGCCGATCGACGGCGACGGAGCGAGCGGCCCGATCGACCGACGGCGACGCAGTGAGAGCCGCGACCGACCGACGGCGACGGTCCGTCGACGGCAGTAGCTTTTTGCTGCCGGCCCCTGTGGGTGGGATTACCATGGAGGGAGACGCCGAACCCCTGTTCGACCTCGGGGACGCCCGTGCGGTCGGCTCGGACGCCTGGCTCGAGACGCGGCTGGACCACCCCGAGGACGTCGCCGTCACCCGCGAGGGGCTGCTGTACGCCGGCGGCGAGGCCGGCCAGCTCTACCGGGTCGACCCCGCCTCCGGTACCGTCGAGGTGATCGGGGAGACCGGCGGCTCGGTGCTCGGCCTCGACGTCGGCCCCGACGGGGACCTCTACGCCTGCGACTTCCAGCGGCACGCGGTGTTCCGGCTGGAGCTGGCGGACGACCGCCCGGTCGGCGAGCCCCGGAAGGTCCTCGCGGGCGGCCCCGACGCGCCGCCCCTCCACCCGAACTACCTCGCGTTCGACCGCGAGGGGCGCATGTACGTCTCCGACTCGGGCCGCCGCGAGGGGCTCCCCGGGCCGTTCGACGACTCCGGCGGCTGCGTCTACGTCGTGGATCCGGACGGCGGCGGACGCGTGCTCACCGACGAGCCGTGTGCGTTCCCGAACGGGATCGCCCTCTCGGCGGACGGCGACACGCTCTACGTCTGCGAGTCAGGCAACCACCGGATCTCGGCGGTCCACCTCGACGACGGCCACGTCGAGGGGATCGAGCTCGTCACCGACGACTGCGGCATGGTCGACGGGCTCGCGCTCGACGCCGACGAGCGGCTCTACGTCGCGTCGATCGGCGACGACGCCGTCTACCGCTACGACGACGGCGACCTCGAGCTGCTCGTCCACGACCCGACGGGGCTCGTCGTCAACAACCCGACGAACGTCGCGTTCGGCGGCCCCGACATGCGAACGCTCTACGTGGCGAACCTGGCGCTCAATCACGTCACGGCGATCGGGATCGACGCGACCGGCCGACACCCGACCGGCCGACTCGAGGCGTGAGCGCCAGTCCAGGAGAACCGCACTCGACCCGCGACCGACCGTCACTGGACTCGACCCGCGACCGACCGTCTTCACACGCGACCCGCGACCGAAACACCCGAGATCACCCCACACCCAGCAGTACCATGCCGATCGACGACACCGACGACACTCGAGACACCGACGACACCGACGAGCCGCACGACACGCACCCCACCGACGGGGGAGTCCTGGACGAGGCGCCCGACTTCGACGCGCTCCCGATGCGCGTCGGCCTCGGCCAGTTCAGGGATCCGACGCCCGAGCGCCTGCGCTTCGTCAAGCAGCTCGGGGTCGACGACGTCCTCCTCAACATGTACCAGTACGACCCCGACTACCCCCACTTGCCAGGCGACGCGAACCCCCTCGAGGGGGACGCCGAGTGGTCGGCGGAGAACCTCCGGGCCCTGCGGGAGCGGGTCGAGGACGCCGGCCTCCGGCTGAACGCGATCGAGAACGTCCCGATCTCGTTTTACGACCACGTCATGCTGGGGGGCGAGCGGCGCGACGAGCAGCTCGAACACATGAAAAACACCATCCGGAACATGGGCGAGGCGGGCATCCCGATCTTCGGCTACCACTGGGCGCCGTCGGGCGTCTGGCGGACCGGGGAGGCGACCGTCCGGGGCGGGGCGTCGGCGACGGCCTTCGACCTCGCCGAGGCCGACACGGCGCTCACGCACGACCGGGAGTACACGGAGGCGGAGCTGTGGGACAACTACGAGTACTTCCTCTCCGAACTCCTCCCGGTGGCCGAGGAGGCGGGCGTGCGGATGTGTGCCCACCCGAACGACCCGCCCGTCGAGTCGCTGGGGGGCGTCCCGTACATCCTGCGGAGCTTCGAGAGCTTCGAGCGGGCGATGGAGCTCGTCCCGAGCGACAACCACGGCCTGGAGTTCTGTCTCGGCTGCTGGTCGGAGATGGGCGAGGACGTAGCGGAGGTGATCCGCTACTTCGGCGGGCGCGACGAACTGTTCTACGTCCACTTCCGCGACGTCGAGGGGACGGTGCCGTCGTTCCACGAGACCTGGATCGACGAGGGGAACTACGACGCGCTCGCGGTGATGCGACTCCTCGACGAGGTGGGCTTCTCGGGGATGATGATTCCGGACCACACTCCGCACCTGGAGGGCGACTCCGACTGGGAACACCGGGGCCGGGCGTACACCGTCGGCTACATGAAGGCGCTGCTCCGGTGTCTCGCGTAGGAGGCGTCGCGAGGGTACCGACGTGGTGACGTCCACCGACGGGGTACCGACGTGGTGACGTCCACCGACGGGGTACCGACGTGGTGACGTCCACCGACGAGGTGGCGTCCCCCCGGCCTCGCTAACCGCGGTCAGAACGTGCCGTACTCCTCGTAGGCGTCGAGGGGTGCCGTCCCGCCCCGGACCGCCTCGCGGACGGCGTCCTCGGCGTCCGAGAGCGCCTCGGCCTCCGTGAGAACCTCCTCGGCGAGGTCGCGCGGAACGACGACGACGCCGTCCATGTCGCCGACGACGACGTCGCCTGGCGACACCTCGACGCCGCCGACGACCGTGGAGACGTCCCAGTCTAAGACCTCCCACCGTGGGACGGCGTCGGCCGGCGTCCGGTACCGGGTGAACGTCGGGAAGCCGTGCTCGACGATGTAGGACGTGTCGCGCGCGCCGCCGTCGATGACCGCACCACGACAGCCGGCCGTCTGGAGCGCGGCCGCCGAGAGCTCCCCGAAGTGAGCGGCGCGATCGTCGTTCGTCTGGTAGACGAGCACGGCGTCCGCGGGCGCCTCGCCGAGCATCCGGAGCGTCGTCCGGATGTTCGCCTCGGGATCCACGCTCTCGTTGTACCGGCCGACGATGGGATAGGCGATCCCGGCGGTCGTCATCCCGTCCTCCAGGGGGTCGATCCCGGGGTCGAGCGTCTGGTGTAAGTGACCCATCTCGTCGAGCACGTCGACGACGGCTCCGGTGTAGAGTGCCTCGTAACGGTCCGCCAGTTCGGTCGCCGCAAGGTGACCCATGCGACGGGGTCGACCCCGCGATATTTAGTAACTGCTGTCGAGGTCCGGCGAACCGGCAGTCCCTGCCCGCGATCGAGCCGGAGGGATCGACCCGATCCCCCGGATCGTCGGCCGGTATCGTCCGCCCGGAGCGTCCCGTCGTCCGGTCGCCGGCACGGCAACGCCGTCCGTCGCGCGGCCGGACGTGATCCTTGAGGAATCGGATACAGATCAGATTCGAATGTATCACAGACACTCGAAACGTCGACGCGTTCGTCCGTCCTTCAGTACCGGACGACCGGCCACGGTCTGGCCACGAGAACCCGGCTGTGGACGTCGGTGGACGGCGGTCGAGTGGACGGCGGTCGAGTGGACGAACGGTGGAAACCGCTGTCGTCCCCGTGACCGTCGCCGCCTCCCCGTGGCGGTCCCCCGTTCACGTGATGAATCTGTGCGGCCGCAGTGTTCGACCCCGTGCTACGGCCGAATCGGGGCGGATTCGAACGCCCGACCCCGCTTCGGCTCCGCATCCGCTCCCTGTCACGGTCTGCCGGGGGACGAACGGGGTCCTCCGGCCGATTCGCGTCCCGGCACCGCTCGCCCGACGGTCCGCGGACCCCCGGGTCGCCCACGGACGGACAGCGGCTCTGCTCCCGTCGTATCGTATGATAATATTTCTATAAAAAAGGCGAACAATCAGTCCACGTATCGTTCGGTGTCGGCCCCGGCTGGCCGCCTCGATTGGGAGGGCGGAGGCAGGTGAGCGGTCGGACCCCGGAGTGATCGCCGAGTGACGCGCACCGTGCTCCGGTGCCCGAACCCGCACGCCCCGTTCGACCGGGCAGAGTTCACGCCGGGATCCCGTAGACGTCGTCCTCGAGGTCCATCCCGTAGACCGTCTCCCGCCGGTCGATCGCGTCGACGCGGGCGACGTCGTCGGGGTCGAGTTCCCAGTCGAACAGTGTGGCGTTCTCCCGGAGGTGCGCCTCGCTGGCCGACCGCGGCAGGACCACGACGCCCTTCTGGATCGCCCACCGGAGCGTCACCTGCGCGGGCGTCCGGTCGTACTCGTCGGCGAGCGCCCGGATCGTCGGGTCCTCGAGGACGCGCGTCTGTGCCAGCGGCGCGGCCGCCTCGACGACCACGTCGTGTGCCCGGCAGTAGTCCAGCAGCTCCGGGCGGGGGTTCCACGGGTGGAACTCGACCTGGTTGACGGCGATCGGGACGTCGGCGACGCGCAGCGCGAACATCAGCTGGTAGCGGCTGAAGTTGCTCACGCCGACGTTCCTGACGAGTCCGCGGTCGTGCGCCCGTTCCATGGCGTGGAGGGTCTCCCGAAGCGAGATGGCCGGGTTCGGCCAGTGGATCAGGTAGAGGTCGACGGCCGACCTGCCGAGCCGATCGAGGGACGCCTCCAGCGACGAGAGGACGTCCTCGTAGTGGAGGTTCGCGGGGAGCACCTTCGAAGTCACGAAGCAGTTTTCGCCGTTCGGGCCGGCCAGCGCGTCGCCGACCTCCGTCTCGTTGCGGTAGCCCTCGGCGGTGTCGACGTGCGAGTAGCCCAGCTCCAGGGCGGTCCGGACGGTCCGTTCGGCCGTCTCGCCCAGGAGCTTCGCCGTCCCGGCGCCCACGACCGGGATCTCGTCACCGCTCGCGAGCGGACGGGTAGGAATCGATTGCACGACCGGCGGTACGCGGACGCGGGTGAAAAAGGGGGACGGCTGCGGGTCGCCACCGGAGGGCGGCCGTGGGTCGACGACGGCGCGACGGCGGTCGGACCGGGTCACCGGTGTCGCGGGTCGTCTACTCGACGGGCAGTCCGGGGATCGTTCGGCCGCTCCGGCAGCGACGAGTTCCGGCCCGGCGTCAGGAGCGCCGAGCCTGCGCGATGGCACAGCGACGGACCGCATCGGCGTACTCTCCCTCGGGGAGCAGCGACACCATCCCCTCGTCAGGTTCGTACGTCACGACGTCCGCCGCCGCCAGTTTCGGCAGGTGGACGTGGTGGAGGACGGTGCGGAGCTCCCTGCGCCGGTCGCCGTCGACCGCCGACCCGTCGACGACGGCCTCCAAGCCGGCCAGTTCGTCGACCAGGTCGCCGACCTCGGCGGGGTCCTCCTGGCTGGCGAGGTAGTAGACGACGAACCGCCGGTGGCGATCCGCGAGCACACTGTAGACGGCGTCGAGCCGCGTCGTCGAGGCCTCGCTCGACGGTACGGACGTCCCCCTCATCCCGAGTGAAATACGATCACGCCGTCCCAATGGATTCACCGTTGACGAGAACACGTGTTTATACCTGTCGGCCGGGTACGCGACGACACTCGCGATCCGGCGCCGGGGACCGCCTGTGGTATCGACGACCCGCTCGAGGGCGTCCGTACCCCGCCGGAGAGCGAGAGAGCCTGCTGGCGGGATCGGGACCCGACTGCGACGACGCCGGCCTACTGCAGTGCGTCCGGGAGGGCACCGCCCAGCCGTTCGCGATCGTGGGGCGCCGTCCAGTCGGCGTCGGGACCCGCAGGGACGATGCCGGACGGGTTGAGGTCCTGGTGACTCCGGTAGTAGTGAGCCTTCACGTGGGACTCGTCGCAGGTGGCGGCGACGCCCGGGAGTCCGAAGAGCTCGCGGGCGTACGGCCAGAGGTTGTCGTAGTCGACCAGTCGTCTGAGGTTACAGCCGAAGTGCGTGTAGTAGACCGCGTCGAACCGGTAGAGCGTGGGGAAGACGAAGACGTCGGCCAGGGTGAGCCGGTCGCCGGCGAGGAACCGTCGCTCGCCGAGGACGGCGTCCCAGTCGTCGAGCGCCTCGAAGAGGCCCCGGACCGCACGCTCGTACTCCCGCTGGGAGTCCGCGAAGCCGGCCCGGTAGACGGCCAGGTTGACGTCCTCGTGGACGGCCTCGACGATCGAGTCGATCTCGTCGCGCCGGTCCCGGGGGGAGAGGTCGACGTCCCTGGTCGCGTAGTCGTCGAAGGCGCCGTCGAGCATCCGGGCGATCTCCGCCGACTCGTCGTCGACGATCGTCTCTCGCCGCCTGTCCCAGAGGACCGGTACCGTCACCCGACCGGTGTACTCCGGGTCGGCACGCGTGTAGACGTCACGGAGGTAGGAGGTGCCGTTCTCCGAGTCGGCGGTACAGCCGTCCTTCGACGGCGAGAACTCCCAGCCGTCGTCCGCCCGGACCGGGTCGACGACGTCCAGCGAGACGACGTCCTCGAGCCCCTTCAGGCGGCGGACCAGCGTCGTCCGGTGGGCCCACGGGCAGGCCCGCGACACGTAGAGGTGGTACCGGTCCGCCGCCGCGGGGAAGGCGGTGCGGGAGTCGGCGCCGTCGGGTTCGATCCGTCCGTCGAACCGGTCCCCGTCGTCCCTGACGCGGTGCCGCTCCGACCGCCACTCGCCGTCGACGAGGTGCCCCACGGTCACCACCTCCTCCACCGCGGTGCCGCGGGCGGCTCCCGTCCGGACGGGACTGTCTGTCGACCGATGGTCGTGGAGAACGGGGCACGTGATCGGAACGTGGATCGGGAGCGGGCCGTGTGCGGGAACCGGAACGTGGATCGGCGTCCGCACCTACGACCGGTAGTCGGCTCCGTCTGTCGAGTACGTCTCCTTCGGGGGGGCTGGACCATCACGCGGGAGGGCTCGAACATCACACGAGCCTGGACGGGCCACGGGCCCTAATAGGTCAGACAACCGATACGAAACCAGGTGTCCCGCGACCGACCTGGTTGCGACGGGCGTCGGCTGGCCCGCCCGTCCCGATCGCGCCGTGCCGTCGCGGAAGACTCTTCGGCGTCGGCGGGGTGGAGCCGACATGGAGGTCCTCGTCTTCGGCGCCGGGAGCCTCGGGAGCCTGCTCGGCGCGCGCCTCGCGAGCGCCCACGACGTCACCCTCGTGGGCCGGGATCCGCACGTACGGGCCGTCCGGGAGTCTGGACTGACCGTCGAGGGCGTGGAGTCGTTCGTCGCCCGGCCGGCCGCCGTCACCGACCTCGGTGACATCGGTGGGGTCCGCGGGGGAGGCGGCGGCGACGAGGGCGGCGACCGTGCAGACCAGTCGGTCGACGGTGCCGACTCCGGGGGACGCCGGGTGGACCTGGCGGTCGTGACGGTGAAGACGTTCGACACGGTCGGGGCCGCCGAGGCGCTCGCGGCCGCGGATCTCGAGGCCGACGCGGTCGTCTCGCTCCAGAACGGGATGGGGAACGAGGAGACCCTCGCGGCGCGGCTGGCCGTCCCCGTCGTCGCCGGCACGACCACGGTGGGCGCGCGCCTGGCGGCCCCCGGTCGGGTCGCCTGGCTCGGGCGGGGAGAGACGACCGTCGGCCCCTGGACGGACGACGCCGACGACGCCGCGGACCTGGTGGCGGCGGCGTTCGACGCGGCGGGGATCCCGTGCGAGCGGGTGTCGACGACGGCGGTCGAACGGGTGCTCTGGGAGAAGCTGGCGGTCAACGCCGCGATCAACCCGGTGACGGCGCTCGCGCGGGTGGCGAACGGTGCGGTGATCGAGCCCCCACTGGCCGACGCCGCGCGGGCGGCCGCCGCCGAGACGGCCCGCGTCGCCCGGTCGCGTGGCGTCGCCCTCGATCCCGACGCGGCCGTCGACCGGGCGATCGGCGTCGCGCGCCGGACGGCGGAGAACCGCTCGTCGATGCACCAGGACGTCGCCGCCGGCCGCCGGACGGAGGTGGACAGCATCAACGGCTACGTCGTCGACCGGGCGCCCGCCGACGAGTCGGTCCCGGCGAACACCGTCCTGGCGGGGCTCGTACGGGGGTGGGAGCGGGGGCAGGGGCTCCGGTAGTCGGCGCCCGTTCGACGTCGGGTCGGAGATGACCCGACGCCGGGTCGGCAGTCACTCGACGCCGGGTCGGCAGTCACTCGACGCCGGGTCGATACGCCTCGGCGCTCGTCGACGAACGGACGGGGGGCACCCCCGGACCGTACACTTTAATCCGGCCCGTCCGGTACCGGGAGCCGTGACGTCCGTACAGGACCTCCGGCACCTCGACCGTCCGATCACGATGCTGACGGCGTACGACGCGCCCACGGCGGCGATCGTCGACGAGGCGGGGATCGACGTCGTGCTCGTCGGCGACAGCGTCGGGAACGCGGTGCTCGGTTACGAGTCGACGCTCCCCGTCACCGTCGACCAGCTCGCGAGCCACACCGGGGCGGTCGTCCGCGGCGTCGACGACGCCGTCGTCGTCGCCGACCTGCCGTTCCTGTCGTACGGCGTCTCGGAGCCGGAGACGATCGCCCACGCCGGCCGGATGCTCAAAGAGGAGGGTGCCGACGGGGTCAAACTCGAGAGCGGGCCACACACGGTCTCGATCACCGAGCGACTGACCGAGCTGGGGATCCCCGTGATGGCCCACCTCGGCCTGACACCCCAGCACGTCAACCAGCTCGGCGGCTACCGCCAGCAGGGCGCCGAGCAGTCCCGGGCCGACGAGATCCGCGAACTCGCCGCGGCACACGAGCGCGCAGGAGCCTTCTCGCTCGTGCTCGAGCACGTCCCCTCGAACCTCGCCGCGGCCGTCACCGACGACCTGGCGATCCCCGTGATCGGTATCGGCGCGGGGAGCGGAACCGACGGGCAGGTGCTGGTGTTCCACGACGTGGTCGGGCTGTCCGACCGGAGCCCGCCGTTCGCCCGGCGGTTCGGCGACGTCGCGGGCGAGATGGAGCGAGCCGTGAGCGCCTACTGCGACGCCGTGGTCGACGGGTCGTTCCCGGCGCCGGACCACTCGACGGCCGCCGCCGACCTCGACGTCGGCGGGGGCGACGAGGCTCTCGACGACGGCGACGAGGCGGTCGGGGCCGACGGCGACGAGGCGGTCGGGGCCGACGGCGACGAGGCGGTCGGGGCCGACGACGGCGGTCACGACTGATCTCGGAGCCGCGACGAGCAGGACCCAGACCCCGCCGTCGGACGGCTGACCGCCGTCGCCGGGGAGATCGGGCGGCACCGGGCTGCACGGGACCGGTTCACCGACCGACAGCGAACGGGGGACGTCCTCGTCGATCGGCGTGAGGGGGACCCACCGCCACCTCACAGTCCTACCTCGTCCGGTCGGCCTCGACTGGCTCTCCCGGTGTCGTTCTGCTGGGGCGGCGATCGGGCACACCGGTCGCGCCGGCCGGCCGGATCGACCGGAGGAAGCGGCCCATCAGGACGAGCGCGAGGAGGCTCACGAGCCCGAAGACGACGAGCAGGGGCGTCGGGACCGCCTCTCCCGCGCGCAGACTGAACAGCCCCATCGCCACCACGGCGAGCCCCAGCGTCGCGATCTTCACGAGGAGGACGCCGGCGAGGGCGTACCCCCACGGTTCCTCGCGCCGGAGCCAGTACGCGGTGAGGACGAACGCGGGGAGCAGGACGGCGAGGTCGAGCGACTGGATGACGGGCGCGGGGAGGTCGGTACCCGCGATCGCCGCCGGGACCGTCCCGGCCAGGACGGCGGGCACGACGTCCGAGAGCCACGCGAGCGCGACGAGTGCGGTCGTCCCGAGCAGGAAGCCCACGTACGGGCGGGTCGACCGGTCGTCGACCGCCCGTCGCAGTGCCGGGGCGTCCAGGCGAACCAGCCCGCCGACGAACGCGTACAGCGTCAGCCCGAAGAGGGCGACGTAGACGAGGTAGAGCTCGTTGAACGCCGTCATCACCGCGTACGAGGCGTACGTGTACAGGAGGTAGCCGACGACGCCGAGCCAGCCGACGTACCCCCGGAGCGAGCCGCGGGCCGCGAGGTACGTCGTCACGGCCAGCGCCGGGACGGCGACGACTAGCGTCACCAGGTCCTGGCCGTACAGCTGCGGCAACAGGGGCGCGGCGTCCCGGTAGATCACGGGCGCGAACAGCCCGACGGCCGACGCGAGGGTCGTCAGCGCGAGGACGACGAGCGACGCGGCGAGGTACGGGACCGACAGCGTGACGCGTCGAGTGACCATACCGCGACTACGCCCCGCCCGAGTAAATACCGACCAGCCCGTTCCCGGGCGCGGAGAACCGCTCGGGGTCCCGTGTCGCCCCCGTGAGCTCGTCGCCCAGTGGACTGTATAGACTACTGTTCGGTACGTACCACCACCGAACGGGGGCGGCTGTGACGAACCGGTACGTACCACACATATCAGCGACTAAATGTTCGGTCACTCGTCGTCCAGGTGGATGGCCACAAACACATCCAGTGGGACGGGCGGCGTGTTCAGTTTCGACAACAGGGACATGATGGCGTTCATCCTCGTCATGTCCCTCCACGGGTTACAGAGTATGATCACGGAGCTCCTGCCGGAGTTCTCGGTGGCGGGACTCGGCGTCGAGATCGGACCGTTCTGGTTCGTCGCGATGTCGGTCGTCCTGCTGTTCCGGTCGTTCTGGGCGTGCCTGGCGATCCCGGTCGGCGGGATCGTCTTCGGCGAGATCCTCATCGGCGACTTCAGTGCCCTCGGCGCGGTCGAGGGGCTCGTCGTCATCACGGCGTCGTGGTTCTTCGTCATGGCGCTGGTGACCGACCCGACGGATCCGAAACAGATCGCGGGGCTGGGCTTCCTCGCGAAGGCGATGGAGGAGACCGCCGCGTGGTTCATCGACGTCGGGAAGTTCTACGTCGGCGTCGAGGAGCTCGAGGCGATCGCGTGGCTCCCCGAGACGGTCTGGGCCACCGAGGGCATGGGGGCGCTGGTCCAGATCGTCGTCGCGGGGACGATCTTCGGGGCGATCCCGACGTACTTCCTTTACCCGCGCCTGCGCGGGAAGATCGAGCCGCTGCTCGGCATGCAGCCGGTCCCCGGCCGGGACGGACCGATGTTCGACCGCTCGGCGATGAAGCGGCTGGTCGCCTGGGTCGCGCTCCTGCCGATCGCGTTCGTCGTCGAGACGTTGAGCGAGACCAGCGGCGGCCTGATCACCTTCGAACCCCAGTTCGTCGAGACCTACGGCCGGGCGTTCCTGTTCGTTCCGATCGTGGTCGCGGCGGTGCTGGCGTTCGGGGTCGTCTTCTACCGCCAGCGACAGGTCGAGGCCTGAGGGATCCCCCCGACTCGTTCTATCATGAGTGAGACGAGCATCGTCGTCGACGACCTGACGTTCCGCTACCCCGGCAGCGACGACCCCGTGTTGCGCGACGCCTCGGTGACGATCGAGCCGGGCGAGTTCACGGCGGTCGTCGGCGGCAACGGCAGCGGCAAGACGACGCTCTGTAAGACGTTCAACGGGCTGATCCCGCAGTTCTTCGAGGGCCGGTTCGACGGTCGGGTGACCGTCGCCGGCACGGACACCCGCGAGTCCGACGTTGCCGAGCTGTCCAGACACGTCGGCTACGTGTTCCAGGACTTCGAGAACCAGCTCGTCCAGTCGACCGTCCGCGAGGACGTCGAGTTCGCACCGCTGAACCACGGCCTCGACGACTACGCCGAGCGGGCCACCCGGGCGCTCGAGACGGTCGGGCTGGCCGACCTGGACGATCGCTTCATATGGGAGCTGAGCGGCGGCCAGCAACACCTGGTCGCGCTCGCGAGCGTGCTCGCGATGGACCCCGAGTTCGTCGTGGTCGACGAGCCGGCCGCACAGCTGGATCCGCACAACGCCAGGAAGACCTACGAGCAGCTCCGCTGGCTCCACGAGGCGCACGACAAGACGGTCGTCGTCATCGAACACCACTCGGAGTTCGTCGCGGACTACTGCGACGACATGGTGCTGGTCTCCGAGGGCGGCGTGGCGTGGAAGGCGCCCGTCGAGGAGGGACTGAACCGCCTCGACGACCTGCTCGCCCACGACATTCACCCGCCACAGGTCACGGGGATCGCCGACGACCTGCCCGCCGGGTCGGGGACCACGCCCGACGGGCGCTACCCGGTCACCGTCGACGAGGCCGCCGCGACGTTCCCGGCGCCGACGGCGGGCCGGGGGCGGCCCCGGACGGCTGCCGACGGGGGGCGAGGTGACTCCCGGACGGCTGCCGATGGAGGGGCGGACGCCGTCCGGTCCCCGCCGGGCGGGTGCGGCGAGCCCCTCGTCGAGCTGACGAACGTCGAGCACGGCTACCCGACGCTCCGCGAGGGCTACAACCGGGTCCTCGACGGGCTCGACCTGACGTTCTGCGCCGGCGAGCGAGTGGCGCTGGTCGGCGCGAACGGGGCCGGCAAGTCGACGCTCCTGCGGCTGATCACCGGGCTCGAGTCCCCCGACGGGGGCACGGTCTCGGTTCTCGGTCGCGACACCAGCGAGACGCTGCCCGAGGAGCTCGCCGACGACACCGTCTACATCCACCAGAACCCCGAGGAGATGTTCGTCGAGGACACCGTCCGGAAGGACGTCGCCTACTACCTGGAGAGCCGCGGCGCCGACGACGTCGACGACCGGGTCGACGAGATCCTCGACCACCTGGACCTGGAGAACCTGGCCGACCGCGACGGCCGACTGTTGAGCCTCGGCCAGCAGCGACGGGCCTCGCTGGGGATCGGCCTGGCGACCGACCCGACGATCGTCCTCCTAGACGAGCCGACGGGGAGTCTCGACCTCCAGAGCCGCCGCGAGGTGACCCGGATGCTCGGGAAGGCCGAGAGCCGCGTCGAGACGGTCCTCGTCGCCTCGCACGACCTCCAGCTGGTCGCGTCGTGGGCCGACCGGGTGATCGTGATGGGCGAGTCGGGGGTCCTCGCCGACGCGCCGCCCGCCGCGGTGTTCGACGATCCCGAGCTCCTCGCGGGGACGGGCCTGCGCCCGCCACAGGTCGTCGAGCTTTCCGACCGGCTGGACGTCGACCCGCCGGCGCTGACCGCCGACGCGATGGTCGACGCGCTCACGGAGGGATCGTCGTGACGTACCTCGACGAACTGACGGAGATCTCGGTCGCCGACGTCAAGGTGGACCTGCTGCGGACCGCCTACGACAACGATCGCGCGCTGTTGAACACGTTCGACCCGCGGGTCGTCCTGCTGTGGAGCGTGCTCTTCGTGATCGTCCCGTGGCTGTTCTACGACACGCTCCCGCTGGCGGTCATGCTGGCGGCCGCGTTCGTCCTGGCGGCGCTCTCGCAGGTCAGCAAGTACCTGCTGGCCCTGCTCCTGTTCGGCCAGGTCACCAACGTCGGGTTCTTCGTCGTGATGGTCCCGCTGGTCGGTGGGCTCCTGCGGGCAGGGGGGTACCTGGCGGCGAACGCCGGGGCCGTGGTGGACTCGCTCGTCGCCCTCGACCCGGCCGTGTTCGCCGAGAGCCTCTCGATCGTCGCGACGGCGGCCAGCCGCGGGGTGACGACGGCGCTGACCAGCCAGGAGGTCGGGATCGACGCCGTCGGTGCCGTCGTGCCGTTCTTCCTCAAGCTGACGATCATCTCGGTGATCAGCCTGGCCGTCTTCTCCGCGATGAGTCCCCAGAAGATCAGCCAGGGGATGCTCCGGCTGGGGGTCCCCCGGCAGCTCACCTTCGCCATCGCGTACGGCTACCGGATGATGCCGCTGCTGGTCGAAGAGTACCACGACCTCGTCAACTCGTTCCGCCTCCGGAGCAAGGTCCCCGACGAGAAGGGCCTCCTCCGGTGGCGTTACTACGCGTACCTGCTGACGCTCTCGGTCAAGGCGTTCTACCCGCTGATCTTCAACGTCGCCAAGCGCGCCCGCGTCACCGTCGAGGCGATGGAGACCAAGGGGTTCTCGCACTCGCTCGGCGACCCGAAGAGCCGGGAACTACGGACGGACGGGATGATGGTGCGGACACGGGACGTCTCCTTCGTCTTCGGCTCGCTGCTGTTCGTCGCCGCGCTGTGGGTCTTCCTCTAGCGACCCGCCGGCCCGTCGTCTTCCGGCGACGCGCAGTCGGATCCAGTCGGGTCCCGTCCAGTCGGGTCCCGTCCAGCCGGATCCCGTCCAGCCGGATCCCGTCCAGCCGGATCCCGTTCAGTCGGATCCCGTCCAGCCGGGTCCAGTCCGGATCCCACAGGCAGCCGGCGTCGAAGCCGGACCGGTGAGGATCGACGGACTCCAGCCGGGCGGGCACCCGGGCACGGACGAGGACCGACCCCGAACCGCTCGTTCGTGAAACGTACTCGTGGGGAGCGATCGGTCGGCTATACACCGGCACGGACACCACTTATACAGGGTTATGTTCCGCTCACCGGGAGTCTCGGGCAGAGATGACTGTGACAGGGGTTCGGCGCTCGTTCGAGGAGCGGCTCGTCGACGGACGCGACCAACTTCCCGGGGTGCCACCGGCTGGCGACTACGTCGTCGTGGACGTGACGCACTTCTCGACGACGGTCGCGGAGCTCCTCGGCAACGGGGCGTCGTACGTCCACGTCACCGACGAGCGGGGCGACGAGTTCGCGTTCCGGGAGCGGAACCCGGACGCGCTCATCGGCGGCGGCAAGACCGACGACTACGAGCCGACCGAGGGGTACGACTTCTTCAACTCGCCGAGCTACGTCCAGGACCTCGACGTCGAGGGGCGACCGACGAGCATGACCTCCAAGAACGGCGGGACGGCCGTGGCGCGCCTCCGGCGTCGCGGTAACGACGACGTCACCGTCTTCGTCGGCGGCTACACGAACGCGGCCGCGCTCGCGAGCCACCTCCGCGAGCGTGACCGCCCGGTCTACATCGTGAGCTGCGGGTCGGGCGGCGAGCCGACGACCGACGACCACCTCGGCGCCGTCGTCGTCGATCGGTACCTCCGGGGGCGGCCACCGAGCGACGCCGAGCGGGACCACTTCGCGGCGCTGCTGCGAGCGAGCAAGGGCCCCGGTTACACGGAGAAACACGAGACGCGACGGCGCGACCTGGAGACGTACGCGACGGCGATCGATAGCCGCTCGGTCGTCCCGAAGCTCGTCGACGACCGGCTCGTGGACGTGCACGACCGCGACGCCGGCGCGTAGGACGCCGCAGGGGACCGCCTCGCGGACGACGACCCCGGCTGCCGGCCCCGGGGGCGTCCGCGTCGCCCGACGGGTGCGCGACGGGAACGGGATCGGACCAGCGAGGGTCGAGAGACGAGAGCGGAGAGGACGGTGGGTACCCGGGCCGGGAGGAGAGTCGGCGAGTCGATCGCCGTCGACGCCTCTCGTGCATAGAAAAAATTGTATATCTGGGAGGGGCGAACGAACGGCACCGACTCCCCGACGACACCGACGGGGGTGTCGAGGAAACCACCGCCGGGTCGGTCTCCGGCACTCGGTCCCGACGTGGGGCCGGCACGTGCGCCGACGAGAGGAATCGGGGGACGGTCGAGAAGCGGATGATGCTCGAGAATCGAAGGGTGCTCCGGTGCCGGACGCTGCCGACCCCCGGGAGCGAACGGACCTCTCGCGCGAACTGATCGGGTGCCGAAGCGTCGACCGAGCCGAGGAGCATCGACGCGTCGCGAGCCCGCCGGACGGACCCCCGGTGCCGCGGACGTTCCGGCGGCGACTCCATCGATCACCGACGGACGACACCGACGAGGACGGCCAGACCGTCCGAACCGGCGGGGCCGGTGTCCCGGCTCCGATCCCCGGTTCGGACCCGGATCCGAACCCGAACCCGGTCGCCGTCACCGAAACTGGCTCTCCGCCAGTCTACCCGCGAGGGACGTGTCCTTCGGGGGGCGGTTCGACGGGCCGATAATCCAAATCAAAACGTTCGTATGCTGCCGTGTCGGTCGTCGGTCGCGGCTTGTCGCGGGGAGCGGTAATCGGCACCTCGTCACAAGTTATATCGTGACAGACGGGGAGTCACGAGGTACCCATGGAGATTACAGCGGTGAACCTGTACACCGTCGCCGAGGGGACACAGGGCCAGCGCGGGGCCGACGAGGGCGAGTCCCAGTACTGGGGCGGCGGCTGGCAGACCGACGCGCTGATCGCGAACCCGATGTCGATCTACGACGACTACCGCGACTCGCGTACGTCGTGGATGGGGCCGGGCCAGGACCCCTTCGTCGTCGAGCTGGAGACCGACGAGGGGCCGACCGGCTTCTGTGCGAACTACGGGGGCGGCCGCTACGCCTGCGACGTGATCGACTCGCACTACCGGCGGTTCATCGAGGGGTCGAACCCGTTCGACGTCGAGCGGATCTGGGAGCAGATGTACCGCGCGCAGCTGCCGTACGGCCAGCGCGGCATCTCGATGATGGCGATCAGCGGGGTCGACCTCGCGCTGTACGACCTCGTCGGGAAGATCACGGGCCAGCCCGTCTACAACCTCTTCGGCGGCCGGTCGATGGACGAAATCCCGTGTTACGTGACGACGCACGTGGACGTGATGGAGCACATGGTCGGCGAGGGCTTCTTCGGCGTGAAGCTCGCGGCGCCGTGGGGCCCGGCCGACGGGAAGGCGGGTCTGCGGAAGACCGAGGAGATGGTCGCCGAGGCCGAGGCGGCGTTCGGGGAGGACACCGAGGTGATGATCGACGCGTACATGGCCTGGGACAGGGAGTTCACCGTCCGGGCGGCCGAGCGCCTGCGCCCGTACGACGTGAAGTGGATCGAGGACCCTCTCCACCCCGGCGCGATCACCGAGTACCGGGACGTCCGCCACGACGTCCACCCGATCCAGGTCGCCGTCGGCAACCTGGAGTTCGGCTACAAGGCCTACCACCAGCTCCTGGACGCCGGCGCGGGCGACATCATCCAGCCGGAGCTCCAGTGGTGTGGGGGACTCACGGAGGCCCACCGCATCGCGGAGATGTGCAAGGGCCACGGCCTCCCGGTGATCCCCCACGGGGCGGGCGCGTACAACTACCACTTCGTCATGGCACACACGAACGCGCCGTACGCGGAGTACCTCACCGTCGCGGACGGGACGGAGGTCCGGCCGATCTTCGACGCCGTCGAGGGCGAACCGCTCCCCGAGGACGGGACGATCGAACTCGGCGACGACCCGGGGTTCGGCGTCGAGCTGAACCGCGACATCCTGAAGCCGTACTGAGCCGGGAGCGGTTCGGGACGAACGACCCGGGACGGTCGGGACCCCGGGTACCGTCGGTCTGGGACGGTGGAGGCGCTGTCCACTGGCGTGGAATCGAGCCGGGACGCGGTCGAGCCCACACGTTTGCGAACGTTGATCCGGCCCGGGGTCCGACACCCGACCGTGACCGACACAGTCCGTCCCGGCAGGACCCGACCGACACCGCGTCCGTCCCCGAACTCGCGACCACGCGCCCCGCACGGAGAGGTGTCGTGAGCGTGCGCCTCACCGACCTCGAACGGCCGTTCGTCGTCACCAGTCTGGCAGACCGGAGCCTCCCGGAGACGATCGCGACGATGAAACGCGCGGAGTACGCCGGGGCGCGGGCCTTCGAGGTTCACCTGCCGCTACTCTCGTTCCCGGGGCCCGACGAGATCGCGGCGCTGACCGGGGCGACCGCCGCGCCGATCTACGCCACCTGCCGGCGGGGACGCTTCTACGAGCTGCTCGGCGCCGACGAGCCGGTCGAGCTGACCGACGCCCAGCGGACCGAGGCGCTCGTCGAGGCGGTCGAGGCCGGCGTCGACGGCGTCGACTTCGAGCTCGACACGTTCGACCCGACGGGTGGCCCGGACGAGTTCACCGCCGCCGCCGTCGCCGACTACGCGGCCGACCCGGACGCCGAGCCCGCGGAGGTCACGGACGACGGGACGGCCGTGGCGCGCCAGCGGGAGACGATCGACCGGGTCCACGACGCCGGCGGCGAGGTGATCCTCTCGGCACACACCTGCACGCACATCGAGCCCGAGACGGCGATCGCCATCGCGGAGCGCGTCACCGAGCGTGGGGCGGAGTTCGCGAAGCTCGTCGGCGTCGACCGCGACATGGACGAGGGGCTCGAGACGCTGCGGGCGCACCTCCGGTTGAACGAGGCCGACGTGGTCCCGTACGCGCTGATGGCGATGGGCGACCCCTCCCGGATCGTCCGGCCGCTCGCGCCGATGTTCGGCTCCGCGTGGGTGTTCGCACAGCCGGACCTGCGGCCCGGCGGGTTCCACTCCTGGCCGCTCGTCGACAACGCACGCGAGGTGTTGCGCCGCATCGACTGGCGGACCGCCTACGACCCGCACCGACGCGGGTGAGCGACGGGCTCCAGTCCGGGAGCCGTCGACCCCGGGGCCCGCCGACCCCTGGAACTTTGTACCGATACGAGGTAGGAACCGACGATGCTAGACGACAGACTCGCCGACAGCCACGTCGTCGTGACCGGCGCCGCCCAGGGGATCGGGCGCGGGATCGCAACCCGGGTCGCCCGGGCGGGCGCCGACGTCTCGATCTTCGACACGAAGGTAGAAACCGCGGCGGAGACCGTCGCGGCAGTGGAGGCGGAGGGGGGCGAGGCCACCGTCCACGAGGTGGACGTCTCCGACGCGGTTTCCGTCGCCGACGGCGTCGAGGCCGCGGTCGACGACCTCGGGCCGATCCACGGGCTCGTCAACAACGCCGGCGTCCAGAACGCGATCCCGATCCTCGAGACCACCGAGGCGGAGTGGGAGCACCACCAGGACGTCAACGCGAAGGGAACCTTCCTCGTCTCGAAGGCGGTCGCGAGCCACATGGTCGAGGTGGGGACGGAGGGGGCGATCGTCAACGTCGCCTCGACGGCCGCCGAGCGGGCGTTCCCCGGCCAGGGGGCGTACGCCACGTCGAAGGCGGGCGTGGTCGCGTTCACGAAGGTGCTGGCCAAGGAGCTCGGCGACCGCGGCATCACGGCCAACGCGATCAACCCGGGGACGGTCGACACGCCGATGGTCCAGCAGTGGCTCGCGGAGCACGCCGCCGAGGGCGACCGGACCGAGGCGGAGGTCCTCCAGGGGGCCCTGGACAGCCACACGCTGAACCGGATGGGCCAGCCCGAGGAGATCGGCCACGTCGCGGTGCTGTTGCTCTCCGAGGAGGGCGAGTGGATCACCGGCGAGGCGATCAACGTCGACGGGGGGTACACCAGCGAGTGACGCGCGTCGATAGCTCGACACGGTCTCCCCTGTGACTGCCGTCCGTCGCCGCCGGCGGTTCCTCGCTCGCCGACCGGCTCAGAGCCCGACGAGGTCACGGAACGCGCCGCCGGTCAGGGCCTCGCGGTCGCGATCCGAGAGGAACGGCACCTCCTCGAGCCACGCGAGCGTCTCCGGGTAGGTCATCCCGCCGAACTCGGGGTGGCTGACGTTCGGGAAGTCCGACCCCCAGACGACGCGGTCGCGGCCGAACGTGTCGAGCAGCCACCGGAGGTGGTCGAACGCGTCCTCGTACGGGTACGCCTCGTTGGAGGTGTGTGCGACCTCGGAGACCTTGACCGCCACCCGGTCGTACTCGGCCAGGGGTTCGAACGCCGCGTAGCTCTCGGCGGGATCGTCCGCTGCGTCGGCGTGGGCGAAGTGGTCGAACGCGTACGCCAGGTCGGGGTAGGTCTCGACGAGTTCGAGCGCCTGGTCGAGCTGGCTCGTGTGGGCCATGAGCTGCACGAGCGCGTCGGTCTCGCGCGCCGCGGCCCAGAACGCCTCCTCACCGACGGCGTCGCGGAGCCACGTCTGCTCGTAGTCGAACCGCTCCCACATCTCGTCGTACGGACAGACGGCGCCGAGCCGGAAGCCGAGCATCCGGTCGTGGTCCATCAGCTCCCGGAGCGTCGCGGCCGCGCCGTCGGCGAACTGGTCGATCATCGAGACGGCGTAGAGCCGCTCGTGCTCCTCGGCCGCCTTCACCGTGTACCAGTTGTCGGTCCAGTCGGTGATCGGGTAGCCGACGACGACCGCCTCGTCGATCCCGGCGTCGTCCATGTCCGCGAGCAGTTTGTCGGCCGTGTAGACGACGTCCGTCGAGAAGTGGTCGGTGAAGTTCTCGACTAACGGCCCGTTCGTCCAGGGGTGCTCGGGCGTCGGCGGGCCCCAGGCGTGGGTATGCGTATCTAGTACCACGGTCTGATCACGGTCCCTCCTCCACGCCCCGGCGCATAAAAGTTGAGGGGTGCCCGGGAGTTGAGTGATGCCCGGGGGGTCGAGGCCCGCCCGTCGAGGGCGGTGCTCGCCGACGGTCGCCCGACCGACCAGTGCCGGCCGGTTCGAAACCGTTAGGAAGGCGACCCGCAAACCGGGGCCAATGCGCGAGGAAACCGTCGGTGCACTGCTGGTCGCCGGTTCCGCGGTCGGGTTCGGCACGCTCGCGATCTTCGGGAAGCTCGCCGAGGCGGCGGGGCTCGGGCGGCCCCCCTTGCTCTTCTTCCGGTTCCTCGTCGGCGGGGCGCTCGTCTGGGCCTTCCTCGTCGCCCGCGACGACGTCCGGTTCCTCTCCGGGCGGTCGGCCGGGGCGACCGTCGGTCTCGGAGCGATGTACGCCGCGCTGACGGTCGCCTACTTCGCCGGGCTCGTCCACCTCACGGCGGGTCTGGCGGCCGTCGTCTTCTTCACCTACCCGGTGTACGTCCTGGCGCTGTCGGCGCTCCTGCTCGACGAGCCGCTCACGCCCCGCCTGGTCGTCTCCCTGGCCCTCGCGCTGGCCGGCCTCGGGCTCGTCCTCGGGGCCGACGCGACCGGCGCGACGCCGCTCGGCGTCCTCCTGGTCGTCGCCGCCGCCGTTGGCTACGCGGGCTACATCGTCGGCGGCAGGGCGCTGTCGACGACGGCGTCGGCGAGCGTCCTCACCGCACACGTGCTGGCAGTGGCGACGGCGCTGCTCGGGCTGCGGTGGGTGCTCCGCGGTGCGACGCTCCCGACCGGGCCGACGCAGTGGGGCGTCGTCGTCGGGATCGGCGTGCTCGGGACCGGCGTCCCGCTGGTGTTGCTCTACGAGGGGCTCGGCGCCCTCCAGGCGAACCGGGCGAGCGTCCTCGGGACGGCAGAGCCCGTGACGACCGTCGCACTCGGGGTGCTCCTGCTCGGGGAGCCACTCACGCCGGAGACGGCCGTCGGTGGGGCACTCGTGCTCGCCGGGGTCCTCCTCTCCCAGGTCGAAGCGCCGTGGACGACGATCAGTCGACTCGTCCCGGGCGGATGACCGTCGCATCGCGGCGGGCGGGCGACCACCACGTTCCGGCGCCGGTCCGGTGGACCAGTGGAACCGTGGTGTGGATCCGGTGGCCGGGAGAGCCGGCTCCGACCGCCCGCTACGGGAAGCTATCGGTCCGGCTCGACGCGTCGATCAGCGTGTGGTCCGTCCGGCGGTCCTCGACGAACGCCCAGTCGATCTCGACGCCGAGGCCCGGGCCGTCGGGGACCGCGATGGTTCCCTCGTCGTCGACCGCCTCGACGGCCCCGACGTAGCCCTGATCGTTGTACCAGTCGAACCCGACCTCCGGGTGCAGGAGGCCGTGTTCGAAGTAGTGGGTGTTGCGGAGCGTCGAGGCGAGCAGGAGGTGCTCGGGCCCACCGACGTGTGGCTCGACGTCCATCCCCGCCGTCTCGACCGTGTGGCAGATCTTCAGCGCGCTCGTGAGCCCGCCGCCGAGGTGCGCGTCGACGCGGACCATCTCGAGCGCGTCGTTCGCGAGGTGGTTGAACGCGCCGAACGGCTCGGTCCGCGACTGCTCGATGCCGAGGATCGGGGTCTCGAGCTCCTCGGCCAGGCGACGCATCGCGTAGATGCTGTCGCCCGTGTCGCGGAGGGGGTCCTCGTACCAGAGGAACTCCAGTTCGTCGAGGACCTTCCCGACGCGGACCGCGTCGTGGAAGCTCCCGTAACAGCTCGACGGGTCCAGCATGAGGTCCATCTCGTCGCCGACGCGCTCCGCGACGGCCCGACAGATCTCGATGTCGGCGTCCGGGTCGCCGTGCGGGTGGATCTTGAACGCCGGGTAGCCGGCGTCGCGACACTCCGCGGCGAACTCGGCGTACACCTCCGGCGTGTCCCGTTCGGGGTTCCCGGACATCGTCGAGGCGTACGCCGGTACCCGGTCGCACAGCCGCCCGCCCAGCAGGGTGGCGACGTTCGCGTCGTGGTGTTTGCCGGCGAGGTCCCACAGCGCGTTGTCGATCGCGCCCAGCGCGTTGTGGTCGGTGTGGCGCAGCTGCCGCCGGAGGTCGTGCCAGATCCCCTCCCGTGCGAGCGGATCGCGCCCGACGAGGAACCGCGACGCGACGGCCTCGATCTGTGCGACCCCGACCTGCGTCCACATGTGTGCCCGGTAGTGCCCCTCCAGGCCGGTGTCGGTCCGGATCGTCAGGACGTACCCCGGCGGTTCGACCGTCCCGCCGGGGACGTACACCAGCTCGCCGTCGGGCCGCGAGCCGACGTCCTCGATCCGGTAGCTGAACTCGTGGATCTCGACTTCTTCGATCTTCATGGCTCTCTCACCCGTTCCGAGCCAGCGACCCTCGACGACAGTCCGACGTTCGAAGCCCGAAGCCCGAAACGTGGGGGTATCCGGGAGCACCCGTCTTAACGTTTCCTGGGCCACCGACCGTGATCGCGGCCCTCGAGCGACGCGACGGGAGCCACTACCCGCCTCGAACTCGCGACTCACGGCCGGGCGCCGACCCGCCAGCTCGGCGTCATCCGGTCGGGACCCACGTTCGTCAGTCCGGAACTCCCCGGGCGGGACCCACGTTCGTCAGTCCGGAACTCCCCGGGCGGGACCCCGCCGGCCCCGTTCAGTTCCCCGACAGCAGCTCCTCCTCGATCATCCCGACCGGGAGGACGCTGTACTCGAGGAGGGTGTCGTGGAACTCCTTGCGGTCGTAGTCGCCGCCCTGCTCGGCCCGGTACTGCTCGCGGAGGTCCATCAGCAGCGAGAGGCCGACCCGGTACGACGACGGGTACGTCGGGCGCGTCGTGTACCGCCGGACCTCGGTCTCGGCCCACCGCGGCTCCAGGCGGGCGCGGTCGACGAGCAGGTCGGTCGCCTCCTCGGGCGTCATCCCGCGCGTGTGGAGGCCCGTGTCGACGACGATCCTGACGGCCCGCCAGAGCCCGTTGCGCAGCTGCATCAGCCGCATCGCCGGCTCCGCGAGGAGGCCGGTCTCGTAGAACAGCTCCTCGGTGTACAGCCCCCAGCCCTCCAGGAAGATCGGGCTCCGGAACTGCTTGCGCAGGGGCGTGCCGACCTCCTTGAGGACGGCCATGTGGAGATGGTGGCCTGGGTACATCTCGTGCTGGGCGATCCCGCGGATCCACGCCCAGCTGTTGTCGCGGAGGTGCTGTTCCTGCTCGTCGGCGGGGGCGTCGGGGTCGACGGGCGTGACGTACCACTTCCCGGAGAGCCCCTCGTCGAACGGCGACGTGGTCCACGGCTTGGCGATCGGGTACGAGTCGCGCATGTACGACGGCATCCACTCGACGTCGACCTCCTCGCCTTCCGGGATGGTGACGAGGTCGTGCTCGATCGTGTGCTCGCGCGAGAGGACCGTCTCGTCCTCGTAGGCCTGGCGCAGCTCGCCCGCGTCCGGGTGGTCGTCCTTCACCGACTCGAGGACCTCGACCCAGCCCGCCCCCGGCTCCATCTCCTCGGCCAGCTCGCTCATCTCCCGCTCGTAGCGCTCGACCCACTCCAGCCCGAACTCGTGGAGGTCGTCGGCGTCCATCTCGAGCATGTGGTAGTCGCCGAGCAGCCGGTCGAACCGGTCGCGACCGACGGCGAACTCGCCGTCCGCCTCGTCCTCGATCCCGCCGAGGAACGACTCGAAGTCGACGACGGCCGCCGCCGCGTCCTCGCTGGCGGCGACGACGTCGTCCTCGAGGTCCGGGACGCGCTCGGCCGCCTCCGGGATCCCCTCGGTCAGGAACTGCTGGAGGCTCTCGGCCGTCCGCAGCCCGGACTCGATCCAGATCGGGGGAACCGCCGGCGGCTCGATGGTCTCCTCCGCCGTCGCCAGGAACTCCGGCACGGCGCGGAGCCGGTCGCGCAGCGACGCCAGCCGCTCCTCGGACGCCGCGTACCGGCCGAGCAGCAGGTCGTGGAGCCCGTTGCCGAGGCTGTCGAGGTAGTAGCGCGGCTCGCGCGCCCAGGGCCGCAGCTCGTGGTCGATCCGCAACTTCTCTAAGACAGCCAGCGCCCAGCGGCGGTCGAGCGACTCCTCGTGGGTGAGGTCAGCCTCGTCGAAGGCCTCGAACCGGTCGGCGAACTCGTCGAGGGTCCGTCCCCACGCGGCGGCCGCGTCGGGGCCGACCGCGGGGAGGGCGTCGTCGTAGTCGTGGACGCCGGCGTGAGTCGCCGCGACCGGATCGTGCTCCCAGTAGGCCGCGAGGAACTCGTCGACCGCCCGTGTGAACGCTGTCATACCCCGTAAATTACCCGCGATAGTCAAAACTGTACTCGTTCCGGAACCCGTGGACCGCGGGCGCGTCGGGGGACGACTCGGGACGATCCAAACGGTCCGGCGCGACAGGATGTCCAGTTCGACCGGGACGATCCGCCCCCTCGGGCGCGGCTGCACACGGAATCGATCGGACCGTTCGCGGGGGTCCGAACGCCGCAGTCGTCAGATCATCCGGTAGACCTCGTCCATCCAGATGTCGTCGTCGTCCTCGAGGATCGGGTCCATCACCTCCCCCCACTCGGCCTGCGCCTCGCTGTCGGCCATCACCGCCTCGATGACGGACGGGTCCTCCACCTCCATGTAGCCGAAGACGTGGCCGTCCTTCTCGAAGACGCTGTACGTCTCGAGGCCGGCCCCGGACTCGAGGTACGCGGCCTCGAGCTTCTCGGGGACGTTCTCGTGCTCCTCGCGGTAGTCGTCGCGCTTTCCCTCTCTGATCTGCAGGTGGAATGCGATGCGTTCCATGGTCAGTCGAACTCGCTCATGACTTCGTCCGCGAACAGTTCCATCGTCTCCAGCTCCGGGAAGTCGAGGAACCAGCACTGGAACTTCGTGACGCCGACCTCGATGCGCTCCTCGATAGCCGCCGCACACTCCTCGGGCTCGCCCACGATGAAGTAGTCGTCGGCGTTCTCGCGCGTGATGTCGGGCTGGTCGGTGTACTCCTCCTCGAACTGGATCGGCGTCATCAACTCGAGCAGCTCCTCGTACTTCGTCTCGTCCCGGGTGCAGATGACGTGGCCGTCCCAGGAGTACTCGATCTCGTCGGGGTCGCGGCCGACGGTGTCGCAGTGGTCCTCGATGACGCCGATCAGGTGGCGCAGGGTCTCGACGTCGCCGTTGAAGACGTCGGTGTTCCAGACGTCCGCGAGCTTCGCGACGAGCTTCAGGGTCACCTGCTCGCCCGTCCCGCCGACCATGATCGGCGGGTGCGGCTCCTGGACCGGCTTCGGCTCGCAGTACGCCCCGTCGATCGTGTAGTGCTCCCCGTCGAAGCTCGGCGCCTCCTCCGTCCACATCTTCCTGACGATCCTGATCCCCTCGTCGAGGCGCATCAGCCGCTCGAACGGCTCGCGGTAGTCGTAGCCGTACGCCTCGTACTCCGGCTCGTGCCACCCGGCACCCATGCCCAGCTCGAGGCGACCCCCCGAGAGGACGTCCAGAGTCGCGCCCATCTGCGCGACAAGCGCGGGGTTGCGGTAGTCGTTACACAGCACCAGCGACCCGACGTTGACGTCCTCGGTGAAGCCGGCGATGTGGCTCAACAGCGTCCAGCACTCGTACTCGGCGTGGTCGCGGCCGAGCAGGTGGTGGTCGGGCGCCCAGACCGCGTCGAAGCCGAGCTCCTCGGCCGCCTCGACGCCGCGTTTCGTCGTCTCCCAGTCGAGCCCCTCGTAACAGGGGGTGTCCCGGTGGACCGGCTCGGTGTCGCCCTCGTCGGGCGCGCCGGCGAACACCGGGACGTTGTACTCGAAACTGATCTCCCGGCTCATCGGTTCGTGGCTCGTTCGTGTGCCGTGTTCATGACTGTTCACTCGGTGGGTGTGTAGACGCGTTCCACCGAGTCGATCATAAAACTACCTGGCAGGTCGGGACCGGCCCTCCCGGCCGCGGGCGGAGAGCGGTCGGCGGCCTCCGGCCGGGAGGAGCGGGGAGGGTGGGCCAGCGACGACGTACCCGACGCGCACGACGGCGCGGCGTCCGTCCGGCCCGCCGGCGCCCCGGACCCGCCGGCGCCCGTCGAGCGAACCCGCCCGGTTCCTCCGCCCGCGACGGGCGCCCCCCCGGCGGAACGGTTAACACACAGCGCGGAGACAGTCGGCCATGGAGACGTTCGAGGGCGTCTATCCGGTGGTCTCGACGCCGTTCGACGGGGACGGCGAGGTCGACGTCCAGGGGCTCCGGTCGATCGTCCGGGCACAGGTGGACTGGGGCGTCGACGGCGTCGTCCTGTTCGGGATCGCCGCCGAGTTCTACAAGCTGACCGACGAGGAGCGTCGCGAGATCGTCCGCGTCGCGGCTGCGGCGGTCGACGGCACCGACACGGCCCTCGTCGTCTCGGTGACGGATCACGCGACACGGCTCGCCGTCGAGTTCGCGACCTTCGCCGAGGAGGCGGGGGCGGACGGGCTGATGCTCCTCCC
>Ga0207797_1000185_pt1 | contig 45223 bp, 41 predicted proteins | sample PRCRCaboRojoPR_6_FD_187275 | JGI IMG/M metagenome (GOLD analysis project Ga0207797, IMG submission 187275) | Marine sediment microbial community from Cabo Rojo, Puerto Rico - PR CR 10% Liquid 1 (SPAdes) | ecosystem: Environmental > Aquatic > Marine > Coastal > Sediment | place: Cabo Rojo, Puerto... | reverse complement strand
CCGGCGAAGCGATCTCCCCATTAAAAACAAAGTCCCGGCGCGGGGCCGGGGCATTGTGACTGCTGAGGGCGAGCGACGGGACTTGAACCCGCGACGACTGCATCCACAGTGCAGCGCTCTACCAGACTGAGCTACGCTCGCCATACCTTTCGAATTATATCACGCGGAAAGGTCCTTTTCAAGTAAGCCCTGGATGTATTCCGGGGCTTCATCGCGGGGCACCTGAACCTGATCGCGCTCCCGCAAATCCTTCACGGCGACCATGCCCTCCGCCAATTCCTCCGGTCCCAGGATGGTCGCCACCCGGGATCCGATGCGGTTGGCGTGCCGGAACTGCTTCCCCAGCTTCTCCACCTCGGGGTAGCAGTTGACCTTTAAGCCGGCCCGGCGCAGCTCCGCGGCCAGGGAGAATGATGCCATGCGGGTGTCTTCGTCGAAGACGGTGACGATCACCGGCGCCGGGGTCCGGTCCCGTTTCTCGGGCAGCAGACCCAGCTCCTCCAGGACGACGATGAGGACCATGTCGCCCGCCGCAAATCCCACCCCGGGCAGGGGGTCGCCGCCCACATCCGATAGGAGGTCATCATAGCGTCCGCCGCCAGCGATGGCCCGACTCACGTCCGCGGTCAGGGCCTGGGCTTCAAAGACGGTGCCGGTGTAATAATCCAGCCCGCGGATGATGTAGGGGGCGAATTCCACATACTCGCTGGCGCCCAGGGCGTCCACGGCTTTGAAAAAGCGGACCAGTTCCTCGGATTCCTCCCAGAGCTGGTCGTTTTCTAAGAGGGCCTGAAGCCCGTCCATCTGGGATAAAGAGAGGCCGAGCTCTTCCGCGTAGGCCTCCCATTCCGGGAACTCCATCTTGTCCCGCTTGTCAATGAGGTGGAAGATGTCATTTCTCTCTCCGGGCGGGATCTCGAGTTTCGCCAATTCGCGGTCCATCAAACGCCGGTTATTGATCAGGATCCGGGTTTGAGCGGGGGCGAGGCCGATTTCCTGGAAGAAAGCGGCCATCACCGCGGCCAATTCCGCGTCCGCCTCCGGGGAATCCGCGCCGATCAAATCCACGTTCCACTGGAAGAATTCCCGCCCGCGGCCTTTCTGGGGGCTCTCGTAGCGCCAGAAGGGGCCGAAGGACCACCAGCGCAGGGGGTAATAGAGGTGCTGCTGGCGCTGGGCGATCATGCGCACCAGGGTGGGGGTGAGTTCAGGGCGGAGGGCGAGCAGGTTGCCGCTCTTGTCTTCAAAGACAAAAGACTGCTCTTTGACCAGCTCCTCCCCGGATTTGGCTGCGTAGAGGTCTATATATTCCAGGAAAGGTCCATCGAACTCCTGGTAGCCGAAGCGCTCGGAGACCTCGCCCATCTTTTCGTATAGCCATGTAATGACCGCTTTGTCCTCCGGGTAAAAATCGCGCGTGCCTTTCACCGGTTGAATGATGTCTGCCATAAGTACGTTCCTTTCAGGTTAATGATTCTCTGCCTATGAATGGGATGAATCCTGCCAGAAAGAGCAGTAGGGGCACTCTTCGCCCTCCGGGTAATCCACTCCCTCTACATGGGGACAGCTCAAGACCATCTCACTGGTGATCACCCGCTCCACCTCCTGGCGCTTGAGGAATGAGGCGATCTCGCGGGCTGCCTGGACGTCCTCCGCGATGTCTTCCCCCTGCCAGGTCTGGACCGTGGGTTCTTCTTCAGGGGAGGGGATAATCCCCACGGAAATCTTCGTGGCCTGATCGGGGTGGGGTCCATGGTAGGTGATGGTGGCCAGAGGGTAGGTTTCATTCTCCGCAACCAGGCGGTGGAAAGTTTTCTTCCGCTGGCGGGCTTTTTCCCTCAGGTTGTTTTCTTCAGCCATATTCACGCTCCAAGTCTCAAAACAAAGTATATCAGACCGGAAAGATTGTAGCATTCAGAGAGCAGGGGCGTCAATCCTCTCCCGGGGTTCCACCCCCACAGCGGGGTTCTTGTGGCAGGAAACTTGCACGATTCTCGGTGACGAAGTCCGGTTTGTAGACAATCAGAACAGGATACGAGGAAATTATGAAAGATAAGAAATGGCAGCTGGCGGTGTGGATAACGATTTTGCTTATCCTTTCCGCTTGCTCGGGGATCCCCAAGCTTCCCCCTTTGAACTCCACGGTCACCATTGACATCTCCCGGAAAACGGATCTTCCGGAGAAAACCGACGTGGAAACAACCCCCGTTACGGTCATCTCAGCCACCCGGACTCCGGAGCCTTCTCCGGTGGACACAGGGGAACCTGAACCCACGCTGACTGAGACTTTCACTCCGGAACCTACCCCATCGCCCAGAGCCACAGCTACCCGGGAGGCCGCAGAGCCCCCGGAAGCGACGGAAACCCCGACAGCCACACCTTATCCATTCGGGCTGCAGCAGGGCAGCCCCACGTATCTGGCGAATTTCGCCCATCCGGATCAGGGATGCAGCTGGCTGGGCGCGGCGGGCCAGATTTTCGATGAGGCAGGGGATGTGGTCCTGGATGTGGTCGTCAAAGCGGGCGGCAGCTTGAACGGGGACCCGATCCTGAATACCCTCAGCCTGCCCGGAGCCAACAAAGCTTACGGTCCCGGCGGGTATGAGCTGGTGTTGAGCAGCGCCCCGGCGGACTCCGAAGAGCTGGTCTGGGTTCAGCTTTTCGATTTGAACGGCAATCCGCTTTCCCCCCAAACATATATCAAGACCTATGAGGACTGCGAGAAAAATTTGATCCTGATCCATTTCAAAGAAAAATAGATAGCTTTGGAGCAAAGGCATATATCATCATAAACGCCGCCTTCCACTGGAAAGGCGGCGTTTTTTGTGATGGATATGACCTTTTCGGTCCCGGGAGTGATAAACCTCACCTGTTTAATCGCTGTCAGGGGGCACTTTGGTGGTAAGATTAAGTGTGCCTGAAGATATTCTAAGAAAATATTCGGGTATACCTGATTATGATTGATATAACGAGCGCTTACAGTGAGAACGTGCAGATGTATCTGGTCTCCATCCTGCGCATCCGGGAGGAAGAGGCTCCCGTTTCCCTGCCGGATCTGGCGAAGGAGCTGTCCATCTCCACAGCAGCGGTCAACGAGATGTGCCGCAAATTGGAGGAACAGGACCTGCTCCGCTACCGGCCTTATGCCGGGGTCTCACTGACGAGGGAGGGGGAGAATCTTGCCAAACTGATCCTGCGCAAACACCGTTTATGGGAGGTTTTTCTGGTTCATAAACTGGGATATGATTACCAGGCTGCCCACGAGACAGCCTGCCAGCTGGAGCATGCCACGCCGCCCCACCTGGCGGACCGCCTGGAATCTTATCTGGAAAGACCTGCTGTGAACCCCCAGGGGGAACCGATCCCATACCTCGGGGAAGAAGCGAATGTGGCTTCAAACATGCCGCTGTCCCTGCTTTCTCCAGGGGAGGAGGCGGTGGTCATCCACCTGGAGGGGGATCAGGCCGTGGCGTCTTTTTTGCGCGCCAATGAGATCAAGCCGGGCAGCCATGCTGTGATCCTGGCTTCTGGAAAAGAGAACGTGCTGGTCAGGGTCAACGCCAGGCAGACGACCATTAACAGAGACATCGCAGAACGGATCCGGGTCAAACCGCTCCGTTGAGTTAAGGGATTGGGATCCCAAGAGGTTGAAGAAGACAATGAGATTAGTGGATGTGGAACAGGAACAAGAAGTAAGGATCGTCGACATTCAGGGCGGGAAAGGGGTGGCCCGGAAACTTCAGCAGTTGAGCCTGATGCCGGGGGATCGAGTGCGGGTGACAAAACGGGCGCCCCTGAGGGGACCGCTGCTGGTCGAGGCCCACGGCCGGTCGGTGGCCCTGGGCCGGGGCGTGGCCGCGAAAGTGGAAGTGGAGCAGATATCGTCATGAAGATCGCGCTTATCGGGCAGCCAAACTGCGGGAAGAGCACTTTATTCAACCAGGTCGCGGGATATAAAGCCGAGACGGGCAACTTTCCCGGGACGACGGTGAAATACACGGAGAGCAAAGTCCAGGTATTGGGAGAGAAAGTGGACCTGGTCGATCTGCCGGGGACATATTCCCTGACGGGAACGAATCTGGCGGAGAAAGAGGTCCTGCGTTACCTGGCCTCTCACGAGGTGGATGTGATCCTCAATGTGGTCAACGCCACCCAGTTGATGCAGGGCTTGGAGTTGAGCCTGGAACTCATGGAGCTGGGCAAACCGATGGTGATCGGCGTGAACATGATGGACGAGGCGGGCCGGTTGGGGTATGACATCGACGGTCCTGCGCTGCGGGAGAAGCTGGGAGTTCCCGTGCTGCCGCTGGTAGCCAGGCGGGGCCGGGGGATCCAGAAGCTGTTCACCACTGCGCTGCGTATAGGCGAAAACGGTCAGAGTTCCCAGCGGATCCCTTTTCAAAACCCCTCCCTGGAAGAGGCAATCGCTGACATCGCCCAATATTTTGATGGAAAGATAGAGGGATGGGATCCCGAGGCTCTGGCGATCCGCTTGCTGGAAGATGGGGAAGAAATGCAGGAACAGGTTGAAAAAGAGGTTCCCCGGGTGATCCCGGAGATCGAGAATAAGAAGCAGGCGATTGAAAAAGAGTTGGGCAAAGAGCCCCTGTGGGCTTTCTCCGCGGAGAGGCACATCCTGGCTCAGGAGTTGACAGAGCAAGTGTTGACCAAGGGGGAAGAAAGGATGACCTGGCAGGCCCGGCTGGATAAAGCGTTCCTGCACCCTTTTTGGGGATATGTCCTGCTGCTGATCGTCCTCTGGACATTTTTCCAGGTGGTTTACAAAGTGGGCATCACCCTGGAAGACCCGCTCCTGGCGGCCTTCAATGCCTTGTCCGCCCAATTGTCCCAATGGATCGGATCCGGCAGCCTGCTCGCCAACGTCGTCGTGGGCGGGGTGCAGGGGATCGCCGGCGGGGCAGCCATCGTCCTCCCTTACCTGATCCCTTTCCTGGTCGGGATGGGATTTATGGAGGATGTGGGATATCTTCCCCGGGTCGCGTTTTTGATGGATGCCCTGATGCGGAGGCTGGGACTGCACGGGAAAGCGATTGTGCCCTTTATCCTTGGCTACGGCTGCAGTGTGCCGGCAGTGATGTCGACCCGCACGCTGGAAGAAAAAAGGGACCGGTTTCTGTCCGCCACCCTGGCGACCATGATCCCCTGTGCGGCCCGGGTGGCCGTGATATTCGGCCTGGTGGCCTATTATCTGGGGTCACAGGTGGCTCTGGGCATTTACATTTATAATTTAGTTGTAATCGCCATCGTCGGGCGCTTGCTTTCCAACCGCTTCCTGAAGGATACCCCGGGCTTGATCCTGGAGGTCCCGCCGTACCGGCTGCCTTCGGGGAGGACGGTATTTCATAAGACCTGGTTCCGGGCCCGGGAATTCATCCTCGAAGCCTGGCCGCTCCTGATCCTGGGCAGTATGGCCCTGGAATTGGCGAATCACTACCGAATTTCCGATCTATTGAACACCCTGCTGCAGCCTGTGACCTGGGTATTAGGGCTGCCTTCCGCAGTCGGGATGCCTTTGATCTTCGGTGTCTTGCGCAAAGAGCTCTCGCTGGTGATGCTGCGCCAGGCCCTGGGCGTGATGGATTTTTCAAACGCGCTTTCGCCGGTGCAGATGATCACGTTTACGATTTTCGTGGTTTTTTACATCCCCTGTCTGGCGACCCTGGCTGCGCTGCGGCGGGAGTTTTCGACCCGGGACACGGTCCTGATCGCCGGCTTGAGCGTGGTGATCGCCATGGTCGCTGCCCTCATCGCCCGGGGTTTCGCCTATTTGATCGCGCCGGTTCTGTCCTTTCAAATATGAACATATTTTCGTTTTTATTGTCAAACGGCATCTATCTGCCCTTATTGGGGTATATCTTGGGCTCGATCCCATTTTCCTTGATAATATCCAGGTTTTTTATGGATAAGGACATCCGGGAAGGCGGGTCAGGCCATGCCACGACGACGAACACCATCCGCCAGGCGGGGTGGGGCCCGGGGGCGCTGGTGCTCCTTCTGGACATTTCCAAGGGGTTTCTCCCCACCTACCTCGCTGTCCGCGGTGGTTTCCCGGTCTGGGTCATCGCGCCTACGGCCGCGCTGACGGTCGTCGGCCACTGCTGGCCGGTCTTCGCCGGTTTCCGGGGCGGGATGGGTCTCTCGGCGGCGGGAGGATCCTTTATCGCGGTCTCTTTCACAGGAGGCATGATCACCCTGGGGGTTTTGATTGCCCTCGTGCTCCTCTTCGGGCACGCGGCGCGGGGAAGCGCCATGGCCGGGTTGGCGATCCCGCCCATCCTGTGGCTGGCGGGTTACCGGGGGGACTTGTTCTGGACGACCGTCCTTGTGGGGTGGATCCTGGCTTACCGCTTCATCCGCGAGGATTGGGACCGCGAATACAAAGAACTCTGGCTGGACCGGGAAGAGTAATCAAAAACCTCCGGGGCCGGGGAACATTTCCCCGGGAAACCCCGGAGGTCACTCATTCAAACCTCTGAAACTTGATATTATCTTACAAACGCTCGTCCTTGCTGATGGGCAGCATGGCGAACCCGGTGATCACTTTGGGGTAGAAGTCCGTGGACTTCTGGGGCATCTTCTCGCCCGCTTTCGTGCAGGCTTTGACCTGTTCGATCCGGGTCGCGTTGAGGATGAAGAGGAAAGAAGTGTCCTTTTCCTGAACTTCCTCGTAGCCCATGTCCGGCTCGCGGAGGTATTCGATATTCTCTTTCTTGTCGATCTTCTCCTCCGGGATCTCCATCAGGTGATCGAAGACCAGGTTGTGGAGGATGCTGACATCCAGCTCGCGCCAGGCTTTGACCCGATCGGGGGCCAGCTCTTTCATGATTTCTTTGTCATTCAGGGACAGGAAATACATCCCGTCTTTTGAGACCAGACCCATGCAGCCCACGCTGCCCAGGGCGTCTTCCATGCGCGCCTCCAGAGCGGCCCGGTCCGGGACCTCTTCGACCTGGAAATATTCCCCGGCTTTTTCTAAGATCTCCGGAGCGCTCATCTTTTTATAATCAGAAATCAAACGGTGTGTGGGAAGGACGGTCAGGCCCGGGTTGCTCATGCTGACCAGGGCGACCATGCGGTAATTAAACCCTGCGTTTTCCGGGGCATCAGGGAATTTCTCCCGCTGCTCGTCGCGGTAATTCAGGGCTGTCTCGTAGCGGTGGTGCCCATCCGCGATGATCAGGTTGCGCTTGGGTTCCATCTCAGCCCTGACCTGTGAGATCACCTCTTGATCGGTGACCACCCAGACCTGGTGCAGGACATCCTTCTCGTGCAGTTCTTTGGCCTGGATGTCCGGCTCCCGGTCGACAGCCCGGTCAAGGATGGCATCGACTTTGTTCTCGGGATCCGGGTAAAGCATGAAGATGTTCCCGAAATAGGTTTCCGTGGCCCGGGTCAGCTTCAGACGGTCCACTTTGGGTCCGGCATGGGTTTTCTCGTGGGGGAGGACGATGCCTTCATCGAAACGGACCAGCTCGAAGGCGTTGATGAACGATTTGCGGGTCACCGTCCCGCCGCCGGGGAGGGAAAATGTCTGGTGGTACACATAGAGGGCCGGCTCATCCTCGCGCTGCAGCACATCTTCTTCAAGCCACTGCTGCAGGTAAGACCGCGCCCTTGTATAGACGTTGTTTTCCTGGTCATCGCCCTCAAATTCCTTGCCCTTGATGATCCGGACGATGTTGTACTCGCTGAGGTCGTAATACTTGTCCTGCAGGCCGTGCCTGACCCTGTCGTAGGGCTGGCTGATGACCTTGCTCATATCCTCAATTTTCTGGGGGTTGTAGCGTATGCCTTGGAACGGTTTGATATTTGCCATAGGGTCTCCTGATTACGATTTTACAGCCTTGATCACTTTCTGGGCAGCCACTTGTCCTACCCGGGCCTTTGCCTCGCCCGTCCCGGCGCCCACATGCGGGGAACCGATGACTTCATCCAGAGAGAAGAGTGGGGATCCTTCCGGAGGCTCCTCCTCGTAAACATCGAGGGCCGCGCCGCCTACCTTGCCGTCCTTGAGGGCCTGATACAGGGCATCTTCATCGATGATGCCCCCGCGGCCGCAGTTGATGAGGCGCACGCCGTCTTTCATTTTCTGAAAGGCTTCCGCGTCGATGAGGTGGTGGGTCTCTTCGGTGTGGGGCATATGGAGAGTGATGAAATCTGACCGGGCCAGGAGTTCATCCAGGGAGACGAATTCGATGTGGTCCGCTTCGTTGACATAAGGGTCGTAACCGAGGTTATGCATGCCCAGACAATCCGCACGCTCCGCCACAGCGCACCCGATGCGGCCCGTGCCGATGATGCCCAGCGTCTTCCCGTGGAGTTCAAATCCCAAAAATTTCTTCTTTTCCCACTTCCCTTCCCGCATGGAAACCGTCATCTGCGGGATGCGGCGGGCCAGGGCGAAAAGATACCCGACTGTCAGCTCCGCCACAGCGCGGGTGGAGGCGCTGGGGGTGTTAAGGACCTGGATGCCTTTGGATTCCGCGTATTCGACGTCGATGCTGTCCAGGCCCACCCCGGCGCGGACGATGGCTTTCAGATTCTCCGCTTTATCGATCAAAGGTTCGCGCACCTTGGTCCGGCTGCGGACCACGATGCATTCGTACTTATGGATAATCTCCATCAATGCATCCGGCGTGATGTCAGGCTTGTTGTCGACTTCGATGCCCGCTTCTTCAATGGCCTGGATGGCTTCAGGATCTGTGGGATCACAAATTAATACTGTCATATATACCTCTGCGTGTTATAGGTTGTAAAAAGGGCATTGCAGTTTTTGCAATGCCCTTGGGGTCGTTTAGAGTCCGAGAATGTCGTCGATCTGTTCGATGAGCCAGGTGATGTCCTTGACTTTCAGGTCGCCCATGTGGGCGATGCGGAAGCACGTGCCCTTGAGGTCGCCGTAGCCGTTGGAGATCATCGCCCCCCGTTTTGCCAGCTCTTCATTGAGCTTGACGACATCGATGTCCCGGGTGTTGTGGACGTTCGTGACCGTGTGGGAAAGATAGTCCTCGTCGCTGTAGAGATCGAAATGTTCCCGGGCCCAGTCCTGTACGTATTCTGCCATATCCTGGTGGCGCTGGAAACGGTTCTCGGGTCCTTCCTCAAAAATGCGGTCCATCTGCACGTTGAGGGCGTTGATCTGGCTGATGGCCGGGGTGGCCGGCGTCTGGTGTTTGACAGCTTTCTTCTCAAAGACCTCAAAGTCGAAATAATAGCCCTTGTTCTCGACCTGTGTGGAGCGGTCCAGGGCTGCCTCAGAGACCGTGACCACGCACAGCCCGGCGGGCAGCGCGAACGCTTTCTGGACGCCCGCCAGGACGACATCCAGGCCCCACTCATCGACCTTGATCTCGACCCCTGCCATGGAGGACACCGCGTCGACCAGGACCAGGACGTCAGGGTACTTTTCCTTGACCATCCTGCCGATCTCTTCCAGGGGGTTCATGATCCCGGTGGAGGTTTCGTTATGGGTGATGCACACCGTGTCATATCCGCCTTTGGAAAGGTATGCGTCGACCATATCCGGGGTGATGGCTTTGCCCCATTCAACCTCGATGACGTCAATATCCTTGCCGTTGGCGCGGGCGATGCGGGCCCAGCGGCGGGAGAAAGCGCCGCAGTTGGTCATCAGGGCTTTGCCCTTGACGCAGTTGCGGAGGGAGCCTTCCATCATCCCCGTGGAGGAGGAAGTGGATAAATATATGCGTTCCTCTGTCTCTAAAAATGTTTTAAGTTTTTTGACCACATCACCGTGCAGGTCGGAATACAGGGAATCACGGTGGCCGATCATGGGCATGGACATGGCTTCTAAGATCTCATCTTCCACATGGGTGGGTCCGGGGATAAAGAGCTTCTTATACATCAGTACCTCCTAAGGTAGAGAAAAACTTTGGAAACAGCAAAGTGTATTTTATAAGGGACACGTTCATGGGTTAGTATAAAATAGGCTATTTTCCGTGTCAACAAGCTTGTGAAGTATTATACATGCTGGGAGATTTCATGCGTAGTGAGGAGTATCACATGGGAAGGACTGCCGTAAAGCAGGCGTTTAGTTAAACATCCCTCCCAGGTCTGGATGTCTCAGCTGCCATGCTGATTGATTTCTGGGCGCCGGGTTTATTCCCCCGTCCGGGCAGGGATGGAGGAGCCGTTTTTAAGGGGGTTGGGGCCGAGTTCCTTGATCCGTTCCGTCATCTCCCGGGCGGCATCGGCGAACGTCTTTCCCTGTCCCCCTGACATGAAAAACATGTCCAGCCGATCCCCGTCCAAACCGATCTCGTCCAGCATTTGCTTGGTGCGTTCTACACGCGCCAGGCCCCGCACATTGCCCCGCACATGGTGGCAGTTGCCCATGGGGCAGGCGACCACGTAGACCCCATCAGCTCCCTCTTCAAAGGCCTTGAGGATGTAGCGCGGATCCGTCTTCCCCGTGCAGGGAAGTTTGATCAATTTCACGTTTGCCGGGTACTGGATGCGGAGCGCGCTGGCTGTGTCCGCGGCCATGTACCCGCAGTAAATGCACATGAAGGCCGTGATTTCAGGTTCGAAAGGGGGCTGATGTGGGTTCATACGTCAATCCATTTCCCCAGGATGGGGGTATCCGAGATCATGATTTGTCCGTCGGTGTAGTTCTGGAGTTGGATGGCATTCGCCGGGCATTCGCTCGTGCAGGTCCCACAGCCGTGGCACAGGGAGGGGTCGATGGTGGCTGCGCCACCCAGCTCTCCTACGCCCGTTTTGTCCGGATCGATTTCCGGAATGTGGAAGGGGCAGGTCCGCACGCAGGTCAGGCAGCCCACGCACAGGTCCGGGTCGACCTCCGCCACCGTGCCCCCGAAATGGAAGGGCTGCTTGGAGAGGATGGTGGTTGCCCTGCCTGCTGTGGCCAGGGCCTGGCTGATGCTTTCTTCGATGAATTTCGGATAATGGGCGATGCCGCACATGAAGATGCCCTCTTCCATGAAATCCATGGGGCGCATTTTGATGTGCGCTTCCAGGAAGAAGCCTTCCCGGGAGAGAGGCACATCCAGCATCTGGGCCAGCTTCTGCGTACCCTGAGAGGGGACGATGGAGGTGCTCAGGACCAGCAGGTCGGGGTCGATGATCATGGGCCGGTCCAGCATGGGCTCCTGGACGCGGATCCGGAGTTCCCCGTGGATGTTCTCAACCAGTGGTTTATCCGAGTCATAGCGGATGAAGATCACCCCTTTGTTCCGGGCTTCTGTGTAATACTGCTCCCGGAACCCGTAAGTGATGATGTCCCGGTAGAGGACGATCACCTGACAGTCGGGGTTGATGATCTTCATGCGGATGGCGTTTTTGATCGTGCTCGTGCAGCAGATCCGCGAGCAGTATTCGTATTTTGCGCCTTCAGGCCGCACGCACTGGATCATGGCGATGGTATCCAGGTTCGCGACTTCCTCGAGGCGGTGGGTGAGCTTTTCCTCCAAGTCCAGCTGGGTGATGACTTTGGGATGCTTTCCCAGCAGATACTGGTCCACCCGGGCTTCCTCCCCGCCGGTGGCCACGATGGTCACCCCGTGGGAGATGTTCGTCTTCGTGCCGTCCCGGTGTTTGAGCACCGCGTGGTAGGCCCCGATGTGCCCGGAATGTTTCACCAGCTCTGTCCGCGTATGGACCGTGACCCGTTCGTGGACCCGGATGCGGTTCACCAGGTCCCGGAGCAGCTGTTGGGGGTTTTCCCCCTCGACAAGATACTGCACCTTGTGCAGGTTGCCGCCCAGAGCATCATCGCGCTCCACGAGCACAGCGTTAAAACCGGAATCAGCGACCGCCAGGGCAGCTGTCATGCCCGAAACGCCCCCGCCGATGACCAGGGCCCGTTTGGTGGGCGGGATCTGGGATTTGTGGATCGGGGCCAGGGTGTTGGCGCGGGCCACACCCATGCGGACCAGCTCCAGGGCTTTGCGGGTGGCTTTTTCGGGTTCATGCGTGTGCACCCAGGCGCAGAACCCGCGGATGTTGACCATTTCCATCAGGTAGGCGTTTAAACCCACCTCGCGGACAGCGCGCTGGAAGAGGGATTCGTGGGTGCGGTGGCTGCAGCCCCCGATCACCACCCGGTTGAGATCGTGTTCCTGGATGGCTGACTGGATGGCGCTGATCCCCTCCGGGAAGCAGCCGTAGTCAATGTCCTCCGTGTGGACGACGTTGGGAAAATCCGCCGCCCGCGTCAGCAGCCGGTCGATGTCGATGGTCCCCTCAATGGACGGGGTGCAGCGGCAGACGAAGATACCCACGCGGGGCGGGCCGTCCAGGTCCCTCTCCGGGGGATACTCCCCCCGGCTCAGGAAAGGGTACTCCCGGCTGTAAGGGGTTTTACCGAGCTGGTTGTGAAAGAGGCGCATCACATCTCCAGCCGCCCCCGCGGAGTCGATGATCGTTTCCGCGATTTCCTTCGGGGTCGAAAAAGCCCCGCAGACATAGATGCCGGGCTGGCTGGTTTCCAGGGGGTTGAATTTATCCGTCTGGCAAAAGCCGTACTGGTTGAGGTCGAACCCGAGCTGTTCTGAGACCACCTCCGCTCCAGCCGGGGGGCGGACCCCCACCGAAAGCACGACCATATCGAATTCTTCCTGGGTGATCTCCCCCTCTTGATCCGGGTCCGGATAGGTCAGGATCAGGTTCTTGGTTTCCGGGTTTTCGTTGATTTCCGAGACCCGGCAGCGCGTGTACTGCACGCCGTAATCTTCATAAGAACGGTAAAAATAGGCGTTATATTCTTTATTGAAGGCCCGCTCATCCATCATGAATACCTGGCAGTGCACGTCTCCCAGGCGCTGTTTGGCGAGCACGGCTTCTTTGGTGGCGTACATGCAGCAGATGGAAGAGCAGTAGGGGTGATCCTGGTCCCGGGACCCGATACACTGCAGCCAGGCGATGCGTTCTGGCGGTTTGTTATCGGAGGGGCGGAGGACCAGACCCTCCGTGGGTCCGGAGCGGCTGACATAGCGTTCGTACTGCATGCTGTGGACCACGTTGAGGTAGCGGCCGTAGCCGTATTCCGCCAACTCGCGGGGATCGGTGAGTTTATATCCCAGGGCAAGGATGATGGCGGAGACGCCGATCGTCTCCTGGTAGTTCACTTCGTCGAGGTTGATGGCCTGCGTGGGGCAGACCTGTTCACATTTCCGGCAGGACTCACAATATTCGCCCTTGTCGATGTAATAGGTGTTGGGCAGGGAGCGGGGAGCGCTTTTATGGATGGCCATGCGGGTGACCAGGGATTCCTGGAATTCACTGGGTAAGCGCTCCGGGCAGGAGATGGCGCACAAACCGCAGTTGGTGCAGCGGTCGACATCCACATAGCGGGGCTGGTGATCCAGGGTGACCCGGAAATCGCCGGCCTGTCCGGATGCCCCCACCATTTCAGTGCGGGTCATGACTTCGATGTTCGGGTGCCGGTTGTGATCCATCAAGGCGGGGGAGATGGACGGCCGGGTGCAGCCGTAGCCGTGGTCCGATGTGCCGCGGCAGAGCACGCAGTCGTGGGTGGGAAACATGAATCCCAGCTGCGCCACCCGCCCTCCTAATCCGGGTTCCCGCTCAATCAAGTACACCTGCAGGCCGGCCTCAGCGAGATCTAAGGCTGCCCGCATGCCTCCGATCCCGCCGCCGACCACTAAGACTGCGCCCTGTGGATTTTGTCGGTCATCTACCATGAGTGATCCTCGTTATATTTCTCGGATATCTAAGACTTTTGTGCCTTCTAATTGGTTAATTACCCCTTGCAGCTGTTCCCTGTCCAGGTTTAACACCTTGCACACGGAGACCCAGGAATCGGTAATATCCTCCGGATAATAACCGACGCAAACCGAAAGGTACCCTCCCTCCTCTGCAATGGCGTTGGTCAATCTCGCCACCTCCCCCACGCGGTCCGGCTGGAGGACTGTCACCCTCGTCCCTTTGCGGCGGGACCCCAGGAGTGAGACCATGGTATTGAAGAGGTCGCTGTCCGTGATGATCCCCACCAGATCCCTGCCATTCATGACGGGGAGGCAGCCGATCTTGTGATCCGCCATGACGCGGGCGGCGGTTTCGATGGGGATGTCCTCCTCGATGGTGATCACGTCTTTGACCATCACTGTGTCCACTTTGATTTTGGCCAGAGTATAGCTGATCTCAAACCGGCTGAAATTGCTCACATCCGAAGGGAGGGCACTGAGCAGCGAGCGCTGCGTGATCAACCCCACCAACTTTTCCTTGTCGTCCACGATGGGGAGGTGGCGGACGCCCTTATCCCGCATCAATGACTGCGCTTCCGTAACGGGCATGTCCGGATACCCGCAGGTGGGGTCCGGGGTCATGCGATCTCTGACTAACATCTCAGCCTCCTGACTGTCCTTTTACCGGCCTGATCCTGCCCGGGTCATCAATATACAAAAGGATGCTGGCAGGCATCACAGACGATGTTGGCTTCATCCAACATGGATACCTTAATCTTAATGAAACGCGGCGGTACGCACCCGCAGTGAGCGACGACGCATCGTTCCGTTTTCTCTTCATTCATGAGTTCATCCACGAGCAGGATTCCCTGGAGCACCCCTTTGTTCTTCTTGATCACCGACTGGATGTTGTGGATCACGCTGATCCAGCGGATGTAGGATTCCATGGTCAATATCCATTGGTGGCACTTCTCTTCACAGTTCCAAACAGAGGTTAATCCGAACTCGCAGGCGGGTTTTGTATACCAATTTGAATAACGGTCCACTTTTTCTACGGTCTCCAGGAGCATGTTGGTCACGACCTTTTCGGCTGCTTCGCTGGGTGAGCATATGTTTACTTTCCGGAAGAGAGATTCAATGGTGGGACAAGGCGCGTGAACGTCATATGTCGTTGATATTTGGTCCCAGGCTTGATCAACTACCCTGTCGAAATATTCTAAAGAGTCGCTGGAATGATTTCTTTGGGGGATCATAAGACATCCTCACTCATCGCTGTAAAGCGGATTATGGAGGTCATTCCCTTCCCGCGGTCTGTCACTCAGGAGGTATCAAGCAGGTTCTTTTCTTTGAGTACCGGGAAAGGATCCACCACATTTTTTTTCAACGCAGCTGCTTTGGGGGGGAGGTCGAGGGCTATGGCCATTAACTGGGTGAAATAAAGGATAGGCATGGGAGCGGAAACATCCATCTGGAATTGGCGGGCGTCCAGGTTCATGTGGCACAGAGGGCAGGCGACAGCGATCACATCCGCCCCTACCTGATGAGCGTGATTGACAAGGTTTCCACTCAATTCGTGGACGATGTCCGGACGGCTCAGGGAATGCCCGGCGCCGCAGCAGGTCGTTTTATAGGACCAGTCCAGGACCGTGGCGCCCAGGGCCTCCATCAATTCGTCCATATCCGTCGGGTTTTCAGGATCTTTGGCGCGGGTCACGTCCGGGGGCCGGGTCAGCAGGCACCCGTAGTAGCAAACCAGCCGCAGGTCCTGGAGCGGTTTCTTGACTTTCTGGGCGACTTGATCGGGCCCGATGTGCTCGTAGATGGATTCGATCAATGTGCTGACCCGGACGCTGTCCTGGTATGTATAGCCCATGGCCTGGTCGACAGCGTCCTTGTGGTGCGGCTTCTCGTGGATTTCGTGGACAGCCGTTTTATGGCGGTTGTAGCACGCTGCGCAGGGCATGGTCACCTCGGAGAATCCGCTTCTTTCCATCAGGGCAAGGTTCTCCATGGGGAGGCGGAAGGCAGCTTCAGGATCCGCGCGGTGGGCAGCGGAGCTCCCGCAGCAAACCCAGCCGTCGGGCTCAAAGAGGTTCAACCCGATGGATTCACAGACCGCGCGGGTGGAAACGTCGAATTCAGAGGCAGTGGATTCCAGGGAGCAGCCGGGATAGTAGGCCACGGCATCCGCGGATTCCGGGTTGGCCTTGATGTTTTTCTTGCTCGGCTTGCGGGTGGGATGGGGAAAAAAGGCCACCTTTCTTTTCTGGAAGAATTTCAGATAGAGTTGGATATCTTCCAGGGCGTTTTTGGGGTGGCGAAGGATGAGTTCAGTCATCAGGCCGGGTTCGTAGGACCGGTTCCAGATGTTGACTTCGCGCATGAAGGCCGTGTTGAAATGGTCCGTCTCCGGCACCTGGGGTTTATACCCTCGTTTCGTCGCTTCGCGGGTGATGAGTTCCATGATGGCTGTGATGTCCAGCCCCTGGGGGCAGCGCGTGGTGCAGGTCAGGCAGGAAGCACACAACCAGGGGGTCTTGGATTCGAAAATGATATCTTTCTGACCCAACTGCAGGGCGCGCATGATCTGGTTGGGCTGCCAGTCGAAGAATTCCGCTACCGGGCAGCCGCTGGTGCATTTCACGCATTGGTAGCACAGGTATACGTTTTCTCCCAGCTCCTCCGCGATCATGTCTGCCAGACTGTTGTCGATAGAGATGGGTTTTACTTTCGGGGCATGTTCTTGATTAGTCATAAGGAATCCCTTTTCTTGGTCCGCTTACAAGACCGGTGTTTTCATCTCCGGGCGGGGATGGAGGCCCGCTCCTTCCACGATGGGTTTCACAGCTTCCTCCCATTCAATGGCCATGATATGCACGCCTGCCACGCCTTCTATTTTCTGGAGCTCTTTGATCAAGTCGACACAGATCTGGATACCTTCTTTACGCCAGGCCTGAGAACGGGCTTTTTTATCCTCTTTGGTCCTGTCCTCTTTTTTAATGTCAGACCAGGGTTTTCCTGCCTCGGACATGCGGTCGATGATCTTGTCCGGGACGAGGATGCCGGGGACGTTCTTTTTCATATAGCGGGCCATCCCGGGGCTTTTCAGGGGGCCGACACCGGCTAAAATGGAGGTTTGCTCATGGAGCCCGAGTTCCCTGACCTTATCCATGTATTCTTCGAAAGCTTCGATGTCGTAGACAAGCTGGGTCTGGATGAAATCTGCGCCCGCGTTGACCTTTTTGCCCAGCCGGTAGGGCCGGAATTTGATCGGATCGGCGAATGGGGCCGCGGCTGCGCCGATTAAAAAGCAGGGTTTTTGGCCTTTGAACTCGTCCCCGCACTGGAAAAGGCCCTTGTCGCGCATGTCAGCGACCATCTTCACCATTTGGATGGAATCGATGTCGAAGACGTTTTTCGCGGTGGGGTGGTTCCCGAAATCCTGGTGGTCTCCCGATAAACAGAGCACATTTCGCATCCCGAGGGCGTAGGCGCCCAGAAGGTCGCTCTGGATGGCGAGCCGGTTCCGGTCCCGGCAGGTCATCTGGATCACCGGTTCCATGCCCTCCTCGACGAGGATGGTCCCGGCGCCGATGCTGGACATGCGCACAATGGCCGTCTGGTTGTCGGTGATGTTCACAGCGTCCACGTAGGATTTGAGCAGGTTCAACTTTTCACGGATGACATTTCCATCTGCGCTTTGGGGCGGGCCCAGTTCTCCGGTGACTGCAAAGGTGCCATTTTGGAGGACGTGTTCCAGGTTAGAACCTACCAGGGTTTTTTGGGCTTCTTCTGTCATGGGTGATTCCTCCTCAATTCGTTGTTTCCTCTTCTGCTAACTGCAGGTCTTCGCGGATGATCTTTCTGGGTCCGCCATCCCGGGATGTGCTCCAGTTTTTGGGAGGTTGGAGTTTCATCAGCATCTCGAGTTTCCCCAGGCTATCCAGGCGGTCGTAGATTAACTGCCAGGCGCAGTCCGTGTCCGGGTCGATCTCGCAGTGACCTTCCTCCGATCCCCCGCAGGGACCGTTGAGAAGCGACTTGGAGCAGCGGGCGATGGGGCAGATGCCCCCTGTCAGGCCGAGCAAGCAGTCGCCGCAGGCAGCACAGCGCTCGGACCACACGCCCTGTTCGGTGGGCAGCCCCAAAAAGGTCGTGTTCAGTCCGGGCACGACCCAGGTTTCCGGGAAGCGCTCAGCGATGGCCTGGACACCGATTCCGCAGCCCAGGGAAACCACAATATCCGATTTTTGTATGTCCTCCCCGATAGGATCCAGATACTCCCACTCGCACTGGCGCTGTACTGTGAGGTCGGTCACATCCTGGGGATGGTCATCGAGTTTGGAGGACATGCGCAGCGAGGAGGCCAGGATTTGCGCTTCCCGGTCACCTCCAGCAAAGCACACAGTCACGCAGGTCCCGCATCCCACGACGAGGACTTTCTGGGCCTCCCCAACCAGCTCTTTGATCTCTTCTAAGGGTTTTTGTTCAGCGACGATCATCTCTACCTCCAAACGTTAATGGTCTGCGCTTTCATTGGTTTTTTCACGCAATGGATTGGCTCCCATTTCGTTGATCTTTGCAGTCATCTCTTCCGTCTTGTTTACAAATTCGCCGGCCATGGCAGCGGACATGTTGAACATCTGCACCCGTTGTGGGTTGAGCCCGATTTTTTCAAGTAAGCCCTGGATGTACTGGATCCTGCGTTTGGCATGTGTATTACCTTCCAGGTAATGGCAGTCTCCGGGCAGTCAACCCGCTGCCATGATGCCGTCCGCTCCATCTTCAAGGGCGTGAAGCACCATCAGGGGATCCAGTTTCCCGGTGCAGGGGACCTCGACCACTTTTACCTCCGGGGGATACTGCATCCGCAGGGATCCTGCCAGGTCCGCGGCAGCGTAGGCGCAGTGTTCGCAGCAATAAGCCACGATTTGGTATTCTGTTGAGGGGGATTGGTTTTCAGCCATGTCGTTTCTTCTTATATATACTCATCCCTTTAACCCCTGACCGGAATCTGCGGGATTAAAAGGGCCTGGACTTTTTTCCTCATCTGCTGGTCGGTGAAATGCATCAATTGAATGGCATGCGCCGGGCACTCAGCGGCGCAGCTCCCGCAACCCTGGCAGACCGCGGGTTCGACATACGCAGCGCCCTGGATGGCCCCGACACCGGTCCGGTCGGGCTGGATGACCGGGACCTCGAAAGGACAGATGCGCACACAGGTCAGGCAGCCGGTGCATTTTTCGGGGTCAACGACAGCGACGCGGCCTCCAGCGCTGAGCGTTTCTTTGCTCAACACGCGGGCCGCCCGGGAGGCTGCAGCCTGGGCCTGGATCATGGTTTCATCCAGCAGCTTCGGGTAGTGGGCCATACCGGCCATGAAAATGCCTTCCGTGGCAAAATCAACCGGTCTGAGCTTGACATGAGCCTCCATGAAGAAACCGTCTTCACCGATGGAGACTTTAAATTGGGTCGCCAGATCAGAGGTGTCCTGGTTTGGCACCAGGGGCATCGATAGGACAAGCAGGTCCGGATGTAATTGAATATGGCGCTGGAGCCCCGCGTCCCATGTTTGCACGCGGAGCGGGGTTTGGTTTGAATCCTGCATCCGGGTTGGTTCGCTGGCCTGGACCTGCGGAGGGCGTTCTGCCTGGTAGCGTAAGAAGATCACCCCGCGTTCGCGGGCTTCCGTGTAGAGGTGTTCTTTAAATCCGTAAGTGCGGATGTCTCTGTGGAGGATGGTGATTTCCGCGTCAGGGTTTTGTTTTTTGAGGTAAAGGGCATTTTTCACGGCGGTGGTGCAGCAAATCCGGCTGCAGTAATCCTCCGCCGGACCCACGCACTGGATCATGACCACTCTCTCAGGGGGTTTATCCCCGGGGAAAGGGCGCTGTCCGCTGAGCATGGATTCAAAATCTCCCTGGGTAATGACAAAGGGACTCTCGTGGTGGCTGTATTCTGGTCCCTGGTATTCCTCAGCTCCTGTGGCCAGAATGGTCACGCCGTGATCCACGGAGATAAGATCTCCCTGGCCGGCAGTCAACTGGGTCGTGAAATTCCCTTTGAACCCTTCGGTCTTATAAACCTGCGTATTGAGATGGACCGTGATCTTGTCTTCAGATCTAACCCGCTCCAGGAGTCTGTTTAATATCTGCTGGGGATCCCGTCCGCCATGGGAAATGTGCACAGACCGCAGGTTTCCTCCCAGGTGATTTTCCTTTTCCACGATGTGGACCGGGAACCCGCTTTCCGCCAGAGTCAGGGCGGCGGTCATCCCGGCAGCTCCTCCTCCCACAACCAGGGCAGCGTCATTCACCGGGACATCCACGGTTTTCTGGGCTTCAAGGAGCGCGGCCCGGGACACGGCCATACGCACAAGGTCTTTGGCCTTGGCGGTCGCTTTGTCCCAATCGTGAGAATGAACCCATGAGCATTGATTGCGGATATTGGCCATTTCGAATAAATAGGGGTTCAAGCCGGCAGCCCGGATGCTGTCCCGGAAAAGCGGCTGGTGGGTCAGCGGCGTACAGCTGGCCACCACTACGCGGTTCAATCCCTCTTCCTGCACCATCTCTGTGATGTGATTGATGCTGTCTTCGGAGCAGGTATAAAGGTTGGATTCCGCATGGGCCACGTAGGGGAGGGTTTTTGCGTATTCTGTGACCTGGGGGACATCCAAGTATCCTCCGATGTTTGAACCGCAGTGGCAGATGAAGACGCCGACCCTCGGCTCCTGGTCGCTGACATCGATCTCCGGCGGGAACTCGGGGGTCGTCGTCAGCGAGAAGCGGGAGTCACCCAGCTTCGAACCCACCGCGCCCGATGCGCCGGAAGCCTCGACGATGGATTCCGGGATGTCTTTGGGTTCCCGGAAAGGGCCCACCGCGTAAATCCCTGCCCGCGTGGTCTCCACCGGGTTGAATCGGGGGGTGTGGCAGAAGCCGTATTCATCCAGCTCTATCCCCAGCTGGCGGCTCAATTTTTGGACGGAGTCCGAGATTTCCATCCCCACGGAGAGGACGACCATCTCAAATTCCCCTTCCTGGCGCTGCTGGGGCTGGTCTTCATCAGTGTAATGGAGGATCAGGTTCTGGTTCCGGGCATCCTCGTGGAGGCCCGAGATCCGGCAGCGGTGGTAATGAATGCCGTATTTTTCCTGCGCGCGCTCAAAATAGCGCCAGTACCCTTTGGAGAAAGCGCGCATGTCCATTAAAAAGACGTGGATCTCCAGATCGGGATGGTGTTCTTTGGCGATCACCGCTTCTTTGGTGGCATACATGCAGCACACGGAGGAACAATAATCGTGATCCTGGTCCCTTGATCCGACGCACTGCAGGAAGGCCACACGGCGGGGTTCCTGGTCGTCCGAGGGCCGTTTAATTTCGCCGAACGTCGGGCCCGAGGCGGAGAGAAAGCGTTCGAATTGGAGCGATGTGATCACGTTGGGGTAGCGTCCGAAACCATATTCCTGGGAGAGTTCAGCGTGGTAGGTTTGATAACCGGGGGCGAGAATGACTCCGCCAATCTCGAGCTCTTTTTCCTGGGCGAGCATATCGTGATCGATGGCGTCCCGGCCGCACTCAAAGACACAGGACATGCACTCGGAACAGATACCGCAGGCCAAGCAACGCGCGGCTTCCAGGCGGGCGCTCTCTTCATCATAGCCGCGTTCGATTTCAGCGAAATTACGGACCCGGTCTTCGACGGGCAGCTCCGGCATGGGCACGCGGGCCTGGTGCTTGATTTCTCCTCGTGCCATGCGTTCTTCAATTTCCTGATCGGAAAGGTCAACGACCGGTAAGGATGGCTCCGGCGCTGTTTCCAGAGGTTCTTCCTGCAGGTAGCGGATCATGGATTGGGCCACGGTGTGCCCGCTGTCCACAGCTTCGATCACGAAAGCAGTTCCGGAGACGCTGTCACCGGCAGCGAAGACGCCTTCCCGGGTGGCTGCCAGTGTGTTGGGGTTGATGGCGATGGTTTGATTGTCGCTGATCCCCACCCCGGCGTCATCGGGGATGAAGGCCAGGCCGGCCCGCTGGCCGACGGAAAAGATCACGGTATCACAGGGGATGATGTGCTGGGAATCTTCCACTTTTTCCACATGCAGTCCCCCGCTGTCGTCAAAATGGAAGCTTTTGACCTCCATGCACTCCACACCCCGGACATGACCGGATTCGTTCCCCAGGATCTGTTCAAAGGACTGGCTGGGGTGAAGGGTGACCCCCTCTTCCAGCGCTCCCTCGATTTCCCATTCGTGCGAGGGCATTTCCTGGCGGCTTTCCAGGCAGGCTACATGGACTTCTTTGCCGAGTCTGACCGCGGTCCGGGCGCAGTCCATGGCCACATTGCCGCCTCCCAGGACAAGGACACGGTCCCCCAGGGGGGGGACATCTTCCGCTTTTCCGTTTTCGTATTTTCCCAGGCGCACATCCCGCAGGAAGCGGGTATTGATCAGCACACCGTCCAGGTTGGCCCCGGGGATGGGCAATTTCACCCCTTCGTGGGCTCCGACGGCGATGAGCACTGCGGAGAATCCCTGGTCAAAGAGGAGGTCCAGGTCGTCCACGCGGTGATTGAGTTTCAGGTCCACGCCGAGATCGATGATGTCCTGCACTTCGCGTTCGATGATCTCAGCCGGCAGGCGGTATTCCGGGACACCCAGGCGGAGCATCCCCCCGGCCACGGGCATGGCCTCAAAGACCGTCACCGGGTAACCGGCCCGAATCACATCCTGGGCTGCTGTCAGGCCGCAGGGACCTGCGCCGATCACAGCGACTTCCCGCTCAGGATGGGTGATTTCCACGGGTTCAACGGCCTGGCGCGGCTGCTCGTAAACCTTATCGGTCACGAACCGTTTCAGAGCCCGGATGTTGATGGGTTCATCCACTTTGCCGCGGTTGCAGTTCGTCTCGCAGCGGTGATTGCAGATCCGTCCGCAGATGCCGGGAAAGGGGTTATCCATCTTGATCACCCGCAGGGCATCATCCCAGCGGCCTTCACGGATGAGGGCGATGTAGCCTTGAGCGCGCTGGTTGGCGGGGCAGGCGTCGCGGCAGGGCGCGATGCCCGCTTTCTGGATGGCAAATGAATTGGGTACAGCCTGGGGATATTGTTTGTAGACCGCGTTCCTGTCGACGAGGTTTTCGTTGAATAAGTCCGGGATGAGGACCGGGCAAACTTCCTCACAATCGCCGCAGGAGACGCATTTATCGATGTCAATGTAGCGGGGTTCCTGGCGGACTCGGGCTGTAAAATGTCCCACTTCGCCCTTGATGTCCATGACCTCCGCAGTGGTCAGGATTTCAATGTTTTCGTGTCGACCCACTTCGACCAATTTGGGGGAGATGGTACACATCGCGCAGTCGTTGGTGGGAAAGGTTTTATCCAGCTGCGCCATTTTTCCCCCAATCGCAGATTCTTTTTCAATCAGGTATACTTTGAAACCCTGGTCCGCTAAATCCAGGGAAGCCTGCATGCCGGCAATTCCTCCCCCAACGACCAGCACGGCACCGACCGTCTTCTTTCCAGGAGCTTCCAAAGGGAGGATACTGGGGGCCATTTAAATCGCTCCTTAGCAGTCTGCTAAGACGACACCACCTGTTAAAAAACAGCACCGCCTACCTGCCTGGCAGGATTGAGGCGGTAACGGGAGGCAGTAATGGTTGAACCTCAGCCAGTCTTATGATAACAACCCGATAAGATATATAAAAAGAACCGCCCATAAGCTGCGCTTGGGCGGCGTTGTTGAAGGAGTTTTGGCTCTCTGAACCCAGTGATGTTAATTGTTCAGTTTTGATCCACTCTTGAAGAAGCGCGATGGTATTTGAATAGCGTTGTAATTTGATTTTAACAAGATGGATGATTGGTGTCAATCAAAATCAGAGGACACATGACACCTTATATATGTGACAAAGTTAACCTGACAACCCCATGTATGGGGTCGAGAAGCGAGAGAAGACGATTGGTTGGCACATGAACGATACTAGAAAAATTCGTGCAGGTAGGGCGATTTTATGGGGAACATGGCCTGCAGTGTCTTCACCTGTGATGGAGAAGGGCTGCCCCAGTTCCGGTACATGAAGTCTTCCAGGCGGTGCGTACCGTAAATCAGGGCGGACAGACCATTGATGGTCAGAGAGAAATCGGGCCCAGATGCAGGTGAAACCTGTAAGGACCCTGCCTCAGATTCAAATCTCCAGACTCCCTCATTCCAGGGACAATATGCGTCCTTGATGTGAACCAGGAAGCGGCCCGGTCCCACATTCATCCCTTCCAGCTTCTTGACATCCAGAACCCTCCCCATCGGGGGGATATGGAGCTGACGGATGGTGAGCTTGAGGTCCGCTAACCAGGTTTCAGGACGCTCATCAGGCGCCAGCCACAATTCGACCTCTTTGGCCTGGTCGATATGCCGGGCTATCCAGTGGAGCAAGAGGTACTTTCCCAGACTGTCCAGGTAGTAAAACTGTTTGACCTTCATCTTGAACTGCGTAATGATTTCGCCTTCCAGGGAATACACCATCAACCCAATCACGCGGCCTTCACGTTTGGCAAGTGCGAGCCAGGATTCGTTTTCTGCAGCGCGATGCCGGTGGCCTGATGTTGAGAGGGCCATGCCGTGAACGCGGGGATGATAACGGGTGAGAAAATCCTCGTACAGGTCATATCCTTCTTTGATGCTCACCATTTCCACAGTCCCATCCAGGTTGAGGTTCAAAACCGGAGCGAGGGCCTGGGTCTCAAAGATGGCTTTCTTGGGGTGGGGAAATGTAGCATATCCCAGACGCTCATAAAAGGATTCCCGGAAGGGATATAAACAGGATACCGCGCGCCCGTTTTCCCGGGCGAAGGATAGGGTCTGCTGGAGCAGTTCTTTCGCATAGCCCCGGCGCCTGGCTTCTGGGTGCGTTGCCACTCCCCAGATGCCGGACATGGAAAAGGTCCTGCCCCGGATCCCCTGCTTCATGACGCTTTCCGCAGCGCAGGCCACAGGCTCACCGTGTTCGAACAACCCCCAGATGATGTCCTGCTGGCGATCTTTAGCCTTTTCTATCCACTCGTCTTTTTCCATGAGCGGGGGGGAGGCTTGAAAGGCATACAAGGTCAGGGCGTGCAGCACATCCCACTTTTCATCCCCCTGTAGTTGTTTGATCTCGACAGCTGTCATGGGATCCTTTTTACGTTCGCGAACGTTCTGGGATTTTCGTTTTTAAGACATACTCTTCCAGGCGCTGGAAATCCTCCGGCAGATCCATATCCATGCCGAATCCGGGGTCGTTGATAATCACAGCTTTCACATTTAATTTAAAAGCTTTGGAAAGGGACCTCTCCGCATCCAAGAGGGAAAGCTGGCCGGTTAAATATTTCAGGATCATGCCCCACAGGCTGGGTTTCCGGGCGATATAGCGGATGAGAGGGCCGAGGGAGACGTTTTTCACCTGCCGGTTGAACTTCCGCCGCCGGGCGCTTAATTCCTGGATGACCATTTTCCCGTCCCGGATGGCGCGGGGAGTGAGAGCGAACATCTCCCCGGGGTAAAGGTCATCCTCCTTTAAATGGCCCACAACCCGTCCGTGATTGGGAAAGAGCTTCTCCGTGGGACCGAGCGACACACCACTGATAATCACGTCTGCCTCCGGGTTTTCCCGGACAGCCTCAAAGAACTGGTTGATGGATGTTGTGGTAATGCCCGGGGTATCAGACGTGCTGATGATGACCATAGCGGGGTTTTCGCCTTGGTACTTCAGGTAGGCCAGGCCTGCCTCCAGTTTTTCCAGCTGGCTGCTGGTCGGGGTGATGGGGACTGGGTGCACGGGGACCTCGAATTTTATTTCCTGATCATTCAGGCCCAGGAGGTAAATATCCTTTACAAAAGGGGAAGCATGGAGCGCTTCCAGCTGCCAATCGATGACGCGTTTCCCAACGAAAGGTAAGAGGGCTTTTGAAGTGTATTTATGTTCCGGGTCCAGCTCCTCGAGAAGTTGGCGCCGTTTTTGGTCGCTGCCGCACAGGACAAGAACCGGGTATTGGGGGGTCATTTTCCCTCCTTGGAACGGAGTTGCGATTTGTTTTCATAAGTATAACGCAAGTATCCCCTTCGAGGGGAAGGTATTGGCAGAAAAATAGGAGGGGAAAGGAGAGTATGCAGGTGATAGAGAGGTAAAGAGGGTCAGCGCGCGGGTTGAACTCAGCAAATGCGGGGCAGCATCTCACCGGACAGGGTATCCACCACGCGTTTGGAACCCAGGGGAGTTTCCATTAACAGCCTGCCCCGGGGTTCATGTGTGATTTCCCCAATGATGGCAGCTTCCTCACCGTACCGGGTACTGCGCATAGCCATAAGGACTTTCTCTGCATCTTCGCGCTTCACAACCGCCAGCAATTTACCCTCGTTTGCGATATAGAGCGGGTCAAAACCCAGCATCTCGCAGGCAGCCTGAACGGCGGGTTGGAGAGGGAGGGTGGATTCGCGAATCAGGACCCCGACGTTTGACTGCCGGGCGATTTCGTTCAAGGCAGTGGCCACACCACCCCGGGTGGGGTCCCGGAGGACATGAATGCCTGGGCTGGCTTCCAGCATGACTGAGACGAGGTGGTTGAGGGGAGCGATATCGCTTTCCACGTTCGTCTCAAATCCCAGGTCGCCCCGGGCCTCTAAGACAGCAATGCCGTGGTCGCCCATGGTCCCGGAAAGGATCACCACATCACCTGGCTGGGCTTGATCGCCGCCTATCTCGTTTTTCGTGAGGGGGATTCCGATTCCCGTGGTGGAAATGTACAATCCGTCGGCTTCCCCGTGGGAGACGACTTTTGTGTCGCCGGCCACGACCTGTACGCCGGCTTCTTCAGCAGATGACTGCATGGACGCAACCACTTTCTGGAGGGTGGAAATTGCCAGGCCTTCTTCGAGGATGAAACTGGCTGTGAGGTATTTGGGGTCCGCCCCCACCATGGCCACGTCGTTAACGGTGCCGCAGACAGCCAGTTTCCCGATATCTCCTCCCCGGAAAAAGAGAGGGGAGACGACATGCGCATCCGTGCTGATCGCCAGGGACTCAGGTGGTGTTGGCTGGACAACCCCAGCGTCGTTTTCAGCTTCCAAAACAGGGTTGGAAAGCGGGGGGCGGAAAACGCTCCGGATCAGGTCCGCCATCATCCTCCCTCCGCTGCCGTGTCCCATGACAACGCGGTCTGACTCGATGTGGGGCAGGGGGCATACCGGGCCTTCCATGGTGGGATATTCTTCACTCATGAGCTTTCAATTCCTTGTCTGGTGAGGTGACTCCGGTAGTGGTAATACGCTGCACAGGCCCCTTCATCCGAGACCATGGTGGCCCCGAGCGGGTGATCAGGCGTGCATTTTGTTCCGAAAGCCGGACATTCATGTGGTTTTTTCAAGCCCTGGAGGATCAGTCCTGAAATGCACACCGGCGATTCTTCTGACTGGATGGATTCCACATCAAATCGTTTTTCAGCGTCAAATTCCTGGAATGCGGGGCGCAAGCACCATCCGCTCCCGGGGATGACGCCGATCCCCCTCCACTTTCGGTCACACTCCTGGAAGACTTGCTTGATGATCTTCTGCGCGGTCTGGTTCCCTGCTTTTGTGACCGCTCGACGGTAAGCGTTTTCAACCACATATTCCCCTTTTTCGAGGGATTCCACACAGGTCAGGATCCCCTGGGCGATATCCAGGGGTTCAAATCCGGTCACAGCCATGGGCACTTGAAATTCTTCCGCGATGGGCTCATATTCCCAGTAGCCCATCACCGCGTTGACATGGCCCGCGGCTAAAAATCCCTGGACGCGGTTCGAGGGAGAACTGAGGATGGCGCGGATGGCAGGTGGAACCCGGACATGGGAGACCAGGATGCTGTAATTCTCGAGGCCCAGATTCTGGGCTTGAAGCACGCTCATCACGTTCGCGGGGGCAGTGGTTTCGAACCCGATGGCAAAAAAGACGACCTCTTTATCCGGGTTATCCTGGGCGATTTTCAGGGCGTCCAGAGGCGAATACACCACGCGGACATCTCCCCCGCGGGCCCGGATGGAAAACAAATCGCCGTTTGAGCCGGGAACGCGGAGCATATCTCCATAGGAGGTGAAAATCACGTCCGGTTGAGAGGCGATGGCCATAGCTTTGTCGATCAATTCCAGCGGCGTGACGCAGACCGGGCAGCCCGGACCGTGCACCAGCTCTACCTCATCAGGCAAAAGCTGGTCCAGGCCGTGTTTGACAATGGCATGGGTTTGACCGCCGCAGATCTCCATCAGCGTCCAGGGCCGGGAAATTGTCTTCTCAATTTTCTTCAGGGTTTTCTTAACGAGATCCGCATCTCGATATTCCGTTAAATATTTCATGATGGATTCTCACGGGGAGGCTGGCTACCAGGACTTTCCAGGTTTTCACCGGCTTCCACAATCTCTCGTAAAAGGTTGATGGTTTCTTGGGCTTCTTCTTCACTCAATAAACTGATCGCGAACCCGACATGGACGACCGCGTAATCACCGACTTCCGCTTCAGGGACATGCTCTAAACACGCCTCGCGAGTGACACCGCTGAAGTCCACTTTTCCCATTTTCAAACCTTGCGCTTGATAAATTTCGATGATCTTACCTGGTACGCCTAAACACATCGTTGGATTCTCCTTTCATACGTATGAATCGTTGAGCAACCACTGCCTGTCCCAATGATAAGCCGCCGTCATTGGGAGGAACCAGGCGGTGGAGATAGATTTCGAATCCCTCCTCTCTCAATCGCGGGAGTGTTTTCTGGAGGAGGGTGACGTTTTGCCAGACTCCGCCGCTGAGTGCTACCTGATGAAGCCCGTGTTTTTTCCGCAGACGTCTGGCTATCTGGGTGATGACCTCAGCCAGTCCGTTGTGAAAACGGGCAGAGATCACACCCACAGGTACCCCGTCTTTAACGTCTGCAAGCACAGCGCGAATCATGGATTGGGGGTGGATGAGATCGCCGGATACATCAAAGCTGTACCCGGAGCGTTCATCCGGGTCCACGCGGGCTTCCAGTTCAATGGCTGCCTGGCCTTCGTAATTCACTTTTTCAGACACGCCAACCAGGGCGGAAACGGCGTCAAACAAACGGCCCATGGAGGACGTGAGCGGGGTGTAGGTTCGTGATACCAACTGGCCCCGCAGGGCCTGCAGCGGGTTGATGGCTGAGTCCGACAGCTGCTCTTTGGCGTAACGCACGGGGGTCAGGAAAGGGTCCCAGTTGATCCCCATTTGATGCAGCCAGGTTAGAGCCAGACGCCAGGGCTCTTTGACGGCTTTGTCGCCCCCGGGCAGAGGCACATAGGCTAGGTGGTAGGCCCGGTGGTATCCCCGGTAATCAGCGATGAAGACTTCGCCTCCCCAGATATGCCCGTCATCACCGTATCCGGTGCCGTCAAAAGCGAAGCCGATCACGGGCTTCCCGTCCGGGTGCTGATTTTCCGCCAGGCAGGAGGCGATGTGAGCATAATGGTGCTGCACACCGATGGCGGGTATGCCCTCCTTTTCTGAGCGCTCCAGGGCATAACGGGTCGCTAAGTAGTTGGGGTGCAGGTCATAGGCCAGACCGCGGATGTCAGCCCGGAATAGGCTTTCGAAGTGGAGCAGAGCTTCCTGGTAAGCCGCTAATGTCTGGTAATTTTCCATATCTCCCAGGTGCTGGCTCAGGAATGCCTGGTCCCTTTTTGTCAGGCAGAAAGTGTTTTTCAATTCCGGACCCGCAGCCAGAATAGAAGGTCCTTCCTGCGGGAGTTGGATGGGATAAGGAACGTAACCGCGGGAACGGCGGACGGGATATGGTTCTGATCCTACAATTTGGGTCACGGAATCATCACAGGGCATGTAAATGTCCCGATCGTGCAGCAGAAATCCATCGGCGATGTCTTTGAGTCCTTTCAGGGCCTCATCATTAGAGGTGACGATGGGCTGGCCGCGCTGATTCCCGCTGGTCATGACCAGGGCATCATACTCTGCATCCGGGTAATTATCCCCTTCTGCAAAAAGCAAATAATGCAGCGGGGTGTAAGGAAGCATGACACCTATCTTATCCTGTCCGGGGGCAATGGCCCCGGAGAGACTGCTGGATTGCTTTTCCTCAAGGAGAACGATAGGCCGGGCAGGTGAGGTGAGGACTTCCCGTTCTTGATCGCTCAGGGAGCAAAAGCGGGATACGGTCTCCAGGTCGGGCATCATCAAAGCCAGGGGTTTTTGGGGCCGGGCTTTCCGGTTTCGGAGCCGCTCCACAGCCTGGTGGTTCTGGGCGTCGCAAGCCAGATGGAAACCGCCCAGACCCTTGACAGCGATAATTTTCCCATCAGCAAGCTGTTTTTGGGTTTCGCGTATGGCCTGATCATCAACTGAGGAGGCCTGTTCCGGATTGACTGGGGAAGCAGCTTTTCCCGGATCCCACCACACCTGCGGGCCGCAGTCAGGGCAGGCAACGGGCTGGGCATGGAAGCGGCGGTCAAGCGGATCTTCGTACTCCGCGGCGCAGGTGGAACACATCTCAAATGGCGCCATGGTTGTCTGGGGGCGGTCATAGGGGATGTCTTTGATGATCGTGAACCGCGGTCCGCAGTTCGTGCAGTTGATGAAAGGGTAGCGGTAGCGATGATCGTCGGGTGTGAAAAGTTCTTCAAGGCAGTCAGCGCAGATGCTGACATCCGGTGATATGGGTTGAAATCCACCGCTGGAACCCTCGGAATGGACGATCTTGAAGGTGGTGAAATTGTTGGCGGGTCTGGGCTTTGTGTGCACAGCGTCGATTTTCGCCAGGGGCGGGGCTTCTTCGGTGATCGCTTCCAGGAAAGAGGACAATTGCCCCGGTTCTCCGTCGACTTCGATTTCGACTCCCGCGGAGGTGTTCCGGACCCACCCTTTGAGTCCAAAACGGTCCGCCAGGCTGAACACAAAGGGCCGGAACCCAACCCCTTGCACGATCCCTTCAATATGAATAAAGAGCCCTTTTTCTTCTGCCATAATCTCTAGCTTCTGTGCGTAATTTCTTCTTCTAACCAGGCCAACCAGGCATCCATCCCCTTCTCTGTTTTGCAGGATATCGGGAAAGAAAGCAAATCCGGGCTGAGGATTTCCACCCCTTTCTGGAAATACGCCATATCAAAGTCGATGTAGGGCAGTAAATCGATCTTGTTGATCACCAGGGCGTCGACATCCTGGTACATTTTAGGATATTTATATGGCTTGTCATCGCCTTCGGGAACGGATGCGATGAGGACGTTTTTATCCGTTCCCAGCTTGAAGGAGGCTGGACAGATCAGGTTCCCCACATTTTCCACCAGGAGCAGGTCGAAATCTTCCAGCGTTAATTCTGCCAAAGCGCTGTGGAGCATGTTGGCGTCCACATGGCAGCTTCCCCCCGTATTGATCTGCACAGCGGTAGCTCCTGCCTTCGCAGCCCGGTCGGCGTCGATGCTGGATGCCACATCCCCGTCCACGACAGCGATATTGAAGCTGTCTTTCAGAGCGTGGAGAGTGCGTTCGATGAGAGAGGTCTTTCCTGCGCCCGGTGAGGCCATGAAATTCAAACTGAAGACCCCCGCTGCCTGTAACTGCTGGTGATTCCTTTCAGCTATTTGGTCATTTGATTGATGGATGTTTTCAACAATGGTTACATTTTCAGTCATTGATTCACTCATTTTTCTATGTTAATGCTCTGTAATTGGAATTCTTTACCTTGAATGATCCGGACATCACTGCTCTGACACTGGGGACAATAGGTGATTTCATTTTCCTTCAGGGTATATTCATGGCCGCATTTCTGGCACTGGAGCTTGGCGGGGATGCGCTCAAAATGGAGGTTGGCACCCTCGCAGATGGTGTCCTCCGCGATGATATCCCAATAGAACTGAACCGAGTCGTCAATCACCGAGGATAAGTCCCCGATTATCAGGTAAAGGTCCGTGATTTTCGAAGCGTCGTTCTGCTCCCCGTACCGGATGGCGATCTCTGTAATTTGTTTGGTGATGGCTAGTTCATGCATTTTATTTTGATATGTGTCTATGATACGCTGCGCTTGTTTTGAACTCTCTGGTGGCGATGATGAACAATACCGTGATCAGGATGGCTGATGAAAGGCACCAGGAGCAGCTGGCGCCGATCACAAAGGGTTCCAAGAAGGTGAGGTAGATGGAAAAAAGCACACCTATCAAGGAGAAGCCCCACAATGCGATTTTCGCGGTTTCTTTCCAGGTGGGAGAGCCTATTTTGAGCACCAGCCAGGCAGCAGTGATGGCAAGGTAACCTGCGATGCCAACCACGCCCACCGGGAGAAAGCCAAATAGGAAAGCATACGGGCTTTGCTGTACGGCGTTGCAGTGTCCGACCGGGCCGCAAACAGCATCCGTCCGGGTGATTTCTACATAGGAAAGGTAAGAAGCGACGGCAATCCCGAGAAGGGAGATGACCGGAATCAGCCAGGACTGATCGGGCGGGTTGCTCAAAAAATTCTTTTGATGATACGTGATCCCGACCACGAAAACCACGCTTATCATGCCCAGAAGGATTACAGTGGAGATGATATTGCCTACCAGGTCCGATTTGAACCTCTCCAGGACCGTCTGGTCTTCTTTGCTGACGAGGCCGTTTTCTGCTTTTGCCTGTTCGCTTTCCTGGGCTCTTTTCTCAGCCGCTTCCATTTCTTCCTCTAAACCGGGAAAATAGGGCCAATCGATCCCACCGGAAGCCAAACCCTCTTCGATAATGTTGGGTAATTGTTCGGGGATCTGTCTGGCACCGACGAGGATGTGGTCATCTACGATCAACGTTGGATAACCGAGTTTCTCTTCGGGAATATCAAACGATTCAACGGCTGCCTCATACAACCGGGAGCCCTCCCCAGTACTCGCGTTGATGCCGAAAATCTGCAGTTGGGTTCCATACTGTTTATCAAGGGCCGGTAAAACTTCATTGATCACTTCCAGGCAGTAAGGGCAGTTGGTGGAGTAAAACAAAACAGCCCGGACTACTGGCTCTTGCGCGTGGCTGACAGAAGCAACCGTGCTGAAAGAGATCAAAACCAACAGGCATAATAAGAGGGCTTTCAAGGCATACTTCATGGAACCTCCTGAAGGATTTTTGTTGATTTCCTGCGTATGAAAATTATAGTCCTTTTAGGAGAAGTCGTATATGGAACAATGTGATATTTTGCACAAGTTAACGGATTTCTAATCCATTTTTAATACGCTGCGGAAAATATTGGGACTTTTGATGTGAAATTGACCGCAGGGAGGTATAGATCCAGTGAGTTTTCCGCAAGATTAGGGCGGCTTTTGGAGTTCGGTAACCCTTAATAGGGCCGGAGCTTTGTTAGCGAGGACGCAGGCTTGTTTGTGGTGTTTTTCCGGGTTCCTGCAGCCGCCTTTTCTGTTATGTGCACATCCTAAATTTACCAAGGTGGCGGATGGAAGGTGATAGTTCGTTGATTATTGGAGATCTAAGGCCCATTCCAGGTTCCGGATCGACACCCAGGGCTGCTGGAGCATGAACTTAGGAACCCCGATGGGAACGGCTGCTGTAGACCTTCTTGAGGGAAGGGGACCAGATGTTTGAGGATGGATTTCTCCCTATCAAATAAGAGTCCTGGACTCTTTGAGGCGGATGAAGAAGAACCAGTAGAGGACGATGGCGATCGAATAGAGGGTGATGGCAATCGCGAATGGGGGACCGAACCCGTATTGAACCTGCAGCCAACCGCTGATCGTGGGGCTGAAAGCCCTGCCAAAGCTCCAGGTCAGGCTGACCAGGCTGGCCACTGTGGAACGTGCAGTTTGGCCCACATTTTCCATCACAAAGGTCTGGTAGATGGGGTTGCTCATGTTCATCAGAGTCAGCCGCACGTAATAAGCAGCGGTGCTCAGGGAAAATAGGGGTGCGAAACCGAGTAAGGCCATGAAGGGGATGGATAGGCCCTGGGTGATAATCACAAGTTGGATTTTCCCTAAACGATCCGCGATGGGTGGGGCGATGAGCAGACCGATGCCCATGGCTAAAGAACCCCAGGCAAAAAGTGTCCCGATGACTTGATCCGTTTGACCATGGACGGTGCGGAAAAAGACGTTCATGAAGGGCATGAACAATCCGGCACCGATGGAAATCAGGAGGGATGGGAAAAGCAGTTTCCCCAATAATTTGGGATGCTGGGTTGCGTACGTGATGGGTGCGAAACCCGGTCCCACATCCCCATCCTTTTTCACGATCGGCTTCAATAGGACAAGGGGGACGAGGCCAAACAGGGTGACGATCGCCATGGCCAGCAAAGCGCTCCCATACGCGTCACTGCTGGTCGGAGCGACCCCCTGCAGGTTTCCCAGCCAGGTTGGCAGGTAACCACCGACCCAGTTGCCGACAAAAATGGATCCCATCCGCAGCCCGGAGCTGAAGCTGAAAAGGTACGTCCTTTCCTCTTCTCCGCTGTTTTCCATCAGAAAGGGGGCCATAGCGACGGATGAGATGCTTCTGACGATGCCGAATAAAGCGTTCATGCCGTAGAATGTGCCCAGAGAAGGCCAAACCGCCATCACAGCAATGGAGGCTCCTAACAGCACGGTACGGGCGACGAGGGCGTTTTTCCGGCCCCAGAGATCCACCAGATACCCCATGGGCAAGGCCAGAATCAACGCTGTGAATTGACTGGTGGTGATCAGTCGCCCCAGTAAGGCCTCATTGTATCCCAGGCTGAGGACATAAAAATTGAACAGCACGCGGTACACGCCCATGGCAATCCCGGTGGTCAAAGCGCTGATCAAGTAGAGGCGCGCGTTGGGGGTGAACATGCGGACACGACTAAAATACTCTTTGAGGGTCGGTTTTAATTTTTCAGCGAGGTATGTATTCATAAAAGTTAAAGGGTAGTTGTAGTGGAAGGCTCAGGTGAGTCCTGTGGGACCGGTTTATCTTTCCAAAAGAATAGCCAGTACATGGTGATCGCAATGGTGTATAAAGTGATTGTGCCCAGGAAAGGGATTGAAAAGCCGTATTGGACCTGTAAACTGCCGCTGAGTGAGGGGCTAAAAGCCCAACCGAAACTCCAGGCCATGGTCGTTAAACTGGCGACCATAGCCCGGGCAGAGGGTTCCACGCGCTCCATCACAAATGTCCTGTAAACCGGGCTGCTCATGTTCATCAAGGCCAGGCGAACATAGTAGGCAGCCGCACTGACCCAGAAAAAGGGAGCAAATCCAAGCAGGATTAAGAAGGGGACCGACAGACCCTGGGTGACGACCACAACCTGAATCTTCCCAAAGCGGTCCGCCAGCACAGGTGCGATGAGCAGCCCCAGACCCATGGCCAGAGATCCCCAGGCAAAGAGCGTGCCGATGACCTGATCAGGCTGGTTGTGCACGGAGCGGAAGAAGACGTTCATAAACGGCATCACCAACCCGGCTCCCAGGGAGGTGACAAACATCGGGCCGACCAATTTGCCGAGCAAACCCGGGTGTTCTGCTGCGTAAGCGATGGGCGCGAAAATGGATCGTTCACCACCCTCTTGCCTCTGAGGGCGAAGGAAAAAAAGCGGGATCAAACCCGTGGCAAACATCAGGGCTACGATGCCGATAGCGCTCCCATAGGCTGTGCTCCCTGTGGGGGAAATGTCCATTTGCCTTCCAATCCAGGTGGGGAGATAGCCGCCCAACCAGTTTCCGGCGAACCCGGACAGAGTCTGCAGCCCCAATCCGATGCTAAAGAGATAGGTGCGTTCCTTTTCCCCGCTGTTTTCCATCAAGAATGGGGACATGGTGATGCCCCATAAGCTTTGGGCGAAGCCGCTGACCACGTTCAAGATATAGAAGACAGGAACCAGCGGCCAGATCACCATCCCGGCGATGGAAAGGCTGGTTAATATCCCTCCAGCGAGCAAGGACCGTTTCCGACCTAAAATATCCGCCAGGTACCCGACGGGCAGAGCGACGATCAACGATGTCAGGCTGCTGGTGGTAATCAGCCGCCCCAGCAGGGCTTCATTGAAACCCAGGCTGAGGACATAAAAGTTCAATAAAAGCCTGAATACGCCCATTGAGATTCCGCTGATGATCACGTTTACCAAGTATAGACGCGCGTTGGGCCGGAAGGCCTTGATCTTGGAGAGGTAATCATATAGCGGGTGAAGGGAGTTTGAAGGCAGATTAATTCTCATGTGGTGCATTTTCCTTTTCTTGATGATCTTGGGGATTGATAAAGGACTGTAAGGTCATGTACGTCCTGTGAATGGCTTCATCGCGCGTGGCGTATAACTTCTTGTGTTTGTCTTCCAGGGTCAAGTAAACCAGGCCGGCCAAACGAAGGGTATTCAAGTGGTGTGTGACCGTGGAAGCTCGCAACCGCAAGCGCTTTGCGAGTTCGGAAGGGGACATGGTTTTCTCTGAAAGGTAGCGTAAGATCCGTAAGCGAGTGGGATCCGCCAAAGTTTTCAAAGTCTGGAGCATGGCGTCGGGCACCTGATCTCCCGGGACGAGGGAGTCAGTTTCTGATCGGCCGCCAAAAAGGAAGATGCCTTTTTGACTGCTGAGCTGCCGGTAGACGATCAGCGGTGTGATCCAATAAGAGGGGACCAGGACCAATTCTTCGATCTCAAGCTCCATCCCAAACCGGAGACCCCGGGAAAGGGTTTCGATCAAGCGATCAAAGGGGAGTTGGGAGGCCTGTTCTTTCGCCCTGTGTATGGCGTCCTGGAGGCGTGGTTTGATCCTCTTTTCCTCCTCGGCAAAGAAGACAGAATGGTATGCCCGCAGCGCGTGAAGATACCGTTCGCCAAAGATCCCAGGCTGGGACCATAAGTCAAGCATGGATTCTATGTCGCTTCTCCGGGGAGGGGAGTCCGTGCTCCGGTAGGCTTCGGTTAAGGCTTTGACATCCGAGTCGGTCCAGGATCCATCCTCTGCTGCTGACGCAAATATTTCCAGCGCCGGTTCAGGTGTGTTCGTACCCTGCGCGAGGGCTAATAAACGGTCGCGGGGTGAAATTTGACTCAGCGCGGAAAAGACTGCCTCGGCGTCTTTTGGCTGGGGAAGCCTGTAAATCCATTTTATGGGGAAGGAGACTACATCCTGGGCCTTTTCCAGGAAATGGCGGTCATCCTCTTCAAGCCGGGAGCGGACCCCTGCAGCCCAGGAAGAGCGTAAACCAAACGTATCCGTATTGTGCAGGACATGGAGACTGACGAATAGATCATACGCCGTTCCCATATCCCAGGAAAGAGTAGGAGCTGCCATAGTTATTCGATAAACATCTAACTTAGATAATGATCTAAGTTATTTTAACAAAAAATAGCTCATTGTCTACCCCATTCGGAATTTTTTCCTGGGTTTGAGGAGAGTTTCTGGATATTGACCCTTACCGGGGTGTGGTCAATTGTCTATCCAGCCAGATCACAATGTCTTGGAAGACCTTGACCCGGTCATCATGAGGTTCGTTGTGGAGTTCATGGAAATATCCCTCGTAAACTTTCAGTGTCTTATCCGGTGAGGAAACCGTCTGGAAAAGGCTCTCAGCGGCGAGGGGGTCAACAAGCCGGTCTAATCCTCCTTGCAAAATCAAAATAGGCAGCTTGATCTCATGAGCCCGGTCTTGTACCTTTTGGATGGCCTTCATCATCTCTGCCCCCAATCGGGCTGTCGTATTTCCCTGAAAGACCAGGGGATCCTCCCGGTACTCCTTGATTACATTGGGATCCCGGCTTATCGCTTCCACGTCAATGGGGAGGACTCTCAATTTGGGAAGAAGAGTGGAAAGGATCTTTCCTAGAGAGATCAAGAGGGGAGAGGTCTCTTCCGGGATAGTGAAGAGCGGGCCTGACAAAATGGCACCCCGGAAATTTGTTTGATCTTCGAGCAGAAGGGCCAGGGAAATCAAGGTTCCAAGGCTGTGCCCGTAAAGGAAGACCGGGGTCCGCGGGTGTAGATCACGAACTTTCTGCGAGAAATTTTGAAGGACATCAACGTAATCCTGGAATTTCTGAATGTAGGTCCTTGTCCCCGCGGATCGACCGTGACCCGGGAGGTCGAATCCATAGATCGCGAATCCAGCGGGGACAAAATAATCGACCAGGTTAACATATCTGCCGCTGTGTTCTTTCAGGCCGTGCACGATGAGAAGGATGCCCCGCGGAGATTCCCCGGGGGTCCAGGCCTGATAGAAAATCTCTTTTCCATGGGGACCCTGATAAGTCCCCTCGCTGTGTATGATCCCCTTAGATGTGTCCACGCTTTCTCCTTGTCTACGTATAAAGGTTTGGGAATCCGATTTGAGTGGGGGTTCCCATTCAATCGAGGTAAGTATAATATATTAACCAAAGAGGGGTATCCAACTCTTATTGGAGGGAGGGCAAATGGGAACCATTTCATATTTTTATCCTCAAAGACATGAAGCTCATTTTCAGCCCGGGCATCCGGAACGGCCGGAACGGGTGGAGGAGGTCCGGCGCGGTTTGGAGGAGGGGAAGGTGTGGGATCCGTTCCCCAAACTGAAAGCCCTGCGCCTGGAGGATGAGCTGTTGGAGAGCGTTCACAGCCCATCGTATTTAGATCGCCTTCAAAACGCATCTTCTCAAGGACAGGCGATGGATCTGGATACTTATACCACCCCGGAAAGCTGGTCCTTGGCTTTGCAAGCAGCGGGAGGGGGAATCGCGGTGGCGGATGCTGTGTGGGAGGGCTCCTCCAGGATCGGGTTCGCCCTGACCCGGCCCCCGGGCCACCATGCCACAGCGAACAGGGCCATGGGTTTTTGTCTGTTGAACAACGTCGCATTGGCAGCGGAATATCTGATCCAGGTGAAGGGGGCCCGGAGGATCGCAGTGATCGACTTTGACCTCCATCATGGGAACGGCACGCAGGACATCTTTTATGATCGGGGGGATGTTTTTTATCTATCCACCCATCAGTCACCTTTCTACCCGGGTACCGGGCGCATTCAAGAGACCGGCGAAGGTGAGGGGGAGGGAAAAACGGTGAACATCCCCCTCCCTGCAGGAAGCGGAGATCAGGCCTTCTTGACCATAAGTAATGAGGTGATTCCCCCTCTGTTAGACCAGTTTTCTCCGGACATGATCTTACTCAGTTATGGGTTTGATACTCACTGGCGGGATCCGCTGGGAGGATTTCGTTTGTCTGCCGCTGTCTACGCAGAGATCATTGGCCGTTTGGATCGGTATGCCCGGGAGCACTGCAGTGGGAAGTTCGCCATTTTCCTGGAAGGAGGATATGATTTACAGGCCGGTAAGCTGTGTTCCCAGGGTATGGTAAAAGAGATTCTGGAAGAACCGTGGGAGGACACTCTGGGCAAATCTCCCCAACCAGAGGGGAAGGGATGGAAGTCCGTGGTACGAGAAGTGAAAGAGAGATGGTCTCTGGGGAAGAACCAGAGTTGAAAGTTAGTTACAATTAGACTCCCTGAAACTTTTTCTAAACATTTACGTATGTATCTGAAGGGGGGATCGAGAAATCATGTATTTCATGATAGAATTTTGTGCTGGATAGAGGATTTGGTTTAGAAGATCATATAAGGAGGATTTATTCATGAAGAAATTACAAGCAAGAACGGTATGGGGGATCATCCTCATTGTTTTAGGTGCTTTATTTTTATTACAGGAACTCCAATTAGTTGGAAACGCTTTCCAGTATCTGTGGATTGTTATCCTGGCAGGGGCAGGAATGGCTTTTCTGTGGACATTTGCCCGGAGCGAGCAAGGCTGGTGGGCGGCGATACCCGGCTTAGCTCTTTTGGGTTTAGCCTTTGCGAGCGCGGAAGAGACAATCGGGATATTTCCCACTTTTGAGATCGGGGGCGCTGTGTTTTTGGGCAGCCTCGGTCTCTCTTTTTGGCTTATTTATGCGCGCCGTCAAGATGATTGGTGGTCGATCATTCCCGGGGGTGTGCTGCTCACCCTGGCTGTGGTTTCCGGCCTGGATGAATTCGGGCTTGATTATGGAGGTGGGGTTTTCTTCCTGGGTCTGGGATTCACATTCATCTTGCTGGCCCTCTTACCCTCACGGGATGCGGATACCCGTTGGTCATTCATCCCGGCTGCTGTCTTGCTGATCTTAGGGTTGACTCAGATGTCCCAGCTGGGAGAACAAATCCTGAGTTATTGGCCTGTTATCTTGATCCTCGTCGGTGGGTACATCTTGATCCAGGCATGGCGGAAATAAGCGCAGGTAGGAGATGAGTTTATGAGAAAAAATACCAGGTTGTATCGCAGTCGTTCCAACCGCATGATCGGAGGGGTGTGCGGCGGGTTGGGAACCTACTTGAACGTGGACCCCACCATTGTCCGGCTGTTGTTTCTTTTGCTCTTGTTTGGGAGTGATTTTGGGTTTTTACTCTATCTGGTGTTGTGGATTCTGGTCCCGGAAGAAGGGCAGCAGGTCAGCGATCAGGAAAGAGGGATGAGCAGCCGGGTTCGATCCATGGGAGACGACATCCAGCAGGCAGTTGCTGAACCCCACCCTCAGGCAGGGATCCTTTTTGGGGCAGGGCTGATAATCATCGGAGGTATCCTGTTTCTGAATAGGCTGGACATTCCATTTTTATCATGGTTGGATTTTGATGTGCTCTGGCCGCTGATTTTAATTGTGGGCGGTGTGAGTTTGTTGTTCCGCCAATTACGCGTAGAGGAGGGAGAAGATGACGGAAGGTAAAAGGCAAACGGATCAAGGGAGGCGAGGAAGTTTCTTCGGGCCCATCCTGTTGATTGTGATTGGGGTCGTGTTTCTGGCTCGTAATCTCGAGATCATAACAGGTGGGGGCTGGGAGATTTTGATCAATCTATGGCCAGCCTTGTTGATCATAGCGGGTCTGGATGACCTTTTCCGGCGGAGAAGTTTCGCCTGGCCTGTGCTGTTAATTGGCGCGGGCGCATTGCTGCTTTTGAATAATTTTGGACCTCGAACTATTGTGACCTGGACGAAAATTCTTCCCTTATGGCCATTGATCCTGATCGCTTTTGGGATTGATTTATTGTTCCAGTCCCGGACGTGGTGGGGCACAATGACCAGCATTCTTCTCGTCGTGATTCTTGTGGGTGGAGCTGTATGGTGGATAGGTTTTCAAGGGGCTGTTCCTTCTGGAGCCGCCTATCCTTTGGAGCGGGCCTTATCCCCTGAAATTAATCATGCTGAAATCCAGTATTCTCTAGGAGCGGGACAATTGATCATAGGGGACGTTTCTGCGTCTGATGTGTTGGCAGCGGGAACCGCTTTTCCCGAGAAACCGGATCAAGAATACTCGGAAACGGAAAGCACTGCTTCCTATTCTCTGGAGATGGACTACCCGACATTTTATCCCAATATGACACAGTGGGAGATGGGGATCACCTCCGAAATCCCTGTTTCGCTCACGGTGGACAATGGGGCAGGAGAGTTGTTTCTGGCTTTAGAAGGGTTGGCCTTGAAAACTCTGCAAGTAGAGCAGGGAGTGGGAGAAATCGTGATTCGTTTGCCTGAGGAAATGGAGGGTGACGTTTCAGTTGACCAGGCGGTTGGCCGGATACAAATTTTGGTTCCGGAGGACACAGGGATCAGGATGCACTTTGATAAAGCCCTTTCACGCCTGGATGTTCCTGACGGATACCAGCTGCAGGGGAATACCTACACCTCACCTGGATTTGAGGGGGAGCAGAAAACGATCACAATCCATGTAGAGCAGGCAGTGGGCGCCATAAAACTCCAGATTGCAGATTGATTTCCTGGTTCGAGTAAAGCATTAAGAAACCTTCCCGGAAATTTTCTTACGGGAAGGTTTAACTTTTTGAGGCACAGGTTTGATTCCCTAAACTAAACCGGGGGAAAGCATATCATCTCTCTCGATGAAGGCTGTTTTCCTTACTGAAACCATCCGGATACCGTTCCCGGAGTTTGTCAATGTTCTCAACCCCGATTTTTTCCAGGTCCAATCCACATGATGTAGCTGCTTCTGCCAGGTACCAGAGGACATCTCCCAATTCGTCCGCTAATGCCTGAGAATCCAGGGGGTGACCGTGGGCAGTCATCTTTTTGACGAGGTTTGCGAACTCACCTGCTTCTCCAGCCAGACCGAGGGCCGAGACCATCATGCGTTGTTTTCCATCTCCACCCGCCCCGGATGTGCGATTAGCCAGGTGCTGGTATTCCTTCAGTGTTAACGAATCCGACATCCTGTATCACTCCATTTCTTGTGTTAATTTATAAATATCATTCACGAGCTTGATAAATTCAGAGACAAGGTAGGGGTACTGGTTTTCATGGGATTGAAAGATGTCAACTAAACGAGCGTAATACCACAGCGTCCCGCGTTTTCCCCCTTTGAACTTGTCCCAGGTAACATCCCCGATCTTTATGAGATCCTGGTAAATCGACCGTGCATTGTGAACTTTATCCGCCAAAGAGACCAGGATCACCGATGAAGAGGAAGTTTCTAAATGATCAAGATATTCCTCCTTCCTTTGCCGCCAGGGAGGTTTGGGAGAGGTGTAAGCGTCGGTGCACCCATCAACGATCTCAGCGACACGGTCCCCAAAAGTTTCCCTGATTTCCTTTAGCCTGGAAAGTCCTCCCTGATCTTCAACGGCGTCGTGCAGGAGAGCGGCGATCGCCTCCTCTTCATCGCCACCAGCTTCGAGAACCAGAGCTGCCACACTCATCAGATGAGCGAAGTAGGGGGTGTCCTTGTTTTTCCTTACCTGATCCGCGTGAAGCTGGAATGCGAGTTGAAGGGCTGCGGGAAACTTTTCTGAAAAAAAATCTGGGGAAGGTTGATCCATGATTGACCTTGGTGACGTTGAGGCCTGGTATTTGGGAGGGGTCATCACCCGCCTGGATTATACTCTACCCCAGGCGTAAAATGTGGGAATGTAAAGGGTGCGCTGCCCTGTTTGCCAGGCTTCCCAATCTGACTTTTTCAAGTTTTGAATATCTCTTGGCGCCATTTCACCCTGGAGATCATGGGCCAGGATCTTCCATTCCATTTCCCAATCTTCCCGGGAAGGAGGAGTTTTCCACTGTGCCGCAAAAACCCCGACGGTGGTTTCCTGGATACCCGCTTTTTGAAAGATATCCTTGAGTTTACGGCCCATTTCGGGGTCCGCTCCCTGGCGCTTCAAAGAGGAAATTTGCCTGTCTTTGATCTTATCCAGGGGGGGAGGGAAGTCGATTCGTCCTCCGTAGTCAGGCTCAGCGAGAGCGAGGACGTATCCAGCTTGTTTTGTGACCCGTTTCATTTCCTGTACGACCCGGATCGGATCCTTCACCCATAAGAGCAGGAAATGGTTGAGGCTGATCTGGAATGTTTGCGCCGGGAAAGGAAGGGTATGTCCGTCCCCGCAGAAGTATCTCCCCCCGGGGCTGTTGCGTATAGCCCACTGGAGGTGGCCGAGATTCAAGTCCCCGCCCACCGCCATCCCCTGATTTGGAGCCGTGATTTCTTCCATTAAGGCTCCCGTCCCGCAGCCAATATCGAGGATCCGGTTCGCTTCCTTTATCCCGATCTGGGGAAATATGAATTCACGAAAACCCTTTGTCCATCGGGCTTGCTGCAGAAACCGCTTATGCCAATCTTCACGTGTCAGGGACATGTCGGGTGTGTACCCCCCTCCCCAAAGCGGGAGAATAAGATAGGGTTACGGAAGTCTCTGAAATAGAATCCTATCAGAGAGGGACTTAAATCATCCATCCGGGCTGAGGATCATTCAGGTTGCTTTAGACCACACAGCTTCCCAGGTGTCCTCCCACAGATTGCCATAAATTTGCTCCCCACCCTGTGTGGGCAGCACATCTCCATCTGGCTCGACATAAATCCAGGCTTTTCCTGCTCCCCGGGGAGTTTCCTCAGCTTTTATTTCCAGAGATACAGGATTGTGAACGGAGTAAGGTACCGGCAAATCCCATTTTAGGGGAAGACCGATTTCAGCCGCAAAACTTCTCGCGTTGCCTAATGCTTTTTTCAAGGTAGGGTCCTGGGGAGAACGCACGCTGAGGGATAATGCATTTGCTCCCATGTCTTTGAGCTTGCTGAGCATATCATCCAGATGTTTAGCGAATTCTTTGTGAATGGTAATGTGAACGGTGGTGTGGATGTCTTCATCCAAAACTCTTTGGAGCACTGCCCAGGAATCTTCCCGGAGGGGCGTGAGCACAAACATAAGGTGATCGAGGCCGGTGAGGAGCACTTCTTGAAAGAACGCCTGGTCTGCAAAGCGAAAACCATCGCTGAGCAGGCCGGTGACCTGTCCATTTTCTTCAGCATGATTGATCAATTCCACCAGGTCCTCCCGCAGGGTTGGTTCACCGCCGGTAAATGCGACATGCGGGATGCCAGCCTTCCATGCTTTATCCAGGATGGTCTTCCATTCGCTGGTGGTCAATTCCCGGTCCACCCTGCGCGTGGGGGCTAAATCGGGATTGCTTTCCTCCGGCAGCCGGTAGGTGAGCGCGCAATCCATGCGATAAGGTGCAGAGATCGCCCCAGCGTAAGGGGATTTCCGGTCCAGGTCCAGATAATGGACAGGATCCAGATCCGGCCTTTCTATCATCGTCTGGATTTTCTTCTTGAACTCTTGATAATCTTTCTTAACCTGATCGGGACCGGTGCTGTATCTGTTTGATACCTCTCTGACCACATCCTGATCAGATATTCCCTGGATGAGATAGAATGCGTATTCTGTCGCGGTCTGGTTGAGGTGAAGCACAGTAGCAGCGTTGATGATCAGGAGGCCGCGCCCGTCCTCTTCAACCCTCAAGTGCATGCGATAGGGTTCATCCGCGGAGGCGGGAGCCTGGTAATGGTAAACGCCGGGAGCAATCAGGGAAGGGGGGGAAAAAAGATTCTTAAGACGGGCATAAAATGTGTTCATGGGACGCTCCAGTTTTTAAGAAGCCTGCTGTGCCAATGGTTGGTTACAAACCATGGGAATTCACCAGTTGTCATATCTAACAAGTTCCGAAAGGGGTTTGCGTTGTTTCTCACCCGCGGCGTCTTTCGGATAACCGAGGGGTGTGAAGGCCACCGGAACTACTTGCTCTGGAAGGCTTAATACCTCCCGGGCTGCTTCCGGGTCGAAAGCTGCGATCCAGCATGTGCCCAGACCCAGTTCTGCCGCTTGCAGGGTGAGATGATCAACGGCAATGGCCACATCCACGAGGGTGTAATTCTTCCCATCATATTTATGTCGGACCCACCCTTTTTCAGGCAGACCGCAGGCGCAGATCACGTAAGGGGCTTCTACAAACCAGGGACGATCATAGATGCGCAGCAGTTCTTGCTTTCGGGTTTCTGTGGGAATGACGATCAATTGAAAGGGCTGTTTATTTGCCGCTGTGGGAGCCATGCGTGCTGCTTCCAGCACCTGTTTAAGTTTCTTATCCTCCACCGGTTTCTGGTCATAATTTCGGGAACTAAATCGCTGGTAAATAAGTTCTGAAAAGTCCATCTTTACCTCCAAGGCGTATCATGAACTAAGAAACGGAAATCTCAATCCAGAGCGGGCGGTGATCGGAGTGCTGGAATTGTCCAACCCC
>Ga0207797_1000184_pt1 | contig 45320 bp, 42 predicted proteins | sample PRCRCaboRojoPR_6_FD_187275 | JGI IMG/M metagenome (GOLD analysis project Ga0207797, IMG submission 187275) | Marine sediment microbial community from Cabo Rojo, Puerto Rico - PR CR 10% Liquid 1 (SPAdes) | ecosystem: Environmental > Aquatic > Marine > Coastal > Sediment | place: Cabo Rojo, Puerto... | reverse complement strand
GCGCCTTCCAGGGCTCAAATCCGCTCCGGACGATATTCGTCCTCGCTACGCTCGGTCAGAATATGCGTGGGACCGGATTTGAACCGAAGGAAGACGGTCCGGGCATGCGGCCCTGCGGGCCGTTCCGGGCTGCGCCTTCCAGGGCTCAAATCCGCTCCGGACGATATTCGTCCTCGCTACGCTCGGTCAGAATATGCGTGGGACCGGATTTGAACCGGCGAACCCCTACGGGACAGCGCCCTCAACGCTGCGCCTTTGACCTAGCTTGGCTACCCACGCGAACGAACTGCGCAATCCGCCCTTGCCACCCGCCAACTAAAAGCCCTTTCATTTGGCCGCTTTCGGGTGGTATGCGCCCACGTTCCGCCACCCACACGACTTTCAGCCCACCTCCCGAAATCGGCTCCATGCGAGCCGTGGTCCGATCCAACACCCGGGCCGTCACGATCCTCCTCTCGACCGTCGCGCTCGGGGTGGTGTTCGCCGGCGTCCTCCGACTGGTTCCCCCAGGCCCACTCCCGCGGAACGAGGCACTGGTCGCCCTCGTGCCGCATCTCAACGTAGCCATCAGCCTGGCCGCCATCGGGACGATATCGGCCGGTCTGCAGCAGATCCGGGCCGGGCACATCGCGAACCACCGTCGACTCATGCTCGCGAGCACCCTCCTCTTCGCCTCGTTCCTTGTCCTCTATATCTACAAGATCATCCTCGAAGGCCCCACCGCCTTTGCCGGCCCCGAGGCCGTCAAACAGTTCGTTTACCTCCCGCTGCTGAGTATCCACGTTCTGCTCGCGGTGATCGCGGTGCCGCTGGTCATCTACGTCCTCGTGCTGGCGTCCACGTACTCGATCGCCCAGCTGCCGGAAACTCCCCATCCCCGCATCGGCCGGCTCGCGGCGGTCTTCTGGTTGCTATCCTTCGTTCTGGGAGTCGTGGTGTACCTGCTGCTCTACGCGGTCTATTGACTGGGGAACCGGGCGATGTGCATCCGTCGCGGGACAGAGAGAAGACGTCGATAATCCGTCGGATCGGCTACTCGCCAGCCTTGGAGGTCCACTCGTAGTCCCGGCGCTTGGCGGACTTCCCGAAGCCACAGGACGAACAGACCCCCTTCTTGACGTGGTAGGACTTCTCCCCGCACCGACGACACTTCACGTGGGTCTTGACGTTCTTTTTGCCCTGGCTCGGCGTTCCGGATCCGGTCATAGGTCAATCGAGACGACGTTATCGCCGCGTATAACGGTTGTGTCTTCCGCCGTGTCCTCGAGGACCAGGTTCATGTGTTGGTCGTAGCCGGTCAGCACGCCGGTCACGGAATCGCCGCCCTTCAGCGTCACCGTGACCGAGTCCTCGAGGGCCGCCTCCAGCACGTCGAGTGGTCGACCGCTCATACCCCGGGAAAACCCCGTCAGGCGCTTAAACGCACCGACTCGCTCAGATGGAGACGCTGAAGTCCCCGCGGTCGGAGGCCCGTGCGGCGGTCTCCGCGAGCAACGTGGCCGCGGCTTCGAGGTCGTCCAGATCGACGACCTCTGCGGGCGTGTGCATGTACCGGTTCGGGATGCCGATATTCAGGCTCGGGGTCCCTCCGCGCTGGGTATAGAACGCGTCCGCGTCGGTCCCGGTCCGGCGCCCGGTGGCCTGCAGCTGGACGCCGATGTCCGCCGCCTCCGCCGCCTCGCGGACCGCCGCGACAAGTGCTGGATGGTTGGCCGTGCCTCGGGAGACGACCGGTCCCTCGCCCAGCGCGATGTCGTTCGCTACGTCCTTTGGATACGCAGGGTTGTCCGAGGCGTGGGTGACGTCAACCGCGATCATCGCGTCAGCGTCGAGTTCCGTGCCCACCATCTGGGCGCCTTTGAGTCCCACCTCCTCCTGGACCGTGCTGACCGCGTAGACAGTCGCCTCGACGTCCAGTTCGATCGCCCGGCGGAGGGATTCGGCCGCGACCCAGATCCCGACGCGGTTGTCGAGCCCGCGGGCCGCCAGGCGAGTGCCAGCGAGGTCGTGGACGTCGAAGGCCACGGTCGCGGGGTCCCCGACCTCCACGAGTGAGCGTGCCTCCGCCTCGTCGGCGGCGCCGATGTCGACGTGTTGGGCCGTGATCTCGGGGGTCTCGGCCGGATCGGCGTCGGGGTCCCGGAGGTGGATCGCGGTCTGGCCGATGACCCCGTTCACCGGGCCGTCGGCGCTCTGAATCCGGATCTGTGTCCCGCGGGAGACCTCGGGATCGGCACCGCCGATGGGGATGATCCTGACGAAGCCGTCCTCGTCGATCGCGGAGACCGCGTAGCCGATCTCGTCCGCGTGACCGCCCACCGCGATAGCGGCGTCGGCGGTCCCCTCGTGGACGGCGACCGCGTTGCCATAGTCGTCGGTGTGGACCTCGTCGGCAAAGCCCTCCACGTACTCGACCCAGGCGCTGAGGGCGGCCGTTTCGAATCCGGCCGGGCTCGGTGCACGGAGCAACCGTTCGAGGAAGTCGCGTCTGTCGCCGTTCATGTACTGGTCCTACGGGCGCCGCCATATCAAATGACAGTCGTCCAAACGGCTATCGGGCCGGCGCGCCTACGAGCGGACATGTCGCTCATCGAATTCAACGTCCACGAGGTCGACGCCCAGGCAACCGCCAGATTGGTCCTCTTCGGCGGCTCCGAGGTGGAGTCCGGGACCGAACACAGCCTCGAGACAAGCGTCTCCGAGCCCGAAAGCTCCGTCAGCCTCCTCGGGGTGCTCCTGTTCCTCGTCGGCCTCGGCGTGGCCATCTGGCTCGGCCGACGGGCGATCTGACTCCAGTCACCCTCGCGCGATCACGGGCGGCCGGCGAGCGCTCTGATTCCCGTGGCTCTCGCGTGGTCTCCCTCGGCCGGCGAGCGCTCCGACTGCGGCGCCCCGGGCCGCGAAATCTGACCTCCTGGAGGGGGCAGAAGGGCTTTCAGGGACCCCGCCGTTAGTCGGAGTGAATGAGCCTGCTGGAGAGCGCCCACGCGGTCATCACGGCGACCGGGGACGAGCCGGTCGACTGGTCCGCGGTCGCCCGCGCCGCCAAGGCCGCCACCGACCCCGGGACACTCGATCTCTCGCCGGCCGAGGAATCGGCCTACGCGGCCGATGTCCGCGACGCGAGACGGAACATCAGGGAGGTTTCGGGGGTAGCGTTCTCGGTACCCGACACCCTCGAGATCCAGAACCGACACCACTGGATCGACGCCAACATCGAGACTTTCGAGCGGGCCTTCGAGCCCCTAGCGGACGAGCCGGTCGTCCTTCCAAGCGTCTCGCGACCGCTGAACACCGCCTCCGTGGCCGGGTCGCTTGCCTTCATCGCCCGCCACGTCCTGGGGCAGTACGATCCGCTCTTGCTGGCGGACGGTGACGAGGAACACGGTCTGTACTTCGTCCACCCGAACGTCGTTCACGCGGCCGATACCCTTGACGTCGACTTCGCGCGGTTCCGGCGCTGGATCGCCTTCCACGAGGTCACCCACGCCGCCGAGTTCGGGGCCGCTCCCTGGCTGCCCGAGTACCTCTCCTCGCGACTCCACGAGGCTATCGGCGAGCTCACGGAGCGACACCTCCCCCGGGAGTCGTTCGGGGAGCTCAACCTCGCGATGACCGCGGTTGAAGGGTACGCCGAACTCCTGATGGACGAGGCCTTCGACGACGAGTACGACGACCTCCGCCGGAAACTCGACGCGCGGCGCTCCGGCGGCGATCCCATCTCGCGGGTGATCCGCCGGCTGCTCGGGTTCCAGCTCAAACGCCAGCAGTACGAGCGCGGCCGGGCCTTCTTCGAAGCGGTGGCAGCCGAACGTGGCCTGGCTGGAGCCGCCATCGTCTGGGATGATCCTGCCTACCTGCCTTCCGAGGCCGAACTCGAGGATCCGGACCGGTGGCTGGATCGCGTGCCGCTGGCCTGAGCGTCGGGCCGTCACAGCGGTACCGACGGACCACTACTTAGTGGCCTTCGTAGCAGACGAGCACCGACCTGGGCAGTCCCGACGGCCGTCCGCCCTCCCAGGGTACCCGTTCGTGCTCGCGGCAGACGTAGGCCGGATGTCGGGCGGTGATCCGCTCGCGTCGATCCGAGTGGCTGATCAGGACTGGAGGCGGGTCGTCCTCGAGAGCGTCGATGTCGGCAACGAAGACCCGCTCGGCTCCCGTGCGTTCGACGTACCACAGGAATGGGAGTCGGTGGATGTGTGACCGCCAGTACTCCCCGATGTAGGCAATCTGGGTCCCCTGTCCGTCGAGGCGGGCGTCGAGAGCGGCGATTGATTCACCGGCCGCCCCGCTCATCTGGCTCGGCTGGCCGATCGGATTCGCGATTGACCCCGGCGCGACGAAGCTGGTGAGTCCGATTGTGATGACGAGATAGGCGACGACGACGGCGAGGACGGGTCTGTGAAGACGCGCGCCAGGCGGCCACTCGACCGGTCGATCCCACACGCTCACGAGTCCGACGGCAGCGGGGACGGTAAGCGGGACCACGACGTGGAGTGCGATCCATCCGGTCATCAGATCCGCGGCTGCCGGGTATCCGACGATGGAGAGCCCGGCCCAGAGACCAGCACCCGCCACGACCGGGCGATCCCACTGGCGTGAGAGGCCGATCCCGGCCAGCAGCAGCGTTCCCGCGGCCCCCGCGACCAGCAGCCCGCACAGCAACGCGAAGAATAGATAATATGGGTACTCCCCCTGGGCCGACCCGAGTGCCCAGAACTCGAGCGCCTGGATGGGTGGGGTGACGAGCCCCGCCTCGAGGGCCCTCGGGAGTGTTGCACCGTCCTGGAGAACGGCTCCCAGGGTGCCTGGCCCGTCCCCTCGCGGCACGTAGATGGCCCAGAGCACCGGGAGCATGGCTCCGATGGCAACTACGAGCTGGAAGCCATATCTCGAAAGGGCCCCCTTTGCGTGGCGCACGACCGCGAGGGGAACCTCGGACACGCCCCCAGCCCGCGACTGCCAGCCGATCCAGAGCGTCCCGGCACCGATCCAGGCCAGGAGGTACAGGAGGGCGTTCTCCTTGGCGCCCAGCGCAAGGCCAAAGGCCACGCCGGCTCCGACGGCGTAGCGGTAGCGGCGGGTCGCCGCGGTCCGCAGGGCAAAGCCCAGCGAGACGAGGGCGAACGTCGCGACGAGGATATCGCTTCGCATGAACCGACTGTAATAGACAAGGATCGGATTGGCCGCGAGCAACCCGGCCATGGCCAGTACTTCGCGGGCTGTCAGTCGGTCGCGGAAGAGCCAGGCGACAGCCGGCAGCGACCCACCGATCAGCGCCGTCGGGAGTCGGATCGCGGCGTCGCTCGGGCCCACGACGCCGATCACCCACCGCTCGACGTGGAGGAGGAGCGGGCCGTGGAAGACTGGATGGTAGGTCCACGCGCCGGAGGCCTGGTACTGCAGGACCCAGTACGCGATGCGGGCCTCGTCCCAGTGGGCGACGCGGTCCCCCAGCGCCACCAGTCGTACCGTGGTAGCGAGCAGGACGATTCCCCCGAGGGCGAGGGGAAGTCGTTTGCGTCCGCCAGATCCCCCGGCGCGGCTCATCGGTCGACCGTGGATTGCGCCAGGGTCGGCATACGTCTTCGGTAATGCGGCGGGCCGCAAGCCGTTGATGCCGATGCGGGTCCTGTGCCATCCGAGCCCACCGTCTCACCTGCGAGCCACGACCCGGGAAATATATAAGAAATCCATTAGGAATGAGGGCGGTTTTTCCCGGTCTCCCTTCAATATGTGAACCTCTTAATATAAGCGCTAGACGACGAAACTGGCCGGGATTCGGCAGGGGAGGGGTACCCGTGGGCCAGGTCCGCACGCAGGTGCCGCAACGATTGATAGCAACCTTGATAGTATGCGTGGGCCGGAGTATGAGACACATGCAAACGATCGGGATCCTGGGCGGGATGGCGCCGGAATCGACGGTCGAGTACTACCGGACCATCATCGAGGCGAGCCATGACAAGGGGTGGGATAAGCGCTATCCCCAGACGATCATCAATAGTCTGAATTTCGAGGACTTCTACCGGCCGCTCTCGGCGGGCGACGATGATCGGGTCCTCGAGGTCCTGACCGGCGGCATCGACGCCCTGGAGCGTGCGGGCGCAGATTTCGCCCTGCTCGCGTCGAACACCCCACACGCGTTCGCCCCCGAGGTCGAGGCGGCGACGGCGCTTCCCCTGCTGAGCATCGTCGACGCGACGGGAGAGGCCGCGGTCGAACGCGGCTTCGAGCGGATCGGCCTGCTCGGCACACGCTTCACGATGGACGGCGATTTCTACCCGCGGGGATTCGACGAGCACGACCTCGACGTGGTCACCCCGCCAGCGGCTGAAAAGCAGTGGATCCACGACGTCATCTTCGAGGAACTCACGAACGGCGTGTTCACGGCGGAAACGAAGGTCGAACTCGTTCGGATCGTCGAGTCGCTGCAGGAGACGGCGGACGTCGACGCCGTGGCACTGGCTTGCACCGAACTCCCGCTCATCCTCGATGACGACGACCTCCCGGTTCCGTCGTTGAATACGACGGCGCTCCACGCCAACGCCGCCTTCGACAGAGCGGTCGAAGCCGACCGGGCGGTCTCCACGCAGTAGTCAGTTACTGGAAGCCGCGACCGACCTGGTCCTCGTCCAGGAGGTCCTCGAACTCCGCCTCCAGGACCGACTCCGCGTCGTCGAAGGTCGCCGCGAACTCGTCGAGGGCCGCCGGCCGGTCGGTAAGATCGTATTCCATGGGGCCATAGGCCGGGCTGTCCAGGGTCTCCATCACGTCGTCGAAGAGGTCCTGGGGCCCGGTCGGCGCCTCCGAGTGGGTCTTGAGCACCTCTTCGAGCCGCCGGGCTTTCGTCTTCGCGTCGGTCTCGTCCTCGGGCGGTTGCTGGACCGCGAACCGGCCCGCGTCACGTGACGGGAGGTGAGTGTCGATGTCCTCGTCCACCTTGCGGGCCACCTGCGTGCCGACGCCCTTGACGTCGAACGGGTTCTTCGCGTAGGTCTTGAGGAAGAAGAGGCCCGCGTTTGGATGGCCGATGTAGAAGTCCTCGCCGATGCCCCGGCGGCGGTCGCCGGCGACGGCCCGCCAGCCCTCGGGGTCCACCTTCGCCTCGACCACGTCCGACAGGATGTCCTGCCACTCCCGGACCTTCATCATCCGCACCGAGGGGACGGAGCGGAAAAAGGACACGGGTCGGCGATGGCTCGTTTCCACGCGGGACTGGACCGCACCGTGCGGGACGTAACTGTACCGCACCGTCCCGGACGATAGTACTAGTAATGGGAGGCCGGGCCCCCAGTATGAACCAGTGAGCACCAGCGGCGTCGGAGTCGGAGCCTGGGACATTCATCGCGTGGGTCCAGCCCCCGGTGACTGGCCGATATCCGTCGCTCAACGGCGCGGCCCCCGGCTATTTCACGGTCCCCCACCCACGATTCCGTATGGACTGGGTGGCGATCGCCGCGGGCCTGCTCATCGTCCTCGCGGCGATCCAGCTCTATCGGGAGTGGGAGACCATCGAGGGACGGGAACGGCTCGGGAACTTGCTCCTGATGGTGGGCCTGGGGGTGGCGGTGGTGGCTCCGGCGGCCGTCGATGCGCTCGGACTGGAGCCGCTCTGGGGGACCGGGCTCCGGCTCGTGGGCTTCCTGTTCGTCCTGGGTGCGGCCTACGCCATCCTCGCCTGAGGCGGAGCGACACCGTTTTCGGCACGGCCCACTACCGCCCGTTCGTGAACGTCCGGGGCGAGGTTGTCGCGGTCGGCGCGGTCCAGACCGTCAGTACCGACGCCGGCGACCACGATGTCTGCGAGGTCGCGATCGAGGGGCCCGACCGCCGGGACGAGGGAGGTACCGAAGCGGCCGATAGCGAAGGAAACCGACAGGAGGAGGCCTGGCTCCCGCCAGGTGTCAGGGCGACGGTGTCCCTCCGGCACAAGTGGAGTCTCACGGGCGCCAGCCTCGAACCAGGGATGGACCTCCTGGTAACTGGGGCGTCGGCAGTCGGAGATAGCGATGCGGGTCAGGAGGTCGGCGAAGTCGCGTCGAACGGTTCCGGGGAGGAGCCAGGCAGCAGCGGCGCGGCGGCTGATTCGTCCGCTGGTGGCGGCTCGAGCGACGGGGCTTGCCAGCCCGCTCGCTATCGGACGACGGAGGGCTCCCGGGTCGTGGTGGAGCCGGACTTCCTGGTGGACGTGACTGACGTACGGAACTGGGTCCAGTGCCCCCGGCTGTATTATCTCAACAAGCTCGGCGGGCTCCCGCTCGAGTATCCCGTGACGAAGGGGACCATCGTTCACGAGGTGTTCGGGGACCTGTTGCGCGGGATGGACCTCGAGTCTGCCGTCGAGGAGCGGGTCGCCGAGGCGGGCCTCGAACTCGGCTTGCTCGGCCGAGACCGGGAGGCAGTGGCCCGGGAGGTCGCCGCGAATGCGGCCGCAATCGAGGGGTGGCTCCAGCAAGGGACTCTCTCGGGCGAGGACGACTGGCGCTCCGAGGTCACCCTCATCAGCGACACGATGGGCATCAAGGGTCGCTGCGACGCCATCCGGCGCGGGATGCCGGTCGAACTCAAGACGGGCAAGAACACCAGCCGCAGCCCACGGTTCCAGGACAAGATCCAGGCTGCGGCTTACGCGCTGCTGCTAGAGGAGCGCGGCGTGAGACCGGATACGGGGACCTTATTGTATACCAAGAACGCGGCGGTGGACCGCGAGGCGGAGTCCGGGGACCTCTCGCCGGCGAAGGAGTTCACCATCGGCGAGGGGCTGTTGCAGTTCGTCCTCCGGACCCGGAACGAGATCGCGGCCATGGAACACGACCGTTCGGTCCCGACCGGCTACGAGGGCGACGCACGATGCGAGTACTGCTTCGAAAAGGACACCTGCCTCGTCGTCTCGGGGCGGCTCGACCAGGAGTCGAAGGTCGGCGGGGTCGGCGAGTCCCTTCCCGAGGACGAACTCGACTACTTCGAAGCCCGGTACGACCAGATCGAGACCGAGCGCCGGGCGGTCCACCGCGAGTACCGCAAGCTCTGGACCCAGACGGCGGCGGAGCGGGCCGACGCCGACCGGGCGATCCTCGATCTGGAGCCGACGGGTCGCGAACAGTTGCCCGACGGGCGCTGGCGGCTGCGGGCCACCCGGGGGTCCGCCGAGGCCTCGAAGATCCGGACGGGGGACCGGGTGCTGGCCAGCGACGGCGACCCGGTCTCCGGCCACGCGGAGATGGCCAGGGTCGAGCGGCTGGGGAGCGAGGAGGTGGTGGTGACCGCGGACGAACCGGTCCCAGTGCGGCGCCTCGACGTCTATCCCTCGGAGCTGTCCGTCGACCGGATGCTCACCGCGCTCCACGACGCGCTGCTGCGGAGCCCGGAGCGGCGCAAAGATCTGCTCTTCGGCCGCGGTTCGCCTGAATTCGACGGCGAGGCGGTCCAGGCCATCGAGAACAACCCCGCGCAGAACCGCGCGGTGAACCTCGCGCTCAGCGCCGAGGACATGGCCCTGATCCACGGGCCGCCGGGGACCGGGAAAACCTACACCATCGCGACGATAATCCGGGAGCTGGTCGAGCGTGGTGACCGTGTGCTCCTCGCCGGATTCACGAACCGGGCCGTGGACAACGCCCTCGAGGCGCTCCGCGACCAGGGCTTCGACGACGCGGTCCGGATGGGGACCGAGACCGGCGTCCGCGAGGACATGCAACACCTGCGGCTCTCCTCGGCGGGAGCGCCGGAAACCCAGGCGGCGGCCCTCGAGTCGGCGCCGGTGGTCGCCGCGACCACCGCGTCCTGCGGCTCGCGGGTCATGCGCTCCCAATCATTCGACGTGGTGGTCGTCGACGAGGCGAGCCAACTCACCGAGCCGGACACCCTCGCGGCGATCAACCGTGGGGACCGCTTCGTGCTGGTGGGCGATCACCAGCAGCTTCCGCCAGTGGTGCGGTCTGGTGGCGAGCTTGGCACCTCGCTCTTCGAGCGGCTGATAGACCGCCACCCCGAGGCCGCGGTGATGCTCGACCGCCAGTACCGGATGTCCCAGCGCATCCAGGCCTTCTCCTCCCGGGAGTTCTACGAGGGCGCGTTGCGGCCGGCGACCGCCGACGTGGCCGCACAGTCAATCCGCGATCTGGGTCTCGATCCCGACGCCGACTCGCTGTACGACGGCGTCGCCTTCGTCCCGGTCGAGGGCACAACGGCCGAGCACACAGACGAACTCGAGGCCGAGCGCGTGGTGGCCATCGTGGAGTCGTACCTCTCGGCCGGACTCGATCCTGGCGACATCGGGGTGATCGCCCCGTTCAGGGCCCAGGTCACGACCATCGCGCGGGCGGTGCCCTCCGGAGTCACCGTCGACACCGTCGACCGGTTTCAGGGCTCGAGCACCGAGGTCATCGTGGTCTCGTTCGTCGCCTCCGGCTCGCTCGACGGCCCCATCTTCGAGGATTACCGCCGGATGAACGTGGCGCTCACACGGGCCAAGAAGGCCCTGGTGCTGGTCGGTGATCCAGACGCACTCGAGACGGACGACCGGTATGCCCGTATGCTGGCGTGGGCCCGGAAGGGAGGGGACTGAGGGGCGTTGTTCCTTCGACGGCGGCTTCGGAAGCCGTAACCTCCGTTCCTCCGACGAAGGGCTGTTCGGAGAAGGCTGCCCGGCGACGGTGTGGGCAGTTTGGCGCCGGTCCCCTGGACAATGACTCCGGGCAGCTGGGAGTGGAGTGTAGTGCCTGTTGATCGGGATGACGCGGCCGAAGTGCCCAGTAATTAATTGCGCGCGCAGGTGCGCAGGGGCCGGCCGCAGTCACTTCGGCGGTTCGTCCTCGATGGCCGCCTGCACGCGGTCGTGGAACTCTCGGAGCACGGCGTCCTCGTCCTCGGCCAGGACGACGTCGCTCGCGGAGAGGGTCGCGAGGCCGAAGGCGCGGGGGCTCGGCGAGGGGTTCTTGACTTCGACGACGTCCATCTCGCCGGTCTGAATCGACTCGAGGACGGACTCGATGCCGGCAACGTTGAGCTTGTCCTCGACGATCTCGCGATAGGTCTCCTCGAGCACGGCGAGGTCCTCGAGGTCCTCCGCGAAGCCAAGCAGCATCTCGGAGGAGACCTGCTGGCGCTGTGGGGACTTCTCGTGGCCCTTGTACCGCTTGAGGATCATGAGCGAGCGCGTCGCGTTGATCCGGAAGTAGCGCTGCCGGAGGTCGGTCCCGTCGAGGCTGTCCCGGAGGTACGCGCGGACGTCCTGGGGTGCCGTGTCACGCAGGAGGCCGGCGACGTCGACCTTGCGGTTGAGCGGCATCGAGAGCGTGAACCCGGTGTCCGCGACCGCGATGGTCACGTTCGCGTTTGCTTCCTGGGCGCACCGGTAGGCGAGCACCCGCGAGAGCCCGTCGTTGAACCGCCGGCCGTAGGTCGAGTGGACGTAATACCGCCGCCGGTACTCGTCGCGGTCCGCGACCTGTTCGACTACCAGTCGGTCCCCGGTGCTCACGCTCTCGGAGCCAGCGAAGGCGACCTGCTCGTCGTACATCCGCGAGAGCGCACGGACGCTGTTCTCGTCGATGGGGAACTCCCGGAGCCACACGCGAACCTCGGCGCTCCCGCCCTCGGTCAGCGTCTCCAGCAGCTCGCGCTGGAACCGGGTGATCTCGCGACCGAGGTCGAAGGAGAGGGGCAGCCGCTCTGAATACCACGAGGGGACCGTCGGCCGGGAACTCGTGCGGTCGACGTAGACCTTCGAGCCGCGGCGGTAGCGGAACTCGTAATGTGAGCCCCCGAGGACGAACACGTCGCCGGGGTCGAGGGTGTCGAGGTAGTCTTCGTCGAGGTCCCCGACCCACTGGTTGTCGTCGCGGGTGAATACGTCACAGGAGAACGAATCCGGGATGGTCCCCTGGTTCGTCATGTAGATCATCCGGGCGAGGCGACCGCGCTTGCCGATGAGAGCTTCGCCGACCGGGAACTCCTCGTAGTGGTGCTCGCCATCGGGCGGGTCGTTCTCGTCACGCCAGATCTTGGCGTAGACGTTCCGGTCCTCGAAGCCCTCGTAGTCCGCGGTGAGGTAGGTCATGAGCTGCTCCCACTCCGCGTCGGTGTACTCGCGGTAGGGATACGCTCGCTCGAGGATGGAGCGGATTTCCCGTTCCGGGCGGGGGCCGTTGATCGCCATCCCGTAGACGTGCTGGGCGGCGACGTCCTGGGCCCTGGTGGGGAGGTGGACGCGGTCGATGAACCCCTCCTCAGCCTTGCGGAGCATCACCGCACACTCCACCAGCTCGTCCCGGTCAAGGGCGATTACGCGGCCGGTCACTGTCTCCCCGACCTGGTGGCCGGCGCGGCCGATGCGCTGGAGCAGGGCGGCGACCGATTTGGGCGAGCCCACCTGGACCACGAGGTCGACGTGGGGCATGTCGATGCCGAGCTCCAGGCTGGTGGAGGTCGTGACCACGTCGACGTCCCCGGTCTTGAGCTGTGACTCGATCCGCTGGCGCTCGTCTTTCGACAGGGAGCCGTGATGAACGCCCGAGGTCGCCTCGTCGACGGCGCCCCGCTCCCGGAGCGAATGAAGGACCCGTTCGGCGCCGGAGCGGGTGTTCGTGAACACGAGCGTGGTGTCGTGGCCCCGGATCAGCGACTGGAGCTGTTCGTAGAACCGTTCCTGGACGACTCCGTGAGGGGTGTTGATGAGGTCGGGAGTGGGCGTCGCGAGTTCGATGTCGTAGTCCCGCACGAAGCGGGTGTCGACGAGTTCCACGGGCCGCGGCTCGCCGTCCCCTTCTATCCCCCCGAGGAAGGCACCCATCTCGTCGAGTGGCTCCACGGTGGCCGAACACCCGATCCGGGTCGGCTCCGTCCCGGTCATTGCGGCGAGCCGTTCCAGACTCACCGTGAGATGTGTGCCGCGCTTGGAGTCCGCGAGGCTGTGGATCTCGTCGACGATGACGTATTCGACGGTCTCGAGTTTCTCCTTGAACTTCGGGGAGTTGAGCAGGATGGCCAGAGTCTCGGGGGTCGTATTCAGTATGTGTGGGGTCGTCTCGAGCATCGCCTGTCGGTCGCTCGAGGCGGTGTCGCCGTGGCGGATCGCGTGTCTGATCTCCCCGACGTCCTCGCCGCGGGCCTCGATCTTCTCGCGGATGCCCGAAAGCGGCACCTCGAGGTTCCGCTGGATGTCGTTCGCGAGTGACTTGAGCGGGGAGACGTACAGGCAGTAGACCGTGTTCTCGAGACCCTCCTCGCGTTCGCGGACGAACAGTTCGTTGATGATCGCGGTGAAGCTGGCCAGGGTCTTTCCCGAGCCGGTCGGGCTCGCGATCAGGGCGTGCTCGCGGTCGTGGACGAGCGGGATGGCCTCGCGCTGGGGTGGGGTAAAGAACCCGCCGTTCTCCTCGACGAAGGCGCCGAACTGCTCGACCCACCACTCCTGGACGGCGGGTTCGAGCAAGTCGAGAACGTCCGCGTCTGCCACCTCCGCGTCGCCCCCCGAGCGGTCGGCTGCGGCCGGCGGCACGTCCGTGCCCATTCGGCTCGGGGTTGGTGGCGCGCGGTGTTGTACCTGTTGGAAGCGGGGTGAAAGTGATATCTCGCCGACGAGCGGGCTCGATGCCATCGTGCCGGGGCGGGAACGCCAGGGCGCTTAACTCGATGCCCGTTGTGGCGGGCGTATGGACGGGTATTCTGACGCGAACTCGGACACCGGGCCCGGGATCGAACCGGGTGTGCTCCGGTCGTTCGCTCCCCATCCCTATCAGTCACTGAATCCGGCGGGCGAGATTATCGCGGTCAATGACGCCTGGCTCGAGACACTGGGCTACGACCGCGAGGAGGTCCTCGGCGAGAGGTTCGACGACTTCGTCTCCCCGGCCGGCAGCCTTCGTTTCGAATCCGTATTCGAGGACTTCGGCGCCGAGGGCCGGATCACCGACGTCCGGTTCGATCTGGTCCATGCCGACGGCCATCCCGTGCCGGTAGCCCTCGACGGACAGGTCGAAGGCGACGGGGACGGATCGATGCGACGTACCCATTGCCAGTTCCGGGAGGTCAGCGACCGCGCTCGGCGGGTCCGGGAGCTGGAGCGATTCGAGACAATCGTGGAGAACACGGACGACGTGGTCTTCGAGATCGATGGGGAGGGAGCGGTCAGCTACGTAAATCCGCGGATCAGGGCCGTCCTGGGCCGATCGCCAGCGGCACTGGAGGGCGAGCAGGCCGCGGCGCTCGCGGCCGGCCTCATAGCGGAGGACCGAGCCGACGAGTTACGCGAGACGATCGAATCGATCCTCGAGGGGACCGAGACGGGAGCCCAGTTCGAGTTCACTGCGGACACCGAGGGGATGGGGCAAGTCACCCTCTCGGTTCGCCTGTCGCGTGTCGAACACGATGCCGGTGAGGCGGGAATCGTCGGGGTGGCGCGAAACGTCTCGGCCCTGAAGGAACGCGAACGGGACCTGGCTCGCTCTACTGCCGTGCTCTCGACGGTCCTGGACACCATGCCAGTCGGGGTCATGGCCGAGGACGAACATCGGGAGATTATGGCGGCGAACGACGCGTTCTGCGAACTCTTCGACCTGGACGCGGCCTGCGAGGAACTCCTCGGCAGGCGGGGTCCGGACGCGGCGGCGGCGGTCAAAGACCAGTTCGCCGACCCCGACGGCGTCATCGCACGGATCGAGGACCTCATCGACAGCCGCGAGGCGGTCCTCGGCGAGGAGGTCGAGATGGCGGACGGACGAACACTTTCCCGGACCTACGTTCCCTACTCGTTCGCAGGCGGCGATGGAGAGTTGTGGCTGTATCGAGACATCACCGAGCGGAAGTCCCGTCAGCGCGAACTCGCCAAGTACCAGGCCTTCGTGGAGTACAGTTCGGACGTCATCACCATCGTCGACGAGAACGGCGTCGTCGAGTACGTTAGTCCCGCGTCCCGGGACGTGTCCGGCCACGAACCAGCGACACTCGAGGGCACGGTTTCCTTCGAATACGTGCATCCGGACGACCGGGCGGCACTCGCCGACTCCTTCGCGGACGTCATCAGCGGGGAGACCGATCGACTCAGCGCGGAGTACCGGTTCGAGCACGCCGACGGGTCCTGGATCTGGGTCGAGTCCACGGCGATCGACCGTCGGCAGGTCGACGAGATCGGAGGGATCGTGGTGGTGAGCCGGGACGTGACCGACCGGAAGGAACGCGAGTGGGACATGCGACGACTCACCCGGGAGTACGAGACCATCGTCCAGGAGGCCGAGGACGCGGTCTTCCTGATCGACGTGCAGACCGACGGCGAGGACCCAGAGTTCCGCATCGAGCGGCTCAACCCCGCTCACGAAGCCATGACGGGCCTGCAGAGCGAGGAAGTCCGGGGCAAGCAGCTCGAGGCGGCTCTCGGCGACGAACTCGGCGGGGAGGTCGGCGAGAACTACCGTCGCTGCTACGAGGCGGGCGAACCCATCTCCTTCGAGGAAGAACTCGAGTTACCCGCGGGGACACGGATCTGGCAGACGAAACTCGCGCCGGTCGAGGTCGAGGGAGCGATCACGCAGATCGTGGGCATCTCCCGGGACATCACCGAACGGAAGGCTTACGAGCGGGAGCTGCAGCGAAAGAACGAGCGCCTCGACGAGTTCGCCGGGGTGGTGTCACACGACCTGCGTAACCCCATCAGCGTCGCGCAGGGGCGGGCCGCCCTACTCGACGAGGCTGTCGATAGCGACCACCTGCCCCCGCTCCGGGACGCCTTAGAGCGCATGGAACGGATCATCGAGGACACCCTGACGCTGGCCCGCCAGGGCGAGTCCGTCGGCGAGACGGAACCGATCCAGATCCAGGACCTCGTCGGGCAGTGCTGGGGGATGGTGGACACGGAATCCGCCACCATCGACGTCGGGGAGCCATTCGAGATCCGCGGCGACCGTGACCGACTCCAGCACGTCTTCGAGAACCTGTTCCGGAACGCGGTCGAACACGGCGGCGAGGACGTAGCGGTCTGTGTGGGCCGCGCTGGCCCGAACTCGCTGTTCGTGGCCGATGACGGCCCCGGAATCCCCGACGGGGAGACCGACCGGATCTTCGACGCCGGGCACTCTGTCGCCCCCGGGAACACCGGCTTCGGCCTGACAATCGTCCAGCGCATCGCGGAGGCCCACGGGTGGTCGGTCGAGGTCGCCGAGAGCGAGGACGGCGGCGCTCGCTTCGAGTTCACCGGCGTCGAGATCGAATAGCTGGGGCCGATCCCGTATGCGTCGGTCGATGTACGGGGGCCTGGCACCCGGTGTCCTCCGGCGCATGCCGACACCGTAGTACTCCTAATAGGGGGCGATCGGCCACGAGCCGATCCGCCCAGGAGCCCCGAACCGTTTTCCCGCCGGCCCGCCCGGGTTCTGCCATGCAACTCACTTTCCTGGGCACCGGGAGCGCGATGCCAACTGGCGAGAGGATGCAGTCGGGGCTGCTCCTCGAGGCCGACGGACGTTCACTGCTGATCGACGCCGGCAGCGGCGTCCTCCACTCCCTCGCCAGGACCGATGTCGGCTACGAGGGCGTCGATGCGCTCTTGCTGACTCATCACCACCTCGACCACGTCTCCGACCTGATGGCCCTTCTGAAAGCACGCTGGCTGGCGGGCGCCGAGCGCTTCTCGATCGTGGGGCCAGCGGGGACCGCGGAACTCGTGGCAGGGCTCCACGAGGTTCACGAGTACATGCAGGACCGGATCGACCTCGAGGTGCGGGAGATCGAACCCGGGTCGAGCACTGTCGCCGGTTTCGACGTGGAGGCGATGAAGACCGTCCACTCCATGTACTGTCTGGCCTACCGTTTCGAGGATACTCTCACCGTGAGCGGCGACACGGAGCCCATCTCGGACCTGATCGAGTTCGCGGAGCAGGGGTCGGTCTTGATCCACGACTGTTCGTTCCCCGACGAGGTCGACGTGTCCAATCACCCCACGCCAGACGGGCTCGGGCGGGTGCTCTCGGGGGCGGAACTCGACCGCGTCTACCTCACCCATCTGTATCCCCATACGCGGGGCAAACACGAGGCAATGCTCGACTCGGTCGGGGCCCATTACGACGGCGACGTTCGATTCGCCCGGGACGGCGCCACGGTCGAACTCTGAACCGGCGCGGCCCACCTCGCGACCCGGCAAACGACCGCCGGCTACTCGATCCGATAGCGCAACAGGGCGGCGATCCCGCCGAGGTTCCGGAGCTGCTGGCCGGGGTCGAAGTCGTGAGAGAAGACGGTTATCTGGCCGCCCTGCTGTTCGACCGACTCGACGAGGTCGTTGACGTCCAGGTCCCAGTCGCCCTCGCCGGCCCGCTCCTGCCGGAGCCGCTCGTCGAGCACGAGCAACTCCTCGACGGCCCCGTACTCGGTGGCCTGCTCGACCGCCTCGATGCCGTACGCGGCGGCCCCGTCCTGGGCGATCCGGCTCATCAACTCGTCGATGGCGTCGGACTCGTCCGCGATCCGGGTTTCCTGCTGGACGTCGTCGACGGCGCCCCGTTTGAGGACCTCGTGAACCCCGCGGCCGCCGGCTGCGCTGGTGTCCACGACGGTGATCGAGTCGGAAATCTCGGGGTGCTCGCGCTCGATATATTGCAGGGCGTCCTGCTTCGTGAAGCCTGGGCCTGCCAGGATCACCGCTTGCACGTCGAGGTGGCCAAGCGCACTCGCGAGGTCCTCGAAGAGCTCCTCGCGGCCCCGGGCGTACTCGCCCTTGCCGGTGGTGTTCGAGAACGTGGCGTACTCCTCGACGCCGTATTGGGCCACTGTATGAATGTAGGCCTCCCCTTCCTCGACCGTCGCGATGGCGACCGTGGGCTGGTCGGTGGCCTCGACGGCCTCCTCGATCCGCTGGCGCTGGTCGGGCTTCCACTGCTTCTCGATCTCGATCTCCTTGCGCTCCTCGACGTTGAGCGTATGGTGGAGGCCGAGCTGGTCCTCGCGGGAGCAGGACGAAATCACGCCCGAGACCCGCAGCCGGTTCGCGAATTTGTGGAACTCGACCTCCTCGACCTCGAGGGTGACGTACATGTGCTCGCGTTCGCCGCCCGTGTCCCGCAGGTTCTCTTCCTCGCGCTGGATGCGGCGATGGGTGTCCCCGCCCACCAGGTCCCCCGGTTCGATGACGTAGGTGAGATGCCAGAGGTCATCGAGACTCTCCGGGACGAGCGAGACGGCTTCGCGGCCGCCCTCGCGTGCTTCCCGGTCCGTGACGTGCATCGGGTTCGAGTTGCGGGCAGGACGGTAAGAGTCCTCCCTTTCCACCGCGCGGTAGCTGGCCCGCCGCCCGGCTCCGGGAGCGCTACTCGTCCAGCATGCGGCTGCCGCCCGGCTCCGGGAGCGCTACTCGTCCAGCATGCGGCTGCCGCCCGGCGGCATGAACAGCTGGATCTCGTCCGGGCTCGCGATCTTCCGCACGAAGGAGGTGTCCGCGAAGCGCTCGCGGAAGACCCGGTACATCCGTTTTGCAGCGTCTCCCTGGGCGTACTGGCCCGGCTCGATCCGCACGCTCGTCTCGGCACGGTCCTCGATCGCGCCCGGCGGGCCACCGATGACCCGGGTCTCCGGTTCGCACGTGATCCCGACGGCACAGCCGACCGGCGTGTCCTCGAAGTAGGTTCGGTCGCCGCGGATCGCGAAGCCCCCTTTCTCCAGGAACTCGCCACTTTCGGGGGTCTTTGACACCTGTTCGGGGTCGACCATGTAGACGTCGCCGCTGAACTTCCCGTCCTTCCAGACCGAGGAGTAGGAGACGGCGAACTGCGCGGCCTCCTCCAGGCTGCGCTCGGGGACCTCGACCTCCCTGGAGGGTTCGGAGGGCTCGCTCGTCTTGAGGATCGTCGCCGGGCCGCCGTGGGCTTGGGCGTGGAGGAACCGGTCGGTCCGCTCCATGTACTTCGAGACCAGCTCCTCGTTCTGGTCCGCGTTGCGACCGCCGATCACGAGGAAGCCGTCGCTGGTGCGGAACCATCGGAAGCGCTCGTACCACTGCTCGGGCTTCCGGACGGGGATGGAGGGCCGGGCGAGCCAGTCCACGTCTGTGGCAGGCTCGTCCCCCTCGGAATCGCCCTCGTCGAGCTCGCCGGCCTCCCAGGCGGCTTTCCGCTCCTGGAGCTCCGCGAGTTCGGCGCGGGTGTCCTCGACCGCCTCGAGAGCGCCCTCGCGTTTCTCCTCGATCTCCTTCGCGCTGGTGTAGAGCCGGTCCGCGTTCTTCTCCACGCCGTCTTGCGGATCCAGTTCCACGGTCGTGTCCTCGATCGCTACCTCGACGGTGCCCGCGGCTTCGTCCACGCCGATCACGGCTTCGGCGGCCTCGATCCCCTGGTCGGCGCCCTGGCCGAGTCGCTCTTCGATGTCGGCCCAGCCGTGGCCGGCTGCCCTGGCCTCGCGGACCGTGGTCAGGATCTCGTCGACCAGGTCGTAATGGGCGTACAGCAACTCCGCCCGCTCCCGCTCGGCCTCGGCCTGACGTGCGAAATCCTCGATTGCCCCCTCCTGCTGGGCGATGATTCGCTCCCGTTTCTCGATCTCGGCCTGGAAGTCTGGGCCGCCGGACTCGGTCTCGCCCCTGGCCTCGGTGTCGGCTGGCTCCCCCAGGTTGGTGAAGTAATCGTCCAGTGCGGCGTTGAACGAGTCGAAGGCCTCGCTCTCGAGGTGGGCGTACTCCTGGAGCGGGATGGGGGTCACGTCGACCCGCCTGCCGTCCTCGTAGTAGACGCGGGGGTCCGTATCGCCCCGCTCGAGGCGCTCGAACAGCCGTTCCATAGCGTCGTAGATATCGGCGTACTCCGCCTCGCCGGCATCGGCGATGTCCCTGGTCTTCTCGACGCCGGCCCGGGTACAGAGTTCCTCGCCGTAGAGACCGCCGAAGTTCAGCTGCGTGGCGAGGGTCCGGACCAGGTCGGTATCCGAGTCCGCCATGGCGGCGGCGAACGCCTCGAACTCTACCTCGAGGGGATTCAGCCGGGTCTGGGGGAAGCCGTACTGCGCCCCGGGGGCGACGGTGCGGGACTGTAGCCGGATGGTCGACAGCGAATCGACCACGGTGCCGTTCTCGTCGAGCACGGCGAGGTTCCCTTCCCCGAACAGCTCCGCGACGATGGTGGTATCGGCGTCCTCGCGCCGGAACTCCAACTCGAGGATGCGGTCGAAACCGTGCTGCCGGACGGCTGCGAGGTCGGCGCCGGCGAGGCGGTTCCGGAGCATCTTCGCGAAGTTGGGCGGACGATCCGGGGCGTCCTCGACGTGCTCGGGGCGGGCGACGTGGGCGCGTTTCGTCTCGCCGACCTGGACGAGCAACTCGATGCGCCCTCGCTCGTAGTCACGCATCTTGAGCCGGACGAGGTCCTCGGGGTAGAGATATGCCTTGTCGACAGTCGCGCCGACGTAGCCCCCCAGCTCGCCCACGAGCGCCACCAGGTCGACGCTCGTGACTTCCCGCTTCGGGTCCATACCCCGCTTTCGACCACGGGGAGGAAATGGGCGTCGGTCCCGGGGCCGTCCTGAGCGGCCCCTCCCAACTACCCACTTTCGCTGGTCCGGACGCGAACATTCAAAACGGAGGACCGGACCAGCTCGACCTATCTACTGACCGACGACCCGGCGTGTCCCGCGAGAGCGTGGCCGAACGCGTCGGGACGGGAAGGCCACCTGTTCGCCACCACGCCACTGATAGAGCGCGGGGACGGGCAGACCACCTGTTCGCAAGTTCACGCCGATGCTGGCGCACCCCGGTCGGCACCCGCTACAGCTGCGTGCTGACGTACGGCCCGTCCTGATAGTAGCCGAGCTTCTCGCGGTAGTACTCCCGGGCGCCGATCCCGGCGATGACCGCGAGCTTGTCATAACCCGCGTCCGCGGCCATCGCTTCGGCCTTGGCCATCAGCCGCGAGCCGAAGCCCCGGTGCTGGTACGCGGTCCCGGCCTCCCCCAGTCCCGCCTCGTCCCCGTAGACGTGCAGCTCGCGGACCAGGGCCGCGTCCTCCAGCTCTTGCCGTCGGGTTCCGCCCGGGAACCGCAGCCGCAGGAACCCGACGAGCAGGTCCTCCTCGGGGTCCTCGAAGCTCACGAAGTGCTCAGTCCCACCGGCAGCCTCGTAGGTCAGCACGTCGAGTTCGACGGCCTCGGGGTCGGTCTCGTTCATGCCGACCTCCCGGCACCGGATGCAGTCACACTGCCCCCCGTGCTCCGCGAGCCGCTCGCGGGCGAGCTGCCGCAGATTCGACTTCCACACCCCCGCCTCGATGAAATCCGCGGGGATGTCCCGCTGGACGCGGGTGAGTCGGACGTACCTCGGGAGGTCGGCTTTGATACGGGCCACCAGTTCGGCGGCCTGGTCGTTCCCCAGCGGCTCGAACTCGTCTCGACGCCACATGTCATAAACCCGGGTCCCCGCCACGACCAGCGTCGGGTAGATCTTGAGATAGTCGGGTCGCCAGCGCGGGTCCTCGAACAGGCGCCGGAAGTCCGCCCGGGCCATGGCCTCGGAGGTGCCCGGCTGGCCCGGCATCATGTGGAAGCCGACCTTGAAGCCCGCGTCGCGCAGCCGACGGTTGGCGTCGATGGATGCCTGGACGCCGTGCCCGCGGTGCATGTCCCGGTTGACCCCTTCGAAGGTGGTCTGGACGCCGACTTCGACCTTCGTACCGCCCAGATCGAGCATCCGGTCGATCTGCTCGGGGCCACACCAATCTGGCTTGGTCTCGAAGGTGGTCCCGACGTTACGGACCGTCCCGATCTCGTTCGCCGCGATCACGTCCTCCAGGTAGGCAAAATGCCGCTCCTCGGTCGGCTGGGCGAAACTCTCGCCTTCGGCCGGGGTCGGCGGGTCCTCGACGTCGAAGTCGTTCATCGCCTGGAGGGCCCGCCGGACGAACCAGCGCTGGTAGTCCGCCGAGCGGGCCGTCATCGTCCCGCCCATCAGGATCAACTCCACCTTGTCCACCGGATGGCCGATCTCGCGGAGCTGGGCCAGGCGCAGCGTGACCTGCCCATACGGGTCATAATCGTTCTGCTCCGCCCGAGCCGCCGCGGGCTCGTGGCCGGTGTAACTCTGGGCCGAGGAGAACGCGGAGGCGGGCCCGCCGGGACAGTAGAGACATTTGCCGTGGGGACACGGCTCCGGACTGGTCATTATCGCCACTGGGGTCACCCCGGAGGCGGTCCGGACTGGTTTCCGCCGCAGGACGGCCTCGACCTCGTCCTCGTGCCCGTCGGGGGCGAAGTCGATCAACTCTGCGTTCGTCGGTACCTTCGGCGACGAGTGGTGCCCGCAGGCCTCGAGTTTCGCCGACTCGACGTCCTCGCGACCGACCTCCCCCGCCACGATCCGCTCGACGACGGCCTCGCAGGCGGCTTCGAAGCGGTCGCGGGCCTCGGGCTGCATGTGTCCCCACTCGTCCATTGCGGTGGAAAAGGGTATCGCTCAGCGGACCAGTATCGACTCCCTCCGGCGGCGGGCCAATCGAACGCCGAGGGCCGGCCCGCTCAGCCGAGCCAGGTCGCGACTTCGTCGATGACGCCCTCGAGGACGGCCTCGCGCTCGCCCGCGAGGAACTCGATCCGGCCGTCGCGACCGCCACGCGGCGTGACCCCGGCGCCGCCGACGTCCTCGGCGACCGCCTCGCCGATGGCCCGAACGTCGAGTGCCGCCGAACTCTCCAGGTGGAGTTCGTCCCGTTTCAGACCGATGGTCACCGCGGTTCCGGCGGTATCGGCGAGTTCGCGGCGATGGATCGCCTCGATCAGGAGGTCGATCGGGGGGAAGTCGTACTGGTGCGTGTAGGCTTCGGCGTCGAGTACGTTGATCGTGACCCCCGCTTCCTCTCGGCGCTCGAGGTGCGGCCGCGCGGTCTCGATCTCGGTCTCGAGTTTCTCCTCGAACTGCTCGCTGATCGGCGCGGCCAGCGACCGGTTGCGCTCGCCCCAGAACAGGTCCGCGATCAGTTCGCGCTTGTCCTCGTAGGACTGGTAGAATGCCTCCAGCGCGACTGCGTTCCGCAGATCCTGTAGCGTCGCCTCGTCGTAGCCCGCTTCGCTTGCGAGTTCGGCGTACAGGTCGGGAATCTCGCCCCAGTAGCTCGTCGCCGGCAGGTGGCGGAGGTCATCGCGTACGTCCTCGTTGACGAGGGCCGCGAGATGCACACCGAGCGTCCCGGAGGGTACGGGCTTGGCGCCGGCCGCGGTCGGGCTGACCAGAACTTCCGCCGCGTCGGCGGCATCCGCGTCTGCGTACCCGCCGTCGACGACCACACTCGGCGCGTCGTAGAGCGAGAGGAAGGTCAGCCCGTCGGTCGACTCGCGCGTCGAGCCCGCGTCCACCAGCACGAACAGCGGATGCTTTTCGTCGTGTCGATCCGCGGCCTCGAGCATGTTGGTGACGTCGCTGGTGGCTGCGGAGACGTCGTAGACCTCGTCGTCGAGCGGCCGTCGGTCGACGTAGTGGTACTCGGCGTCGTCCTCGGCGTGTTCGGCCCGGACCAGCGGCAGGAGGGCCCGCTCGATGGCAGTCCCGGCGACGTACCCCTCGAGGGTGGCCGTGTGCCGGATGATGACCGGGCGGTCGTCGATGACGGCCCGCCGGATCGTCTCCGCGGCGTCAGTCAGGCCGTCGGCGACGACTTCGATGGCGGGGTCATCGACGAGGAGTTCCGTCGTCGTCGGTCGGGCGCGCTCGGTGAGAGCGTCCTCGAGTCGCGTTCGAACCGTCTCGGCATCCTCACCCTCCAGGATCTCAAGCGAGGTGGTCTCTATCTGGAGGTCCCCGCGTCGCTCCTCGACCTCGCCGATCAGCTGGACCACGTCGCCGACTTCGACTCCGGGATAGGCCCGGACGCCGGCCTCCACGAAGGCGGCGCACTCGACGGTCCCGGTTTCGTCGGTCGTCTCGAAGACCGTCGGGCCGCTGGTCTGGCGGATGTCGGTGACTTCGGCCTCGATGGCGACGATTTCGCCGATAGACTCGGCCAGGTCATCGATTGGCACCCGCTCGGCAGCTGGGGATTCGCTTGTCCCTTCGGGGGTCGCCGCGGTCGCAGCGGCGGCAGCGGCGCCGCCCGCGTTACCGCCCTCGGACACCGCGGCCTCTGTCGATCCTGCGGAGGGTTCCGTTCCCTCGGTGGCGTCCGGTTGCGAACCTGCACTGTCCGCTGGTCGAGACCCTGGGCTGCCCGCTCCGGCTTCCGCGCTGGCGGCTTCGCCCGCAGGTTCGCGCGCGTCCGACGTGTCGCTGCCGCCGGGGTCCGCGCCGCCCGGTTCTTCGGGCTCGGGTGTTTCCCCCGGCTCCTCTTCGTCGACTGCCTGCGTCGCTGCCGCAGCGCTTTCGTCAGTATCGGCGTCGGTCTCGAGGCTCTCTGGGACGACCGGGTCACCGATCTCGGGGTCGTCGATCAGGCGGCCGCGGAACTCGCGTTCGGCCTGGCGGAGCGACCAGCCCAGATCGATGTTGCCGTTGTCATGGATCGAGAGCACCTGGACGAAGACCTCCTCGCCCGGGTCCCAGGAAAGCGATTCGAGTCGTTTCGGGATCTCGCTACGATGTAGCAGGCCGGTCACCTCGCCGACGTCGACGAAGACGCCGAACTCCGCGAAACCGTCGACGCTCCCCCGGTAATAGCGATTCGGGGTGAGCTGATCGGGCCGGTCGCCGCGGAAGTCGAAAAACACGTCTTCCTCGTGGGTGGCACAGATGTCACCGTTGGCGGGGGACCCACAGATAATACACGTACCCATCTTACTGGGAGGATACTGCCGGACTCCTAAACGCTTGTCGAAACGTCCGCTGGCCCCTCCCGGACTTCGTGACAGCTCCGGCACCGCGCCTCGTAGGATTCCTCCGCCCCGACGAGTATCGTGGGGTCTTCGACGTGGGCTGGCTCGCCGTCGATCAGCCGCTGGTTCCGCGTCGCGGGCTCGCCACACTGGGCACAGATGGCCTGGAGCTTGTCGACGTATTCCGCGGTGGCCATCAGTTGGCCGAGCGGCTCGAAGGGCTCGCCGCGGAAGGTCTGGTCCGTGCCGCTCACCACCACCCGGCGACCGTCCGCTGCCAGGCCCTCGACCACGTCGACCAGCTCAGGGGGGAAGAAATTGGCCTCGTCGACGGCGACAACCTCCTCGCCGTCCAGGCCCTTCTGGATATCCCAGACTCCGTCGGTGGTGGTATCGACGACGGTGGCCTGCCAGGTCCGGCCGGCATGCGAGCCCAACTCCGCCTCGCCGTATCGCTCGTCCACCGCCGGGGTGAACGCGGCGACGGACTGGCCCGCGATCTCCGCGCGGCGCAGGCGTCGCAACAGCTCCTCGGTCTTCCCCGAGAACATCGACCCGGAGATGACTTCCACCCACCCGCTGTTGGTGATGGCGTGCATGGGCCATCGGCCGACCGCCGCCGACTAAACGGTTATTATCGCTCCCGGCAGGATACCTGCCCCCCGCGGTCGGTGGTCTAGCGGCCGGTTCCCCCAGACGGCCCGAGTGGGGCCGCCGTCGCCGGACTCAGTCGGTCGCACCCACGTTGTGCTCGCCCTCGAAGGACATCGGGTCGGGCTCGATATTTGCGTACTGGACCATCCGACGACCGAGCGTCTCGAGCCGGTTTTCGAGGCCCGGGTCGGTGACCTCGCCCCCGGTGACAGCGTCCCGGGAGTTCGGGATGGCGGCCTGGAACGGCAGCACCCATGCATCGAGCGAGCGCATCACGGACCGGAGGTGGTCGAGGGCGGGCAGCGGGAAGCCACCCCCGGCGACGGCGAGCAAGCCGACCGTCGTGTTCTCGAACTCGTCGAACCCGCAGTAATCGAGGGCGTTCTTCAATGGGGCGGAGTACGAGCCGTGATACACGGGCGTCCCGAGGATCACGGCGTCCGCCGCCTGCACGTCGGCGCGGAAGGCGTCGGCCTCTCCAGCGCCGTCCGCATCGGCATCATAGACTGGGAGATCATACGCTCTGAGGTCGATCAGCTGCGTCTCGGCGGTCGGTCCCGTGGCGTCGAGAGCTCGGGTGACCCCGATCCGGGTGACGCTTTCGTCTCGTAGACTGCCCACCATTCCGGCGATCGTCGGACTCATGAGCGAGCAATCGCGGGCTCGGTACGTAAATGCGGGGACGCCGTCGACGCGGGCCCATCGGCCCGGCTATCGTTCCAGTGACGCTTCGTACCCGGACTCGGTTTCCTGGACCCGGACCAGCCCGTCGCCTTCCAGGTCGCGGAGCAGCTCGAGTAACCAGCCAGGTCCGTTCTCGGGCGCGGCTGTCGGATCATTCCGGCTTCCGCCCGCCGAATCACGCACTGTTCCGGTCCGGGACCGAGTCCCGGCTCCGGCCGTGGCCTCGTGGTCGTAGTCGACCCGCACCTTCGGCCCGAGGGCGGCGAGAGTCAGTCGGCCGTGGGTCGCGAGCGCGTCGATCACGCGGCCCCGCATCTGTCGACGGCTGCCCTCGAAGGCGGCCTGTTCCGGCACGTCCGGGGCCGAGAAGTCGCCGGTGCGGTAGGCAGTACACCACTCGCGCCAGGGGCAGTCGGCTCCATCGCAGGTGGGTGACTTGGTGCATGCGACCCCGCCGAGTTCCATGATGGCATTGTTCCACACTCGGGACCGCCCCTCGGGGAAGAGCGTGGTCGCGGCGTCCTCGAAGGCCGCATCGTCGTCGGGAACGTCGAACGCCCGGTAGAGTACCCGTTTGACGTTCGTGTCGACGACCGCGTCCCCAGTATTGAATGCGAACGACGCGACGGCGTTGGCGGTGTACGGGCCGACGCCCATCAAGGACTGGAGGGCCTCGGGATCCGCGGGAATCTCGCCGTCGAACTCCTCGAGGACCTGCCCCGCGGCTTCGTGGAGGTACCTGGCGCGATTGTTGTAACCAAGGTTATGCGACGACCAGAACGCGAGGACGTCAGCCCGGTCTGCCGCCGCGAGCGTCGCCGCATCCGGCCACCGCTCGACGAACGCCCGCCAGGGCTCGACGATGCGGTCCAGCTGGGTCTGTTGGCTCATCACCTCGGAGACGAGGATCTGGTAGGGGTCATCGGTCTCCCGCCAGGGGAACGCACGGTGGTTCTCCTCGTACCAGCCGATCAGCGCCTCGCGGACGGCTGTCAGGTCTTCTGGCAACGCTGCGGGGGCCATCCGGACGGGTCGAGGGTACGCCATCCCTTGTAGTCCCCGGGTTCCGGCGAGACGAAACGGGTTTCCTCGTGGCCCGTCCATGCCCGGTCATGAGTCTCGACGAGCTGACCGCGGACGTAGAGGCCGCCTACAGCGACCTGGAGCGGTCGGAGTTACCGCTCGACGACGAGAGCCGGATGGAACTGGCGATGCTTACCGCCGCCCTGGACGTCGAGGACCCTGCCACGCTCGTAACGCGGGCGATCCATATCCTCTTCCAGTCCACCGTGGACACCGGAAAGCTCGATTTCCACCTGCGGAGCAGCTACGACGTGACCTACGACGAGTACCTCTCCGGGATGACCTACGACGAGATGGCCGGGGGGATGGACTTCGGCGGCGACGATGACGACCGGCGGTATCAGTTCTGAGGCGTGAGTAGGGAAACTCGGTTAGAGAGGCGTGAGTAGGGAATCTCGGTTAGAGAGGCGTGACTGCAGGGCCAGCAGGTATTAAGTATGATACGCGGGCGCGCGAAACTCGCAGCCTGGAGCGGAATCCGGTACGTGTGGACGAATCGGAACCGGGATCGCTCGTGGAAAGCAGCATCGCCCGTTCCGGACGAACGCAGAAAATCAGCGTCGGCTATCGCCGGATCGCGCGGATGGCCTGGCGGAGGTAGAGTCGCGGGATCGTGATGAGGTCCCGGGGGAAGACAAGACCGAGTTGCCGGAGCATGTCCATCTCGTTCATGCTGGTCCAGCCCTCCACGACCTCGCCGTCTTCGATGCGGTGGGTCCACATCCCGGTGACGTGGATGAACTTGTTGGTCGGGGGCAGGCCCATGAACCGGCGGGTGTGAGTGCCGCTGGCACTGCACCCGACGGTCACCATGTCATCACTCGCGTGGACGAAGTCGATGGCCATGTGGAAGTCAGGGAACGCCCGCCGCACGGTCCGGATGTAGTCCTTGAGGCCCTCGCGGTCCGTCGCCTGGGCGTTCCAGTGGACAATCAACTCGCTGCTGTGGGTCTCGTCGATGACGCTCACGTCGCCGCGGTTCCAGGCCGATTCGACGAATTTTCGTTCCATCTCGACGATCTCGTCCGCTTCAGTTATCTCTACTGACATTTCTGTCACCGGTTTCCCTAGAGGCGGCCCGATCGCATAGCTATGGTCTCCGTACTGTCCAGGTCAGTGCTCGGCCAGGTCTACCTCGAGGCCGCCCACGAACACCACGGCGAGGTTGAAGAGGATCGCGATGACGGCCCCCACAACGACCCCCGCGAGCGGACTCGCGACGATCAGGATAAGTACTTCGGCCAACCCCGGCGAGGGCCCCGCCCCGAGTCCCAGGACCAGCCGGACCAGGGAGATGATGATGGTCCAGGCGAGTGCCATGACGGCGACGATCAGGGCGAGGGAGCGGACGTCGAGCCGTTCGATAGAGCGGGTGTCCATGTGAGGCCCACGGGAGCCATCGACATAATCTATCACCTTGCCGACTGCACACAGGCGACATTACTAGATGCCTATGCCGCTATCGGAGGCGGGATTGCCCGCATGCGGTGGGGATTTACGTCGGTAACGCATGCTCAGTACATACGACATGGTAACTCGAAACGCGTCGGCCGACGAGGTGGCACGGGCCACGGAGCGGGCCCTGGTCGATCCGCGGGCCCCGCGGTTCGGCCAGGCGGTCACCGCCACTGGGTTGCTCCTGGGGGTGCTCCTCGGCCGCCCGGCGCTCGTGTTCGCGATCGCCGCGGTCCTGGTGCTCGCGGTCGCGAGTCGCTGGCAGGTCGACCTCTACGGTATCGTCTTCAAGAACGGTGTGAAGCCGTTGCTGTCACCGGCGGAGCCGGAATCCGCGGTGCCCCACCGGTTCGCGAAGCTGATCGGGGCGGTCGGGACGACTCTGGCCAGTGGCCTCTTCCTCCTGGGCGTCCCGACGGCCGGGTACGTCGTCGCCGTCGCGATCGCCCTGGTCGCAGGTCTGGCTGCGGTGACTGGCTACTGTATCGGCTGTCGGATGTACCGGCAGGTCACGCTCTTCCAGCGGCTCTCCCTGGTCTGACCTGCTCGCGCAACCGGCGGCGACCTACAGGTTGTTCCAGGCTTTCTCGACGTACTCGCCCGTCGTCTCCACGATGGCTTCCCAGGCCCCGTCGTCGGGTGCCATGCCGACGAGCCGGGCGATCTTCATGATGGAGACGTGATAGACCACCTGCACGCCGGGCTCTTCCTCCCAGATGACCACGTTACACGGGAACAGCCCGCCGATTCGGTTCTCCGAGGCGACCAGGGCCTTGTCCGCGACGGGCGGGTTACACGCGCCGAGGACGTAGTACGGCGACCGGCCGGCGTCGATCTTCTCGTTCAGCATGTCCGAGGCCGAAAACTCCGTGGCGATCCCGAAGCCCGCGTCGGTGAACGCCTCGCGGACGTGCTCGACGGCCTCCTCGTGGCCCATCTCGAGGGTGGTCCGTCGCTCGCCGCGGTCTTCGGGTTCGATGGCGTCGGGGTCGAAGGGGAGCTGGGCGCTCATACCCGCTCGTTCGGCGGACTCCCGGATAAGTGTAGACCCCAGGGACGGCCGTGCCGCTATCCGGGGTCCGGGAGAATGACCGGGCCCACCAGCGCCGGCGTCTCGGGCGTGGTGTCCGGTTAGATCGCGTCTTCGCGATCGGTCGTGGCCGGGGCGGCCCGCCTGACAGATGAATCGGCGAGAGCGTCGAGGAGCAGGTCGACCGCCAGGTCGACCTCCCGCTCGGTGACGTCGAGGGGCGGGAGCAGCCGCAGCGTCTTGTTCCCGCAGCCCAGGGTCAGGACGCCCCGCTCGAGGAGCGCGTCGACCAGCGCTTCGCGGGTATCCTTCGTGTCGAGTTCGATGGCGATCATGAGTCCGAGCCCGCGCACGTCCACGACGTGGCTCGGGACGTCGTCGTGGAGCCGCTCCAGCATCTGCCGGCCGCGCTCTCGGGCGTTCTGCAGCAGCCCGTACTCCTCGATGGCCTCGATCGTGAAAACGCCCTGGGCGGCGGCGAGCATGTCTCCGGCACCCCAGGTCGAGGACAGTCGGGAGGTCTCTTCCGGGAAGACGTCCGTATCAGAGATGGTGGCCCCGACCCGGAGCGCCTTCGCGCTCGAAATCACGTCTGGTTCGATCGGCAGGTGATCGGAGCCCCAGAACTCGCCCGTGCGGCCGACGCCGGACTGGATCTCGTCGGCGACCAACGGGATATCGTAGTCGGAGCTCAGTTCGGCGATCTCGTCCATGAACGTCTCGCTGGGGATCCGGTAGCCACCCTCCCCCTGGACGGGTTCGATGATGATGTAGGCGACGTCGTCGGGATGGATGTTGCCCGATTTGGGATCGAGCCGTCGTCGGAGTTCCGAGACCGACCCGTCAGCGGGGAAGAACCCGCAGTCGCAGGTCTCCCGCGTACAGCTCGAATCCTCGCAGTAGGGCATGTCATGGACCCCGGGGATCTCGGGGTACTTGCGACGGTGGACGGACTTCGACCGGTTGAGCGACAGTGCGCCCAACGTCCGGCCGTGGAAGGCCCCGTCGAAGGTAATGGCCCACTTGGCACCGTCGCGGTGGTCATAGCTGATCTTGATGGCGTTCTCGACCGCCTCGGCGCCCGAGTTCGAGAGGAACACGGTATCGAGGCCGTAATGACTCGAGTGGTCGGCCAGAAGCTCCATCAGCCGGGAGGGCCCGGGGAACCCGTCGGCGGGGTCGGGTCCGTCGCCCACGTAGAAGTCCTGCCCCGCGATCTTCATCGGATCGACGAGGTCGAACCGGCGGAGCTTGTCCATGATCTTGGGGTTGTTATACCCCAGGGGTGCGGCGGCGACGTGGGTGGTCAGGTCCATCAACACGTTCCCGTCGACATCTGTCACGAACGGGCCCGCCGCGTCCGCGGCGACGTCCCAGACGAAATCGTAGACATACGTGCTCGGGGCGGCGTGTTCGTGATGGTAGTCGACCCACCGTTTCGCGTTCGTGCCGGGGAAGGAGGATACCTCGGGCTCGGCGGTGTGCCGGTCCATACGTGGACGGGCGCGGGCCCGGACCAAAAGCGGTTCGTTACGGCTTCGGCAAATGTTACACGATCAGGGCGGCGAGAATTCCTGCGGCGGCCACCAATCCGACAGCCCGCGTGGTGACCTGTCTGGCGAACCGGCGGTTCGAGGAAGCGGCCACGATGCCCACTTTCACGACGATGCTCGCTGCCGTCGCCAGCAGCACGCCGAGGGTAAGGGCTGCGGGACCGATCGACCCCGACCGGAAGAGGACGACCACGGACGTGGTGGCGCCGGCGCTTGACACGAAGCCGGAGAGGAAGGTCGTCACGAGCAAACCCGCCGACCCGGCCTGCCCCTGGGCCACCGTGCCTGCCACCGTCACGAACGCGAATATCGCCCCGAACCCGAGTGCGTATCGGAGCGAGAACGGGCTCTCGAGGTCGAGGTCGATGCGGCCCGTGGCCGCCGCCCGCCGGACGCCGATAAGGGCGCCGCCCACCACGATGAGCCCCAGGGGCGCAACCAGGGTCACGTAGACGCTCGGGTCGGTGAAGACCACCGCGAGGACGAGGTTCCGGAGGGCCATCGCGGCGATAGCGAGGAGGACGGTACCGGTCGCGTAGCCGATGCTCTCGTCGTCCTCGCCCACGTGCTCGAGCATCGATCCGACTACCGCCGTCGAGGACGCGAGCCCACCGAAGAACCCCGTGATCGCGATTCCCCGGGGGCCGTAGGTCCGGGCGACGGCGTAGTTGACGATGCCGACCCCCGCCACGAAGACGACCATCGACCAGACAATGCGGGGCTCGATGGCAAAGCCCAGTTCCGCAATCTGGACCGGTTCGGCCGGGAGGACCGGGTAGATGACGAAGGCGAGGATGGCGAACTCCGTGGCGGAGCGCAGTTCCCGACGGGAGAGCCCCCACGCGAACCCGTGGAGTTCGCGCTTGAGCACCAGCAGGAGGGAACTCGTGACGGCGGCGACCGTGGCCACGAGGAGATAGTCCAGGGCGACCAGCATCCCGATGCCATAGGCGACAAAGAGGCTGACAGCAGTGGTCAGATGTAGTGACTCGTCCCGCTCGCGGAGGCCGCTCGCGACCAGGACCCCCGCGATGACGACGACGAGGAGGCCTCCGAGCCCCGTCGCGATGGGGAGGCAGACCGTTCCCGTGCACGTCTCCAGATCGAAGAAGGTCAGGATGCTCCCGAGCACCGAGACCAGGGCAAAGGTCCTGATGCCGGCGGGTTTCTGTGACCACTCCCGCTCCAGGCCCAGGAACATCCCGAGGGCCATCGCGATGGCGATGTGGGCGACGTTCCGGCTCAGCGCGAGGTCGCTGAAGGGATCGACCACCATCCTTCGTATTGAGAGATATATAGGCATACATAATGAGGTTGTGGGTGAGCTCCACCACGATGCTGGCCCGTGGGTGAGATTTTTCACCTCGCCTTGCGAGTTCTGTGTATGGTTTCGCCCTGGGAGATGGACCGCGACCGGGTGGGCTGGTGGGCAGTCGCCCTCGTGCTCGGTGCGTCGGTCGCTTTCCTGATCTACTCCTTCATCGGCACGTTCGTCTTCGGGGTCTTCATCTACTACGCGACGCGCCCGGTGTATCGCCGGCTGGCCCGCGTCGTCCGACCGCCCACGCTGGCCGCGGCGGTGGCACTGATCGCGATCGCGCTCCCGGCGCTTTTGTTGCTGGCGTATACGGTCGCGGTCGGGGTCCAGGAACTCAACAACTTCATCGTCGCCAGGGGACTCGACGTCGCACAGTTCGAAGCCCTGCTGGGCCCGTACGTGGACATCTCGGCCGTCGCGACGGACCCCCAGTCCATTCTGTCACAACCCGACGCCGTCGAGGTCATCCAGGCGATGCTGACAGAAGCCTCGACGTACCTCGGATTCTTCGGAAACGCCGCGTTGCACCTCTTCGTCATGATCCTGATCGCCTTTTACCTCCTGCGCGACGACGACCGCCTCGCGGCGTGGTGGACGCGGCGGTTCGCGGACCGCGACGGCGTCATGGAAGCCTACGCCCGGCGCGTCGACCGCGACTTCTCCCACATCTTCTTCGGGAACCTGCTCAATGCGGTGCTCACCGGCGTCATCGGTGCCATTGCTTACAGCGTCCTGGCCTGGCTCTCACCTGCGGGGATCGTCTTGCCGTATCCCTCGCTGCTCGGGCTACTCACCGGCGTGGCGAGCCTCGTGCCCATCGTCGGGATCAAGCTCGTCTATGTCCCGCTGGCGGCGTACCTGGGCTATCAATCCCTCGCGATGCCGGGTCTGCTCTGGTTCCCGCTGGTCTTCGTCCTGGTGTCGTTCGTCATCGTGGACGTGATCCCGGATCTCGTCCTGCGCCCGTACGTCTCAGGCCGCGGGCTCCACCTGGGGATGGTGATGCTCGCCTACATCTTCGGCCCCCTCCTGTTCGGCTGGTACGGCCTCTTCTTGGGGCCGATGCTGCTCGTGCTGCTGGTCCACTTCACGGCCCTGGTGCTCCCCGAACTCCTGGCGGGAACGCCGATCGAACCCCGTGCGGTCGGGAAGTCCATCCTCACCGGCGAAGCGCCACCCGCGAAGGGCGGCGGCTCCCAGACCACCCTTTCAGACGCCGAGAGGACTGGCCAAACGGGATCCGGGGCGCCCGAGTCATCCGAGGTGGCCGACGGGGCGTCCGAGGATTAGGTGGGGGGTGTGGGCCGCATGGCCAGCAGTCATCGAATGTCCGTGCAGTCGCTGTCTCGGCCGGCAGAGTTGGATCGGTATCGGCCGGGGGTGCTGCAATCGTAGAGGGCGGCAGAGTTGGATCAGTATCGGCCGAGGGTGCTGCCATAGCAGAGGACGGCAGAGTTGGATCAGTATCGGCCGGCAGTTCACCAAAATTTACCATAATTTGCGCGCACCCGTCGCGCGCGGGCATCTGCTGCTGGGTCCGCACGTCTGGCTAGTGCGTGTTCCGGCGGTTCTGTCCCACCAGTGATCCGGTCAGGACTCGCGTAGTCGGTGGCCGTCCCGCGGGCAGTACTCATAGTCCGGGTCGCGGGTGGCGAAGCCACAGTGCTCGCACACGCGGAGGGGTGGGCGCGCGGCGCTGTCGGGAGTGCCGCGGCGGAAGAGGAACGGCACGAATGGGACGGCCAGGAAGAGAAACGGGTTCCCGAAGACGTACCAGACGATTGCGCTAATCGCAAGGCTCAGGAGGATGCCGAGGAGGGCGGTGGCCACGCGCGCCGAGACCATCGGGCGGGTTATTCGATCTCGATGTACTGCTTTTCCCACTCGCGCCGGGCTTCGATCTCGCGACGGCCGCGGCGTGTGACCGTGTAGAAGTTGGTTCGCTGGTCGCGCTGGCCCTTGTCGATGAGTCCCTTATCCACCAGGGTGTCGAGGTTCGGATAGAGCCGACCGTGGTGGATCTCGGACTCGTAGTACTCCTCCAGTTCCTCCTTGATGGCCAGGCCGTGGGGCTCTTCGAGGCCTGCGACCACGTAGAGCAAATCTCGCTGGAAGCCTGTCAGGTCGTGCATATGTCTAACCCTGGTGAGGTATTATATCCTCCCCAGTATAAGTATACTGGGTTAACCGCACCGCACTCCCACCCTCCAAGCGTGATACCGAATTGAAATTTCGGTGTCGGACGGTTGGCTTATACCCCGGGCTCTCGTACGGATTGACATGCCAGAAGAGGTACTGTTCGAAACCGAATCGACGCAAACCAGGGCCGAAATCGCGAGCTATCTCCGGGCCGTCGCGGAGAAACTCGAGGCTGGAGGTGCAGTAACGCTCGCCGCGGGCACGGAAGAACTCAGCCTCGACCCACCCGAATCGCTTACCTTCGAGGTGAAGGCCGAGCGCGAGACAAACGGTGGGTCGCCCGAATTGAGCCTCGAATTCGAACTGGAGTGGGACGAAGGGGCGGACGCGGACGCCGGCGGCTCACTGCGGATCGAATAGGCCGCGGAGCCCTCCGGTCGCACGAACAGCTCGGTTGTCCGGACCGCGCGCGGACGAACTGGTAACACGCGTCGGCCTCGGCGGGTCAGTCCCCCGTGGCGCGGATGAATTGGTGTCACGCGTTCGTCTCGTCAGGTGAGACTGCACGCAGTGGAAACTCCAGGAAGGTGGTCGCACCGCAATTATCCGGACCCGCCGGTAGGATTCGTGAAAAGGAAGCGGGGTCGAATACCGACCCCGCTGCCGCCCTGAATTGGTCCCCGCTGACGCTTCGGCCCTCCAAGCGAAGCGTCACCTGATGCATGGAACCGGTTTCCCTTAAACTTACCGCAGCCGCCCAATATTCGAAAACACCGACGCCCTCTGGCGAGTTCTCAATGGTTGTTTGAGCTACATGTGTTCCTCTTCCAGCACCCACCCCAGCGCCCGCTTGTAGTATGTGAACATCTGGCGAACTCCTTCGTGGCGCATCTCCTCGCTCTCTAGTTGCTCCTGGAGGAACTCGTACTGTTCGCGGATCTCCGACTCCTCGCGCATGACTCGACCTGCGGCGGGGGGCGTGAAAATCCCACTGGCCCCGGTACTCGCCGATACGTGGCGTGTAGATGGCGGCGACCGATTACGTCCGCTCCAGGCGCGAGAGTCCATGCCAGATCGCGTTGACCAGGCGCTCCTCGCCCTCGCCGTCGGCGGTATCCCACCCGCGCGCGATCGCGTCCTCCAGGACGGGCAGGTCGTGGTTCTCGAAGTTGTTGCGTCCCCGGAAGTCTTCCAGGGCTTCGCGTTCCGTCGCTCCGAAGCTCTCCTGGGGTGACCCGTCGTACAGGTCCGCCGCCGCCAGAATCTCGAGGACGGCCTCGGCCGCCGCCCCAGAAAGTTCCTGGACGTCCTCGGGTTCGGCCCGTTCGAGCAGCGTCACGTCGTAGACCCGGAACACCCGCTCGAGTTCCTCGATGGGGGACTCGTGGTCGTCGACGCGGACGTCGATCCAGCGGTCGTTGCCGCCGTCGTAGCCGCCCTCGGGTTTGACGACGTAGAGGGCCGCCGATTGCTCGCCACGACTGTCCCCACCGGCCTCGTTGCCCGCGTAGAGGGCGGCGATCAGCCGCTCTGGAAGCCCGCCGGTCGTCTCCTCGAACGCGTCGGCCATCGCGTCGACGGTCGCGCGATTCTCGAGGATGTTGCCCTGGACCGTGTAGTGCTCGCCCTGGCGGTCGCTGGCGTGGTCGAGACAGTCCTCGCCAGTGAACGCGGCGACCGAGCCGTCCTGGCCCACGACGCCCACCTGGCGCTGGGGCGCCTCGGGGTCGGGCTCGGTCAGCTGCTCGAGGACCGCCGCCGCGGCGTGTCCCTCGCGGAGGAGCTCCAGGCCGTCGGGGCCGTAGGCGACGTTCGCGTAGCTCTGCGTCGCGATGGCCCCCGCGTCCGCCGCGGCGAAGGGTACCACGGACCCCACGCTCACGAACTTGGACTGGACCGCTACGCCCACTGCCTCGCGGTCGGGGTCCCGCGCGACGATGGAGAAGGTCGATGGTCTCGGCGACATGACCCACTCGTCCGCCGGCAGGGGCATAAGCCTACTCCGCAGTCCGGGTGTCCGTCCGGGACGGTCCTCATTGTGGACGAGTTTCACCCCCGTCTGTCTGCCGCGAGGCGGTCAACGGTTGTCGACGCTCGAGCTCGAAGGGCAGGGCCGGGTGTTCGACGAGGTGCCAGAGCACCATGTGTCGACGTCCGGCCGTGAGCCCGACCCGCGAGAAGTCCTCGGCGGTTACGACCGCCGGGAGGCGATCCGCGAGTCGTCCGAGGGCCCGGAAGGAATCGAACACTTTGCGATTACCCGCGGAGTCGGCACCGCGACGCTCGACGACGTAGGCACCGTCGGCACGGTGCGTGCCGGTGGTATGCACGAAGGTTCGACTGGCGGTAAGGGCGTCCTCGAGGGCCTCCTGTAGCTGGTCGGCCGCTGTCACCGAAAGAACCACCTCCCGCCCGTCGACCGCGAGCGTGACGGTGTCGCCTCGTCGGGTCGCCTGTGGGGTGTCGGCCTTACCGACGAATTTCTCGATCAGCCACGTCCCCGTGGCTTCCTCTATCCTCCGACCGTGGAACCGGATGCTGAGACGACATCGGTACGATGCGATACCGGGAGCGCCCTGATAGGCGTTGTGGTCATACAGGCCAGGGCGGCCCGTGAACGGTGACGGGGCGGCCGTTCACCGACCGCGGGACCTTTGCCGGTGGGCCACGCCCATTGCATATGGAGGTTCGCGGCCGGCGGGAGTGTCAGGACTGTGGGACCGTCTGGTCGTACTTCGAGACCGGGAGCACCGCGTGTCCCGAGTGCGGCAGCATGGTCAGCGTCGGGCTCGGGGACCGGAAGCTCCACACGGCCCGGCCTGCCCAGCTGGATCTGAGCCGGGCCCGCGAGGCGCTCGCGAACGGGTCGGTCCGTGACGCAACGACCCCCGCAACCGAGGCGGTCAGGTCCTACATTCGGGCACGGGGGTTCATCGACGCGGGCGAACTCCAGGGACTCGATCCGACCTACCTCATCGCCCACGAGATCCGCCACGTGGCCAGCGAACTCGGCCGCAGCCTTTCGGTGTCCGACGAGGAAGCCTATTACTTCGGCCGGTTGCTCGAAGGGGCAGACACTGCTGACCGGCCCGAGCCGGCGGCGGTCCCACCGTCCCTCCACCAGGCGAGGGGACTGGCAGCGGCGACCGCTGTCCGGGCGTATCGCGACGACCTGCGAACCTATACCGACCAGGAGCCCACTGTCGAGGCAGCGTCGTCGCTCCTGGAGTCACTCGGTAGCCACGTGCGCCGGGTGCGCGCCCTCGATGGGGCGATCGACCCGGCCGACGCGGACCGGCTCGTCACGGCCGCGCGTCGACTAGGTGCTTTCTTCCGGGACGGTGCGGATGCCGACCTCGAAGCCAGTCGCACCGCTCTCGACGCGTTGGCGTGACGTGGCTCGAGGGCAGGGACGGGTTCGAGCCGGTAGCATCGGCGGCGTCGGGTGGGGACACTCTTTTGCAGGCGTGGGTATATTGCCCACAACACATGTACCTGGCCGGACCATTCCGTCCTCTCGGCTCCGATACCGGCCGTATCCCGCAGTTCTCTGGGGAGAGGCGCCCCGTCGCCTCGTCCCTTTTCCATCAAACATTGGGTTTAAAATTAAGTGGGGGCTGATTGTACCTTCTAATATCAATGAGCGCGAATCTTCTGGGGACGGACGTCGAGGGTATCCTGGGGCGGGTACTCGAGGCCGACCCTGAATGCCTGTACGTCGTGAACCCGTCGGCGGCCGTCCTCGAGCAGTTGGTGTACGCGACCGTGGGCTCGGCCGGTCCCGAGATCCGCGTGTTGGGCGAGGACGAGACGTTGAAACGCGTTATGGAGGATTTCCTGGTCGCGAGCAAGGCCGCAGACCTCGTCGAGGCCGACCGGGTGGCGATCCGATCGGTTCCGGAGAACGGCCGCACGGCGATGTTCCTTACCGACGACCAGGTCACCGCCCTGGTCCAGGCTGGCGACCAGGTGGGTGGCCTGTCCACCACGGACCGGGAATTCACGTCGTCGGTACTCGAGGCGGTCGAAACCGAGTGGGAAGCGGCCGAGGAGTTCCGCCTCCGCACCCCGGCCCTGTCCCGCATCACGGAGACCCTCGAGCTGGACCTCGAGCCCTGTGTTCGCGAGGACTTCGAGTCGCTGCTCGGGGCCCTCGAGACGGCCAAGGGTAACGGGACGGGCCTCGACGAGGTCACGATCAGTCTCCTGGTGGCCGCGAAGAACAACGTGCTTCTCTACGACATCTCGAAGTGGGGCGAGGACGTGGGCATCGCGAGCAAGGCGACGTTCTCGCGGACGAAGACGAAACTCGAGGACAAGGGCCTGATCGACACGGAGAAGGTACCCATCGACGTCGGCCGGCCGCGCTTGCGGCTCAAACTCCAGGACGAACGGCTCCTGGACGCCGATCCGGCCGAGATGGCCGCCATCGCGAGCGAGGTCCTCGCGAACTGATCTGCACCGGCGCGCACCGGACACCGCTGCGGGCGGTCGCATCCGCCGGGCTGAACCCGCTGGACTTTTGGCCTCGCTGGCTGTCTGGAGAAACATGTCTGATAGCGAAGGTGAACCGACGAGGACAGTGGCCCTCGTGGGAACCGGTCCCGGGATACAGTCCGCACGAGCGACGCTCTCGGACGTGAACGTCGAGCTCGTCCAGGCGGGAGTCGAGGGAGTGGAGTCGGCGGACCTGGCCCTGGTCTCGGGTCTCGCCGGGAGCGAAGGATTCGGCCGGGCAAACGAGCGCTCCATCGCCGGGGGCACCCCGTGGATCACGATCGAGATCGGCGGCATCGGCGGCGTCCCGATCGAGGGCCTCGATGCGGCAGTCGCCACGCTCCATCCGGAAAGCGGGTGTTATGAATGTCTCCGGACCCGCGTAGGGGCCGGGGACGTGTCGCCGGCAGAGGAGGCCACTGCCGACCGTGCGGCAGTGCGGCTCGCGGGCTCGTACGCCGGGATGCTCGCCATCCAGGCCCTCTCCGGCCAGGAGGTCGCTGGCGTGGTGATCGAAGTCCCGCATGCAGAACGGACCCTTCTCCCGGTCCCCGGGTGTCAGTGCGAGGCGGACCGGGACCGCGAGGTCGATCTCACCGGAGTCGACAGGTCACTCGAGCAATCGATCGCTGCGGCCGAGCGGTCGGTGGACCCGCGGGTCGGGATCGTACGCCAGATCGGCGAACACGACTCGTTCCCCGCACCGTACTACCTCTCGGTCCTCGGAGGCACGACCGACTTCAGCGACGCCCCAGCGCCAGAGCGGGCCGCAGGCGTGGCGCTCGACTGGGACACCGCATTCATGAAGGCGCTGGGCGAGAGTCTTGAGCGCTATAGCGCGGCCATCTACCGGACGGCGGACTTCGAGACGGCGCCCATTTCAGCACTCGATGGGCCGAGCCCGGGGGACTTCGTCCACCCGGACGGCTGGGAGGCGCCCGACGGGGATACAGAGATCGGGTGGGTGCCCGGCACTGACCTCATCGATGAGGGTTCGGTCCAGTTGCCCGCCGGCATGGTCCACTTCCCCGCTCCCGAGGACGGGTTCGGGCCGTCAATAACGACGGGCCTGGGTCTGGGGAACGGTGGCGCGGACGCGGTCACCTCCGGGCTCTACGAGATCGTCGAGCGCGACGCCACGATGCTGTCGTGGTACTCGACGTTCGAACCCATGGCCCTGGAGGTCGCCGACGAAGGCTTCGAGACGCTCCGTCGGCGGGCCCGGGGCGAGGGCTTGTCCGTCACGCCAGTGCTCCTCACCCAGGACGTGGACGTGCCCGTGGTCACGGTCGCGGTGCACCGTGACGAATACCCCCGGTTCGCGGTGGGCTCGGCGGCGGATCTCGACGCCGAGGCGGCCGCGGTCGACGCCCTTTCCGAGGCGCTCCAGAACTGGATGGAGCTGCGGGACATTGGCGAGAATGGGGCCGAGTCCGCCGAGGGTGCCATCGGAACCTACGCGATGGAGCCCGGAGAGGCGACGTCCCTCCTCGAAACCGCAGGTTCAGTCTCGGCCGCGGCCGTGGGACCCGGGGACCCCCCGCGCGGGGAGGACGAACTCGAGATGCTGCTGGACCGGGTCGAGGCAGCCGGACTGGACGCGTACGCGGCCTCGATCACCCCGCGGGACGTCGCCCAGATCGGATTCGAGGCGGTGCGGGTGCTCTCGCCGACGGCCCAGCCGCTGTTCGTCGAGGAGCCGTTCTTCGGCGAGCGGGCCCACAGCGTCCCGGAGGAACTGGGATTCGAGCCCGACCTCGACCGACCGTTCCACCCATATCCGTAGGCAGGACGGGGGCGCGGGATCCGGCACCCGCGAGCCGGATCAGATACCGAAGGTCGCCCGGAGCATGTCCCGGGTTCCGGGCCCGAGGCCGACCGCGATGACGGCGACCAGGAGCAGCACCGAAAAGCGGGGGCTCTCCTCGACCATCTCGTCGTCGAAGAGCGCGATCACCAGTGTCGCGGCGACGATCTTCAGCAGCAGGAAGGCCCAGGCGGTCCCGATGACGGCTGCGATGGAGTCCGGAACCACCCCGTCGGCGAACGCGATCACGGCCCGGTTCACGGGGTGCTTCGGCACGAGGTCCCCGGCCAGGCCGAGTTCCGCGCCCCAGTCGATCCCGAGCACGTTCGACACCCCGTCGACGCTGTGCGCCCAGAGCACGACGGCCCCGATTACGGGCGTCCCGCGCGTGATGCTGGGCACCCACTGGCGGTAGACCCACCAGAGGCCGCCGGCGATCACCGTGGCCAGGACCATCGTCAGGACGGTGAAGACGGCGTGGAACTCGACGTAGGCCTGCGTCGCGGAGAGCCACACGAGGTAGACCAGGCTGAGCACGAGCAGCCCGGTGCCCATGGTCGCGAGCGGCCAGTCGTAGGACTCGGCGTAGCCCGCGTTCCGGAGCCAGACCGCCGCCAGCAGCGCCCCGAGCGTGAGGACGAAGACGGTGAAATATATCAGTGGGCTGATGATAAGTGCGTTCAACGGGTACTGAATCGCCGCGTCGACGCCGACGGGGACCGCGTCGTTGGCGTCTTCGACGACGCGGAGCGCCCCACCGAACAGCATGAAGGGAAGCAGGGGATAGATGAAGCGGGTGCGCTCGCCCACGTCGAGCCTGCGGAGGAGGAAAACGACGCCGACCAGCGCGAGCAGGAGGGTCAATGCGTAGCCGACCTCGGAGACTGCGGTGTATCCCGGATATGCCACCGGTTCCGCGGCGGCGGCACAGGCCCCACTCGAGGTCAGCAGTTGGGGCATGCCCCCGTTCCAGGCCGCACACGTCGCCCCGTGGGCGTCAGCGAATACCGGGCCCCAGAAGTAGTGCCACACGAAGTTCCCGTAGACCAGGTCCGGGAGCAGTAGCGAGCCTCCCACGAGGACGGCGAGGATACTCGCGACCACCAGGGCCCAGACGCGCTCGGGATCGAGGTCGTCGCGGTCCATTCGTGTCAGTGTAGGGGGGAAGGCGGCGTTTCAGGGTTCCGGTCTCGGTTCGCCGGGCTCGTATCCCGGCGGTCCGGTCGGCCCCACGCGTCTCAGATCGGCAATTGGTGGTCGTCGAGGCCGTGCCCGAGGACAACCATCGTCTGGGAGCGGTCGAACCCCTCGATGGCCGCGATGCGGTCGAACATCAACTCCCTGAGAGCGTCGGTGCTCTCGGCGACGACCCGCATCATCGCGTCCCAGTCACCGGTCACCAGGGCGACCTCCTGGACCGCGTCGACGTCCTCGAGAGCGGCGAGCACCTCATCAGTCGCGCCTTGTTCGACCCGGAGGCCCACGTACGCCTCAACTTCGAACCCTAGCGCACCCGGGTCGATCGCGGCGTGATACCCCCTGATGACCCCCGCTTCCTCCATCCGCTGTACGCGGTCGTGGACCGTGGCGCTGGACATGTCGATGCGCCTGGCGATCTCCGAGAACGGCGTGCGCGCGTCACCCTGCAGCTCCCGGAGGATGGCGCGGTCCGTGTCATCGATGTTCATACCGGAGCAGGGGCCGGCTCCCATTAATTAATTTGCGTATACGCGCGCGAGGGGCACGGCCCAGGTCCGGTCCGTCACTCCACTGCCACGATCTCCCGGGCGGTCTCCAGAACAAGGTCGTGCTGGGTCCCGTTGGACGCGACCAGTCCCTTACTCGCCGGGGTCCAGCGCTCCCCGTCGACGCCGGTCACCGTTCCCCCGGCGAGCCGGACCATGTGCACCCCGGCGACGGTGTCCCAGGGGTTCGCGTGGACGTTCGTCAGCACGGCCTCGAACTGGCCGCTGGCCAGCATCGCGAGGGCGGCCTGGGCGGAGCCGATGCGGCGAGCGTCCCCGAACCGCTCCACGATCGCCCGGAGGGCGGCAGCGTACTCCGCCCGGCGGTCGAGCGGCCACCAGATGGTCGGCACGACGGTGAAGGTGTCCGGGTCCGAGCGCTGGTTCACCGTCACCGGCTCGCCGTTCAACCGCACCGTCTCCGTGTCGGCGACGTATCGGTCCCCGACCGCGGGCAGCATCGTCGCGGCAGCCAGCGGTTCGGCGTCCCGCACGGCGGCGACGCTGGTCGCCCAGGTCCGGATGCCACGGACGTAGTTGGCCGTCCCGTCGATCGGATCGACGATCCAGGCGGGCCCGGTTTCCGGGACAGCCTTCAACTCCTCGCCCTCCTCGCCGACGACCGACTCGTCCGGAAACCGGTCGGCGATGACCTCGAGCACCCGGGCTTGGGCGTCGCGGTCGGCCTGGGTTACCACGTCGGTCTTGCCGCCGGACTTCACCGAGACGTCGATGTCCGTCCGGAAGGAGGCCATGGCCACGGCCGACCCCTCGCTGGCGGCTCGCTCGACGATCGCTGCCCGCTCCGCGTCGCTCATGCCGTGGGGTGGCCGCCGGACGGCCAAAGCGGCTTTGATTACTCGGCGACGAGTGCCTCGGCCGCGACACGGAGCACCGAAATCGCCCGGTCGAACGTCGCGAGGTCCAGTCGCTCGTCCGGGGCGTGGTCGAGCGCCGAGTCGCCGGGCCCGTAGGTCGCCATCGGCACGTCCCAGGCGGCCGCGTACACGTTCATGTCGCTCGTGCCGGATTTCCGCAGATGCGTCGGCTCGCCCTGCTGGTCCCTGATTCCCTGTCGGAGTCCTCGTGCGACGGGGTTTCGGGGACTTTCCATCACGGGCGGGATCGGTTCCCCCCAGTCGATCTCCCCCGTCTCAACGAGCTTGCCCACCGTCGCCTGAAGCTCGGTCGCGGTCGTTCCGGGCGGGATCCGGAGCTGGCAGTCGAGTGCTGCTTCGACCGAGAGGCCGTCGCCGGCCGTTCCGCCCGCCATCTCGACCGGTTTGGCAGTGACCTGCTCGAAAAGAGGCGTCTCTTCGGGGGATTCGACGGTCGACTCCACTGCGTCCCACCACCGCATCGCCTGCTGGATTGCGTTCGGCTCCGGGAGCGACGTATGCCTGGACTCGGTCGCGACCCGGTAGGTCCCGGACAGGATGCCCCGGTATCCCAGGGTGATCGCGTCCCAGCCCGATGGTTCACCGTTGATCACTGCCCCGGGCGGCTCTCGGTCGGCAACCAGGTGTCGCGCACCAGCGGAATCGGTCTCCTCGCGGACCACCCCGGCGAAACTCGTCCCGGTCTCCACTGCGGCCACGGCGAGGGCGACCAGCGGACCCGTCGCGTCGACGCTTCCCCGGCCCCAGAGCACGCCGTCCTCGACACGCACTGGAATTTCGCCGGGGACGGTGTCTAGGTGGGAGGTGAGCAGGACGGCGTCGTCGGCCGGCGCGCGGACGTTGCCCACCTCGTCTATGCGGGCGGAACGACCGTGTTCCTCGAAGAACGCGACCAGGCGCTCCGCGCAGGCGCCTTCGTTCCCCGACACCGACGGCGTCTCGACCAGATCGCACAAGAGTGCCCGCGCCGTCGCGGCGTCGATCCGGGTCATCCGTCGCTCTCGCCGATGACCCGTTCGATGGCCCCGACGGTCTGCTCGACGTCTCCCTCGTCAATAATGAGGGGTGGGAGCAACCTGAGGACGGTACGCCCGGCAGGCAAGGCGAGGATGCCCTCCTCGATCGCCAGGTCGCGGACGGCCCGGTTCGCGCCCCGCTTGACCTCGATGCCCACCATCAGTCCCCGGCCCCGCACGTCGCGCACCGTGTCCCCGAGGGTTGCCTCGAGGTCGCTCCTGAGTTGCTCGCCCAGATCACCGGCGTGATCAGGGAGTCCTTCCCGCTCGATGACCGCAAGGGTGGTCTCGGCCGCAGCGGCGACCGTCGGTCCGCCGCTGAAGGTGGAGCCATGATCGCCTGGGTCCTCCGCGATCCAGTCCCGCACCAGCGTCGCGCCCATCGGGAGGCCGTTGGCCAGCCCCTTCGCGGTCGTGAGGATGTCGGGGACGAGGCCATACCGTTCGGCGGCCCACATCGAGCCCGTTCGGCCGAGCCCGGTCTGGATCTCGTCGAAGACGAGTGCCGCGCCGGCATCCTCCGTGACTTCCCTCGCGACCTCGAGATAGCCCTCCGGGGCGGGATTGACGCCGCCCTCTCCCTGGATTGGTTCCACGATGACCGCGGCTGTCTCCTCGTCGACGGCGTCCACGAGATCCTCGCCGTCGCCGAACTGGACGAACTCGACGTCGCCA